>WNFG01000775.1_pt1 | contig 38225 bp, 30 predicted proteins | sample 5400431 | NCBI WGS metagenome assembly WNFG01 (sample SAMN13153346, study PRJNA577476) | soil metagenome | isolation source: 120 cm saprolite under Douglas fir tree site 2 hole 3 replicate 2 | place: USA:California | collected 2015-04-18
CGTTCTCCTGCAGCAAGCACCTGCTCCACTGTCATCGTGCGCCCCTCAGCCCATGCAGAAGCAAAAGCCTCCTCCCCGAGATGCGCGCGCACAGCAGCTACCGCATGATCGTAGTCAGCCCGTTCAATAGGAGGCAAGGGTGCGCCAATCGCTTCACGCATCACTTCTGCACTCCCCCAGAGCCGCGCTGCCCAGCTGGGTTCATCCTGCGCTGCTACTACACTCGCCAGTCCTTCCAGGCCGGAGGCGATCAACTCCTTGTCACCTATCTCTTGCGCCATCGCCAGGCTTTCTTCGTAGAGGACACGGGCAAAAGCGTGGTCATCCCGGGTTGCCTCCAGTCTCGCTAACAAGGAGAGCGCCTCCGCCATTCCCTCTCGATGCTCCATCTCCCTGTAGAGGGCCAGGCTCTCCTCCACACGTGTACGTGCAGTGATAATGTCTCCCTGTTTGAGCGCTACCCATCCCAGCAGGAGAGACGAGACCGCCTTCCCTTCCTTGTCGCCTACTTCCCGGTCGAGCGCGAGCCCTTCTTCGAGCAGTGGGTATATCATGTCCTGGTTGCCCTGTGAAGCAAAGAGTGTACCTGCCAACTGCGTCAGTGAGGCGGCCATCCCCCTCTTGTTGCCTAACTCCCTGAACAGCGTCAGGCTCTCCTCAAACAGGGCACATGCCCTGGCGTACTCACCCTGCTTATTGTTGAGCAATCCCAGGGTAAAGAGCGACCAGGCGACACGATCCCGATCACCCAGCTCTCTGAAGAGTGCGAGATCCTCCTCCATCAATACACGCGCTGTTGCAAAATCGCCTCGTCTCCAGGCCGCCATGCCAAGTCGGTCGAGCGCAAGCGCGACACCTCGTCTGTCTCCAAGCTCCCGGAACAGCGCCAGGCTCTGCTGGGCAAGCATTTCTCCCTGGTCATAGTTGCTCTGGTTGAAGGCGAGTCGGGCAGCGGCAAGCGAGGCCTTCGCCCGCACATTCGCTGTAACTCCTGCGCTTCCTGCCAATGCCCGCTCCAGGAATGCCAACCCCTCATTGCGGTGACCGCGCACCACCCAGAAGCGCTCCAGCGCGCTACCAAGGCGTAAGGCCATTTCAGCCCGCCCGCCTTCTATAGCCCAGTGCAAAGCTGCTCGCAGGTTGTCATGCTCTCGCTCCAACCGGTCCAGCCACTCGGCGAGCAGTGGCCCTTTCAGTGCCGGCTCCGCCTCTTCCGCCAACTGCAAAAAGTAGTCAGCATGCGCCTGCCGGGCGGAGTTGCCTTCCCCGCTGGAGGTGAGCGCCTCCAACCCATACTCACGGATCGTTTCCAGCATCAGGAGGCGCGGCTCCTCATTTCCTTCCCCTGTTTGCTCCATTCGTTGCAGTAAGCTCTTGTCGACGAGCGAAGCTAAGCCGTCCAATACCTGCCCGGATCCGTCATCGGACACACTGCAGACCACTTCTGCTGCTTGCAGCGTGCAGCCGCCCACAAAGACAGAGAGCCATCCGAAGAGGCGTTGCTCCCAGGTATTGAGCAGTTGATAGCCCCACTCGATGGTGTTGCGCAAGGTCTGTTGTCGTGCTGGCACATCCCGTCCCCCGCCTGTCAACATGGCCAATCGCCGGCCCAGGCGGGCGAGCAGGGCTTCTGGAGACAGCAGCTTCATACGCGCTGCTGCCAGTTCAATTGCCAATGGAAGCCCATCCAGGCGGACGCAGATCTCCGCCACTGCTCTGGCGTTGGTCGTGGTCAACTGGAACTCGGGCTTGACCGCCCGCGCCCGCTGCAGAAAGAGCGCCACTGACGGAGAGCGTATGAGCGTAGCAAGGTCGGGGAGGTGTGCGGGATCAGGCAATGCCAGTGGTGGCACCGCAAATTCGTGCTCAGCGCGCACATGCAATACCTCGCGGCTCGTAATGAGCATCTTGAGTTGTGGGCAGGAAGTGAGGAGGTCTGCCACTTGCGATGCTGCCCCAACCACCTGCTCGAAGTTGTCCAGCAGCAGCAGGTGCTGCTGCTGCAACATCTCTGCAAAACGCGCCAAAAGAGGCTGCCCCGCTCGATCCCGAATGCCAAGCGCCTGGGCAATGGTAGGCATGACCAGCAAGGGATCGTTGATCGTGGAGAGCGAGACAAAAAATACTCCCCCGGCGAATACCTCACCAAGCTCTAATGCGATCTGTAGACCCAGGCGGGTTTTGCCCGTGCCACCGGGGCCCGTTAAGGTCACGAGGCGCACATCCTCGCGGCGCACGAGTTGCACGACGGCCGCGACCTCGCGCTCCCGTCCGATGAGCGGGGTCGGCTGCGCGGGGAGGTTGTCAGGGCGACTAGCCCGGGTCTTGAGCGCTGGAAAATCGGCAGGCAGACCTGCGATCACCAACTGGTAGAGAGGAAGAGGTTGCTCGAAATCCTTGAGATAGTGTTCCCCAAGATCGCGCAGGCTCACGCCTTCTGGTAAGTCGTGTTCCACCAGGTCGCGGACCACCCGCGACAAAAGCACCTGCCCTCCATGGGCTGCGTTCATAATACGCGCTGCGTAGTGTACGTCCAGACCCACATATCCCTCGGCCAAGCGAGAGGGTTCACCTGTATGCAACCCCATACGGACACGAACCGTCACAGCGCTCGGCCAGGAATGGAGAGCGAGTTCGCGTTGTGCAGCTACCGCCGCTAAGAGGGCATCACTGGCGCGTGCAAACACGGTAAAAATGGCATCCCCCTGCGTATCGACCTCGTAGCCGCTATACTTTTGGAAAGCGGTGCGCAGCAGATTGAGACACTCTGTCAACAGTTCAGCGTAGCGATCACCGAGTTGCTGGAGCAGGTGAGTGGATCCCTCGATATCTGTAAAGAGCAACGTGCTTGTGCCTGTCGGTAAATCACGCATGCTGAATCTCCTTGCGCCTCTCTATCTCGCTCGCAGGTTCATCGTTCAGGAATACGGTAAAGGACGGCTGTTCTACATTATACCGTATTTCTACGCCAATCTCACCATAAGTAGCCCCTTTACAAATATTTGGAGATAAGCACGGTTTCAAATGAGGTAAGTCCAGGAGCCGCTTCCGTTCTCATTCATCGAGTCCCACGTTTCTTTTTCTTGAACTGCGGTTTCACCGGCGGCCGCTGCTTTTGTCGTGGATGCTGTTCAGACAACAAGTGGGCGACATACTGAGCGCGTGTGCCGCTCGTATTTTTGAGTCCCTCTTCCTGGCAGTATTTTTCAAGGGCATCCAGATCGACAATCACCTCAATCAAGTCCATGCCTAGTTCTGCCATTTTTTGCCTGGTTTCCTGAAAAACTGTGTACCATTCCTTCCATGTGGGCTCCAAATCACTCGCATCTTCTGCCATGGCTAACAGCCTGGGATATTGTTCTGGTAGGTAAACAGCGCCGCCTATTGGCATGCGTAAAGCGCTCAATTCTCTCCTCATGGAAGTTCACCTCTTGCTTGCTAGCATAAATTTGGCGTGGCAATGACCGGATACTATTATACATTCAATGTTGCAGTTTTTTCTGCAAGATAGGCATATGTTTCCTCGAATGAGAAGTGCGATGTGATATGCCTATCTTACCATAGCTGGCTAGACCTGGTAGCGGGGCTTTTCTCCAGGAAGAACTTAGCGCGTTGCATTGGCCCGTGGAGGCATGTATCCCACGGGATACACTTCGCTCTCACGCTTCCAGAAAAGGGATGTGCGTTTGCATTGGCACGAGAAATCCCTGGACACCTCAGCTTGTTGGTGTGCGTTCCTCAACCGTTGGCACCAACGCGTGCGCTTGCTCGTCTCTCAACTTGAGTATGGCGAGGGCAGCGGGAATGCTGCCAAGGAAGATCAGAGCGAAGCAGATGAGTTGGAGAATGCTCACATGCGTGCCGTAGCCCGCCGCTTGGAAAGGAATACCCACTATGAAGAGGAGGGCGGCCCACAGTGGGATTGCCCGTGATCGTATGAGCGCGATGCCCGTAATCACATAGCCAAGGAGATGCCCAAGGACCCAACTTCCCGCGAGCAAGACAACCGCCCCCTGGGAAAAGACATACTGGGACATTCCCGCGTTGGACGGACTCGCTCCAAACTGTCCTAAGGCGGCACCCAGAGCTTCTAGTCCCACGAACACCGCAAAAGGGAGTGACCCCGCCAACCCGAAGATCATCCCAAGAGTTGCCAGCCAGGGCGAGCGCCGCAGGGCGAGCAGTCCCAGGCCAATAAAGCTGAGCGGAAAGAAGTAGACGGTCACGGCGTTGAAGTACAGGAATAACTGGGTTTGCAGAGGACTGGCCGCTTGGAAGTTGGCGGCTAGGAGACGTGCGGATGAAGGCAGGATATGAAAACGATTCGAAGGCACGCCAACACCCCCAGTCGGGTCGAGGGCAAATCCCAGGAACAGGACCAGGGGGGCTAGGACGACGCATATGGCCAGGCAAGCGCGGTGGAATTTGCGGTAGAGAGGCTCGGCACCTCGTTGCTGTGTGGACTGCTGAGATACATCCATGTTAAAATCCTTTCCTTTGATCGATCTCATGGGAGACTCCTCCCTCAATCATCAAAAGGGATACTTCTGGCGAATCCAAAGGGCGGCGGCCTCACCCCAGCCCTCTCCACGCAGTGGAGAGGGAGCAGACGGAGAGAGTTCGCCAGCAGTATCAAAAGTTCAGGAGACCCAGCATCCTCTAGGTCGGCTTCGTCACTCCTTTTCCCATGTTTTTCTTCAGTTGAAAGGTTCAGTTATGAAAATCCTGTACGACAAGAGTGGAGGCCGCAACGATCCTTAGCCGACGTTGGCCTCGGTGACGGTGATGCGAGCGGAGGCTTCCCTCGACATCGCCTTGCGTTCCTGGCGCCACAAGTGCAGGGCGACCAGCGCCAGCCAGATCCATCCGGGGATAATCTGGGCTCTCTGGATAAGACCGAGCGGCAAGGGGAACCCTCCATTCTCGGCGATCGGCGCACTCACGTTGCTGAGTACTACGACCAAAAGTATGAACGCCCCAGTAATCCAGGAGTATGTAGCCCAACTCCGGTTCTGCGGGTCAGCAGCGAAACGCCGAGCCAGCACGAAGCACGCGATGATGAGCACGACAAAGACCACCACGGCGTTGATCCCGTGGACCCAGCCGTGCCAGGTTTGCGGGTCGCCTTTGAGGGGAGCACCAGGAGGATATCCCCTGCCGGGGTCGGTCACAAACACTCCTGCTGCCACGAGGCCCAGTCCGAAGAGGCCGATCAGCAGCGGTCCCCAGACCGAAGCCCTCCCCGTGCGCCATATCCGCCGCAGCCCTGCCGCGAAGGCGATGCACAGCAATCCGCAGACGATGAAGTTGGCGATCTGCTCCCAACCCTGGTTGCTCAATTCAAGGTCGCTCCCATAGTTACGCCAGGCGCTGTAGCCGGGCCGGGTCGCCCCCTCGATCAGCAACACCACGATGAACAGCAGCGGCCCGATCACACCGCAGAGCAACAGGAACTCGGTGCTGGCTATTTTCTTCAAACCGCGCATGATGGAGGCTCCTTCCTGAACAGAGAATCATGATAAGCGAGAGTTAGATAAATCGTCATGATACGCATCCTTTCTTTCGATCGATCTCGCCTGAGAGTCATCTCTCAGTGGGACACAAGCAGATGCTGGGTGAGAAGCTGCGCCAACCATGTTTCATAGCGCCCGGGCTCCCAGCGTTGGTCCACGACCAGCATGCGATAGAGATCATAGCTGGTCAGGGCCCACAGCACGTCAGTTGCTTCCTCCAACGACAGGCCAGGACGCAGTGCCCCCTGCTCGTGCAGAGAAGCAATCAGCCGGGCCTGGTTCTGACGCCGTCTCGCCTCGGTCTGCCGTGCCACATCCGCCAGTTCGGGTGCCACGGCTCCGGCAGTCCGCAGCAATTCCAGCGAGCTTGCCAGCGGTTCGTACGCCTGGCGGGTGATTTGGGCCACCAGCGAGAGTCGCCGTGACGGGTCTTCGGTCGCGCGCAATTCCTCGATAAGTTGCTGGACGGGCGTGCTGAATGCCTCAGGATTGATCACCTCAGCCAACAGCACGCGCTTGGAGCCAAACACGGCTGTAACCGTTTTGGGCGAGACTTCAGCAAGCTCGGCAATGGCTTCCAGCGTTGTCACAGCATAACCACGGCTCTCGAACAATTCACGAGCGGCCACCAGGATGCGCTGACGCGTCTCCTCGGCCTGACGCTGGCGTACTTGCGAGTGATAGGGGCGTTTTTCCTCCCCTGACTGAGATGCGTGTTCCATACAAGAAGTATATCATATTCGATAGGCTAAATGCTAGTCAATAGATACTTTCCTATAGAAATCATCCAGGGAAGAGTCCTTCCCTCCTTTGGGCCGACACGTACCGAAGAAGATGCACATGCCCACCTCCAACGCCTGATCGCCAGTGATCCTGCGGTCACGAAGTGGCATTTGATACTGGATAACTTGAACATCCATCAGTCCGAATCGCTGGTGCGATGGGTGGCCGAACGAGAAGGGATGGACCAGGAGACGTTGGGCGTGAAAGGCAAGAGCGGCATCTTGCGCTCGATGGAAAGCCGAGCGGCGTTCTTGCATGACCCGACTCATCAAGTGGTCTTTTACTACACACCTAAACATGCTTCCTGGATGAAAACGTCGTCTCTCAGAAAAGATAAGCAATGAGATATGAGTAAGCTCATATCCCCGCTTCAGCTGCAACATTTCAAATCTGCGTTCGTATGCCAAGTAGACGCATATGTGCTGCATATGTGCTTTTCTGCCAATTTTTAGGAGGGATAACATGAAATATGATTGGCCCTTGATACGCAAAGCGTTTTTTATGGGACTCCTTATGACAGGTGCGGGTATCTTTTTAGTGATTTACACTGGATGGAATGAAGCGACCATTCTTTGTCTGGTGGTTGGCCCTTTCCTCCTTCTATGTTGCCTCGTGCTGGCTCTTTTCTCTGGATGGATGGCCCGTGTTGGCACCTCACGTCTTCCAGAAGGTTGGGATAATCTCTCTCCTGAAGCAAAACACGATGTTACGATAAAAAGGGCTAGAGAGGAAAGTAACAAAGGGAATATGGGCGCCAAGGTGTCGCTCTGGCTTATGCGATTGAATGGCACGCGGAGGCGTCATGTCGAAGCGTCCATTGCTGAGAGAGATGATTGACCCATCATGCCTTGCTTCCTTGCTTGTGCGGATGGAAGAAATGATAGGGCCACACCAGCCCATCTGCATGGAAGGGCGAGTTTAAGAGATCTTTTGTGTGAGGGATTCCAGCGGTTCACAACCAAAGTAGTCACAAGCCCACTGCTTCAGTTCTTGAGCAGTCAACAGCCGAATTGTCTATGAAGCAGAGAAAATGTTACACATCCCTGATGAATGTTGACGACCGAATGGGGTCCTGTAGGGACAAGGGGCGGATGTGGGGCAGGGTGGGGGCCTGGTGCTTGTCCTGGTGGCAACGCGATCCATTGGGGACTTCGTGGAGCAAACAGGTCGCACCCCAACGAGGACAAGCACCAGGCCCCCTCATCCACACTACCCCGCCCCTTGTCCCTACAGGACCCTGGGCCGTGAGCTACAGCTCGTTGCGCGTCCCGTGGGCTCCACTTTTACGCGAACGCTAAGCATCTATGCTCACTTGCATGAATTGCTCAGGGTGATATCGCTGGTAGCCGTGCTCGAGACAGGGATAGAATGCTGAGCCACTATCCTGCTTTCACATTTTGCAACACTCTGATATACTAGATATACACCTTAGCAACACCTGATGGCACCGTTATGCCTGGGCAGGAAGCAAGGTGAGAAAACTCAGTAGCACGAACTCCATATGTTCTGCAACTTGCGTCAATACAACAAATAGGAGCGAGCATGAAGCCTATCTTAAGGAGCCCTCCACTTTCAACAGTAATTCACAAGCCTGAGAGCGATCTCTCCTCCCCTTGTCTAAAGCCAGGGGACTCTATATCACCCGGCAGTTGAAGAGTAGTGCTGCAGGGCCAGTACAAAGCTTCACGTGTCTAACAGGCCATGACTTTGTCGCTGTCCGGTCCTGCATGTTCAGCCTGATGGAGTATTCCCCATGTCCACCTCTGCTCGTCGTGTAGCGACGTTTGGTACGACCGTCTTCACCGAAGTAAATTTACTGGCACAACAGTACAACGCGCTGAATCTGGGTCAGGGGAAGCCTGACTTCGACACGCCGCCAGATATCGTTGCGCACCTGGTACAGGCTGCCCAATCTGGACTGCATAACCAGTATGCCCCTGGTTCTGGAACCGCATCGCTACGCCAGGCTATCGTCAATCACGCAGCACGCTTCTACAATCTGGATATCAACGTCGTCAGCGGAGTTATCGTCACTGCGGGGGCGACTGAGGGGATCTTCTCCGCGATCCTGGGGCTGGTTGACCCCGGTGACGAGGTGATTATTATCGAGCCGTATTACGATTCGTACGTGCCAAATATAGTGATGGCGCATGCGCTACCGGTATACGTGCCATTGCATCCGCCAACCTGGACGTTCGACCCCGACGAACTGCGTTCTGCGTTTACCAGCAAAACACGTGCCCTCGTCTTGAACACGCCGCAAAACCCCACTGGGCGTGTGTTTACCCGCCAGGAATTAACGCTGATCGCCGAGTTGTGCATTGAGCACGATGTGACCGTCATTTCTGATGAAGTGTACGAGCATCTGATCTTTGCAAATGCAGAGCATATCCCCATTGTCTCGCTTCCCGGCATGTTTGAACGGACCGTTACGGTAAGTAGTGCCGGGAAGCTGTTCAGCGCCACAGGCTGGAAAGTTGGTTGGGTGTACGGGCCTCCCGACCTTGTAGAGGGTGTAGCGCGTTCGCACCAATTCGTGACATTTGCCGTGAATCACCCATCGCAAGAGGCGATCGCTTACGCGCTCAACCTGCCAGGAACGTACTACCAGGCGTTCCAGGCGATGTACGAAACGAAACGCCAGTTGATGCTGTCCGCGCTTGATAGCGCGGGATTGAAGTACTTCGCACCGCAAGGCACCTACTTCGTGATGGCGGATTACTCGGAGGTGTTTAATGGATCACCCCTTGAATTTACGCGCTATCTTACGAGGGAGATCGGCGTGGCCTGCATCCCGCCTGAGACCTTTTACAGCCGGGAACATGCACATATTGGGCATGGGTATGTACGCTTCGCGTTCTGCAAAAGCGACGAACTCCTACGGCAGGTGCAAGAGCGGCTCGCAAAACTGGGCAGTAAGTGAGATCATGTACGTAAGATTGTGAGGTATCTAAATATGCAGATAGGAGTTACTTTCCCGCAGACCGAGATTGGAGCGGACCCTCTGGTTATTCGTGACTACGCGCAAGCGGTAGAGGGATTGGGTTACAGCCACCTGGTCGCGTTTGACCACGTCCTGGGCGCGGACCCGGCACACCGCCCAGGCTGGAGCGGTTATACCTGGCGGGACATGTTCCACGAGCCCTTCGTGCTCTTCGGCTACCTTGCGGCACTGACGCACCTGGAACTGCTTCCGGCTGTCATCATCCTTCCCCAGCGGCAGACAGTGCTTGTCGCCAAGCAGGCTGCGGAAGTAGACGTCCTCACGGGCGGAAAATTGCGTCTTGGCGTGGGAGTCGGCTGGAACCCGGTGGAGTACGAGGCACTGGGTATGAACTTCCACATGCGAGGGCGCGTCGAGGAGGAGCAGATCGAGGTACTGCGCCTCCTATGGAGCCAGGAGATCGTCAGCTACAAAGGCCAGTTCCATACCATCACTGAGGCTGGGCTCAATCCCCTCCCGGTACGCCGTTCCATCCCGATATGGATGGGTGGGAGAGCGGACGCGCTGCTGCGGCGTACGGCACGCCTGGGAGACGGCTGGTTACCGCAGGGGAAACCGGACGAGCGAATGCGTGAGGCTGTCGAGCGCTTGCAGAGCTACATCACGGAAGCGGGGCGCGACCCCCGCAAGGTGGGGATCGAGGCACGTATGAATGCACGAGAGGGTGACCTCGACGAGTGGGTGCGCCAGACGGAGGGATGGCGGGATCTGGGGGCGACGCATATCTCCATTAATACGATGGGGGCCGGGTTCAAGTCCCCTGGCGAACACATCGAGGCTATCCGTCGCTACAAAGAGGCAGTTGCTGGCTGATTCTCCACCTTCCTCCTCGACCTTCTTTAGCAGATCTGCTGCAAACTTCCCTGTTTATTTGTTGGCGAACACGAGCCGTAAGATGCCTGAGCGTCTTCAATAGAGGGGAAAAATGGTGCAATCCACTGACAATTTTGGATTGCACTATAAATTTTACGGAACAGACAGGCGACGAATACCCCCAAGACTACTAGCGTGACAGGCTAACACGAGCGGCCAATTTATCTTCATGGGACATGGCTGTTTTCTTGTTCTGTATCGATTATGCAAGAACGGACGGTCCAAAGAGCCAACACGGCTCTTCCACCTTCAAGTCGAAGTAAAGCTGTATCCAGTTGTATTTGGCCTACAAAATTTATCCACTTTTTGTACGTATAAAGGGAATACCGCAATGAGAGAGAAATAAGATCAAGTAAGCCCATTTTTCATATTGCTCACCTGTGTTACACTAGAGTCGCATTCTCCAGTAAAGATTCTTTCATATGTGAACGTATCAGATGCAAAGAGAGGAGACACCTCGAGTAATGGCTGAGCTAATAAGCGGGGCTTCGTCGTTCGCAACCGAAGGCGAGCGCATGGCGGCTGAGGTGCTGCGGCAACTTCCGGCAAGCTGGCTAGTAATTTGCAACAAGACGCTACCGCTTCCCAATGGACGTTCGTATGAGATGGACTTTATTGTTGTGGGGAAACGCTGGGTCTTTTTGCTGGATGAGAAATCATGGCAGGGCAAAATTATTGGCAATGAGGAACAATGGGTACGAGTTGATGGCACATCAGAACGGAGCCCTCTAGCGAAAGCGGACTATGTAGCAAAGGTCCTCGCCGGGCGTCTTGGTTGGAGCATCCCGCCACTGAAAAACGGCTACCATTTCGTACGAGGTGGCATACTGCTTTCTATCGCTGATGAGCTTCCTATAATTCGCGACCCACGCGCCGCTCAGGGTGTTTTCTTACTAGACGATGTATGCCAGCGCCTTCAGCAACTAGACGGCAAGGGTGGCAACGAGGATGTGGGTAGATTTCGTGACGCCATCAAAAAATCACTGGTAGATCTCTCCAACCGGCTCGCGGTCCCGCAGCGCATCAATGACATATTGACCGTTGGAGAGGCAATAACAATGCGCCCCGGCGTGCGTCTATTCCGTGCCACAATGGATGGTGGAGATACACGGCAACTTATGGTATACGATCTTACCACAGACCCTATCTCTCCCGATGAATTGCGTAAGTTTTACCAGCGAGAGTTTCATATCCTCAAGGAACTACATGATACAGGCCTTGTAGCAGAGGTCGAAACACCCTTTATCTGGTCGGATAACTTCTTTATCGTGCCGATTGTTCCTCTCAAAGGGCAACCACTCAGTACCTACCGTTTGCCGGAAACTACTGAAGAACTCTCCCTGGAATTGTTGCTTGCAGCTGCCAGCTTCAGGGCGTTGGATACCATCCATAGTCGTAATATCCTCCATCGCGCCATCGGGGCCGATACAGTCTATATAATGCAGGGCGGACAAAACCCAAAGGTTGCCTTTACCAACTTTTTTGCTGCTCGCATGGGAACCGCTTCTATCGCCACCCAGTTGGATAAACAGGGTCTTGTCATGGAAGACCCGTATGCATCGTTCGATCTCGCCGTCGGTTATGAATACGCCTTACCAGCAACCGATACCTTCAGCCTTGCACTCGTCTTCCTCGAACGCATCGCCGGCATTCCCATCTTAGCGATTCGCGCCAACGTCGAAAGCGATGTCTCGTTTCCCGACATCCAGCAACGCTGGTCGTTCATTCCTGTTGACATCGCCAACGAACTAGCTGCGCTCTTTCGACGTATCGTCATACCTGATAAGCAGAATTTACCTCCCAAGACAAAAGAAATTGCGGACATTCTGACAAAGCTTGCCCGCCGTCTACGTTCGGAGCTGCCTGAAGAACGGTACTTCCAGAATAAACGTTACAAAATGCAGCGCATCCTGGGGCAGGGCGCGATGGCGCGTACCTATCTCGCCAGCTATACTGATGACGACGAACTGGGTCTCTGTGTCCTCAAACAGTTCCTTCGGCCGGAGGATGTTTATGAGCAGGCAAAAGCGGAGTATCTCGCACTCAAGAATTTAAAAAGCAAATATTTCCCGACGATCATGGACATTTTTCCTCGCGAAGATGATGTGCATATCAAAATGGAGTACATTCCAGGACCGACACTCCAGGAAATAATAAGGAGTTTTCCTCTGGCGCTGGATCGCTGGTGGGCTTTTGCGCAGGATTTGCTGAACGCGCTTGAGGAGCTGGAAAACAGACAGATATTGCATCGCGATATCAAACCGGCAAACATCATCCTGCATGAGGATGACAACCATCCCGTACTAATTGATTTTGGCTTCGCTGTGAAACAGCTCGATATGGCGGAAGCACGCCCAGGTGGTACGCCGCTCTATTTGCCGCCAGAAACACTGACCTCGTCGCAATTGCCATCAACGATTGATCGCTACGCAGCAGGTGTCGTGCTATTCCAGGTTCTCACCGGCTCTCTACCATTTGAGTTGAACGATGGTCAGCACCGCAAACTGCACATTCCGCCAGACATAACGGACGAAAAAGTGCGCCGCATTGCCGGTGTACTGTTGCGCGTCGTTTCGAATGACCCAACACAACGTCCTACATCGACGACTCAAATGCGACAGGAGCTACAAAATGCGCTACTTGCCGTCGATGAGCCACCGGAGATGCAACGATTATTGCCGCAAATCAATGCATGGGTGGGGCAGATTCGCGGTCTCTACCGCAATAGCGCGACCGGTAACGCCGACAACCGGGGACTGGATTCTGACTTCGTGCGCAAAACCTACGTGCAGACAGCGTTGGACAGGCAATTACTCCCGGCAATTTTCGCGCACCGCCCCGCCGCTGTTTTCCTAACCGGCAATCCTGGCGACGGCAAGACAGCGTTTCTGGAGCAGGTACAGCAGGAACTTCGGCACAACCACGCACTGCCACGGGACAATTCCGATGCAAGCGGCTGGGAATGGAATGACGCCGGGCATGTCTTCCGTAGTTGCTATGACGCCTCTGAGTCGCACAGGGAGCAGAGTGCTGATGATCAACTTCTGCACAAATTGCAAGGGTTAGAAGGTCCACATGCACCCAATCTACCTTTAACCGTGCTGGTAGCCATCAACGACGGACGGTTGGCTGATTTCTTCAATCACTACGGAGAGCGTTTTCTCTGGCTGGCACACCAGATAGAGCAAGCAAGAAAGGTGTTATCACTGGAATCCTCACCTGTTTGGGTAATAGACCTCAAACGTCGCGCTTTTGTTCGTTTCCCCGACGCGGATAATACTGAACCCTCCATTTTCGCACGGATCCTGCAACGTCTTGTCGCCGGGGAACAGTGGAAGATATGTGATACCTGCGCAGCGCAGACTATTTGTCCCATTCGCCAGAACGCCGCTGCGTTGCGCAAGAAGCGCGTACAGCAGGCTCTGGAACACCTGTTGCTGCTCACGCACTTGCGTCGGCATCGGCACATGACTATGCGCGACCTACGTTCAGCCCTTGCCTATCTGATCACCGGCAACGCCGATTGCGCTTACATTCACTCCGCACGATCAGATGAAGAGGTGGGAGCAACATTAGAGAACTTGAAGTACTGGCGATCCGTTTTCGCACCCTCAGAGATGCAGGATGAATTGCTCAAAGATATTACCTCGCTCGACCCGGCGCGTTTCCCACATCCACACCTTGATCGCTACCTCCATTTCCATCAATCCATCGCCGATGTGGACGCCCGGCGAGTCCTCTTCGCGGATGAAACCGACCTGCCGGTGCAGCGTTACAAAGACGAAATCGAGTGGATTGGTGCTGTGAAGCGACGCCTGTATTTCGAGGCAAAGTCAGCAAAGGCACAGGAATCAGCTGCCCAAACACTGCCAAGGGTACGCTCGCTTGCACTTCTACCATATAAATACGCAAGAGACTTCATTGACTTGCTCGACAACAATTTTGATGATGAAGCCATGGAGGCGATACGAGAAAATATCGCACTTGGCCTCTTGCGTTCCGATGGTATTATTGAAGACCTTCCAGAAGGAACCTTGAGCCTGCAGGTTCGTGCCTCGGAAGCACAGCAACTGATTGTACTGAAGCAATTCCCGCTCACTGACTTCACCTTGTATGCGGAGCCTATCCCAGAAGGAGATATCATCGAGCGACTGCCAGAAATCGTCATCTTCGCACACCAACGGGGTTATCCCCGCCTCGAGATTACCCTGGACCTGTTCGAGTTACTCATGCGTATGGCAAACGGCCTGCTCCCCGATGCTATCGAGTTCCAACCGCTGCTTGAGGATCTCAAACCGTTTAAAGATGCCCTTATCCTGGGCGAGACACGCGATCTCGTCCTCATTGAAAGCCGCTATCGTATGCACAGTATCACGCAGGAAGCCAGCAAAATCGTCCGCACCACCATGTAGAAAGGGCAAAAATGTGAAAGTCAAACTGCCGAAAGAGTTGAAAGGGACGAAATTTCCCAAAGTTTTCACCATCGAGATGAACGACTTTGATATAGATATCTTTCTACCGACACTTTTCCATACTATCCTTGCAGGAGGACGTGGTAGAGTCAAACGCACAAACGACCCTAAGGAAATTCAGAAATACATCGATATATTAGCTCTGCATCCAGCTTTACAAGGTTTTGATGACCCAACAGGACGCAAGGTGTTGGAACGACTTGTGCGTACTACATTGATTACGACCGGAGGCATAGGACGTTCTAATCAAGGTGAGCAGATAACTTCTGTCGTGCCCTACACGTTACTAGCACATAAACCGGGATTCCCTGCAGAAGGTAGTCGTCATCGTGGAGCTGACACTTTCATTTATCAGTCGCTTCGTGAAAGTATGAATAGAGATGACGGGAATCTCCAAAGGGCAATAAAACTTATCTTTGGACGAGGCATTCTCGTTGGCAACATGCCCAATTTAGGTGGGACTTATGATGGGAAAGAGCAACTCGATACCATAACACGTCTTTCAATTGCTTTTCTCGATGGATTCAAAGATACACCCACGAATATGAACCGCGAACCAAGTGTTACTGCCACTTGCCCAAAACTGACAAATGAGTTGGGGGAGGACTTGCTAACCTTCCTATTCAAGTATCACGAACATATGCCTTCACAGGCATTGACCTATAATTTGCTTGCACTCATCAATTTTGAACTGTTTAACTACACACTCAAACTTGTATACGCGATTAATGCGCTGGTGCGTGACCCGGAGACACTACCACCCGCTATGCATGAATCGTTGGAACCATCACCGCCGCAACTCTACCTGGATTTCACGCAGAATGTGCGAGGACGCAGCCACGAGATGGCGAAAGAATGTGTACGCAGAGACATTGAAGCTTTCCAGCAATTTTTGTTGTCGAATTTGCTACTCAGATTGCTGGACTCCTATGTCGTCTCATTGCGCCGCAATGTTCAAAGGAAATTGAGAATTGAGATCATTCTTGACGGAAAAGAGTCTGGCCCATTATACCTGCAAGGATTGTTGCGGCTACGTGATGATCCGTCATTAGCTGCGCTTTTTGAGGCACAGGCGCGCTTAGATGAAGAACGCATCAGAGAAGAAAACACATTGCCGGAAGATACAGGAAATGTATCGAATGAAGAGGAGCTAAACTGGTTAGATGACATTACGGATGTCGCAGACTCAGATATTGAGCGGGTAGTCACCCTTCTAGTTGAAGGACAGCGAGATAGTGCGCTTCAACATTTTGTTAGATGGTTTAGTAGTACGGGAGGACTTAGGGAATCTCATGGGTTGCTCTCCGGTACGGTGAAAAGTCGTTCGTCATGGCGCTATGCTCCCTCCAATGATTTGCTCGCAGTACTGGTGCAAGTGGCGGCGGCCCGGCTTTCTCAGCAGGGCATTCAATCTATCAGGTTGCAGGAATTCTTGCAATTTTTGGAGCAGCGATATGGTGTTCTGATTGATCGGCCTCCCGATATGTTCAAAGGCGCAGAGTACATTGCGGCGGCGCATGACAATCTACGTGCCATGCAAAATCGCCTGCGCCAGATGGGCATTTTCCGCGACCTGTCGGATGATTTTACTATTCAACGCCTCCACCCGCCATATTTAGAGAATATGGCTGAAATAACGAAAACTGTGAATGCGTAGACAGGAGCTAGAGGAGAAAAGACATTCCACCATGAGCGATAGACGCACACAACTGCTTGCCGATGAAATAGTCGCCCGCTTAGAAGGAACGACTGAAGGACACTGTGTCCGTGTAGACTTTCTCGAACGCGAAGATGCGCTGAACATTTGCCGGTATATGACGCTGCAAAGGCAAGAATCAGACCTTGTGGTGCGCGTGCTTGCCAGTCGCGACCAGGAGATAGTGGATACCAGCCTGTTCATTTCCACTGATAAGGCAGTCGAGATACGTAATCGCAAGCAGGGGCGCCTGTGCCTCTTTGTGCCCTCCGACCTGGTAGATGCCGCCTATAGTTCGCTTGCCAACTCGTTCGCATTGATTGATGGACAAATGCTTCTTGAGTCAGCTCTCAAAAAGGAGATGAAAAAGCTTTCACAGAACGCGCAAAGAATTATACGCTTTGTCTCACAGGGGACATTGAGAGCGAGCTACGAACAACGTCTGGATTTTGCTGTCATTGCTCAAATACAGAAGGATGATGAGCTTTTGGGCCTCGAATTGTGGCGTGTTGGCTTGATTGCCGATGCGCGCCCTGATTTTATCGCATATCTCACGAGCAATCGCAACTGCGCCATCCTCCTGTCACGTCCGACGCGACCGGACGCAACGGCACGCGACCGTATCCGGAGTCTGAAAGTGGATAAAGAGACCGCAAACGCACTGGGCCGGTTTTTCCGCAACTGTTCGATGAATGATGTCTTATCCTGGTCGCGTGAACTCGCCAGAGAAGGAGCATTGACTTTTGATCGCTGGATATTCCTTGCCACAGACCGCAGCGATATTCGTTCTGTGAAAGTACAGCCGTTTATCAACGTACACGGCGTTGTTGAACGATATTGCCGTCTGACACAACCCAACGCGGCAAACGGAAATCTGCAAGCGATTTGCGGACCTAAAGAGTCTATGGTCGTCAAATGGTCGTGCGACCCGGTGCAGCCACAAAATTTGAGCGGATGGAGCGTGCGTATTGTTCCATCAGACTACGACTATGAGCCTGCTGAAGATAGCGATTTCATCGAACCAAAGATACCGCGTGTACCGGCGAGTCGGCGTAGCGTCACTATCAAGCTTGATATGGAGGAAGACGAAACACCGACCGGCCCGGTTTGTGTAAGAGTTGCTCCACTCGACGCTACAGGCAATGAACTGATTGATAAAGAAAAAGGAGAGGTTATTGCTGACAAAAGCACCGAGTTCTTTCTGGTTAGAAATCTCCAGGTGGATTTGCTACTAGAGGCACGCGAAAACCGGAGCATCGTTCCCACGCTTTCCTTCGGGCGTCTTGAGGCGGCGGTAAGGCTCCCAGAGCGGCAGTTCCTTGTTGAGGAGCAGGCACAGTGGATTGCCAGAGACCTGTTCAGCCTGATATTATCCAACAAGACTATTCTCAATGTGAGTGTAAGCGAGACGCTTCTTGAACTAGAACGGCAGGTCAGGGATAACCCGCGTGACGGCGGCTGCTTTATCCTGGCGGTAGACGAGGTTGTTCCTGTTGGAGTCGCAGCCATTGCGCCGTTTGCATTGCAATATGGCGGCAATACAATGTGGGCCGCATTCTGGAAAGCACGTGAAACGTTTTTTAGCCGTCTCAAAAGGCAGCCGTTGCGCGATACAATAGAGACAGCAGACTGGACGCCTGAACTTGCCAGTGTTGCAGTGCGTTATGCACAGGAATATCAGAAGTTGCTCGACGGGCTAATCAAGAGCAGATGCGAGCGTAATGAGATGCTAGAAGCACTCTCCATTGATTCGCTGCTAGTGCAGATTTCCGGCAAAGGGGATGCTGTGGAAGAGGCAGTCGTCATCCTGCCCACACACCCACTGCGGATTGCGTGGATGGTGAGTTACACACAATTACTGCGGCGTTGGGAGGAGCACCTGCTTGAATTGCCTAGAAGCAAGCGTAGGAACAGTATAGACCAGGAAGCGTTGCGGATGTTGACTCCGACCAACGTTCCCGCGTTTGCCTACCATGTCGCATCAAACAACGCTTTCCTCTTCTTCCAGAATATCAGACTATATCATGGTGTTGCCTTACCCGCCGATATCGCCGACCCGCGCCGCCATTACACGAATGTCGTGCGCATTCTCGGCAGAGGATTTGAGCAAATCGGCATCGGCGATATTCAGCCCGACCATTTGAAAGAACACCTTGAGCGCTTCTCCGCTTCTCATCTATATGCCCAAACAATGGTAACGACACTGGTCAACCCAGATCGCGGTGATTTTTTCGCCGAAGCGGTGCGGCTATTCCTGGATGAGATATCCCGTTCAGATGAGCAGGAAGAAGTTCGCTCCGCTCCATCGTTCCAGATTACCGCTTACATGCCGGACGAGCATACACATTCGCTTACCGCATTGGAGCAAAAGTTGCAACGCAGCGACCAGCGACGTGAGCAGGTGACGGATTACTTCTTACCAGGATTTTCTACGTCCGTCCGTCCAATCAGCCGACTAGCGCGCAAAGCGCCGGAAGCACACCTTGCGGTAGTAACGGATTTGACCAGACCATCCATCACCGTTGGTTCGCAGACGCTCAATAGCCCGGAGACACGTGCGGAAATCAGCAGTTTCTCGCTCTACGGTCTTATCACGCGCTTCATACCGCAATTTATGGCTGATGAGCGCGGCCTACTCTGGAACTATCATATCATCCCAGAAGGAATCAAGAAACCGGAGGCGCATCCCGTCAGCCCACGCTACAGCGAAACGCTGTTAGATCTACATCAAAGTGTGCTGGATGCGCAGGGCTATTTTGTCAACGAACGCAACGATGCCTGTCCGATGCTTGAGGTGCGCATTGAGCAGGAGCGAAGCGCGCTGTTGGAACACTTGCATACCAATACCAACTGGGTTATCACGCTCGACCGCTTTTTCGCGCTCGATTACTACGATTCACCCCATACGCCGGAACTGCGCTCGCTGGCCCAGAAATACGTGCTGGACTATTCGCCGGAGACGCTCGAAGGTTTTGGGCATCGTATGATGGTCACAACTGCGTGGCACGAAGAGATTGAGACCCTACTGGCCCAGGCGATGGAGGAACTCGGCTTCAGCAGTGTAGATCAGAGCGTCGGACAATTGCTGCACTACCTGAAAACGGTCTCTGGCAGGCTGGCATTACAGGCGCTTGACTCACCAGTGAGTGCCGCCGCTGCCGTTGGCCTCGGTGTCGTCACAGCGTGGCTACAAAAGCATGGGAAGCTCAAAGATGCGGTGCTTGTCCCAGTAGATATCTACCCGCGCATTTTCTCACTCAACGGCTCTGGCAAACCACAACAGGGAGAGCGGCGGTGCGACATGGTGCTGGTCTCACTGCGACGTGACATTGTAGATGCTACCTTTATCGAGGTCAAATGGCGGCGTGGTCAGGCGCCCTTACAAGAACTGGCGACGGATATGACCCTGCAGATGGAAAGCTCAGCCCAGGCCATGCGCAACCGCTTTTTCAATGAAGGAAGAGTAGATGGCACCCTACAACGCTCGTATCTTGCCAATGTTCTCAAGTTCTACTTCGAGCGTTCCCGCCGCTATCAGCTCATTGACTCCGAAATCGAAAGACCTTTTCTTGAACGACTTGCCCGCCTGGAAAAGACCGGGCTGGAATTCCGCCCAACGTATGAAGGATATATTGTCAATCTTGAAGGCCAGCCGCGCAACAAACCAATCGAGATTGATGCGCAACCGGAAAGGGCGAAAATTACCGTCCTTACCGCCAGAGATTTTTACAACGCTGATGCCACTGAATTTTCATCGCTGCTGAGCCGTTCACAGTTTATAGACGAGGCGTCACCCATCCACATTGAGGATAAAGAATGGATTGACAACGAAGTGGAGCAAAACACGAATTCAGATGGCATACCTCCCTCCCATTATGTAGAGGATGGCAACTTCTCAACCACTCCTACTGAAAAGTTATCTGCCGAATCGATTAACATACAGCCAGAAGAGATCATCGTGCCCCTGGGAGAGTCAGCTGGCGAGCCGATTGAGTGGATGCCCAGCACGAAGGGCAGTCCGCACCTGTTCATCATCGGTATTCCTGGGCAGGGCAAATCGTGGACGACGACGAGAATTCTGAACGAACTGGGTAAGCAGCAGGTACCGACGCTGGTACTGGATTTTCACGGGCAGTTTGCCGACCCGCACGGCTCGTTTATGCGTACCATTCATCCATCAGTGGTAGATGCCGCTGGGGGCCTGCCGTTTTCACCGTTTGAATGCAATGTTGGGAGCGGTTCAGATGGTTGGATGGCGAATAGCTTTGCGCTGGCGGAGATTTTCGCTTACGTGACCGGTCTAGGACCGATGCAGCGCGATATCATTTTCACCGCGCTTCAGGATGTCTACAAAGCGCACGGATTCGCAAGTGATGAAGAGGAGGAGATGCTAGACCTAGACTATCCTACTGCCCAAGAGGTTCTGCGACGTATTGAACGAAAAGAACATGAGCGACACGTGAACAATGTCGCTGCGCGCTGTCGCCCTTTACTGGAAATGAACCTGTTCCGACCGATCAAAGATGCTCCTGACATGCTCACCACCATTCGCAAGGGGCTGGTGATTGACCTACACAATCTTTATGCAGAGGAATTGCAGATTGCCGGGGGAGCGTTCGTGCTGCGGAAACTCTATAAAGACATGTTCCGTTGGGGCAATGCCGACCGCATGCGCCTTGCCATTGTGCTGGACGAAGCACATCGCCTTGCGAAAGACGTGACGCTGCCAAAACTTATGAAAGAGGGGCGCAAATTCGGTGTAGTTGTCATAGTTGCCAGCCAAGGTATCAACGACTTCCACCAGGACATCCTGAGCAATGCTGGCACCAAAGTCATTTTCCGTGTCAACTATCCAGACTCGAAAAAAGTTGCCGGTTTCATTCGCATGCGCTCTGGCCAGGACCTCGCTGAGCGCATCGAGCAGTTACAGGTTGGCACGGCCTACGTCCAGACGCCGGAAATGCCCTATGGTTCGTTCGTGCATATGTACTCACTGGAAGAGAGATAATGAAGATATCTTTATTGTATTCTATATATTTGTCGGGAAGACACCTTCATCGGGACTCGGAATACAAAATGGGAATGATTTAGTTAAAAAATCAGCAAAAGTAGTGCAATTTTTATTTAGGCTATTTACATAAAGGAACCAACGGGCAACGAACCATCGTTCGCACCCTGGCACTCATTCCTCCTGAGAGGCGTATTTGGAGAGAAAACTCACAACAGTTGTACTTCACTTTGTCGTGGCGCATGCCTCAACTGCCTGAGAGGCGTAGCGGCGGCTAACACGAACTGTGGAACGAAGAGCAGCGGCACAGTGAATACCGGGCCAATGGCTTGTAGGAGGACGCCTGTCAGCAGTAATCCAACTGACTGGCTCCTGAACAAGATGAGGCGGCTTCACTCTGCCCTGCAACTTGTCAGGAGTGGATGTGAGACGGTAGCCGTACTGTACCGAGGCATGGACGGGCACAACCAGAAAAGCCCCTGCTACTGCCACCCCCAGCACCAGTGGATTAGGAGCAAAGGCAAAGGGTAACCACGTCAATGCCCAGAGACAGCTTGCTATAATCATGATCTGCCCTACACTGAATCGCTTGGCAAGTGGACCGACGGCGAATGCCCCGAGGATACTGCCGATACCTCCGCATGCGAAGATGAGATCTGTGGTGAGTTTTGATGCATGTTGTTGCTGGGTGAGTAAGAGTACAATCAGTACGTATCCGGCGCTACAGAGGTTAAGCCTGCTCACCAATACTGCCAGAAAGCGAATGATTGTGTAGGGGTAATCTGCGTAGCCCGGGCGGAGAAAGTTCCTCCTCCTTTCGTATATACTTGTTGTAGACGTTTCTCTTTCGCCATCCGAGCCTGTCTGCCGTACTAGCAGAACGTTTGATGAGCGTGACCATGGGTATTATCTTAGGAAGAGGGTGTGTTTCAACTCCCGACGCACAAGGAATGGGACTCTGAAAGGCAGTTGACCATGCATGAATTACAAGCTCCCTTCGAAGGAAAGCGGTTCGCTGGAACGCTGGCTGCTCGCAGAGCTGCTGGCAAGGAACTTCGCAACAGGGTACCGCGCTCCAGCCATGCCGGGTGGACCCCGGCTACTGATCGCCCAGACCCGCTGAGCCTGTTGCAGGAACAGAACCGCACCCGGCTGGCGCACCTCGTGCCGCTTCGCTATCAACGCATGCTCGCCTCACCTTTTACCTTTCTGCGCGGGTCGGCGATCGTCATGGCACAGGATCTGGCCACAACTCCCGTCACCGGGATCCAGGTGCAGATCTGTGGCGATGCGCATCTCAGCAACTTCGGCATCTACGCTACGCCGGAACGTAACCAGTTCTTCGATGTCAATGATTTTGACGAGACCCTCCCGGGTCCATGGGAGTGGGATATCAAGCGGCTAGCCGCCAGCATCGTGGTCGCCGGGCGCACGAACGGCTTCCCTGCCGCGACGAACAGGCGGGCGGTCTTGAATTGTGTTCAGTCGTATCGCGAGCACATGTGGAAGTACAGCGACATGCGCCATATCGAGGTCTGGTACTCCCGCATTGACTACGAGAGCTCCCTCCAATTCGTGAGCCGCCCATTTCGCTGGTACATCGATAAACAGCGCGAAAAGTCGCGCCAGCGCTCGAGTTTACAGGTCTTTCCAAGAATCGTCGTGGAAGTTGATGGTGGGTATCAAATCAAGGATGATCCTCCTCTCATCGCACACCTGGATGACGAAGCGCTCACCGAACGGTTAAGAGGACTGGTGGAAGCCTACCGGCCAACGGTGCAGGAGGACCGGCGGGTGCTGCTCAGCAAATACCGTGTTGAGGATATCGCTCAGAAAGTCGTCGGTGTGGGGAGTGTCGGCACGCGTTGCTATGTCGTCTTACTGCTGGGCAACGACGGTAACGACCCGCTCCTCTTGCAGATCAAGGAAGCGCGGGCCTCGGTCCTCGAACGTCACCTTGGCCCAAGCGCCTATCCCAACCACGCACAGCGAGTGGTCTGCGGGCAACGGCTCATGCAGGCAGCCAGCGATCTGTTTCTTGGGTGGACGGGAATGGATGCCACCGACTACTATCTACGCCAGCTACGCGATATGAAGTTGACGGTGGATCTCGAGACCCTGATCCCAGAGGGCTTCATCGAGTATTGTCGCTTCTGTGGATGGGCCCTTGCTCGCGCCCATGCCCGCTCCGGTGACGCTGCGCCCATCAGCGGCTACCTGGGGAGAAGTGATGTGTTTGACCGCGCGCTTGCGGCTTTCGCCGAGACCTACGCCGACCAGACCCAGCGCGATCATGCCGCTTTTGTCGCTGCCATACCGACCAATCAGGCTCCTGCCGCGTTGGCGCTTCCAACTCAGCAGGGGTAATCCGCTGTTGACAAATTCGCATATGTGGAGTATCCTATCCTTGTTATGCGAACAGAGAAAACTCGGATGCTGCGGTCAGGAGAAGTCGCCAAACGCCTAGGGCTGCATCCCCTCACCGTTCGCCGGTGGGTGAAGGAAGGCAAAATTGCCGCTGTTCAGATCGGGCGTGAGGCGCGGATTCCCATCACGGAAGTCGAGCGGCTTCTGGGAGAGCAGCGCGCTGGAATCATCGTCCTGTATGCCAGGGTGAGTGGCCATGAGCACAAAGAGGATTTACAGCGGCAAGTGCAGCAGCTTGAGCAGTGGGCACAGCTTGCGCGAACGGGCCAGAAAACCATGACGTTAACCGATATCGGTTCTGGCCTCAATACCGAGCGCAAAAGCTTCCAGCGATTGCTGGCGCGGGTTCTGGACTATCAAGTTGCCGAAGTCGTGGTGACGTTCGCTGATCGACTTACCCGATTTGGGCTGTCGTACCTACGAACGCTATTTTCCGGGTACGGTGTCACCTTGACAGTGCTCTCCCCCGATGAGGACAAAACGCCTGAGCAGGAATTGACAGAGGATTTGTTAGCGGTTATCACCTCCTTTGCCGGTCGGCTCTACGGCATGCGTTCGCGAAAAAAAACCGCGCTGGTCGAGTGCGCCAGGCAGGTGGTGGCCGAACAGGAGTGACTCATGGCCAAAACGCAAATGCTCTCGTTCCCCATTCGCTTGCCTGATGCCCTGCAAACCGAGGCGTTGCGGAGGCTTCATGCCTCACGTTCCGCGATCAACGAGATCATCGTCGATCTGTGGCCTCGGCTTGATCAGTTTGCCGGAGATCGCAGTGGGCCTGCCTGGAAACAAATCGAACCCTACGTGCTCAAGAGATCAGATCATGGGAGTCGCCAAGAGCGCTGCGAAATGGAGCAGGCCGGAAGAATCCTGCGAGCCCAAGCCAGTCGCAAACAGGTTTTCCAGTGCATTCTGCCCCTGCTCTCAGAAGGATTGATCCGACCAGCCGAGGAAAAACGTCCGGCTAGAAAAGATTATCGGGCGATCAAGGAGCAAGTCCGTCAACTGCATGCCGATCAGGAAGCAGCCGGGGAAGACCCAGACGCCTTTATGGCGATGACGAACCTCGTTGAGCAGGCGTGTAATCGGTACCTGCAAATGGAAACGTTCCCGACTACCTATGAAGACCTCCAGCCTGTTCCCGTGCTCTCCGTTGGACAGTTAACCTTTGCTGGAGACGACGGGATGAAACTCGGCCAGACCTACCGGGCACGCATCGAGGTGGCGCAGTTCTGTGACCTGGCTACCCACAACGAACAGCATCGGGCGACCCTCACGCTGAAGCTGCGCACCCCGGACGACCAGGGGAAATGGGCCTGGGGAGGATGGAGTGAAGCGATCCCTCTCCCCGAGACGGTGTGCGGCTATCTGTGGCAGGGAGCAAAGCCCCAGGCTCCTACCTTGCGGGAAATCAGGAGCGATGATGGAAGCCGTGTCGCGGTACTGGATCTGATCCTGGAAGTCGGAGCACAGGTCGTTTCTCCCCTGGAACAGGAAGCTCGCGTGTTGGGATGGGACTGGGGAGTCCGCTCGCTCATCACCGTCTCGGTCCTCGAATTGTCAGAAGGAGACGAGCCGTCCCACCAGGTGAGCCGCCCGGTCTTTCTCGATACCGGAGGCATCGATGGGCGGCAAGCTCGCCTGCGCCGCGAAATTGACCGCCTCAAAGCGTGCAAAGAGCGCTATGAGAGGCTCATCACCCATGCGAAGAAGGAGCAAGAGGCGCATGGAACGGAACTTCCTGCCCATTTTGCTGGCTGGCAAGAGCGGGTGAGCGACTACGATGTGCGCATCAAACAGTGCTGGAAGAAGTACGAGCGTCGGAACGCAGAATTGGCGCACCTGGCCTCGAATCTGCTGATCCTGCTCGCCCTGCTGTACGATTGCCGGTTGATTTGTGGCGAGAATCTGACCACGCTCAAAACGGAAGGGCGCGGGCGTGGCGTTCGCGGGCGCTTCCGCAACTGGCGCAACAACACGACCGTCCGGGGTGAGCTGTGGCGTGTGCTCAAGTACAAATGCCACCTGTTGGGCATCCGAGCGCGTCAGGTGGAGCCGCGAGGAACCACACACACCTGCCCCCGGTGTCTTACGCCCGTAAAAGGGCATCATCTTAGTGGGGAACGATCTCCTACTTCCTCTGGGAATGGAAGTATGCCCAACGTCTCACTTGCTCCCGAAAGGGAAGTCAAGGACCAGAGTATGACGCCGAGAGAGGGAGAGCGATGGTTCCAGCAAACCGGAGTGTCTCTCAGGGCAATCTCGACATGGTGAAAGCTAGACTGCTTTAATCCTAGAACCGAGCGGAATATCGGGCGTCTGGTGGGAAGCTGGTGACACCCATCATCTCCTGGACCGTTCCTTTGTGACACTGAGGAAAGGTACCCAGACAGGAGACGCAATCCCAATAAGGGAATAAAGGTTTGAACGGGAAACCTACATCGAGAGTATCTGAATGATGTCTAAACGGGGATCATCCGAGTCTGAATGTGAAGAGTCAACGGAGACGACACGCTATGGCAGAAGTGCCTGAAAATCAGACCAGATGACGGAGCGTCCGTAGTAGTCGGCAGGGGAGCAACGACCTGTCCACGGAGTGCGGGAAAGCCGCATGCAGGGCCAAGGGACGCAGAGTTTTCAGTTGTAAGCATGAAAGTTCGACAAACTGTTTCAAAAACTCTACAATGTCGAACTGTGGCTCCTGGCGTACCAACGTATCGCACCCAAACCGGGCAATATGACTGCTGGGATAGACGGGAAAACCATTGACGGAACAGGTTTTAAGCTCATCAGGGATGCAATTGCAGACCTGAAAGCTTCACGGTACAAACCTCTCCCTGTCCGTCGTGTCTACATACCAAAGCCCAACGGAAAACAGCGCCCGCTAGGGATACCCAGTTTTCGGGATAAGTTGCTGGGGACCGTCCTCAAGCTCATTCTGGAAGCCATCTATGAACCAACATTCTCACAGCACTCTCACGGGTTCCGACCTGAAAAGAGTTGTCATACAGCTCTGGCTGAAGTAAAACGAGACATGAACGGGGTGAGATGGTGGGTAGAGGGAGACATTAAAGGTTTTTTCGATAATGTCAAGCACGATACCTTACTGAGCATACTGAGCAAACGTATCACCGATAAGCGGTTCTTGCACCTGATTGGACAATTCCTGAAAGCTGGTTACGCCGAAGATTGGAGGTATCATCAGACGTACTCAGGAGTTCCACAGGGGGGCACGCTCAGCCCCGTCCTTTCCAATATCTATCTCAATGAACTCGACCGAACAATGGCGACCAAAATCACCGAGTTCAACCGAGGGAAAGTGAGAATACTAAGGGGAGAATACGACAGGCTGAGACAAACGGTGAAGAGAGCCAAGCACAAGGCCAGAGCGACAGGGGATTGGACACGGTACAAGCAACTTCGGCAACAGATGCTTCAAACCGAGGCCAGAGATCCCATGGACCCTGATTACAGGCGGATGTACTACGTACGATACGCCGACGATTTCCTCGTAGGAATCAACGGGAGCCAAACGGAAGCCGAGGCCATGAAAAGCTGGCTTGGAGACTATCTCAGCAACGAACTCCAATTGGAACTCTCAGCAGAAAAAACACTGGTGACGAGCGCCAAAGAACGAGTCCGCTTTCTGGGATACGATATCAAACGCTGGTCAGGAACCCGCATTCTCCGCTATCCGACGACACAAGGGGTAAAAACGCGACGAACGGGCACCTATCAACTCAGCCTCTTGATGCCACCGGACAAAACCATCGCCTTCGCCAGGGAATACGGAAACCCAAACACCTGGCTTGGGGAACATCGAAGCAAACTGCTCAATCTCAGTGAACTGGAAATTCTCATGACCTACAATGCGGAAGTGAGAGGATTCTTAGGATATTACTCGCTGGCGGACAACTTGAAAGATGGAGCTGGAGGAGTGCTCTGGATCACGGCGAGGAGCTTCTTCTGCACCTTAGCAAACAAACGGCAAAGCTCGGTCAAGAAAGTCATGAAAAGCCTCAAGAAAGGACCAGGCAGATACGTTATCTCCCTTGAAAAGGCAGGGAAAGGGAGCAAGGAGTACGAACTCATTGCCTCGACCAAACACTTGAAAAGGGAAAAGGTAACGTATGCACAAGTGGACCTCATCCCGAAAACGTGGATGTACCAAAGCCGCAACGAGTTAGGAAGACGCCTAGTTGCATGTGAGTGCGAATGGTGCGGCATCCGAGGCAGTCAGGTAGAGGTACATCATATCCGTAAGCTGGGAAACCTGAAAGGCAAGACTCCGTGGGAACGTCAAATGATCGAGCGACGACGCAAAACAATGGTGCTTTGTGTCGAATGTCATGATGAACTCCATGCAGGAACACTCAGCGAGAAAAAGAAAATGCTCAGGAAAACTCGGAGAGCCGGATACCCTGAAAGGGGTAAGTCCGGTTCGGAGGGGGTTTCAGTGAAACCTGACGTAGCAATATGTTAAGGCGCACGGTTACTACCCTACATCACCCGGCGAAAACGTATGCGTCACCTGCTCCCGCTGATCGCAAGAAAGCCCTGGATTGGGGACCCTGGCTCTGTTGCAACAATCCCACCTGCTCGTGGAGTGGGGCACGAGACTATGCAGCCTCGCTCAATATCGCCCGGCTCGGCCTGGCCTATCTTGTGACCTATCATCAAACCAAGCGGTACGTGTCGTACCGTATGACTTCTTCGGAGGTCAAGCCAGCTTCCTACAGGGGGGCTGGCGCGACGCTACTGTTGCCGTCGCAGGGGATCACACCCCGCCCGTTTGAGGGCAAAGACCTGTACTATGCTGGTTGGTCTTTTTCCATTGCATTACGCACTTCTCAACCCAGAGCAATCCTTTCTGTGCTTTCTACGTCTCGACTCAGGAAGTATGTGCTCAAGCGTGCCTAATGTTCGCATAGTTACGTGTTTTTGCAACGGTGATGTACACCTCCATATTGCGCGTGCAACTCGCGTGTCTCTCCTTCAGGACTTTCAAATCGCTCTGAGGTAGGGCGATAGATGTTTTCAAAAGGCGTAGCGGAAGCTATAATGTAGAGGAAAACGACGTTCTCGCGTAGAATGAACTCTTCATAGGAGAGCGAGTAATATAATGAAAAAAGTTCGTTGGGGGGTGCTGAGCACCGCCGATATTGCTACTACAAAGGTTATTCCCGCCATGCAGCAGGGCATGTACTGTGAAATCGCGGCCATCGCTTCACGCACTCCAGAAAAAGTACGGGCCGTGGCAGCGCAATTGGGTATTCCAAAGGCATACGGTTCCTATGAGGAACTCCTCGCTGATCCAGACATCGATGCGATTTACAATCCCCTACCCAATTACCTGCACGTCCCCTGGTCGATCAATGCGCTGCATGCCGGCAAACATGTACTCTGCGAAAAACCAATTGCCCTAACCGCTGCGGAAGGGCAATTGCTGGTCGATGTTGCCAGGCAGTATCCTCATCTGAAGGTAATGGAAGCGTTCATGTATCGCCTCCATCCACAGTGGCAGCGAGCCCGGCAACTGGTTCTCGAAGGGAACATCGGAGAACTGCGGACAATCCAATCATTCTTCTCATACTACCTCGCTGATCCGAATAACATTCGCAATCGGGGCGACCTTGGAGGCGGAGGAATGCTGGACATCGGATGCTATACGATTTCGTCGGCGCGTTTTCTCTTTGGCGCTGAACCCAGGCGCGTCTTCGGCATAGTCGAGTACGATCCCCAGTTCAAGACCGATCGCCTCGCCTCGGGTATATTGGACTTCGGACGCGGCACTGCGACGTTCACCTGCGCGACGCAGTTGTCGCCGTACCAACGGGTCAACATCTTTGGCACAGAGGGTCAGGTTGAGATCGAGATCCCTTTCAACGCCCCTCCCGACAAGCCTTGCACCATCTGGTATCGACATGGAGATGAGACCGAGGAGATCCAGTTCGAGATCTCCAACCAATATACCATCCAGGGCGATGCCTTTTCTCGCGCAGTACTCAACAACACGGACGTACCGACACCAATTGAAGATGCCGTTGCCAATATGAAGGTGATCGAAGCGATTTTCCGTAGTGCCAGGAGCGGTACGTGGGTTTAATTTGCACCCCTTATTGCTATTTCTCCCCGGATGCGTGCGCATCCGGTTTAAAGGAGTTTACTTATGTGCTTCTGCGTTGTCCTTTGGTTTGCCGTTTCATCCCGCATCCGACGCAGGTAGTTGGCAAGATGCGCATTGAAGGTCATCCCGTCATACCATTCAGGATGAGTTGGATGAAGCGATTTGAAAGCGAAGGTGATGACATGCTGAGCAAACACATGCGCATCCATGGCGGTAAGGAGGGTACGTAGATGTTGCGGGGCAGGTGCATGCCATTGCGTCGGCCCTTCACGTTCTACGCCAGGCATGTCAGAATGGTGATGAGAGAGCGGATTGGCGTCAAAGACACGGGAATATCCTAATGCAAAGCGCGTATCTTCTGGTACGTCAAAAGCTACCTCAGACGAATCGCTCTTATCTATCCATTGATGAACGGTGTCGAAAAGGTCAGCATCGCAGAGCGCTAATAAGTCCACCTGGACTTGTTTCACAAAGGATCGGGACTGACCGTTCAGCTTCATGAGAAATCCCCTCTAACAGCCGCGTTTGCAGACCAGGAGAGCACAAGCGCGGCTTCATGGGAAGAGCAGCCGTGATCCATTTTTCTCTTGTGAGGAGACTAAGCCGGAGCGGTCTTTGATGAAGACCGCTTCACAAAGAGAAGCCCCCGTCGCATTAAGAACGTGAAACAATCCCCTACCACTCTTCCCGGTGCCAGACGCTCATTACGATGCTGCTCTAATTAACGAGCACGCCGACGCCTACGACGCTGTGCCTCGGCTTTGCGTTTGCGCCGAGCTTGTGGACTCTCGTAGTGTCTGCGCCGCCGCGCCTCCGACAGGATGCCAGCTTCCTGCACCTTGCGACTGAACCGTTTGAGGACCCACTCAAATGAATCACCTGGCTTAACCACAATCTCTGTCATGAACATTACCAACGCGATCGTCGGTCGTTCGTACGATCAGTACGTTGCGATTGATAACATTCACTGCAATACACGGGTCTGTCACCACGCGGCTGAAAGGGTACCTGCGTCTCCTTACCACAGCTCGCACAGATGGCACTATACATTTGACGTGCTGCATCCCGTTCGCGAAACCCACCGCTACTTCCGCCAAAGGAATCCCTCTGCCCACGATTAGACTGCTTGTGCGCGGCACGACACTCTGGACAGCGACTCGGCGTATTCGTCAGTCCCCGGCTTGCATAAAATTCCTGCTCACCAACGGTAAACGTAAATTCTTGATTGCAGTCGCGGCAATACAGGGTTTGATCAGTCAATGACATTTGTTCTTCTCAATTCTGGGGAACTACCCCCCGCTAAACACTCTGTATCGCGCAGCTTCCAATAGACAATCTACTCTGAGCAACAATGCACTATACAGTATTGTTTGAGTATACCACACGCGTCCACCCTACCCGCTTGCCAGTTTCTGTAGGTCTTTTAACACATCCAATGACAGCATCACTCGTTCCTGGACGGTCCCCACATGGCTAAAGCTGCTCTGCCTTCTAAGTTATATAGACGCAAAATAGGGATCATCTCGAATCGACTCTATGCACTCGTCCACCGTCAGATCTGTGTAAATTTGAATCCACTGTCCGGTATAACGCATATAGGAGAGGTGAAAACGCCAGTTTCCGGCATACTGCATACGCGCAAACTTCGCCTCGAAACTCGGCTCTATTGGATTTGGACCAGCCACGCGATAGTCGGCACTAAAGTAGAACGCCTTGTGGTACCACTTGCCATAGATATCGACGATGTAATTGAACTGCGGATTCTCAGGCGGTGGCTGGATGTACCTTGGCTTCAATACCGTCTCGATGAGTTCATTCGCCTTCGTGGTGACTTCCATTTTCAGCGCTTCTGAAAGAGGGGATGAAGACGTTTTGCGTGGGTACATCGCCCACCGATTGATTTCCTTTGGCATCCAATTCCTCCTTGTCGATATGATCAGTCATAATGCTTCTCTCGAAGGTGTGAATATCTTGCTCGGTTGCGGTTGATATGGTACTCATAGCTAGTTGGTCTGTTCTAAAGCTCCTGGCAATGCCTCATATTATGGCCCTATCTTACCATAGCTGGCTAGACCTTATAGCAGCGCTTTTGTTCCTGCCGTTCGTATCGTATCCTTAAACCAGGACATTCCATGTCAAAGCACGTATTGGGCTGGATAGTAGCCGCTGTAACCGAATGCTCGTCCGATAGCCGCTAACAGTCCGAATAACGGACGCTGAATCCAGAGCGGGGGCGTCGCTGAAAATGACGCAGGTTCAAGCGCCTGCCCGACGACCACCTTTTGCAGGAGATTCTTGGGTAAACCGTCTGCACCTATTCTCCCCTCCTGAGCCAACGCGTACAAGGTCTCGAAGAACTCCTCGGATTTTAAGAGCAAGCCCTTGTCTGGTTTGTCTAATTGGGTGATCTTCCGCACGTGCAGTATATCATTGCCCACGTTCCATGGATGGATATGCGGAACGCCTTTCGGTAGCACAATCACGTCACCCACGTTCGCTGGATGCTCGACATTCCCCACTATATAGCGGGCCACACCGGAGAGGATTTCGAATCGCTCATCAAAGTACAGGTGAAAATGGGCTGGTAATCCCCTCCCACTGTTGGGTTTGATAAAGAATTCGATTTCCAAAAGCATCCCGTTTGAGTCGCGTGCTGTTTTATCGAACACCATTCTTTCGCCGGTAATGGGGTTCTCGAATGTCTGACCTGCTGCTGCCATAATTCACCTCCCTGGTTTTGTTTCTTGAAGGGTCCTCAAACTGGCCAGCCCATATAGTCTCCGGCTCGTGAATGTCTCTCTGGCTCTCATTGCTGGTGCTTCCTTGGACCCGGATGTATGCTTTTGTTGCTGCTCCTCAGGCTTTCGCCTTTGGCCACGGCGCGAAGGGATTCTTTACGTTGCTGAGCATGGGTTTCAAGGTGGGAAAATGCCGCAGCAGGACGGTGGTCATATCGTTCTGCACGACCCAGTCGAAGCCGACCTGTGAGTAGACTTTGGGATTGTAATCCGTCGTGAAGAAGCGATCGCTGTTCAAGCGGCGAGACGCCATCAGGATGAAGATACGAAAGGCCGTGTCGCTAAAACCGAATCCCTGTGGCAGACGGTCACTCTCGAATTCGGCGTACATGCCTATCACCAGGTCAATCTGGTCGATATCGTCGTTGTAGATGCGTCGCAGTTCCTCTACCCACGTTTTGTTGGTGGTCAACTCCTCGAAGCTGGTGAGAGGGCGGAGATGGACAAGCGTTCTAAATTCGTTGTACCTGGGTACGCCGCGTTCCCGGTCGCGCAAAATTTCGGTCGTCGCCAGGTCGATCATACTACCATCCGGCGCAATACGATGCATGAGATAGCGAGGATAATTGTGCAAGGTGATGGCGCCAGGGTTGGAAGTCCCGAACGAGTAAAAGAGGTCCGTCATGGAGACCTGCTTTGCTACCTCGCGCGCATGGCTGTCCGCGACCTCGGGCAGCGTCCGCTCCAGGAGGACCCGGTCGTCCGCTGAGGAACGGAAGACGAATACATCCGGTAAGAGGGGATGCATGCGGTAAACGGACACAAACTCTTCCGTTATAGAGTAAGGCACCCCGAAGTGATCTTTGGGGGACCCTGGAATGCCGCTGATGACCTCGCTTTTACTGATGCGTCCGAAGTGCTTGTAGATCCATTCCCCGGCCAGGCCCCACCAGTTGCCATGCATAGCAACCTGCAGGGTAGGGTGAGAGATGATCGCGGGTGTCCAGTTGATAGTGTGGATCTTCGCGATGAGCGCTGCGTTGACCAGCCGGGCATGATTGAACAGTTCATCGTCGGACCAGGATGGATAGGCGGCGCGGAGCTGGTCACAAATGACGTTGTGTTCCAGGGTGAACAAGGTGTGCAGCATACTCAAGCCGATCCACCAGTTGCCGTTGACTCCGGTTACATCGACGCCGGTAGCGGGATCGAGCGGCAGCAGGCCATCCGCGCCGATTGCCAGTTTGCCGCCTTCACCCGACCGCACCTTCGCCAGCGTTGCTGCATCGCTCCCGTACAGTTGGGAGCCATCCCACCAGTGTGTGGCAGTATTGAGATACGTCGGGGGCAAATCGTCGGAGCCAGGGGTGCGCGTGGGGTCGCTGTGTGTGCGCAGAATGCGCATGGGGTGTTCTGGCCAAGGGTCGTCATCGCTGAGCGGGATTTCCCAGGGATTCTCTTTCTGGTTCTTTCCATGACTGAGCCAGTCGTGAATCATGAACTGGACCCAGGAGGCAGCCAGCATATTGAGGATGGTGACAGGCTGAAAGCTATCGCGAGCCAGCAGTTCGAGGCTGACCGTGCGGGGATTCGGCATAAGAACCCGCGGTTCGTCGGGATAGACATCTTTCAGTGGGACATTGCGCCCGAAGCGTGTTCCGGCACTGCCCATCGTAGGATGTTCCAGGTCGTTGTAAGTTCCATCCGCTGTGCGAGCGGTGAGGTAGTCTTCTCCCTGACCAGTTGCAGTGGATTGAGCCGCGCCGGTCAACTTCACGCCGGTAGTATCGTAGAGATTGCGCTGTCTCAGGATGGTACGTAGCCCGACCAGGATTATGAGACCGATGAGCAGAGGCATTCGATACCATCCAAACTTCTGATCGAGCCACTGAGTGAAACGGGTGAATAAGCGGGAGAGCGGTGAACCGGATGCAGTCATGTGCCACCACCTTTTTTTAGGCTAGCTACGCCTTTGTACTTCTAGAGTACATGAGTTGCCCCTAGAAATCAAGCTTTTGTAATAAAAATGGTGACGCGCCGCTATACGCCTCTGATCGAGCTCTTGATTGTTGATGAAGCTAATCGCCTCAAAGATGCGGGATTGGAGCAAATACGCGATATCACGGACCGTGGGGAGTTCGGCCTGGTGTTGCTGGGCATGCCTGGATTGGATAAGCGCCTGCAACGCGCGCCACAACTCTACTCGCGAATTGGGTTCGCGCAGAAGATCGAGCCATTGTCCGATGACGAGACGCGCTTTTTTCTCGATCAGCGTTGGAGTCATCGGGTCTCCGCCCATTCAGATGATTTTACGGACCAGGAGGCGGTTGCAGCCATCATTCGCATCACACAAGGGAACATGCGCTTGATTGAGCGTCTCATGATGCAGGTCGAACATGTGCTCGTCGCAAACCAACTCCAAGTGGTGACCAAAGAAGTGGTGGAGACTGCTCGCGATAATCTCATCATTGGGGATTGAGCGAAGATCACGGATCAGGCGTCAATCAGAACATCTGTTGAGCTGTCTCAAAATCGTTGGCAGCCTGTTGAAAAACGCGAAAAAGCCTGACCAAAACCGCTTGCACACTCAAATCTGTTTTTGATCTCCGAAATGGGGATCATCTGCACAAAAGCAGTCATGAGCCTCAGGTGTTGAGTGATGTAACCAGGCAACGTATTTTTTTATGGAGAGAGGAAATCCTCCGTGTGTTCATGCAATAGCATTGCAGAAGAGGAAGAGACATGCAGAAGACATCTACACCTACCACTACAAAAGCCTGGCTGTGCCTGCTGGCTGTGGGCTTCCTTGTGCTCCTGGCGGCCTGTGGCAGTGCGCCTTCCACCACAGGGACGGGCACGACGCCGACCGCCGCTCCTACCGCTACCCCAACGCCGACCATCGCTCCTACCGCTACCCCGACGGCAAACCCAACGCCTACTCCAACGCCGACCACCGCCAGCAGCAGCGGGAACAGCGTCTCGATTATGAACTTCTCGTTCAACCCCAATAGCCTCACCGTCAAAGTGGGCACCAAGGTGACCTGGACGAACCATGATAGCGTGACCCATACCGTCACGGCGAACCAGGGGGCCTTCAATTCGCCTGTCCTCCCCGGCAGCAGCTTTAGCTTCACCTTTACCAAGGCGGGCACCTATGCCTACCACTGCATGATCCATCCCTATATGATGGCAACCATCGTGGTGCAATAGCGTCTTCCTCATCAGAGAAACGGCGAGCTTGCGGAGAAACATGCGCAAAGGGAATGGGCCTATGCCTCGGCGAAAGGCGGCAACTTGTGACAAGCTAGGTGCGTGCAGACCCAATGGGAGGTGATGGCTATGCTTCAGGATGAAGACCAGCCTTCCTTCATCCTCTATCTTTTGTGTAGTGCTTCTCTGTTCGGGAACGATAGCTCGACTGATATCGAGTGAACCATGTGTCCACTCGGAAGGACCCCGATCACTCATGCATGAGAAGGAAGAAGATGTGTCTACACTTGATGAGTGGAAAGTCGTGCTGGTGAAAGACTTCCTGGAGTTGCAACGACTCGAAGGGCAGGATGCTTCCACCAGGGAGAGGCATTCCTTGAAGGAACAAGCAATCGGGCAACATTGTTGCCAGGCAGGAGAACATCTCGGCGATCCCGATCTCGCCTTGCTCAAAAAGACCTTGAGGCTTAATGACTGGCAATGGCAGGGATATAGAGCGAAAGTTCGACCTGCACTCGACTAGGCAAGAGGAAAGGCTATTACTATGATGGGGAGCAAGCAGCGGAGCTTTGCCCCGCTCATCAATAGGTCATTGGAGGACTTGGTGCCGCCAGATCACTTCTATCGGCATCTGGAGCGAACGCTTGATCTCTCGTTTGTGCGACAGTTCGTGCAAGAGACCTATGCAGGCATCGGGCGTCCCTCCATTGACCCGGTGGTCTTTTTCAAACTGCAACTGGTCATGTTTTTTGAGGGAATACGCTCCGAACGGCAACTCATGCGGCATGCAGCAGATCGGCTCAGCGTGTTGTGGTACATCGGATACGATTTGGGTGAGCCGCTGCCCGACCATTCCAGTCTGACCCGTATTCGTGAGCGCTATGGAGTGGAGGTGTTCCACCGCTTCTTCGACACAATCGTAGAACAATGAAAGCCGGGAGAAGCTGGTCTGGGGGCGAGAGTTGTACATTGATAGCACGCAAGTCAACGCCAATGCCGACCTCGATTCGCTGACTCCTCGCTTTGCTGTCGAGGCCCGCGAGGCGATGCAGGCGCATCTCGCCACTCTGTTCGCTCGTGAAGACACTCAGCACGAGCAGCAGGAAGCCTCAGCAGACCGTGCTGACACGCCATGTGGAGAAGCCACTGCAACACAAGTCATTGCCTGCCCAGTACCTCCCCCACTCCCAGTCACCCTCAGCGAAGCAGAGCAAGAGGAACTGGCTACCGAGAATGCGGCTCGGCACGACTGGATCGCGGAGGAAGGTCGACAACAACGGGAGGTTCATGGCCACGACCTTCGGACGGCGGACTTCAAAGTCAGCACCACCGATCCTGATGCGACTCCCATGCGCCTCAAAAATGGCGGCACGCACTTGGGCTACCACGTGCACTACGTCGTCGACGGTGGCAAAGCACGTGTCATTCTTCAGGTGCTGGTGACACCTTCGGAAGTGATGGACAACCAACCCATGCGCGACCTGATCTTTCGCACCCGCTTCCGCTGGAAACTGCGGCCTCGCCACGTGACGGGCGACACAAAGTATGGCACCATCGAGAACATCAAAGCCCTGGAAGACGCAGGCATCCGGGCCTATGTGCCGCTGCCCGATTGGGAGCATATGACGCCCTTTTTCGGGCCCTCCAAATTCACCTACGACGGGGCGCGGAATGTGTATCTCTGCCCTCAGGGTCAACTACTCCGTCCATTTCGCATGGAGCAGAAAGCCGAGAAGGTGGAGTACCGCGCAGACGCCACCACCTGTAATGCCTGTCCACTCAAAGCGCAGTGTACCTCTAGCCAACAGGGGCGGCAACTGCACCGCTCCTTCCATGCCAGCTATCTTGAACGAGTCAAGGCATATCACCAAACCCCCGCCTATCAGAAGGCGATGAACAAGCGCAAGGTCTGGGTCGAACCCTTATTCGCTGAGGCGAAAGACTGGCATGGATTGCGCCGCTTCCGCTTGCGGCTGCTCTGGCGCGTCAACATCGAGGCGCTGCGGATCGCGGCTGGTCAAAATCTCAAACGGCTGCTCAAAAAGCGAGGTTGGGGACGCCGCCCGTTCCCAACGGAGGCGATAAGTGCCTCTTTTTGGGGTCTTTTGCGTGATATGCTTGTCCTCATGTTGGAGAAGGGGTGGTTTCTAGTGTCGATTGGTTCAGTTTCCTCAATACTTAGGACGCCATGCGTCTCTCTTTGCTGATGAGCTTACTGAGGACTTTTTCAACAGGCTGGTTGGTTTTCTGCGACACAAAGAGATGAGGCATGTCACCTCCTCACGTTTGAAGCAGAGTAGCTTCCTCCTCGACCAGGCTTTTGGCTTGTGAAGCCGGTCGAGGAGGAAGTTTCCGGTAGAAGAAGCGGCATGCACTT
>WNFG01000629.1_pt1 | contig 38211 bp, 33 predicted proteins | sample 5400431 | NCBI WGS metagenome assembly WNFG01 (sample SAMN13153346, study PRJNA577476) | soil metagenome | isolation source: 120 cm saprolite under Douglas fir tree site 2 hole 3 replicate 2 | place: USA:California | collected 2015-04-18
CTCCTCCGGCGCCTTGGTGAATTTCAGATCAGTCAATCCGAGGAGATTGCGATGCACTTCACTGACTGCTTTCCCGGCGTGCTCGTTCGCGGTAACGATTCCAATCTCAGCGTTTGGATGAGACAGCAAAATCCGCAGCAGTTCCGAACCGCCGTAGCCAGAGCCGCCGAAAATTGCAATTCTCAGTTTCATGTTTCAGGTTTCAGGTTTCAGGTTTCAAGTGCCAGGTTCTGTCTGTTGGAGCTTCAGTGATTCGCCAACGAGGGCGAACTTGAAACCTGAGACTTGAAACCTGAAACCTTCTTTCTAACCATCTCGAACAACTTCACCCCATTTCGGCGCGCGTTTCCCGCGGGCACGCCGAACTCGCGCTCGACAAAGTCTTCGCCCATTTTCGAATCAGTGACTGAACCGGCAATTAGATCGACTTTGATTCCACGCCGTTTGAACAGCTCGATGCCGCCCCACGCACCCACATAATCCGAAGCGCAAAAGACCAACGCGACCATCGCTTCGCGAAACTCGGCATCTTCAAAAACCGACTCGACTGAGTACCCGCCGAGTATGCCGTCGCCGAGTTCGATTACGATCAGATCCGGAGCGCTTTCATTCAGGCGCCCAATAATCGCTTTCGCCACCGGCGCCAAATCGTCCGCGCCCACCGTCGATGGCAAGCCGCAATCGAGAAAGCTGGCGGTCGCAATCGCGCCGTGGTCGGCCATGTTCAATGTGTCGCGCAGGCAGGCGATCCCGGACAGCTTCGCCGCGGCCACCCGCAGACCGGCGCGCGTCGCCTGCTGAATGATTTCCGTCGCGGCGTAGGTCTTGCCGCTGTTCATGCACGCGCCGGCGATCACCACCAGCGGCGCTGAAGCACCCAGCGTCTCGCGCAAAGGCAAACCCACATCGCCGATGTTCCGAACGCGGCCCAGATCGTCACTGACCAGACCGATGACTTCGACCTTGATCGCGTCGTCGAGGCTGGAATGGTGTCCGCTGCAACTTCCGATGACCCCGCCAAGATTCAGAAGATGAAGTTCGTCGCCGGCCGCCACAGTTGCCGGCACGTCGCCGACGAAACCCTTCAGCGCGCGCCGCCGGCCGAGGACGCCGAGCAGCACGTCGCCCGGATTCACTTTTGCCAGTCGGCCCGTCGGCAGTTCCAGCATGTTGTAAGTCGCGTTGTCGGTCAGCACCCGCACCGCGACCACGTCGCCAGCGCGCGGCGCGCCGTCCGACTCAACGACCGCGATCGCCCGTGACAGATTCAGCGGCGAGGTCGCCGATCCGATCTTGTCTGCTTCGATCATCCTGCTCACTGGCCACCTCGCAGTCTCAAACGCAGCGCGTTCAGCTTGATAAAGCCTTCCGCATCGCGCTGGTTGTAAACGGTGTCTGCTTCAAAGGTCGCAATGCGTTCGTCGTAAAGCGAATTGGGCGAGCGTCGACCGACGACGATCACGTTGCCGCGATAGAGTTTCAGCCGCACGTCGCCATTCACCGGCTGCTGCATTTCATCGTTCAGCTTGCGCATCAACTCGAACTCCGGCGCAAACCAGAAGCCGTAATAGACACACTCGGAAAACTTCACGCTGAGCGAATCGCGCAAACGAACGACTTCACGATCCAGCGTGATTGATTCCAGGGCGCGATGCGCTGCTTGCAGAATCGTGACGCCGGGCGTCTCGTAAACGCCGCGCGACTTCATGCCGACGAAACGATTCTCGACCAGATCGACGCGGCCAATTCCGTGCGCGCCGCCCAGTTCATTCAGCTTTGTCAAAAGAGCAACCGGATCCAACCGCTCGCCATCGACGGACACTGGCTCGCCGTGGGCGAATCCGATCTCGACGTATTCGGCCTCGGCCTTTGCCTTCTCAGGCGAAACCGTCATCTGAAAAATATTCTCGGGCGGCTCAGCCCACGGGTCTTCCAGGATTCCGCCTTCATACGAGACGTGCATCAAGTTGCGATCGGTTGAATAGGGTTTGTCGATCGTCGCACTGACCGGAATCCCGTAGGCTTCGGCGTAAGCAATCAGATCGGTGCGGCCTTTGAATTCCCAATCACGCCACGGCGCGATCACCTTGATGTCCGGCTGCAAGGCATAGTAAGTCAGCTCGAATCGCACCTGATCGTTTCCCTTGCCGGTCGAGCCGTGAGCTACCGCGTCGGCATTTTCTTTGCGCGCGATCTCAATTTGCCGTTTCGCGATCACCGGCCGCGCCAGCGAAGTGCCCATCAAATAGACACCTTCATAAAGGGCGTTGGCTTTGACCGCGGTCCAGACATAGTCGCGCACAAATTCTTCGCGCAGGTCTTCGATGTAGAGTCTTGACGCGCCAGTCGCTTTGGCTTTTTCGTCGAGCCCGTCCATCTCCGCGCCCTGGCCGACGTCGGCGCAGTAGCAGACGACTTCGCACCGGTATTGTTCTTTCAACCAGCGCAGCATGACCGACGTGTCGAGTCCGCCGGAGTAAGCCAGGACGATCTTGTTAATCTTGTCACTCATATTAGGGAATAAATTGCCACAGAGACACAGAGCCACGGAGAGAAAGCATATACAAATATCAGCCACGGATTAACGCTGATAGACACAGATCGGGATTTGCAATCTCTTGTCGGTGAAGAGCTGTGTTCATCAATGGCTGATTTCCTCATCTCTGTGTCTCAGTGCCTCTGTGGCCGGTTCTCCTTCATCCAAACAGCTCCCAAATCTTCTTGATCACGGCGCGCTGCGACTTCTGATCATGGGCCGCGATAAAGATCGTATCTTCGCCTGCCAGCGTGCCGACGATCTCGGGAAGTGCCGCGTCATCAATCTCGACGGCTACGGCGGAAGCGCGGCCCGGCAGACACTTCGCCACCACCAGCACGTCGCCCGCGACGTCCAGGCTCAGCAGCCCGCGCGCTGAATCTCCGTTCGCATGTGGCAGAGCGTACGAGCCGTGATGTTTGACGATCCCCAATTCCTCAAGGTCACGCGACACGCTCGACTGTGTCGCCGAGACGCCTGCGCGCTCAAGATGCGAGCGCAACGCTTCCTGCGTGCCGATGCGTTTCGCGCGAATCAGGCTGAGAAGTTTCTTTTGTCGTTCTCGTTTCAACATCCGGGCCTGCCCACCGTCGGACGCGCGATAATGCAGAAGAGTTGCATTATCTACGCATACCTGCATAAAATAGCCTTGGTTATGCAGTTTCGTCAAGTCAGAAGTTAAGTGGCGAAAATCGCTGAGGTGTTGCACAATGCGCGAGCGAAGCGGATGGCAATCATGAGTGAAGCACGAAACAAGAATCTTTGGGGTGGACGGTTCACCGGCAAGACCGACCCCGGCTTTGCCGAGTTCAATCGGAGCTTTCGTTTCGATCGCCGGCTGTTTGCAGTCGACGTGCGCGCCAGCATCGCTCACTGCGACGGCCTGGCAGGCGCTGGCGTGTTGACGGGCCCTGAATCGAACGAGATTAAGTCAGCGCTCCACGCAATTCTCAATCAAGGCCAAACCGATGCGAGCTATTTTGACGAACCGAATTCAGAAGATGTGCATTCGTTCGTCGAGGCGCGGCTGGTGGAAATGATTGGCGACACGGGTCGCAAGTTGCACACCGGACGCAGCCGAAACGATCAGGTCGCGACGGATCTGCGTCTGTGGCTGCGCGACGAAATTGATCGCCTTGCATCTGCAATGCGCGACGCGCAGGTGGCTTTGCTTGATCTTGCCGAAGCGCATCGCGACGCTGTCATCCCCGGGTACACGCATTTGCAGCGCGCCCAGCCAGTCCTGTTTGCGCACTGGTGTCTCGCGTATTTCGAAATGCTGGCGCGCGATGGGGAACGACTCGCCGACGTGCGCAAGCGGGCCAATGTATTACCACTCGGTTCCGCAGCGCTGGCCGGAACTTCCTACCCTATCGATCGCGATGCCGTAGCGCGCGCTCTCGGTTTCGACGGAATCTCACGCAACAGTCTCGACGCCGTCAGCGATCGTGATTTCTGCATTGAATTCGCGAGCACCGCGTCGCTCATCATGATCCATCTCTCGCGTCTCGCCGAAGACACCATTCTTTACTCGACAACTGAATTCGGTTTCTTTGAACTCAGCGATGCCGTCGCCACCGGCTCCAGCCTGATGCCCCAAAAAAAGAATCCCGACTCGATGGAGTTGGTGCGCGGCAAGGCCGGACGAGTGTTCGGCCACCTCGCGGCGCTGCTCGCGACGATGAAGGGACTGCCGCTCGCTTACAACAAGGACATGCAAGAGGACAAGGAAGCACTCTTCGACATCGTTGATACCCTCAACGCAAGTCTGGCCGTGACGGCCACGGTGCTGCGCAACATCCGCTTGAACGAAGCGCGCGCACGCGAAGCTGCGTCGCATGGGTACCTGAACGCAACCGAACTGGCGGACTACCTGGTGCGAAAGGGCCTGCCTTTTCGCGCAGCGCATGAAACCGTTGGGCGCGTCGTCGTGCAAGCGATTGAACGCGGAGTAGAGCTGAATGATCTGTCATTACCCGACCTGAAATCCTTTTCGCCCCTGATCGACCAGGACGTTTTCGCAGCTCTGTCGCTCGAACAGACGCTGGCAACGAAGTCGCAGACAGGTGGGACTTCGCCCGACCGCGTTGCGGAAGAGTTGAAGCGTGCTAGAGGGCGGCTGTAGTAAGTAGCGAGCCGGTCTGAACGGGTTTCGTTCTCAACCTGCAAAAGCCGGTGTCCATGGCGCGCGTTTTCGCTGACCAGCAAAAAGCTTTAAGCTAGACGGAAAATGGAAGACACAACCATCGAGAGCACTTCACCTGAGTTAGCGAACCCGGCAATCGTCTGCCCGGTTTGCGAAGGTTTCGCGCATGGTGGTCTGCTCCCGCTGCGTGATCTGCCTGATAACCTGAGGGAGATCGTCAGCTCGAACGCAGCGTCGGCGAACGCCGACGAAGTCTGCACCCGCTGCGTGGAACTGTTTAGTCGCGCTCAACGGCAAAGCGAATCGCACGCGGCAGTGTTCGAACAGAATGATTTTGTCCTGCCGACGCCTTTGCGCATGGGCGCGGACGAACGATTCACCGGGCGCGGCGTCACGATCGCGTTTCTTGATTCAGGCTTTTATGCTCATACGGATCTGACGACGCCGCGCAATCGCATTCGCGCCTACCACAGCATCTTCGCGACCGAAGGCGATCTGACTTCGCTCGAAACAACCGACGTTGCCAGCTGGCACGGCATGATGACTTCGGTCGTGGCTGCCGGAAACGGAGCCTTGTCGGATGGTTTCTATCGGGGCATCGCGTCGGAAGCCGACGTCGTGCTGGTGAAGATCGGACGCACGGGTCGGATTAGTGAAGATCAAATTCGGCAGGGGCTCGAGTGGGTGTTGGCGCACGCTGAAGCACACCAGATTCGCGTGGTCAATATTTCGGCCGGCGGAGATTTTGAAGAGAGTTATCTTACGAATCCACTCGCGCAAACGGTTGAGCGTTGCACGCGCGCGGGCTTAACAGTGGTTTGCGCCGTGGGAAATGCGGGCCACGTCCCGGGACATCCGGTCCTGCCGCCGGCGAGCGCACCGTCATGCATCGCGGTGGGCGGGTTGGACGATCAGAACTCTCTGGATCGCGCGCGCCGCGGCATGTATCGATCATCATACGGACCGACGATTGACGGTTTGCAGAAGCCCGAACTGATCGCGCCGGGAATCTGGGTGGCGGCGCCGATTCTACCCAGCACGCCGACGGCTGAAGAGGCTGAGCTCTATTCGCATCTCAACGGGTTGACGGACGAAGAACTCCGCCCAGCAATTGATCAGCACGCCGGCATTGACAAAGCTTTGGACGAGGCGCGTTGCCTGCGGATTTCGCTAATGCGGCAGCTGATCACGATCAAGTTGCGTGAAGGGAACGTAATCAGCGGCCACTATAAGTACGTCGATGGAACTTCCTTCGCGGCGCCGATTGTTTCTTCGATTGTTGCCTGCATGCTGGAAGCGAATCCACGTCTGACGCCGCAGCAAATCAAACGCATCCTCATTGACACGGCGGAGCGCGTCCCCGAAATCGAGGTCGATCGACAAGGCTGGGGTGTTGTTGCCGCCAGGCGGGCGGTCGAGCGCGCTTCGGGGCGGTAGCCCGACCTCCGGGGTCCCCAACCGAGCATCTCGGTTGGGGTGGGGCGGTGAGGGAGGGCTTATGGTTTACACGCCCTTGCTAACGCGCTGGCTACCACGCGGCTAGACATCGCCTTTGTCGCTGTGCCAGAATCTCTGCGCAACCCGTAACTAAAGGAGCGAGTCAAAAGTTTCTATGTCCGAACCTGAATCCGCGCTGCAGGCAAGTGCCGAAAGTGCGAGTCAACCGGCCCCTGCGGAAGACATCACCTACCACGCCGTTGAAAAAGACGGAGTCGTCACGGCGATTTGGGAAATGCAGGGCCGCAAACACGTGCGCACAATCGACCCGCGTTCGCGTCAGGGCCGGGAAATCCTCAATCTCTACACGACCGAACATCACGACGAGAGCCAGCCGGGCGCCGGCGACGCTGCTGCGTCGGAGTAATTCCCTCCACTAGTCTTGCTTCGATTCTTTGCTTTGTTTGGACACCGCACTTGTGCGGCGAATATTGGCAGCATCAGTGCCGCCTCTAAGCTAAGGTGTCTTCAAGTCACAAGGTTCCGCGGCTGTCCACGCACAAACGCCTCAACATTGTCGATTAGTTGGTCGGCCAGCGCTTGCATTGCTTCGTCGCTGGCCCACGCCACGTGCGGCGTCACGATAAAATTCGGCAGATTTAGTTCGAGCAGAGGACTGCCTGCGCGCGGAGGCTCTTCGCGCAGGGCGTCAAACGCGGCGCCGGCGATCACGCCGTTTTGCAAAGCTTCAATCAATGCCTGCACCTCGACGAGCCCGCCGCGCGCGGTGTTGATTAGCAAAGCATCGCGCTTCATCATCGCGAACTCAGCGTGCGCGAACATGTCCTCGGTGTCGCTGGTCAAAGGACAATGCAGGGTCACTACGTCGCTCTGGCGCAGCATTTCCGCGAACGGCGTGCGTCCCGCGCGGATCGTCGTGGCATCTTTCCGTTCCGAAATCAGCACCCGCATGCCGATTGACTCCGCGAGTCGCGCCATCGCCTCTCCGATCGCGCCATAGCCGACGATGCCCAGCTTGCTGCCGCGCAAATCGTGAAGCTTGTGCGTGTACAAACAGAACTGTTTCGACTGTTGCCATCCGCCCTGCTGCACGTCTTCGCGATACGCGAGCAGGTTGCGCCGCAGTGCCAGCATCAACATCAGGACGTGTTCCGAAACCGAGTTCGCGGCATAGCCGCGGACGTTGCAGACCGCGATGCTGTGCGCGCGGCAGTAATCCAGATCGACGCAATCAAAGCCCGTCGCCGCAATCGCAATCAACTTCAGTTCGGGCAAGCGCGCCAAATCGGGTTCGCGCAACGCCAGCTTGTTGCTGATCACTATGGTCGCGCCGCGAAGACGTTCCCCGACTTGGTCCTGAAGACTTTCGCCGTATTCGATCCATTGATGATCGAAATCCGGCCGGCGAAAGGTTGCCTGAACCGTGTTGCGTTCGAGAAAGACTATGCGTTCCATATCTCGCTGGAATTTTTTGGTGGCAGCATTCTACAACGAAGTGAACCGTGAAGTACGTTGCCTCTCGATCTGGGGTTCCCTCTCCCCCTGGGAGAGGGGTAGGGTGAGGGCGGTACGCAAGAACCGCGGAGAATGATTTTTCCTTGGTCTCGCTAGCGCGACTTGAAGGGGAAAAGAGAAGAGGGGGTGGCGCCGCTAAGGCCCTCACCCCGACCCGCTCCCAGAGGGAGAGGGCGAATAAGTACGCGATTGTCTGACCACGATAGTGTTAGACTGCGATGCGCATGGACATTCAAATTCGTCGAGCAACGCCGGATGAAGCTGCCGCGTTGACCGAGATCGCTCATGCGGCCAAGCGCCATTGGGGCTATCCTGAGAACTGGATCGAACATTGGAAAGACGATCTCACGATCACGCCTGACTTCATCACAACTCACGAAATGTATGTTGCCGTCGCCGGCGAGGAGATTGCCGGTTGCTGCGCGTTGGTGCTGAGCGGTTCGCTGGCTGAACTCGAGCATATGTGGATAAAACCCGAGCACATGGGAAACGGAGTCGGGCGCGCGCTATTCAAGCAAGTCGTGGCCCGTGCGAAGAGTTTGGATGCGCGAGCCGTGGAGCTTTCCGCCGATCCAAATGCCGAAGGGTTTTACCGGCGCATGGGCGCGACTCGCATCGGCGAAGTTCGCTCCGAAATCGAAGGCCAGCCGCGCGTGCTGCCGCGCATGTCAGTCGATCTCGAATCCCCCTCTCCCATTGGGAGAGGGGCCAGGGGTGAGGGCGCGTAGCGTGTGGGATCTCAAACGACAAATCATCTGGCTGGTCGTCGGCGTCAGTTTCGGCACCTTCATCATTTACGGTGACGCCCACGACGAAACCGGACATTTCGAGAAGGGTGTGTTTGCGTTTTGGGAGATTATCCTGCTGGCGATTATTCTGACGCTCTTTTATCTATACTCTCGGAAGAAAACCTAGAGTGCGACGGCGATTAGCAACGACGTAGACCTAATGAATCAAGGTAGAAACCGCGTAACGGCTCCGATCCAGGGAAGCATCTGGCGCGACGTAACTAGCCCGTTCGGGGAGTTAGCTTCCAACTCGCGATTACCTTTTCAAATTCCATTTTGTCTTTTTGATATCGTTTGGCCAAGGTGCGGAGGATTAACTCATATGCAACACCCTTGTGCAGAGCGACAATGTGATCCATCACGATCCTTCTATTCTTCTCGACAAACTGCACTCTGAATCTTCGAGCATTAAGCTTGCCTAGCCGGAACCATCTTGAACTCAGGATCTTCTCCTGTTCAATGCCCTGCTGACGCTTGAGTGAGGAGATCTCACCCTTTTCTTGATCAATTACGGACCATTCCGATTCCATCTGATAGCTTACGAAGGCCTCAATGTTGGCATCGTCCGACAGCGGGATAAATCGTCCGTGGTCCCCCATGCAAACGCAACCATATTTCTCGTCGGGCACGCATCGAGCTGAGTTCCAATGTCCCTGCAAACCTGCAGGAATGATAATCGAGAATCCATAGACCAGGTTGCGATACTTTCCGGTGTAGGTCTTTGTGTCCGGGCAGGGATCTGGGTTGCCGCGCTTAGTTTGTGAGTTCGCGTGTGGAACAGATGAGGCGAACGTCAGCAGAATAACGAGAACACTCTTGAGGTATGTTGCGGACATGTTTGAAGAGCACCCAACCCTCAGTTATTCAATCATTAGTTTTTCAATCCGGCGGTTGCATCGTCTTCGAGCGGGCGTCGATTCCCTTCTCGCCCATGACTAGCAAAGCCCGGGGCTCGCTGTACACCACGCTCTGCGGCAGGTAGGAAAGCACGTAGCGGTTCTTGCGGAGTTCGTCGCAGATTGCTTTCGCCGCCGCGCCCGGATCGTCGATCGGGAAAATGCGGCCGCCGGTGCCTTCGGCGAGATCGTCGATCACTTGCCGCGGCTTGGGTACGTCGCGGCGAATGGCGCCGCGGGTGCGGTCCGTCGCCTGCACGCAATAGACGGCGATGTCCAGCGATTGGAGCAAGCTGAGCGCCTGCGCGAATTTTGTTTTGCTGCCGCGGTCGAGTCCATCGCTGATAACCACGATCGCGCGCTTTTGCGCCGACAGCGGCCGGAGCGCGTCCTCGACCACCGCGGAGATCGCGTCGAACAGGTGCGGATCGCCTTTCTTGCGAAAAGTCTTCAGCTCTGTTTCGATCTTTTTCGCATTGTCCGTCCAGTCGGAAACGATCTCGGCGCTATTGTCGTAGCCGACGATCAAAAGCTTGTCGCCATCATAAATTTCGTAAGCGAATTCCTGGGTCGCAGCCTCCAGCTTTTCGACGTCGGCGCGAATCGTCAGCGAATTGTCCACCAGCAACACGATGCGCGCCGGTGAAAGATCAGGCGCAAAGTTTTTGACTGTCTGCTGGACGCCGTTATCGAAAAGCGAGATGTCTTTCGTGGTGATCGGAGTTGCCGCGCCGTTGGCCCGCACCGCCACGACGTTGAGCAGCGTCGATGCTTCGCTGGAAGGGTGCGCGCGGCGGCCCGCTTGCGCAAACAGCGCGCTCAGCAAAGCCGCGGCCGTCAGGAGAAAGATAAAGGCGCGCCAACCGGCATGAGCCTTTCTCAGCTCTGGTTCGGCGGCGCGTCTGTTAGTCCTGGTGCTCATAACCCGGCCCCGGCTTAGGTACTGTCTTTCTTTGCGGGAGACTTTTTTGGCTTCGCATTCTCAGATGACGAAGTTGGCTCTGGCGATGCTAGCTCCTTGTCGACCTTCTCAGCGACGGTTCCTTTGCGGGCATAATCGGTGACATACCACCCTTCGCCCTTGAATTTGATCGACGACTTCGACACGAGTTTTTCCAGACGACCCTTGCATTTTCGGCAGCGCGTCGGTTGCTTGTCGGACAGCTTCTGAAAAACTTCAGTATGGGCGTTGCACTTGGTGCAGCGAAATTCGTAAATCGGCATTGGTGACTCGGTTTTGGGGAAACTTTGCCTGGATACCTAAAAGCCGATTATACGAGAGCCTTTTCCAAGCTGACAACTAAGCAATCCTGAGGGTAGGGGTACATTTAGTGTCTTAGTTTCGTGATTTTGAGAGATTCGTGGCGATGGAAAACGATCCACGAAGCCACACGAAGCAGCTTTGTTCGTGCGATTTAGTGTGGTTTCGTGGATCGCTCTTATGTGATCCGCGGAAACCCACGAAATGAAACTCAGACACTACCATCCTGAGATGCGGCCAACTGCCAATTGGCCCGCCGCGCCGAAGGACACTCGGCGAGGGTTTTTGCAACTTACGCCGCCGTTCGTTATGATCGCTCGCAACGTGAGAGATTGAGCCTCGAACCAAAGCGGCAATCGTTCTAACGGACGGTCTTCGCGATTAACCTGGTATCAAATGCAATCGGCCGCCGAAACAGAGCAGAACCTTTCGCTGGAGCGCAAGCTAAAGCTGCACGAAGCCCGCGAATCCATCATCGATCGTCTGGCCGGGAACCTGCCGACTTCGATCAACCTGGATTCTTTTCTGCGCATGATCGTTTCCGAATTGGGCCAGATGATGGAAGTCGATCGCTGCGATATCATCAAGCTGACTCCGGAAGGAGATCTGCACGTCAGCCACGAATGGCGCGCCTCTGAAGAAGTGCTCTCGAATCTCGACACGCGCATCCCGGTTGATCTGGCGACGCTTTCTGCGCACGTCGATATCAAGCGCATCGTCAGACTCGATGACACCTCGGCTCCGGAACTTGACCACAAGGTTCGCTTCTTTGCCAGGAGCATGGGCACGCGTTCGCTACTTCTGGTCCCCGTCATTTTAGACGAGGACATGCTCGGCATGATCGGGCTGCATTACACGCGCGCGCCGCGCAAGTGGTTCGACGAAGAGGTCGCGTTCCTGGAATCAATTGCGACGCAACTGGCAATCGGCTACCAATACACCCGGATTTACACCGACAAGAAACGCGAAGCCGAGACGACGAAAGCCCTGCTTGAGATTGCCAACACACTAAACGCGCGGTCGGATTTTGGCGAGGTTAGCTCCGTGGTGCTCGAACGCGCGCTGGCTCTGGTCGGCGCTGACTACTGCGCGCTGGGGGTGCTGGACGCGGACGAAAAGCGGATCAGCCTCGCGGCATTCAAAGCGTCGCCGCATGCCGTGATCGACAGTGTACGCGGACTGATCGAAGCCCACGGCCAGTCGATGGACATCACGGAATACCCGGCAATGGTCGAACTGCTGTCAGACGGCAAGACGCTCAAACTCCTCGAAACCGACTTGCCGCTCCCGCTGCGAGGAATTTTCAATGCCACCCTCGGCGGGCGGGCCGCGCTGGTGGCGCCGGTACGCATTGCCGGGCACACGTTCGGATTGCTCGGTTGGGTCTGGAGCGGGCAACGCGATCGTTTCAAAGATCACGAGGTCGCCCTGGTCGAGGGAATAGCCGATCAGATTGGCACCGCGCTGGAGCGCGATCACCTCTCAGCCGAAGTCATGCGCCTGAAAAGCGCGCTGCATGAGCGCTATGGCGAAGATCGGATCATCGGCCAGGCGCCGGCGATTCGTCGCGCGATCGAGCTGGCGCTGAGCGTCGCCGATACGCAGACTTCGGTTTTGATCCTGGGAGAATCCGGCACCGGCAAGGAATTGATAGCGAACTTGATTCACTTCAACTCGGGCCGCGAAGGCAAGCCGTACATCAAGCTCAACTGTGGGGCGATTCCCGAGACCCTGCTTGAATCGGAACTCTTCGGCCATGAAAAGGGGTCATTCACCGACGCGCGCGCGCGCCGGCTGGGCCGCTTTGAAGAAGCGCACGGCGGCACGCTCTTCCTCGACGAAGTCGGCGAGATGAGCCTGGGGGCGCAGGTCCGTCTCTTGCGCGTGCTACAGGACGGCGAGTTCACGCGTGTTGGCGGCAACGAAGTGCTCAAGGCCGATACGCGCGTCATCGCTGCTTCCAACGTCAACCTGGAACGCGCGGTCGAAGAAGGAAAGTTTCGCCGCGATCTGTTTTACCGTCTGTCGGTCTTTCCGATTCAACTTCCGTCTCTGCGCGAACGGCGCGAAGACATCCATGTGTTGGTGATCCATTTTCTCGAGTACTACAAAAATAGAACCGGCCGTTTCGTTCCCGGGATTTCCAAGGCCGCTATCCAGGCCTTGATCAGCTATGACTGGCCGGGAAATGTTCGCGAGCTTGAGAATGCGATCGAGCGCGCGGTGATTATCGCCTCAGGTCGCCAGATCGAACTCGAAGATTTGCCCTCCGCAATCAGCGAAGCGGGGTTGCAACGAGAGGCGATGCTTCGCGTCGAGCGGGCGCAGGCCGCCAGCGAAGGGCGGTCCTCCAGACTTGAGATCGACGTGCCGTCTTCGATGGACGATATCGAGCGCCAGGCGATCGAGGCCACGCTCGACTATACTTCCGGAGACAAGACGCGCGCCGCGCGTTTGCTGAACATCGGTCGTAAGACGATCTATAGGAAGCTGGACCTGTACAACGGCAAGCGCGAGGGTGCTGACGGCGAGGATGATCAGAAACCTTAGCCACTCAACTGAAAGCGGGATGGATGCAAATGCCCGCGATAGCGACACCTTGCGACTTGCGTTAAACTGCTAAGCGCGTGAGTACACCTCCAGAATCTACCCTTCCTGCGCACACGATTCAGCAGAACTCAAATTCCGAATTCGAACCGGGCGGGTCGCAATTTGTGAGCACGCCTGACCCTGATAATCCGCCGTGGACCTTGCTCCAGGCGCTCTTGATCTGGGTTGCGAGTGTCCTTCTGCTCCTGGTGCCGCAGGTCTGCGCCCTGGTTTATGTTGTCTATCATTACGAAGGAGTAATCCCGCCCAAAGCGGTGTTATTCGCCGACAAGACGTTCTTTCTCATCCTCGTATCGGCGTTGCTGCCAGTGCATGTTCTCACTCTGGGTTTGGCTTGGGCAGTAGTGACTCTCCGCGGCAAGATTTCGGCAAAAAAAGCCCTGGGTTGGAGTTGGTCAGCCAACTTCGGAATTGTTAAAGGCGTGGGCCTGGCGATTCTACTTTTCATGATCGCCATGTTGATCACTTACCGGTTCGGCGGACAAGACACGGACATCGAAAGACTACTGCAAAGTTCGCGCGCCGCGGCCCTGATCACGGCAGTCCTCGCTGCAACCACCGCTCCGCTGGTCGAAGAAACCATTTACCGCGGCTTGCTCTACTCGGCTTTTCAGAGAGTTATTGGTCCCGTGTTCGCAGTCATCGTCGTAGCGTCGATGTTTGCGGGCTTGCACGTCCTGCAGTATTGGCCCAACGTCGGCGCGATTTCGGCGATTACCTTGTTGAGCGTGGTCTTGACTGTCGTTCGCGCACGCACGGGACGCTTGCTTCCGTGCTTTGTGATCCATCTCGTTTTCAACGGTATCCAATCGCTGATTATCGTCTTCGATCCTTATCTGCGGGCCCTTTATCACTCGTGGCATCCCGACACCGTGGGACCTGGACTCATCAATTTCCTGCTCGGCGTTTGCCGCTAACAAAATGGAATATGAAGTCGTAGTTGTCGGCGCGGGCATCGGCGGATTGACCGTCGCCGCCGTGCTCGCGGCCCGCGGCGTGAGCGTTTGCCTGTGCGAACGGCAATCGCAGACAGGAGGCTGCGTGGCCAACTTCGAATTCCAGGGTTACAAGTTCGAACCCACTTCCGGTCTTTACACCGGCTGGGAACCGGGAGGAATTCACGAGCGCATCTTTTCTGAATTGCCGGTTAAGCCGCCAGAGGTTCGTCGCCTTTCGCCCGCCTACCGAGTCCGGTTACCCGATCACGCGGACGTTGAAGTCGCCGGCCCGCAAGAGAAGCTTGAAGAGAATCTTGGCGCGGCCTTTCCCGAATGTGCGGATGCGGCCGTCTTGTTTTATCGACAGCTGGATCAAGTCGCCCAAACCTGGCTCGAAGAGAATAATAATGCGCGCGAATCGAACGCTTCGGTTCGCGTCTCGACGTTGATCGACCTTGCGGCCGATACGACCGCCGCGCATCTCAGCGACACTTCGCCCGGGTTCCAGCGCTTCATCGATGCTCAGCTTCACACCTTTGATTTATGCGCAGCCGATCGTTGCTCGTATATCTCTGCCGCGCTCACCCTGACGGCGGCGCATCGCGGCATGTGGGCGATTCGCGGTGGCGCTCAGACGCTCGCGGACCAGCTGGCTGAATCGTTGAAGACCAGCGGAGGATTGCTGCGCCTGAATTCCCCGGTGCTCCGTTTGGCTTACGCATCTGACGGGTCTCCGATCGGCGTCGATCTGTTGAGCGGCGAGCGAGTAATCGCTACGCGCGCAATCATCAGCAACCTGACGATCTGGGATACGTACGGACGGCTGGTTGGATTGAGCCGCATCCCGGCACCGATCTCTGCGCAACTAAAACTCCTGGAAGGCTCTGGCGCTTACATGCTTTTCCTCGGCATGGATCAGCCGGCCGGGGCGCGGTTAGGCGTCGATCATTTCATTCTACTCAATGACTCGCAACCAGCCCGTGCGGCTGACTCTGAAAACACCCGACTGATGTTTGCCGCCGCGCCCGAATGGGATCCGCGCGCTCCCGAAGGCAAACGCGCCGTTACCGTGTGGACGTCCGCCGACGTTTCTGATTGGTTCGCTTTCCATCAGGATGAAGGGGCGCATGAGGAGCAGGACCAGGAAACACTTGAGCGCCTGTGGCCGCACCTGCACGCGGCGATGCCCGAATTGGGCGACGGCGTTGAAGTAATCGAGAGCGCGACGCCAAGAACGTTTCATGAAGTAACTCGACGCAAACTGGGAATGATCGGCGGGCTCTCCTCGACGCCGGCGCGCCTGGCCTCGCAGTCACAGTTTGGGAGCACGACTTTTCCGAATCTTTTCCTCGTCGGAGACACTGTCAGCCCGGGCAATGGCGTTGAGGCGGTTTCGAGGTCAGCCCTCGGCCTGGCCGACGTCCTCATCCCTCGACCATGACTTCTCGCCACAATTTGACGGGCTCTTGGGTGCATGTGTACAGTGTCTGGCGACACTCGACTATGTACATAACCATCGACGAAGCCGACCGTAGACCGATCTACCGTCAGGTTGCCGACGAGATCAAATCGCTGATTGCGCGAGGCGAATTAGAGGAGGGTGCTGCCTTGCCGCCGGTGCGGCAAGTGGCAAACGATCTGGGCGTGAACTTGAACACGATTGCCGCCGCTTATCGCGAACTCCAGAGGGAAGGTCTGCTCAGGGTTCGCCACGGAGCTGGAGCTTTCGTTTCGTCCCGGCGGAGCGCACAGCAAACCGATGCGGAGCTACGCAAAAAGTTACGGGCTGGTCTCACCCACCTGGCCCTGGCAGGACTGCCGAAGTCCGAAGTCGTGGAGATCGTCAACGAAGAGATCCGCGAACTGTTCAGGCGCGAACGCTAACTTCGGAATTTTGCCATCAGTTGATCGGGTCTTTGATCCTGTTAATGGAGCGACCGCCCGAGTCCGGATCGCGTGGCCCTGCTTGTGACGGCATCGGCGTTACTGGCGGCGCCGACGGAGCCGGAGGCCGGCTGTTCCCGATCGATCCTCCAGAAGATCCGCCTGGTGAGCCACCGCCCCATGGGCCACCTGACGAGGGATTGCTGACAATGACGGGCTGGCGACCGTAACCTCCTCCACAGCACCCGCGTCCCGGCCAGTAATCATCGAAGTACAGGCCGTAATAGTGGCCATACGGCGAAGACCATCCGTAGTAGAAGGGCAGAAAGGTAAAGCAACGCGAAAATGGACTAAAGGCCCACAGCCCGTACGGGTTGGCGGCTGAGAAGGCCCAGTCAAAGGAATTGAAGCTGGCAAGATAAGTATTCAAACCGCGCGCTGAAAGTTTCTCGTTGGCCTTTGCCAGGGTGTTCGCGCGCGTCTTGCTCCAATCATCGAACTGATCCTGCTGCTTCTTGCCAAGCTTCGTAGCCACAAACGAACCACCTCGGAAAACAACTTCATTTCCACTCTTGATGATATCGCTTGAATTTTCGTTGACCAGTGCGCGGCCCTTGCGGACGAGCAGCTCAGTGGAATCGGCCGCGGCGTTGATTCGATAAACCCCGCGCCTGACGATCAAGATCCGCGCTCGCTCGGTAACCAGGTTGATATGAAGCTCAGTGTCATCCAGCCCCGTGGCCTCAACAATAGCGCTCCCCCTGGACAGCCGCACCTGTATGTTCTCCAGCGAATTGTCGGCGAGTTCGAAAGTGCTGTTTTCGCCCACGCGCAGGTAAGAGCCGGGATTGAGCAAGACTTCTACCTGGCTTGCCGCGCCGGTGGTTACCAGATCGCCGGCAGTCAAATCATCCTGGGCGGTTAGCAGTTGCGACTTGCCGGCGCGTGTGACCGTCACCCGACCGTCGACTGAGTTGACGCCGCCGGCCTTGGCTGAGATGACGTACTTTTCGCGATTCTGGGCGGCGCCGAGCGACGCCAAACCCAACCCGAGCACGACTGCTGCGCATATGCTGAGTACGACCGATGGGCTTCTCATATCGACCTCCTGGAAAGAACGTTGGTCAGAGATTCTCGTCGTCTGGGAAAGTGGAGTCATTATACGCCCGCGCTGTCGAGTGTCCAACGTGTCGGTTGCCATGGCCAGAGTCCACGCCGGTTGGAGCCCATTCTGAATCGTTCGCCGAACTAAAGAACTGGGTCGTTTTTTGATGCAGCCTGCGTGGGGTTCACGTGGAGAGTGTTCTCGGCTGAATCCAGATAGAAATGCCTGATGCCGGTAGTCGGCTGCGTTTCCGTAGTCTGTGGATCGGCGTTGACCGAAAAGTCGGACTCAGTCACGTTCATTGTGAAGCGATAACCTTTGAGATTCGGCGCGCTGCCGGCAAAGCGCAGGTCCAGCAAACCAGCTTGCGTTAATGCGTCAAAGCTTCCATAAGCACCGCGTGTCGCTTTCAATTCCTGCTGCGCGGTAGCGATTGTTCGCAGCGATTGAATCGCGGAAGCTTCATCCGCGGCGCCCAACGCTTTCGGGTAGACACCCAAACCCTTCGACGAGTCGCCTGACGAACATGAACAAAAGGCAACGGCGAAGAAGAAAAGGCCAAGGACCGAAGACCATCTTTGATTTATCATTTGACTCTTAATCTCCTCGCGACTCGCTACTTCGCATAATAGCCGCGCCGGGCGCGCACAACCAGATCGGGGCGTCCAACCAGTTGCACGGCCACCGCCCGCCAGGAACCGTCCCGCACCCGATTCGCAGGGCGATAGCCGATACTGTAAACCGTGCTCAGATCCCGTATGACTTGCGCGTAGACGCCGTTTAGATCTTCTACTTTCCGCGCCTGATACACCGTGTTGCCACTCACAGAGGCCAACTCCGACAGTTGTTGCTGCGCCAGAGCATACGCGCTTGCCGGCGTGCCGTTGTGTCGCCCTTCTTTCACCGTGTCCAGATAAATCGGCAGCACGACCGTGTCTGAGCGCCGCACCACGTCGATCAGCTCTGCGAAGGTCGTGACCGAGCCATCGCCAAAGACGCCGGGCAGGGCGTTGTCCACTCCGTCAGTCATCACAACGACGGCGCTGCGCCGGCCTTCGACGCGCGATTGGCTGACGATATGTTCGAGGACAAACCGGAGAGCGTCCCAAAAATTCGTGCCGCCACGCGGCTTTTCGATTTGGTCGATGCTGGTTTTCAGGGCTTCATGATCAAGCGTGAGCCGAGAAACAACCTGGATGTCCGACGTGAAAGTTAAAATCGCGATCCGGTCGCCAGGTCGCGCGGCATCGACAAATCGTTTGGACGAGGTGCGAATCAGCTTGATTTTGTCGGCGGTTGAGCCGGACAGGTCTAACAACAACACCAGATCGAAAGGGGTTTCGGCCGAAGCAAAGAACGAAATTTGCTGCGGTTCTCCATTCTCGAAAACCGCAAAATCCTTCTGCTCCAGCGCGCTCTTCGGCAGCGACGACTGACGGCTGAAAACGCTGGCGCTGACGTTCACCAGGTCGGTGTCGATGCGAATAGTATCCGTGGGTTCAGGCGTCTGAGCTGGAGCAATGAGCAGCACGCAGTGGGCAGTGAGCAGAACAACCGCGGCCCGCAGTAAGACGTCCCGAAGCCAATCTTGATGCCAACCACAAAGCATTCGGATAAGAACTCGCATCACGCTGCCAGACCGCTTCTGAAGTCTATCATCACAGCCAGGCTCTGTGCGTCGGGAAGGCGCGGAGGCGATTAGTGTGCTTTTCTGCTTACTGCCTCACTGTCCACCGCTCACCGCTCAGTGCGCACTGCTTACTTCGCATAGTATCCCCGTTTGCCGCGAGCGACGGCGTTCGGCTTATTGACGTTGACGCGGATCGTGCGCCACGAACCATCGCGAACCTTGTTTGATGGGCGATACGAGAGCGTGTAAAGCATGCCGAGATCCGCAACCACGCGATCATAGGCTCCGGCCAAATCCTTTAACTCTTCGCACTCATAGAACGCCCCACCCCCGACATCGGCCAGCTCTTTCATTCGATCATGCGCGAGATCGAATGTCTCTTGCTGTATATCGAGCGGACTCAGCGGCTCGTAGCTTTGCGTATCCACCCAGATCGAATACACGATCCCATCAAATTCCTTGGCGCGTCTGATCACTTCCTGATACGAAAGTTTGGAACCCTCGCCGGTGACGTTTGGCAGCACGCTGTCGAGACCGTCGCTCATCAGCACAATCGCGTTGCGGCGAGCGTCTTTCGCTTCGCGAAAGACTTCATCCATGGCAAAAGCCAGCGAGTCGTAAAGCTTTGTGCTCCCCTCCGGCCTTTCAATCGACGCGATGCGCTGGCGGAGCGCTTCGTGATCAGTGGTTAGTGGCGAGACAACCACTTGCCCGCCGGCAAAGGTTATGACTCCGATGCGATCGAACGGGCGCGCGGCTTCAACAAAGTGAAGCGCAGCTGCCTTGATCAACTCGACGACCTTCGTCGTCGAGCCGGACAGGTCGACCAGCAGGACGAGATTAAAAGGCGCTGACGCGGAATCGAAATGTGCGATCTGTTGCGCGACGTTGTCTTCAGCCAGACGAAAGTCTTCTTTCGTCAGGTCGTTGACGCCGCGATTGGTGCCCCGGTCGACGACGCTGACGTTAACACTGACCAGTTGCGTATCGACGCGGATGACGTCGCCCTCCGAAATTTCTTCGGGACCCGTAGAAGTTGAGGCCGGCGTTCCGGCGGCTGGCGTATTCTTCTCTGGGCCAATCAGTTCGGGCCGCTGTGTCGGCTTGGGTATCTCGGCAGGTTCCAGCGGCTCGCGTCTTTCCCCGGGAGTTGTGTTTGAAATGACAGCCGGCGACTCTGCGCTCGCGCCCGCCAGCGCAATGTTGCCGGCCTGCGAATAGAGCCTGACGCTCTTGCCGCCTGCGCCGAGCCGCGCTTGCAACTGGGGCCGGTGCGCCCGATCAATGACGGCTGACGGAAGCGAAGACGAGATTGTTCCGGTCCTGGAATCCGCCAGAACATCCGCGCTCGCGCCATTGGGAAGCTCGAGGCGAATCTCGCCAGAGATCGTTTGGACCAGGAGCGCGGCCGGCAGTCCTCGCACCTGGACCGAGCTTTCGCCGGTAACGATTGCCACATGAGCGCGCGCGGGAATCTTCAGTTTCAAATTGATTCGCGCCGCGCCGGCGCCGCGCGGTACTCGCATGGAAAGCAAGCTATCAGTCCGCTGCACGATCGCCGGCGATCGGCTTTCCTGGCCGCTGTCAGTGATCGCGGAAACCGAAACGTAGTTTTCGCTCCACAGCTCAACAATTACGCCGCCGCGCAAATTCTCGACGCGCAGATTGCCGTTGGCGGGAAGCTCAAGCCGCAAGCCGGCTTCCGCCTGCAACCCGGCGCTGTTTGTGACCGCCACGTTCGCAACGAAGGCCAGGCAGAGTCCGGCCAGCAGACAAAGTAATTTTCTGAAAAAGAAAAAGGGGGAGCTGGTGGTTGGTACTGCCAGGAACATCTGATTGCAAAAACAACGGACTTCGATCGCTTAACGTTCGATCATGTCCAGCATCGAATCGGGCTTCGGCTCGACTTTTGGCTTGGGCGGACCGCCGGCTCCAAACGCGCCCAGACGCAGCAGCAGATTGCCCTGATTCGATGCGTACGCCAGGGCGTCGTCCTTGGTAACGATGCCCTCGCGAACCATCCTTTCAAGCTGACCGTCGAACGTTTGCATGCCGTCGATCGCGCCCTGCTCCATCGCGTCCATCAGTGATTTCCCTTCCGACTCTCCGCGTTCGATGTACTCCTTTGTGCGCGACGTTGCTTTCAGGATCTCGATCGCGGCGACCCGGCCCTGGCCATCGGCGCGCGGCAGCAGCCTTTGCGAAACGATGTAGCGAAACGACTGCGACAGGCGCGTACGAATCGACTGCTCTTCGTTCTTCGGAAACACGCCGATGATGCGCTCGACCGATTTCGCTGCGTCGATCGTGTGCAGGGTCGAGAGCACAAGATGGCCGGTTTCAGCGGCCTCGAGCGCAACCTCCATTGTCTCGCGATCGCGCATCTCGCCCAACAGAATCACCTTCGGCGCCTGTCGCAGCGCTGCGCGCAGGGCCAGGGCAAAGTCTGGAGTGTCGGAATGAAGTTCGCGCTGGTGAATCGTCGAGTTGTTGTGCTGATGGAGAAACTCTATCGGGTCTTCGATGGTGACGATGTGATAGGACTTGGTTTCGTTAATCCGATCGATGATCGCCGCCAGCGTCGAACTCTTGCCGCTGCCCGTCGGCCCGGTCACCAGCACGATTCCGTTTTTCAGTTCAACGATCTCGCGCAACTGCTGCGGCAAGTCGAAATCTTCAAAGCGCGGCGGCCGCGCCGGAATTACGCGCATGACGATCGCATGCGTGCCGCGCTGTTTGAAGATGTTGACGCGAAAGCGGCTCAGACCGGGAACGCTGAATGAGAGATCGGTCGAGCCGAGTTTCTCCAGGCTCTCCATTGCCTCTTCATGGCCGCCGATGATCAGCTTGGCGATGCCGGCGGTTTGCGCCGGCGAGAGTTTTTCTATGCCCGCGATTAGCACCGGTTGTAGCTTGCCAATCAGTTCGACTTGCGGCGGGCGGCCCGGGGAAAAGATCAAATCGCTCACCTTGGCGGAAACGGCCAGCATCTGCTGCAAAACCTTCGCCAGGTTCAACGGGGCTGGAGTTGAAGCCGCGTCCTGTGTTGGTGGTTCTTGAATGGCGCTCATTGAATCCTTAACCTACCCGCAACCGCGAGTGATACTGACCTCATCGCGCGGGCGATTCGATTAATCTTAAAGAGCTTTAATGATAAAGAACGTCACATCGTCATGCGCGCCCTCGCCCTCGGTCCAATCGATCACGTCGCCATGAATCGAATCGATCAGCTCGCGCGCGCTCAGATGGCGACCTCGCTTCACCGCGTCGACCAGCCGCTCAGGCCCGTATTCATCGCCGGCCGAATTCATCGCTTCAGTCACGCCGTCCGTGTAAAGCACGAGCATCTGTCCCGGGTCGATCGTTGCATAATATTCGTGGTAGCGCGAGTCACGAAACATTCCCAGAGGCACGCCGCCGCGCCGTTCGAAATGCGCGTTGCCTTCAACGTCGATCAAAATCGGTGGATTGTGACCGGCATTCGAATAAGCCAGCGTGCGATTCGTCGTATCCAGAATTCCGTAAAACGCCGTGACGAATTGATTCCGTTCGATCGATTCCCAGAGCAGGTAGTTAACTTTAGTCATCGAGATGTGCGGCGCGTATCCGATGTGCGTGGCCGCGCGCAGGCTGGCGCGCAGAAAAGCCATCAGCAGCGCCGCCGGCACGCCTTTGCCCGAAACGTCGGCGATCACTACCCCGATCTGATCGTCATAGATACGGACCCAATCGTAGTAATCGCCCGAAACTTCTTCCGTCGGAAAGTTGTAAGCACTGATGTCAAAGCCTTCGAGTTGCGGATCGCGCGCCGGCAGCAATTCCAGTTGTACCTGCCGGGCGACTTCGAGCTGAGTTTCCAGCCGCTCCTTTTCGATCAGGCTGTCGTGCAGCATCACCTTCTCGATGATGATGGCGACCTGGGAAGCGAGCAGCATCAGGATTTCGATGTCGTCGTTGGTGTAAGCGTTCAATTCGTCGCTTTCCAGATCGAAGACCCCGATAACCTCGTCGTTGGAAATGATGGGTGCGATCAACTCGGAACGCGTGCGCGCGCGCGCGTTGATGTAACGCGGCTCTTTGCTCACATCGGGCGCGATGAACGGCTTGCCCCTGATCGCGACGTGACCGATTAATCCTTCGCCCATCTTAAGGCGCAGCTCCTGCAAATCCGCGATGTCATAACCGCGCACCGCTTCCGTCTGAAAGACACAGGTTTCGTCGGCGCCGTCTTCCCGTTCGCTGACCGGCCGTGAGCATTTCACCAGATAGATGCCGGCCGCGTCGTATGGAATCAACGAGTCCAGCGTGTCCATAACGAGGTTGAGCACCTCTTTGAGATCCAGCGAACGACTGATCGTCTTGGTGATGTCCAGCAGCATGCGCAGCTTGTCGACCACCGATAAGCCCGCAGTTTTTTGTATTGTTTCAGGCATTGCGGATCAAGTGAGCGCGCCGAATGCGCCCCAGCGTTTTGATTATACGTGCTCAGTGCGTGAGGCCGAAACGGCGCTTGTACTCGGGCCACAGATGCGTGACCTTGATTCGGTATTCCGCGAGTTGACGGCTGACGTCAAAGCGACGCGCGATTTCATTCCCACTTCTGCCTTCAATGACCATCCGGCGCAGCGCCGCGTAAGGCACGAGCGCCGCGGCGCCGATCGCATAGGCCGCTTCTTCGTCTGCATGGTTGTATTCGCGTGCGACTATCTTGCGTGATTGGGATTCGCCGGGCGAACCATTCCTCGCCAGCGCCGCCAGGCGATTCGGCCGGTGACCGAGAAAGACGTGGGCGACTTCTTCCATCAGGGTGGCGCGATTGCGTGATGGGCCGTGCGCCGGATTCAAGATGACCAGACGCCAGCCGTTCGGCAGCGGCTGTGAACACGCGCCGCCCGACCATTCGTCCGCGGCGTCGCCGAGCAGATGCGCGCGCGACTCAGGCGAAAGGCCCTGGATGCGATCGAAATCAACGACCAGCAGCCTGGCAAAGCGTGCCAGCGCGAACGGATCAAGGGCTTGTTCGTTGCGCACGCCGGCAAAATCACGCAGGCCCAGCGCGCGCAGCTCGAATTGTTTTCGCTTTTCCGTGGCCGGCAAAAGAAGGTTCCGCACTTGCCGATTATAACAGAGCTCGGTTAGCGCGTTGGCAAGCGCGAAAACTCAGATCCGAAACCGCGAAGCGGCTTTGACCTCCACCCGACGTTGCCGAAGGCTACGTTGGGTAAACCAGGTTCGTGATTGACCGCAACCCTGTCAGGGTTGCGACACCTTGCTTGGCCGATCCCAGGGTAGCCGAAGCGCGGCAACCCTGGGCTTCGCTTCATCAACCGCTTCGCGGTTGTCTGCTCGGCCTCCAAGTCTAGCCGCGTTTCTTGGACGTTTGACTGAACTGCTTATAAGCAACTCGGAAAAGCTCAGACAAAGCCTTCGCCGTCTCCGGACTGAGTTGCCGATCGGCGCGCAGGTGCGCCTCGACAATCTCAGGCGTGGATTCGTGAGGATAGTAAACCACGGGTTTCGGATCAGAGGCGCTGCGGTGTCCGCCATGCATCACGCGCTCGATCGGCATGTCCAGCCACGCCGCCAGGCGCGCAATGTTGTCGGCGTCCGGCTTGCCCGTACCGTTTTCAATGCGCGACAACGTCGAGGCTGAGACGCCGGTTTCTTCGGCGACGTCACGCAGACTCAAGCCCTGCTGCTCGCGACGGCGACGAACCGCGCTGCCCAGCTCAGCTGTATTGATTCCGGTTTTGTTTCCCATGGGTGAGTAGCTTACCACTACTGAGTTTTAGCCGCAAGACTGTGTCCTATCGTCGCAACAAGCGGTACTCCCTCTCCCTTTGGGGAATAGCCAGGGTGAGGGACTGGGCTGAGACGTTCGTGGAGTCTGGTCCTGCGCCAGGCCCTTACCCCTACCCTCTCCCAGAGCGAGAGGGGGAAACAAAAGAGGCGGGACAAGTCCCGCCTCTAAACGTGAATGATTATCTCGAGCGACTATGGCTGCGACATCCGCGCTCGCTTGGCGGCCTGGGCCAGATCGCGCGCGCGTGGTTCCACTTCGATCGCCTTGGCCACCTGGGGATCCTCCCGCATCACAACTTGCAGTGCGCTCACGCTCCCATAGGCTGCCGTCGCCAGATTGAAGCGCAACTGCGTCTCGATAAACGAACGATTGCGATCGAGCTGTGGCGCCAGGGTTTTCCAGTTGGCTTCGTTCGCGACGTAATCACTGAACGCCTTGAACAATTCGCCGGTGATTGGGAAATCAGCGGGCTCGATGACATGGCCAAATTCGATTGCCCGATCGACTTTGTATTTGTCGAAACCCGCAACGCGTCCTATCGCCAGGTCGCGCGCAAAGAAGAAGATCGGATCGCGCAGGCGGAGTTGCACGCTGCTGACAGTCTGCCGCTTGAGCGGTTCGTCCGGTGTGATTCCGCCGCCGCCGTAGACCGGTCTGCCGGTATCGGTCTTGCTGGCCGGCCCGACCGGCTTGCCCTGGTTGGGATCTTCGCCACGGAGCGTGCCCCCGCGATAGATGTAGTTGTAATAGTCCCCGTTGGAGTAGTCACGTTGAATCAATCGTCCTGACGGCGTGAAGTACTTCGCCGAAGTCAGCGTCAAGCCGGCGCAACCCTCAACACATTGTTCCGGTACGGTGATGATGCTTTGCACCAGGCCTTTGCCGAAACTGGTTTCGCCGACAATCAGCGCACGGTCGTGATCCTGCATTGCCCCCGCGACAATTTCGGAGGCCGAAGCAGTGAAATCGTTAACCAGAACCACCAGCGGCGTGTGATCGGGATCGGTGTTGCGCGCTCTGTATTCATAGTCGTTCAACCCGTTGCGGCCCTTCTGGGTCAGAATCAATTGTCCTGCGGGAAGAAAAACGTCCGCGACGCGAATGGCCTGATCGAGCAATCCGCCCGGGTTATTGCGCAGGTCAAGCACGAGCGAGGTCATACCCTTCGCGCGCAAAGACTCGAGTTTTTCCCTCAGACCCTTGGCCGTGTCGCGATTGAACCCGCGAGTCATGTCGATGTAACCAACGCCCGGACGAATCAGGTAACCGTCAGGCACCGAGGGCTGAGGCACCGCAGCGCGCGTGATTTCGATGACCTCGGTCTTGCCGGTATTGGCGTGAGTAATCGTCAACTTCACATGCGAGCCGAGCGGGCCCCGAATCTTGTCGCGCACTTCGGCTGAGGGCCTGGCGTGCATCGAGACACCGTCAACCGCATCGATGCGATCGCCAAAGCGCAAACCCGCGCGCGCGGCCGGCGCGTCCTGGAACGTCGCCGCGACATAAGTATCCACCGAATCGCCGATTGAATAATTCAGGATCGAGGCGCCGATGCCAAAGTATTCGCTGCGCTGGTCGGTCATCATCTCTTCGAACTCTTCCTTGTCGAAATAGTTCGAATGCGGGTCGAGCGACCGCAGCATGCCGCCGATCGACGACTTGTAAACGTTGTTGAGGTCGAGCTTATTGCCGTCGATATAGTTTTGCTGAATCACGCTCAGCGCTTCGCCGAAATCCTGGTTGACGGCCTCGGTCGGGTTGTTCGGGTTGCGCACGCGCGGGCGGCGCCCCGGCGGAGCAGTCGGCGCCCCCGTCTTGCCGGTGGAACTGGTTCCAGCCGAGGTGTTTGACTGATTCTGTTTCTGTTGAGCCAGAACAAAAGCCGGAAGAGACACGGCAAAGATGATCAGCGCTAACAGCGCCAGCGAGAATCTATTTTTCACTGCAAACCTCACGGTAATTAGACGGCCATCGGTTTGGGGAGCCCAATTGTTCGTTCGCGACCTTCGGGTCGTTTGGCAATCTTAACGGATGCTTGGAAACGGAGCAAGGTTGCGTCGCCTGCTCGCCGATCAAATCTCACGCCGCGTGCATCAGCGCCGTGCGCATCGCGGCGGCGGATTGCCAGCGGTTCGCCGGGTCTTTGGCGAGGGCGCGTTCGATCACTTCGGCGACTCTGCCGGGAACGTCGGGTACGCGCTGAAGCAGCGGAATGATTGGGCCTTCGAAGATAGCTCTAACTGTGGAAGCGATGTCGTTCCCGGGGCCGAGGTCGAGCGCGGTGTCGCCGGCGAGCAGGCTGTACGCAGTCATGCCGATGGCGTAGATGTCGGACGTGGGACGCACGTTGCGAAAATCTTTGATCTGTTCCGGCGGCATGTAGGCAAACGTGCCGGCCATGTCGCCGGCCATTGTGATGCCGCTCATGCCCGATTGCGTGAAGCTTTTCGCCAGACCGAAATCGGTGAGCTTGGCGATCAGATTCGGCGCCGCGCCGCTAATCAGAATGTTCGACTCTTTGATATCGCGATGAATGTAGCCCTTTGTGTGCGCGTACGACAGTGCGTCGAGCGACTGCGAAATGATGTCGATCGCCTGCGCGTAGGGCAATCGGCCACCCTGCGCGTCGGCCAGGCGCGCTGCGTCTGAGCCGTCCACAAATTCAGTGACCAGATATACCGCGCCGTTGTTGGTGCCGCTTCGGATAAAGCGCACGATGTTAGGATGATCCAAAGCGGCGGCCACGTCGATCTCGCGCATGAAGCGACGGAGCGACTGGCCACTGACGGCGACTTCCGGAAGCAGAGTTTTGATCGCAACTGAACGCCCGGAGGCCTCTTCACGCGCCAGCATCACACAGCCCATGCCGCCGCGGCCCAGCATCTTGATCATCTCGTAACCGGGAACCGGGGCCGGCCGGCGTTTCAGTTCTTCGCGACACTCTTCGCAAATGAAAGTCATGGGCTCGTCCTGGGGCGAGCCTTCGGTCTGTTCGCGACGGCCGCAGTTGCCGCACTCGACCATCATGATTGTCGGCCGCGTCAAAGTGGGAGCTTCCGAACCGTCAATCGTCACGTTTTGATCGGCTTGCACTTCGACTTCGAGCACCGTCTGGCCGCCCTGGACGCGATCGCCGCTCACCAGGTGCGCTTCGGGAACTTTCTTGCCGTTTACGAACGTGCCGTTGGTCGAACCCAGGTCGCGCAGAAAGCAGCGCGGCGGCGCAATCTCCAGCAGGCAATGATGGCGCGAAAAGAATTTGTCTTCGGGAAGATAAAGGTGCGCGCTGTCGCTGCGTCCGATCAGAAACGTGTCGTGCTGATCGAAAGTGAACTCGCGCCCGCGGTAAGGGCCGGCCAAAACTCGTAAGGTGACTCGCATCGGCGGAACATTATCTGTTGATTTCGAGATCGTCGAAGGCCACCTCGCCGGCGTCGCTCGTATAGAACCCGACGCGTCCGGTCTTATAGCCCGCGGTATCGGTAATGGAGGTGATAAATTGACCGTTGATGTAAAGGTCAAGTGTGAGACCGCTAATTCTGACTTCAATCTGATTGGGACTGGTGCCCGTGCGAATCACGCTCGACGAAGTCCAACTGACGAGGTTGGTTTCAACTCCGGCCTTGTGCAGGATGATCTTGTACTTGGGCTCCGGACCGTTGTAGATCAAAAAGCCGTAGTCTTCGAGGCTCCCGTCCTTCTTATTCTTAGCTCCGTGCACGACCATGCCGTAGCCCGTGCTTGGAGGATTCCCGTCAATGCTGCGCAGTCCGACCTTCACCGTGGCGTCCTTGGTGTAGTACTCCTTCTTTTCCGGCGCATACAATTCGATGAAGCGGCCGTTGATCGCATGCATGTGGTACTCCTCGTCCGAATACCAGGCGCGGCCGTCGTCCCAGGTGCCGGTGGTCCAGCTTTGAGCGGAAAAGTCATCCGTGAAAGTCGACGGCGTCGAACTCGTGTCCGTGTTCTCGTTGGTGTTGTCTGAGTTCGTGTTCTTATTGCGGTTGGTCGATTTCCAGTTGGCGTTATTGGAATTGTTCGAATTGTTCGCCACGCGATTGTTGTTGTTGTCGTTGGTGGTGACGCGCGCAACCGCGAAAATCAATATGACAACTCCGATTCCCATTAACAACAGCACCGCGCCAATGCCGAGCACCCAGGGCCAGACGCTGCGTTTCTGAGTTTGCGGCGGCGGCATGGGCGACCAGGCGGGCGGTGGCGTGAGCGGTGGCGGCGCGGCTTGGCCTGGATTGTAAGCGATGGTCGGCTGCGGCGTTGTATCGCGCGCCTGCGGATACTGTACGGTGGCGCTGGCGTCAGGAGGCGGCGGCCCACTCGCGACGGTTAGCGGCGAACCATCATCAAGACAAAAGCTCAGAGCATCGTCCGTGTAAGTGCGATTGCATTGGGGACAGCGCTTCATGTTAAGGCCTCGTTTCCTGTAAATCAGATTATCGGCAAACTCGATGCGCAGGCGCGGGAAGTCTATACGAGAAGGTGAAGGTCACTCAAGGGGAATCTTGAGCGGCCGCCGCGCGGTTGCAACGAACCCAACCGCAAAGAACGCAAAGAGGACTCGCAAAGAAACACAAAACAAGAGTTCTTCTCTGCGACCTTTGCGAAAAACTTAGCGTCCTTGGTGTTTAATCCTGGCTTTGGGATCTACAGAGTGCGGCCGCAGCGCCCGCAGAATTTCGTCCCTGGCGGATAACTAGTCCGGCAACCGGCACAGACAACTTCAACCGGGCGCGGCGCAGTCCACGCGATCTCGGCGCCGCCCAGCGACGCGCCGCAGCGCCCGCAGAATTTGGTGCCCGCGGGTTGGTCAAAGGCGCAGCGCGAACAGCGAATCTTACTCGCCGCGGGCCCGGAGCCGGGTCCGCTCTGCGGGCCGCCCCTGCTGGGTCGAGGCGCCAAGGGTGACGGTTTGAAAGGAAGTATTGCCGCAGCGTCCGCAAAATTTTGCGCCCGCCGCAAAGCGCGCCCCGCACCTGGTGCAGGCGACGACGCCAGGCGTGGTTAAGGTCACGCCGGAAGCGCTGCCCAGACTGCCGCCTTGCGATGGCGACAGGCCGCTGGAGGGCGCAGACTTGAACTGCGCCTGAATGATCTGCTCATCAGCGTCCGGGCGTATTTCGATCACGCGCTCGTCATCTTCATCACCCGCGTGGGCGACGCGCAGCACGTGCTGACCCGGCGGAATCGATTTCAGGATGACTCGGCCGGATCGTCCGATGCTGCCGTGGCGTTCGTCGTCAACGTAAACTTCCGCGCCCGTGGGCGCCATGATTACCAGACGCGATTCGCCTTCGTCTTCGGTTTGCGACGCGTCATTGGTCGCCTGCTCGAATTCAGCGAACCAGCTGACTACGGTGGGCGAGCGTTTGTCCGCATCCTTCTCGAGCGCGTGCATCACCGATTTTTCTACGGTCGCCGGAATATCAGAGCGCAAGGTGCTAAGGGCCGGCGTTTCCTGCGTCAGCTTTTGCGCGAAGATTTGCATGATGTCGCCGGTAAACGGCGGCCGCCCGCCGAGCATGTGATAAGCCATCGCGCCGAGCGCATAGACGTCGGCGCGCGCGTCGAGCGTGACGCCCGCCTGCATCTGTTCCGGCGCCATGTATTCAGGCGTGCCGAGAATTCCGCGCGACGCCGGCCCGCTCCCGGAAGTCAGACCTGACAAGCTCTGGCTGATGATCTTGGCCAAACCAAAGTCGCCGACTTTGACGATGTCATCGCCGGCGATCGTGCCGTCCTTTTTCTTTCTTTGGACGATGAAGACGTTCGCGGGTTTCAGATCGCGATGCAGAATCCCTTCGTCGTGCGCGGCTTCGACGCCGGCGCTGATTTGCCGCAACAACGCGAGCGCGCGCTGCACCGTGACCGTGCCTTCGCGGCGCAGGAGCTGATAGAGCGATTCGCCTTCGACGTATTCCATCACCAGAAAGAAGATGCCTTCCTCGCTTTTGCCAAAATCAGTCACGTCAATGACGTTCGGATGCTGAATAGAGGCGGCGGTGCGCGCCTCGCGCTCAAACCGCGCGATTGCTTCGCCTTCCTGGAGGTCTTCGTCAGAGAGCACGTCAGGGCGAATTGTTTTCACCGCGACGCGCCGCGTGATCAGGTTTTCATCGCGCGCCAGATACACCTGGCCCATAGCGCCGCGGCCGAGACGCTTCCCGAGGCGGTAGCGCCCATTCAAGAGCGTTGTGCCGGGCAGGGTGATTTTCGTCTTCGCCTGATCGTCGGGACAGAGGACGGCGTCGTCTTCAAAGCATCGTTCACATCGTGGGCATTCGCGCATTGCAGGTTGAGTTCGACTGGGAAGAATAGGGTTTTGCCCTGTTGCGGTCAATTGAATATGTGTCAGAAGCCCGACCGTCAGAGAGGGCCAGTTTGAGAAGGAAGCCCTCACTTCTGCGCGCGCGACTGACACTTTGAGCACGGAAAACCTCACGAAATAAATGCTTTGACTTGATGGGCCAAGTGGCCCATAATTCCCTCCCCTCGCCGCGGACAGAGACGAGGGCGAGCCGGTTGGAGAAGGCTCGGGAAAATGCGGGCGCGATGCCCGCGTTTGTGTCTAATGGTAGCGCAAGTTTTTAGCTTGCGACCTCGACAACCTTTTCGCCCCCCCAGCGAACGCAAGTTAGCAACTTGCGCTACACGGAGGATCCTGATGCGATCGATTTGGAAAGGCCACATACGTTTCTTGTTCGTCGCGATTCCGGTGCGTATCTATAACGCCGTCGAAGCTTCAGAGCGGATTCAGTTCAATCAACTGCACCGGGAGGATTTCGGTCCTATCGGTTACGACAAGCGGTGCAAAAAGTGCGGCCAGGTCGTGACCAACGAAGAAATCACCAAGGGCTATCAGTACGAAGCCGACCGCTACGCGATCGTCGAGCCGGAAGAGATCGCGAAAGTCAAAATCAAAACCAACAAGGCCGTGGACATCATGGGCTTTGTCGATGCATCAGAGATTCCGACGACGTTCTTCGACGCGCCGTACTATGCCGGCCCGGACGGCCCCGTCTCCGAAAAGCCCTACGCCCTGCTGCGCCAGGTTTTGCGGGACACCGGCAAGGTTGGCCTGGCGAAAGTCGTTCTGCGCGATCGTGAGGATCTGGTCGCCGTGCTGCCGCTCGAGAACGGCATCGTCCTGCAGAAGCTGCGTTACCCGGCCGAGATTCGCAGCATCAAGGAAGTACCTGAAATCGAAAGCGCGCAAAAGATCGACAAAAAGGAATTGACCCTCGCCACGAGTCTGGTCGAACAGATGATCACTTCCTTTTCCGACATCGACACTGTCGATCACTATCACGAAGCCCTGCGGAAATTGATTGACCAGAAGATCAAAGGCAAGAAGGTCGTGGAGTTTGAAAAGGTCGAAGACGTGCCGCGCCTGGACATCATGAGCGCGCTGAAGAAGAGCCTGCAGGCCTCGACGCGCAAGCCGATGGTCAAAGCCGCTACGGCAACAAAGAAAAAAGCCGCGCTCACCCTCGTCAAAGCAAAGCCGGCGGCGCGAAAACGCAAGGTCGGCTAACCCTCGTCGCCCCCCTCTTTCGGGGCGCGCTACTACCCGAATCGAACGACGCCGCAGCGTCTCGCGTGACTTTGAGCAACTGCCAGTCGCGTGCCACTTTGAAATGCGTTTCGAAGACTTATTCATCAGCCAGGAAGGATTTACTTGCAAGCAATGAAGAGAATTATTTGGAACTCAAAGGTTGCCCTTGCGCTCGGCGTGATCGCGATCTTTGTCACTGCTACGGCGTTTGCTCATGTGGGCAAACAGGACTTTCTTTTGCACAATCAAACAGGCGTTGAGATTCATTCGCTCCACGTCTCGCCGCATAGTACCGACGACTGGGAAGAAGACGTTCTCGGCAAAGACACGCTACCTGACGGCGAGAGCGTCAAGATCACCTTTGAAGATCGCGACAAACATGTTCACTGGGATCTAAAGGTGACCGATAAAGAAGGCAATAGCCTCGAGTGGTATGACCTCAATCTCATCGAGATCTCAGAAGTCACGCTGCACTGGAAAGACGGCAAAGGCTGGGCCGACATCAAATAGCTCGCGGCCATTAATTCAGCCCGCGACTCCGGCCGGTACCTCGCGGCCCTTTTCAGGGCTGCGGGCGGTCGTGTGTTTGTTCATTTCCTTTCAATGGTACGTCACGACATTGAACCACATCTCCCTCACACGGTATGATGACCGCGTGAATTGAGGAGCAAGGCGTCAGATGCAATCAGAAACAATCCAGATCACCGACCTTCCGATCGAGAAGATGCATGCCCTTGTTGAGAAGGCTCGCGCGGCCGGCACAACTCCCGAAGAGTATGCGCGCCGGCTTATCGAACAAGGCCTCGCTCCACGGGAACTGACATTCGATGAGATCGTGGCCCCTTTCCGACGACAGGTTAAAGAAAGCGGCTTGGCGGATGGCGAGCTCGACGGGCTCTTCACTGAAGCACGAAAGGAAGTGCTGCGCGAGAAGAAAGAAAAGGAACGGACTTGAGTGCCGCCGAAAGTCGTCTTTGACTGTATGGTCTATCTCCAGGCCGCTGCGCGAGAAGAGAGTCCCGCAGCGGCTTGTTTGCGTCTGGCTGAGAATCACCTAGTTCAGCTATTCGTCAGCAGCGATATTCTCGATGAGATAGAAGATGTTCTCTCTCGCCCAAACATTCGAGCGCGGTTTTCTGAATTGACCGACGAGACAGTTACGGCATTCGTCGAACGGTTGCGCAAAACCGCTGAGCTTGTCGGAAGAGTTCCGAAACGATTTACCTTCACCAGAGACGTCAATGACGAGCCTTACCTCAACCTCGCAATCGAAGTTCAGGCGGACTACCTGATAAGCCGGGATAACGATCTGCTTGATCTGATGAAGCCGGGGACCGCAGATGGAGACGAGTTGCATGAACGGTTTCCTTCCTTGAAGATCCTCGATCCCGTTGCTTTTCTGAAAGAAAAAATTGAGCAAACGCTTTCAGAACCAATCGAGCAATAGAGAATTCCCACCGCTCGTTGCGCATGCTGCATTCATGGGAGATTGAGCCTCGGCGTTCTCACTGCCGGTTATTTTTGTCGTACGTAGTCTGCCCTCGCGCTATTAATGGATCATTGATCTATATCAGCATTCAAGACCACCTACTGTGAAGGATGTCCAGACAAGAGCCCCATCGAAGTGACTTCTGGGACTGAGTAATCAAACCCTCGCGTGATGAGTCAAGAGTTACTAACGCCCTCCTTCACGGCCGGCTACTGCCCCGGCTCCGCGGATGATAAACTGCCCGCAATCATCGGAGGCCCGGATATGAATCGGTTTGTACGTTTCCTTCTCGTTTCGTTCTCGACCGTAACAATCACCACCGTTGCCCTCGCTCAACAATATGATCAGAGTGCTTTCTCCGCCATGAAGTGGCGGCTGGTTGGGCCGCATCGCGGCGGGCGGGTCACTTCCGTCGCGGGAATTCCGGGCAAGCCGGCAATTTATTATTTCGGGACGCCGGGCGGCGGTGTTTGGAAGACGACGAATGGCGGGCGCGTTTGGAAGCCAATCTTTGACGACGCGCATGTCGCATCGATTGGCGCCGGTAACGGTGTCTACAAATCAACCGATGCCGGCAGGACCTGGGCGAATGTTGGGCTTACTGATGCGCGCTACATCACGGCGATCCTGGTTGACCCGCGCGATCCGAACATCGTTCTGGTCTCAGCCCGCGATTACTTTCAGGCCGGGCCCGCGCGCGGTATCTTCAAAACCACCGACGGCGGCAAGACCTGGAACAAAGTCTTCTTCAAAGATGACAGGACCAGCGTCGTTGAGATGGTCGCGGCGCCTGACGACAGCAACATAGTCTACGCGGCGACCTATGCCCTGCAAATCGATCCGGCTAATCGACGGGCGCTGGGCAGTGATTCGCAAATCCTCAAATCAACCGACGCCGGCACAACCTGGCAACAACTGAGCGGCGCCGGTCTGCCGGCAACCGGTCGCGGAACTATTGGCCTGGCCGTAGCACCCGGCACCAGCGGAAAACGCGTATACACGATTATCAATTCAGGATTCTTTCGCTCAGACGATGGCGGCGCGAACTGGCAGCGCAGCACCACCGATCCGCGCATCACCGGCAGCACTTTTTTTGGCAAGACCTACACGGATCCGCGCAACCCCGATATTGTCTTCGTCATGCAGACGTCGATGTATCGCTCGACTGACGGCGGCAAGACTTTTGAATCATACAAGGGCGCGCCCAGCGGCGAGGACCAGCACGTGCTCTGGATCGATCCTGGCGATCCGCTGCGAATGATTCTCGGTTCCGATCAGGGAGCGATCGTCAGCCTGGACGGCGGGCACACGTGGAGCGATTGGTTTACGCAACCGACCGGGCAGTTCTATCACGTGACCACCGACAACGCATTTCCCTATCGCTTGTACGCCGCGCAGCAGGACAGCGGCTCAGTCGCCGTGCTTTCGCGCAGCGACTTTGGAATGATCACTTATCGCGATTGGTTCTCAACCGGGGCGTTCGAAAGCGGCTACATTGCTCCCGATCCGTCGAATCCGAATCTGATTTATTCCGTCGGCTGGTACGGTTCGGTGTTCAGATTGGATCGAACCACCGGACAAATCGCCACCGTCTTCGCGCCCGGCGCAACTTATCGTTACACCTGGGAAACGCCTTTGGTGCAGGCGCCGCGCGATCCAAAGACAATGTACCTCGGAATGCAGTACGTTTTGCGAACCAGCGACGGCGCGCAGACGTGGACTGAGATCAGTCCCGACCTGACGGCGAAAAACCCTTCAGAAAAAGCCGTGGGAGTAATTCAGACCATCGCGCCTTCGGCCGCGCAAGCCGGAGAAATCTGGATCGGCACCAGCACCGGCCTGGTGCAGCTTACGCGCGACAACGGCGCCAGCTGGAACAATGTCACGCCGGCCGGAATGCCTGAGCGTCCGGAGATCAGACTGATTGAAGCTTCAGCGGTTGACGCGGAGACGGCTTACGTTCTATCGCACCCATGACGCGGGCAAGACTTGGCAGAGGATTGTCACCGGCTTGCCCGAATCCAGCATCGCCCGGGTGGTGCGCGAAGATCCGGTGCGCAAGGGATTGCTTTACGCCGGGACGGAAACCGGAGCATACATTTCCTTCGATGGTGGTGATCACTGGCAGCCTTTGCAACTCAATCTGCCGACAACCTCGGTGCGCGATCTGAATGTGCATGGAAACGATCTCGTCGCCGCAACGTACGGGCGAGGACTCTGGATCCTGGATGATCTATCGCCGCTGCGACAGATCAAGGACGAAACGCGCCCTGCTGACTATCTACTCAAACCCGCTGCCGCAGTTCGCGTGCGCTGGGACAATCATCCCGACACGCCGCTTTCGGCTGACACTTCGGCCGGAGAGAATCCGCCCGAAGGGGCAATCATCTACTACTATTTGAAATCGCCGGCGAAAGAAATAACGCTTGAGATTCGCGACGCGCACGGCGAAGTCGTGCGACGCTTTTCGAATAAAGCAACGCCGGCGGAACAGAGATACAGGAACGTTCCCGATTATTGGTTCGCACCGCCTGACGTGCTGACAACCAATGCCGGTTTGAATCGGTTTGCCTGGAATCTGGAATGGCCGCATCCCGACACGCTGGCCTACAACTTTCGCGGCCGGCCAATTGATTACATCGAATACACGCTTCCCGATCATGCCGTTTCAGGCAAGACACCTATCAATCAACCGCCGGGACCGCTGGCCACGCCGGGCAGGTATGAAGTTATCCTGACCGTTGACGGGAAGACACATCGCCAGTCGCTGCTGGTCACGCTCGATCCGCGCGTGCGCGTCGGGCCGGGTGATCTGGAAGCGCAACTCGATCTCGCGCTGACAATCGACGCCTGGATGAATAGCAGTTATCACTCTTACAACGACGTCCGCACCTTGCGCGCAGCCCTGGCCAACGCTCAGAAACCTCTGGCCGCAAACTCACCGGCCAAAGAAGCAAGCGACGCCGCGCAGGCTTTGGATAAGGAACTGAGCGAACTTCAGGATGGCACGAACGCCGTGCCTGGATTCGGTTCAGTAAATCGCGACGTGGCCCGGTTCGTAACCATGATCCAGAGCGGCGACATTCGTCCCGCAAGATCGATCATCGAAAATGCCACGCCCTCGTGTGTTGTTTTGCAGTACGAGCTGGCGAGATGGCGAAAGATTAATGCTGAGACCTTGCCGGCTTTGAATGATTTGCTGAAGCAAAACAAACTGTCGCCGCTCCGGATTGTGACCGTCGATAAAGATCCGGTATGTCCGAAATAGAGGTGGAATCTGATGAAACGTACCAGACTAAAAATTTTATTGACCATTGCCCTTTGTCTGCTGACCACAATCAGCGCCATCAATCTCAGTCGGTCGGCGCGGGCACAGCAACCCCAGCATACTGAAATCAAAATCGACGCAAAGCTCTTTGACCAGTACGCCGGTCAATACAGTTTCGTGGACGACCCGGAATTCATGCTCAATTTCTGGCGCGAGGGTGAAAAGTTTTTCATGCAGCCGACCAATCAGGGCCGGATCGAGATCTTTGCGGAGAGCGAGACGAAATTCTTTCTGAAGATGAGCGAATCCCAGGCGACTTTCGTCCGCGATACCCAGGGCAAAGTCACCGGTCTCGTCTGGCGGCAAAATGGCGTCGACAACCAGGCAAAGAAGGTAAGCGACAAACCTGTCATCGAGGCGCTCGTCCCGTTTGAAAAGCGCGAAGAGATGATTAAGGCGCGCGACGGCGTGCGTTTGCACACCCTTATCTTTGTCCCAAAGAGCCACGCCGAACCGTTGCCCATTATGATGAGCAGAACACCCTACGGAATCGACGGTTCGACTTCTGACGGCATCAATCGCCGCTACAACGATCTGGTTAAGGATGGTTACATCTTTGTGATTCAGGACATTCGCGGACGCTACGGCTCCGAGGGACAATTCATGATGAACCGTCCGATGCGCAACAAGAAAGATGCGAAGTCGGTTGACGAAAGCACAGACACGTACGACACAATCGAATGGCTGATCAAAAACGTTCCCGGGAACAATGGGAAGGTCGGCATTCTCGGCGTTTCATATGACGGCTGGCTGGCGGCAGTCGCGACTATCGACGCCCACCCGGCGTTGAAGGCTTCGTCACCGCAGGCGCCCATGACCGACACCTGGCTCGGCGATGACTTCTTTCATAACGGCGCCTTTCGTCAGAGCTACGGTTACGAGTACGTGAAGACCATGGAGACTTCGAAAGAAAACTCCGATGTCTCGTTCGACAAAGACGCCTACGATTGGTATCTCGGAATGGGTGGCTTGGGAAAAATTACCGAGCTCAATGCCGGGAAGTTTCCGACGTGGAACGCTTTTGTCGCGCACCCGAACTATGACGAATACTGGAAAGCGCGCGGCTCCGGCAACTATTTGAAGCCGACGACGGTCGCGACGCTGGTGGTCGGCGGCTGGTGGGACCAGGAAGATTATTATGGCGCGCTTCAGACCTACAACACTCTGGAAAAGTTCGATAAGAAACATCAGAATTTCCTGGTGCTGGGTCCATGGAACCACGGCGGCTGGAACGGGCGCGGCCGAAACCTG
>WNFG01001495.1_pt1 | contig 38198 bp, 38 predicted proteins | sample 5400431 | NCBI WGS metagenome assembly WNFG01 (sample SAMN13153346, study PRJNA577476) | soil metagenome | isolation source: 120 cm saprolite under Douglas fir tree site 2 hole 3 replicate 2 | place: USA:California | collected 2015-04-18
TGCGCGAAGGCGATGAACAGCGGCGCGATGAAGATATAGATCATCGTGGCGCTCTGCGCGAACGTCTTCCCCCACCGCGCGATGACGAGACGCGTCTTCGACAGCGGCGCGGCGTGATACGTGTCGAGATCCAGATCGCTGAAGAACGCTCCGATCGCCGCGGTCATGGCTGACGAGAAAAGCATGACGAAGGCTGCCAGGAAGACCAGCGCCAGGAGATTGCGCAACAGCCCCAGCGCGAGAAACGGCGACGCCTCCTCGACCTTCGCCATCGCCGCGAAGAGCCGCCGGAAGAGGGCAAAGTCGCCGTAGAGAAACAACGCAAACAATGCTACGACGACCGACGTGCGCGTGATCGTCGCCGCATTGAAGGGGCGGAGTCTCGAGGCGGTAACTCGTGCGGGCCAGAACATGCGGTTGCGAGGTTACGCGGTCTCGGGGTCTCGCGGTTGCTTGGTTGCTGAGTTGCTTGGTTGCTGAGTTGCTTGGTTTCCGAGTTTCCTACTTTATGAGTTCAGCAACCCAGCAACTCAGCAACTCAGCAACCGGCCGACCAACAACCCCGAGACCCCGCAACCGCATCACACGATCCCCTTCACCTCATCGAACCACTTCATCGCACTCTCATGTCGTGATGCTCTCGCACGCGAACATTCGATTCCCAGCTCGATCAGTTTCTCGATCAACCTCGCGTATTTGAGCTCCGTCGCTTCCCACAGCTTCGGGTACATGGAGATGTTCGTAAAGCCGGGGATGGTGTTGATCTCGTTGACGTACAACCGATTCTTGCCGCGCTCGAGGAAAAAGTCGACGCGTGCGAAGCCGGCGGCGCCGATCGCTTTGAACGCGGCGAGGGCCAGCCGGCGGAACTCGTCGATCTTTTCCTTCGGCAACTTCGCGGGGATGACGAGTTGCGTCTTGTCGTCGACGTACTTGTCCTCGTAGTCGTAGAACTCGCGGCCGGCGATGATCTCGCCCGGCAGGCTCGCTTTGGGATCGTCATTGCCGAGGACAGCCACCTCGATCTCACGGGCATCGATGCCGCGCTCCACGAGCGCCTTTTCATCGAAACGGAACGCTTTCTCGATCGCCGCGGCGAGGTCGTCGTCGCTCTTGACTTTCGTCACACCCACCGAGGAGCCGCCATTCGCGGGCTTCACGAAGTACGGAAGGCGCAGAGCGTTGTTTACCGCGCGCATGATCCGTTCGCGCTCGTTGCGCCAGTCGTTCTCCTGCACCTGAACGAAGTCGACCAATGGCAGCTTGGCGGCGGCGAAGGCATGTTTCATGTGTCCTTTGTCCATGCCGATCGCCGACGCGGTGACACCGCTGCCAACGTAGGGAAGCCCGAGGACTTCGAGATAGCCCTGCAGCGTCCCGTCCTCACCGTCTGTGCCATGGATCAAGGGAAAGACACAATCGATGCCGGCATGGCGCGCCCACACCTCCATGGAAAAATCGTCATCGCCGCGGTCGCTCTTGTCGTTGTCGTTCAGAATCCGCGCGCTTCGTTCAGGGGATACGAAGCGGCCGTCTTTCGCGATGCAGACCGGGACGATCTCGATGCGCGGCTTCGGCGCGGCATTGGCCACCGACCGCGCGGAGAGGATCGATACCTCGTGCTCCGCGCTCCGGCCGCCGTACAGAAGAAGGGTACGGATGGGCATGGGGGGGAGAGTGTAACTGTCACCGCCACAATCCCCGCAATACCACGTGCCCGAACGATTCCATCAACTGCGCGGGCAGGACATTCAGCGCATGGGCAAGTTTGAGAACGACCGTCAGGCTCGGCACCTTGTCGCCGCGCTCGACCTGACCGACGTAGGTCGTCGTCAGGCCGGATCGCTCGGCGAGATCCTCCTGCGTCCACGCGTACTCTTTGCGGACACGGCGGACGACCTCTCCGAAGATTGCTGCCTCTCGCGCTCTCGGCACACGTGGAGGTAACAATTGCTACTGACTTCTTGTCCAGTAACCGCAGTTACCTACTGCCATAAGGCGCGCGCGCCCTCGGTTCGCTTGACCGGGGTCACGGGGTGTTCTCCACCAATCGTGGATTTGCGCTTTTCAGACGAGAATCAGGTCGCCCGCGCTCACGGCGATGGTCTCGGCGCCGCTGCGAAGGAGTGCGCGTCCGTGCTCGTCGATGCCCTCCCACGTTCCATCGAGATTCCGCTCTCCGACGACGCATTGAATGCGATCGCCGGCCTCGTGTATCGAGTAGCTGCGCCACTCATCGAGCACCGCGTCGCGTTCGGGCTCGCGCCCAAGCCGCTGATCGACGTGCTCGATGAAGGCCTCCGTGGCGACATCGATCCCGTGAAAATCGCGCGGCGAGACGTCGGCGATCGAGGTCGCGTTCGGCCGCAGATCGTCCTGTACCGATTCGACGTTGATACCCGTACCGATGAGCACGAACGCGCGTTCCTCGTTCATCCGTGCCTCGATCAGGATGCCGGCGATCTTCCGCCCGCCGGCGAGGACGTCATTCGGCCATTTGACACGCGCGTCGATGGCAAAGACCTCGCGCAGGTACGACGCCACGATGTTCGCCATCTGCAGTGGCAACAGAGACAGCTCGCTCGCCGGTATGGGCAGAAGCGTCGTCGCGTAAATGCCCTTACCCGCCGGCGACGACCACTGCCGCGCGTTGCGTCCTCGGCCAGCGAACTGCTCGCCGGCGATGATGATGGCCTTCGGCAGCGATTCCTCGTTCTCGATGCACTCATTCACGATCCGGCGCGCCACCAGATTCGTCGACGACACACGAGGAATGACCGCGATCGATTCGAGCGTGGTCAGGCGCGAGACGATGCGGCGGGTGTCGAGGGTCATGGGTGCTAGGTTGCTGCGTTGCCGAGTTGTCGGTTGTCGGTGATCAAGTTCCGGATAGCCAGGCTGCGGGCTAACCACCAACTGACAACCGACAACGCGGCGAAGCCGCAGTCAGTTATTGATTCTGCAACAGCTTCTCAATCCTTGCCTGCAGTTCCGCCTGGCGCGCCTGTGCGCCTTGCACGATGGCCGGCGGAGCGTTCTTCACGAACTGATCGTTGACCAGCTTGGCATCGAGCGACTCGAGCTCCTTGCGGCTCTTTTCCAGCTCCCGCTGTGCACGGTCCTGCTGCTCTTTCGTGATCACCTTCTCCGGAAACTCGATAGCGATGGCAAACCCTTCGACAACATCGTGATGTGCTCCTGCCGGCGGCTCACCATTGACGATGACCTCCGTCAAGCGGGCCAGATCGACCAGGAGGTAGGCGTAGTCTTCGAAGAACGCCGAATCGCGCCCTGCGCAGCGAATGTGGAGTTTGAAGCGATCCTTTGGTGTGAAACTCCGCTCCGCCCTGGCGTTGCGCACCGAGGTGATCATCGCCTGGACCGCGCGTACCATCCGCTCCGCCTCGGTGTCCTCGAACATCTCCTCGGCCACCGGATAGAGGGCCACCATGATCGATGGCTCGACCCCACCGAGCTTCTGCCAGATCTCCTCGGTGATGAACGGCATGAACGGATGGAGCAGTCGCAGTGACCGGTCGAGCACTTCGAGAAGGACGCGTTTGGCGCGCTGCTGGTCGGCCTCGGAGCCATGTCTCCCGAGGAGCACCGGCTTGACCATCTCGATGTACCAGTCACAGAACTCGTGCCAGAAGAATTGATAGATCGCGTTCGATGCTTCGTCGTAGCGGTAGTCGGAGAGTGCCCTGTTGACCGACTTCGTCGTCTCGTTCAGGCGCGAGAGGATCCAGCGCTCGATGCTCTTCAACTCATCGCGGCCGATGGCTTTCGCCGACGACAATTTCGTGTCGATATGCATCATCGCGAAGCGCGAGGCATTCCAGATCTTGTTCGCGAATGCCGCGTAACCCTGCGTGCGCGACTTCGCCAGCGGGATGTCGCGACCCGAGGCGAAGATGGCCAGGGTGAAGCGAAGGGCATCGGCGCCGAACTCGTCGATCACATCGAGCGGGTCGATTACGTTCCCCTTCGTCTTCGACATCTTCTCTCCGTGCTCGTCTCGAACGAGTCCGTTCAGAAACACCTGGCTGAACGGCGCTTTGCCGGTGAAACGCAGGCCGAACATGATCATCCGCGCCACCCAGAAAAAGAGGATGTCGAAGCCGGTGATCAGGAGGTCGGTCGGATAGAAGATACGAAGGTCCTCCGTCTCTTCCGGCCATCCCATCGTCGAAAACGGCCAGAGCCCTGCTGAGAACCAGGTGTCGAGTACGTCCGTCTCCTGTCTGATCTCCTCCGAGCCGCACTGGGGGCAGGCTCGCGGATCATCGACCGCCACCGTCAGATGGCCATTGGCGCAGTAGAACGCCGGGATGCGGTGGCCCCACCAGATCTGGCGCGAGATCGTCCAGTCGTGGATGTTCTCCATCCAGTTGAAGTACGTCGCTTCCCAACTCTGGGGAAGGATCTTGATGGTGCCGCTGCGCACCGCTTCGATCGCCGGTTTCGCCAGCGGTTCGATCTTCACGAACCACTGCCGCGAGATCATCGGCTCGATCACCGTCTCGCACTTGCCGTGAATACCGATCGAGTGGGTGTAGTCCTTGACGTCGCGCAGGGCGCCTGAGTCGCGCAGCAGGGCCACGACTTTCTTCCGCGCGTCGAAACGATCGAGCCCGGCGAACTCCGCACCTGCGGCGTCGGTCATCCTGCCGCCCTCGTCAATCACCTGCAACTGCACAAGGTTGTTGCGCTTGCCGGCCTCGTAGTCGTTCTTGTCATGTGCCGGCGTGACTTTGACGACACCGGTACCGAACTCGCGATCGACGAGGATCGGATCGGCGACGATGGGGATGCGCCGGTTGGCGATCGGCAGAATCGCTTCGCGGCCGATGACGTCCTGGTATCGCTCGTCGTCGGGATGGACGGCCAGCGCGGTATCGCCGAGCATCGTCTCCGGACGGGTGGTGGCAATCGTCAGCACGCGGTCGGAATCAGCGACCGGATAGTCGATGTTGTACAGCTTCGAGGCGCGCTCCTCGTACTCGACCTCCACGTCGGAAATCGCCGTGCGGCAGTGCGGGCACCAGTTGACCATAGCGATGCCGCGGTAGATCAGGCCGTCGTCGTAGAGCTTTACGAAGGCCGTGCGGACAGCGTGCGCGAGCCCCTCATCGAGCGTGAAGCGAAGGCGCGACCAGTCGGCGGAAGCGCCGAGACGTTTGAGCTGATCGATGATCTGGTGTCCATATGACTCTTTCCACTCCCACACGCGTTCAACGAACTTCTCGCGCCCGAGGTCGAAACGCGAGATGCCCTCCTTGGCCAGCTCGCGGTCGACGATCATCTGCGTGGCAATGCCGGCGTGATCGGTGCCGGGAAGCCAGAGGGTGTTGAACCCACTCATCCGCTTCCAACGGACGACGATGTCCTGCAGCGTGTTCACCAGCGCATGGCCGATGTGCAGCCGCCCGGTGACGTTCGGCGGAGGGATGACGATGGAGAACTTCGGCCTCTCGGCATCGAGCAGCGGCGTGAAGAATTCACCCTTCTCCCAGAATTCGTAGAGCCGCTGCTCGATTTCTTTCGGCTCGTACCGCTTGCCCAGCTCTTCGTTCGTCGCCATCGGAGCGCGGATTATAAGACGCGGTGACGAGGTTGCGTGGTCTCGCGGTTACGCAGCAAAAACACCGCGAGACCATGCAACCGCAATGATCCTCGCCATCGAAACCTCCTGCGACGAAACGTCGGTCGCCGTTCTCGACGGCGATGGGAGCGTGCGCGTGAATCTCATCGCCTCCCAGATCGAGCGGCATCAGCCGTTCGGCGGCGTCGTGCCCGAGATTGCCTCGCGTGAACATCTGCAGCACCTCTTTCCACTCATCACGCGCGCCCTTCAGGATGCGAAGCTCGACTGGAGTGATATCGATCGCATCGCTGTCACCGCCGGGCCCGGTCTCATCGGCGCGCTTCTCGTCGGTGTCGCTGGTGCGCAGGGACTGGCCTACGGCCTCGGCATTCCGCTCGTCCCTGTCAATCACCTCGAAGGCCACATCTACTCAGCGTACCTGCAGCGCGAAGGTCCTGCGATACCGCTGCCGGAGTGCTTTCTCAGTCTCGTCATCTCGGGAGGCCATTCGTCGATCTACGACGTGCGCGACGGCGTCATCACCATGCTCAACCGGACGCGCGACGACGCCATCGGCGAGACCTTCGACAAGGTCGCCAAGTTCATCGGCCTGCCGTATCCGGGCGGCCCGCAGATCGAGAAGCACGCAAACCAGGGACACGCTGACCGGAAGCGGTTCCACTTTCCAATGCCGCAGTTCAACGACAGGTCGATCGATTTCTCCTACTCCGGTATCAAGGCTGGGGCCATTCGTCTTGCGCGCGAGCACGGCATCAGTGCGACTGGCGACCTCCGGCTGCTGGCGGACTTCTGCGCTACCTTTCAGGATGCCCTTATCGATCAGCTCTTCGACCGGCTCGACGCGGTCTGGACACGCCTCGGTGAACCAAAGCCTGATGAGGTTGCCCTGGCCGGCGGAGTGGCCGCAAACGGAAGCCTACGCGACCGGATCGCCGGATGGGGCCGCCAGCATGGCGTGATCGTGCGCGTCCCCGAGAAGCGCTACTGCACCGATAACGCCGCCATGATCGCCTTCGCCGCTGTCCAGAAACGTGACGGAGCAACGGATCCGAGGAGAGTTTCAGCCCGTTCACGGATCCAGTGAAACCTTTCTTCGAAGGCCTCGTCCAACCTAGTGAGCGCAGACACGAACCCTGATCTCCTACCCCTCTCCTCGATTCGCCCCGCCCTCGCTCAGGCGGGGCGAACCTTTTTTGGTAGCAAAATGATCGGATGAAAAGGATCGTCGTCGCCGGCGGTAGCGGATTCATCGGTGAGCCGCTCGTCCGCAGGTTGGTAGCGCGCGGCGATGAGGTCGCCGTCCTGACTCGCAACCCGTCGAATGTCCACGCCGGCCGAGCTTTGCCGTGGAATCCGCCTTACGAGGAAAGCTGGATTGATGAAGTTGCGGATGCCGATGTCGTTATCAACCTGGCTGGCCAGAACGTCGGAGGTGGTCGCTGGACGAAAGTGCGAAAGAAAGGCGTCATGGAGAGTCGCGTAGCAGCCACGGGCGCACTCATCACAGCGATGTCACAAAAACCTGACAACCACCGTACCTTCATCAGCGCGTCTGCGATCGGCTTTTACGGTGATCGAGGCGATGAACAAGTCGACGAGAACGCCGCTGCCGGAACGGGTTTTCTCACCGAGGTCACGCGGCGGTGGGAGGAACTGGCCCGCGCTGCCGAGCCGTTTGCCCGCGTCGTAATCCTTCGCCTCGGCATCGTCCTCGCCGCCAACGGCGGTGCCCTCGCAAAACTGCTCCTTCCCTTCCGGCTCGGCGCGGGCGGCCCCATGGGCACAGGACGCCAGTGGATGTCGTGGATCGATCGCGAGGACGTTCTCCGGATGATCGAGTGGTCGATCGATCACGATTCCGCCCGCCGCATCTACAACGTCACAGCCCCCAACCCGGCGACTAACCGCGACTTCGCTCACGCCCTCGGACGCGCCCTCCACCGTCCTTCCATCCTCCCCACGCCCGCTTTCGCCCTCCGCCTGGCGCTCGGCTCTGAGATGGCCGATGAGATGCTCCTGGCTGGGCAACGCGTCCTGCCCAATCGGGCAATCGCCGAAGGGTTCGAGTTCTCCTATCCGCGGCTGGACGAAGCATTGAGGCACGCCCTCTGTGTAGAATGACGAACATGCCAGAGCAAGGAATCGTGAAGTGGTACAACGAGGCCAAAGGCTACGGTTTCATCGTCCGCGAGCAGGGCCCCGACGTCTTCGTCCATCACGCCTCAATCATTGCCGAAGGATTCCGAACGCTGAGCGAAGGCGACCGGGTTTCTTTCGATGTGATCGAAGGGCCAAAGGGGTTGCAGGCGAAGAACGTAGTGAAGATTTCGTAAGGAGCGACCTGAGCACCACTTCGGCCACCTCGCGCCTGTACCTTCACTCCGTTCTCTCGCACAACTTTCGCTAACTTACGCTTGACTTTCGCTTCGTTACCGCCTATATTGCTTTCCACGAGGCGGAAATGACGTATTTGACCGAGCGTCAGCGCGACATCCTGCAGTTCATTCGTGACTTTCAGAAAGAGCGTGGGGTCACTCCGACGCACCGCGAGATCTGCGACCACTTCGGGTTCTCATCCTACGGGACAGTCTACAAACACCTCTCACTGCTCCAGAAGAAGGGGTTGATCCGGCGCGACTGGAACCAGAAGCGCGGCGTGGAGGTCATTGAGCAGAACGGTCAGAACGGTCAGACCGGTCAGACCGCTCAGAACGCGAAGACCGACGCCGTTGCGTCGGCCGGTGTGCTCGAGCTGCCGCTCTTCGGCTACATCGCTGCAGGCCAGCCTCTGGCGGTGGAAATCTCCGACGAGACGATCACAGTACCCGAGCGGCTCACCAGCCGAGGCGAAAACTACGTGCTCAAGGTACGCGGGGACTCGATGATCGATGACGGAATCATGGATGGTGACTACGTCATCATCGCCCGCCGCGACCGCGCCGAGAACGGCGAGATGGTCGTTGCCAACGTCAGCGGCGAAGTGACCCTCAAGCGTCTCTACAAAGAAGGCGAAAAAGTTCGTCTTCAGCCAGCAAACTCGATGATGCATCCGATCTACGCCTTTGCCCGCGACGTCGCCGTGCAAGGAGTGGTTGTCGGTCTGATGCGCCGTTTCTGATCGCGAAAGTGAGGACTCAACATGGATCTCGTACTCAAACTTCGTGAAATCCGCCGGATCAAAGGGCTGAGCCAGAAAGATGCTGCACGCCTTTCGGGTGTCGGCGAAAAGACGATCAGCTCGTTCGAAACGGGTGAGCGGGTCGGCTCCATGAAGCTCTCTCAACTGAAACGGCTTCTGGCCGTTTATGACATGACCGAAGCCGACTTCTTCGGCGGCGGCGTGGAAAAACAGATCGCTCCCTGGGAGCTGGACCAGGAGGAGTTCGCCACGGCGCGCCTGCTCGACGAGCTCCACTCGCTTCCCAAGCATTCACAACGCAATCTCCTGGCGAAGTTTCAGCTCATGATCGAAACTCTTTCCGAGGTTCACCAACCGAAAGAAAAGCGGCCGCGTTATGTCCGCGACGATCCCGACTGGCAGATGCTCGCCTCGCGGAACTGAAATCAAGCAAGGGTAGACCGCGGAGTTTCCGCCGCACGACATCCATGCGTCACGGGTGGTGGTGGCTCCGCATCAACGCCACCAGCCGTTTCGGCCCGGTCTAGTGGGCAAGCTCAGTGCCGTGCATGGCCACGGTCCACATCTCAACGCGATTGCGGCCGTGATGCTTCGCCGAGTAGAGGGCTTGATCGGCGCGATCGATGAGCGACAACGGATTTAGGCCATCTTCCGGTTCGATCGACTCGATCCCCGCGATGCCGATCGATGCTGTGACGACTACGGATTCCTCTCCGACGTCGAACCTGCTCGCGGCGAGGCGCTCGCGAATGCGCTCGGCCACGACCGTTGTGTTTCCGACCCTCGTCTCAGGAAGAACGATGCAGAATTCTTCGCCGCCGTAGCGGCCTGCGACGTCATAGACGCGGCAACTGTCCCGCAGCACCTGGCCGACCGACCGCAGAACACGGTCGCCGGCGCTGTGGCCGAACGAATCATTGACCCGTTTGAAGTGATCGATGTCCATCATGATGAGGGAAACCGGACTGCCATGTCTCAGCGAACGGTTCATTTCGCTGTCGATCTTCTCCATGACGTACCAGCGGTTGTAAAGACCGGTCAGCGAGTCGCGCGCCGAGATCTCGGAGAGCGCGCTGTTCTTCACCAGCAGATCGAGGTTAGCGCTTTCCAGCGACGCCAGCCGTTCATTCAGCTCGCGAACGCGTCCGTCGCGGTCGCTGGCGAAACGCACCAGCGACGCGATCTCGCGGACAACCTCCCGCGGCACGGCGCCGATTGCGTCGTCGAATTGCACCGACATCTCGTTTGTCAGCGCAACCGAACGAACGGCGTCGGCCGAGTTGGAATCGACGATCGTCAGCTTCTTTTCGAACAAGATGGACAGCGACCGCGCGATGCGGGCCGCCACGTCCTCGGCGAACCTGCTCATTCCACACACTCCCCTTGTTGGATCGGCGGAGTATGTGAAGACCACACGGCGTCGTCAAGAGGCGATTTTGGTTACGCCGGAGGGATGGAGCTAATCCAGGGTCCGCAAACGTACTCCGAACGAGGATTCCTACCGGATAGTCAGCGCTGCTCGATCCGAAAGCGGTTGACGCCGGCCCGGATCTCGTCGCCACTGTGAACTTTCGTGTTCTGAGCGGGCAAGGTGTTGAGGAAGGTTCCATTCCGGCTGCCGAGATCGCGCACGCGCACCGTGCCGTCAGGATCGGGACCAACCTCAAAATGACGGCGTGAGAGAAACTCGTCTGGAACACGGACATGTCCTTCGCGGCCGACCACGAGGCCGCTCGACGGAATCTCGAATTCCTGCCCATTGAGCGGACCGCCGATGCAGATCAGTACGGGACGTGTCGCTCCGGCGTTCCGCGTGGCTGTGCGCTCCGTGATCTTGTGCGCGAGCTCCGCCTCCTCGACGACTGGTTGTGTCTCAAGCCGGATCGTTTCAACCGGAACACCTGCTTCCTCCGTGGTCTCGATACTGACCAGCGCGGAACCGACGCGTAACAGGTGCATTCCATCGGTGATCACGGCCTGCGTGATCTGCTGACCATCGAGAAACGTCCCCATGTGAGAGTCCGCGTCGCGCACGATCAGGTCGCTTCCCCTGAGAAAAATCGAACAGTGGCGAATCGACAATTCCGCTTCCGGCAGCTCGACGTGGCATCCCGTCCGGCCAATCCAGAGCGGATGCAGGCCGATTGTAAAGACCATATCGACCGACTCCCGCGCCCCCCGGGCAATCACATGAATAGACCGCGGCCGCCCCAGCGTCTGCGCCTCGTGCGGATCGACGGCGGACGACGGCGGCGGTGTCTCCCCGCCGCGATCGACCTTGTACGGTTTCATGTCGATCTCTTTGATGTCCTCCGGATTCATGAGCCGCGCGAGAAGCGCAGCTTTGCTCCCGGAAAGCCACTCGCCACAGTCGCACGTGGCGATCGAGTTCGGGAGGCGAACGGCGACCACTCCCGGCACGTCGTACGCCTGCCCGCATTTTGCGCAGCGAATGAGGGGCATGCACGGATGATAGCGCAGCGCCATACGCTACACTTCCGGTCACTTACATGCCTTCCCGCCCCCCTTCGGAGCTCTCTACTCGTCGCATCGGCCTCCGGCCGAAATTCGTTCTTGCGTTCGTTCTGCAGACGATCGTCGTCGCCTTGCTGATCGTCGGTCTGGAGCAGTGGCGTGTCCGCAGCACGGTTCAGGACGAGCTTATGGCGAAGGCGGATGGACTTGCCAGGACCGTAGCACTCGCGTCCGACAACGCCGTGAAGAACGGCCGCACTGATGAGCTCCGCGCGATCGCGGAAAATGTGAAATCACGGCCCTGGATCGACTACGCCGACTTCGTCGCCGCGGATGGCCGGATACTGGCCGCGTCGCAAGGGATCCCCCCGCAGGGCATTACGCTTACCTCGGGTCGCACTGATCTTCGGGACGCGAATGACAATGCGCTTCACCTCTTCGTCGTTCCAGTTGCGGACGGCGGCTCGTCCTTCCGTCTCGTCGCCAACGAACGGGAAGCGATCTCCGTTCTCCGACAACTGCGCTGGTCGAACCTCGGCGTAGCACTTCTGGCGCTCGCCGTTGCGATCGTCCTGGCGTGGATTGGTTCCCGTTTCGTCATCCGTCCCATCCTCGAACTGGCGGACAACGCCCGCCGGCTCGCTGATGGCGATCTCACGCAACGGACTCACGTCAATTCCGGCGATGAGATTGGCGATCTCGCAGCCGCCTTCAACACCATGGCGGCCAACCTGGAGAAAACGGTCTCCAAGCTCGTTCGCTCGCAGACGCAGCTCAAGTCGGTCGTGGACAACGTCGGCTCGCGCTCGCGAACCGTCGCCGAAGCCGTCGACGAGCAGCGAGCGATGATCGACGGCACCTATCACTCCATTGACCAGCTCAACAACGGATTCCGCAAGATCACCGACAACGTCGAGGCGCTTTCCGCATCATCGGAAGAAACTTCTTCATCGATGCTGCAAATGGTGGCCTCAATCGAGGAAGTCAGCCGTCATACCGACACCCTCTACAACTCGGTCGAAGACACCGCCTCGGCCACCGGAGAGATGGTCACATCGATCAATGAGGTCGATCAGAACGTCGACTTTCTCTCGAACTTCGTCACCGACACTTCCTCGTCGATGGTGCAGATGAGCGCCTCGATCGCGCAGGTGGAGGCCAATGCGGCGCGGTCCTACGACCTCGCGCTCGCCGTGGCCGACGCGGCCGAATCCGGCATGAAGGCCGTGCGCGAAACGATCGACGGAATGGAACAGATCCGCCACTCCGTCGCTGAGTCGAACGCGGTGATCGCTCGCCTAGGCGATCGCTCCGCCGCCATCGGCAAGATTCTCAACGTCATCGAGGACATCGCCGAGCAGACGAATCTGCTCGCACTCAATGCCGCAATCCTCGCGGCCGCGGCGGGCGAGCACGGCAAAGGCTTCTCCGTCGTCGCAGCGGAGATCCGCGATCTATCTGAGCGCACGGCCTCCTCGACGCGTGAGATCGCGAGCCTGATTCGTTCGGTGCAGGACGAAGTGGGCAACGCGCTACGTTCCATGTCCGCCGGCACGAAGCTCGTCGAGGACGGCGTTTCGCTTTCCCACGAAGCTGGCAAGGCGCTCAACAACATCCTCGAATCGTCGACGAAGGCCTCGGAGATGGGCAAAGAGATCGCCGCGGCCACACGCGAGCAGGCGTCTGGAAGCGAGAACGTGACCCAATCCATCGGCCGGCTACAGGAGCTCGTCAGCCAGATCAACGGGGCGACGACCCAGCAGGCTCAAGGCTCCGAGCACATCATGAAAGCTGTCGAGTCCATGCGCGAGGTGACGAAGTACGTGCGCCAGGCGATGGTTGAACAGCGTTCCGGGTCAACGATGATCTCGTCTGCGGCCGAACGGATGATCGACATGATCCATGAGATTTTCCAGGTGGCCACCAGTCAGGCCAGCGAGAGCGAAAAGATCGTCCGCACGATGGAGCAGGTACGAGCGATCGCCGAAGGGAACCGGAACTATGCCGTGGAGATGGGCGAGTCACTGACGCTTCTTTCGGCGGCCATCCACGGTCTCGACGAAGAAATCCGCCGCTTTCGCGTGCGCGGATGATGGCGCTGCGCGGCCGGTTCACGAGGCGGGGCGGTGGCGCGATCGTGCACTTCGAACATCCTTCGATTCCGGACGTGATCCGTTTCGCCGGCGCGGACTGGCGCGCCAAGCGAGAGTTCCACGTCACACTCGCCGGAACCACGATGATGCGCGCCCTTGACGCCGATGCGGACGAAATGATCAAACGTGCGGCGCGGCGGCTGGCGTTCACCATCGCTCCGCGCGAGGAACTGTGGCATGTGCGCGAGAACGAGACGCGCGCGATCATCCGCATGTGCGACGTTGAAGGAGCCGAGGAATTCTTCTCCCGCCTGGAGGGGGAAATGCAAATCGCGATCGAACGTCCGCCGTATCACGTCACGCTTTACACGATCGGTACTCTGCGCGGAATCGGTCTGCCAACGCGCGCGGAGCTGGAGCGGCTTGGAGAGGAAATCGCGGGTCCCGAGCGGGCCGCGATAATGTCGGTCATACAATGAGCGCCATGCCTGAAGTCGCCACGGAACTGCGGCTCATCACCTTCACCGTCGGTCCCGAGACGTTTGTGCTCGACATCATGGCCGTGCGACAGATCATCCCGTACGCCGGCTCGACGACGCTGCCGACGGCCCCGGCGTTCATCGAGGGGATCGTCATCCTCCGGAGCGAGGTGATTCCGATCATCGACCTGCGCACGCGGCTCTACCCCGATATGAGGGAGCGCGCCGGCGAGCCACTTATCCTCATCACACACAGCAGCGCCGGCATCATCGGCCTGAAGGTCGACGCCGTTCGCCGGATCGTCAATGTCGTCAGCGACTCGCTTCTGCCGCCGCCACCCATCGCGCGCGGAATCCGCGGCGATCTTCTGATCGCCGTCGTTCCGCACGACGAAGATGTTTATCTGCTCATCGACGTCGAGAGCATTCTGAGCGGTGATGAGAAGCGGGAGCTCGCCACAGCCGAGTTGCGGCCCTGATCACTGATCCAACGTCTCATCATCGACTGGCACGTCCGTACGCTGCTCTTTGCGAAACCCGTACGGGCAATGCCGGCAGCCTGATTCGCAACAGTAGCCGCGCTCGCGGAGGAACTTCTCGGTGAAAACGATGAAGCCGCCTTCGTAGTAGAAGTCGACCCCTTCGATCAGGGCGGTCATCGGGAGAACGATATTCCGATATCCTTCACGCGTGTTTGCGCGGACACGTCTGCTGCAGATCGCCGAGGGGATGAAGGCGCGGCGGATTGTCGTCTATGGCGACATCGTGGCCGACCGTTTCATCTACGGGACGCCGAAGCGCATCTCCCGCGAAGCGCCGGTGCTGATCCTGCGCCAGTATCGCGACGATGTGCTCCTCGGCGCGGCCGGCAACGCCATCAACAATATTTTCTCGCTCGGAGGCATGCCGATTCCCGTCTCCGTTCTGGGTGACGATGCTCAGGGAACCCAACTCCTCGATGCAATGGCCGGCCAGGGCATCGATTGCAGCGGCGTTCTGCGCGCGAGCCGTTACAACACGCCGACGAAGGTTCGCATCCTCGGCGGAATGCCGCACGCCAGCCGCCAGCAGATCGTCCGCTACGACATCGAGGATCACTGCAATCTCACCGAAAGCGAGGCCGCCCGGATCGCCGGCCTGCTGCGCGAGCAGATGGTCACGGCGCATGCGGGACTGATCAGCGACTACGGATATGGGACCGTGACGCAGCCGCTTGCGGCGACGCTGACCGGAACGGCGGCAGGCAAGCCGGTCACGCTCGACTCGCGGTACAACCTCCTTCGCTTTTCCGGCGTCACAGCGGCGACACCAAACGAGGAAGAAGCGGCGGATGCAGCCGGCACATCGCTCTTTGACGGCGACGATGATGTGCAACTGCAGCAGGCCGGCGAGACGTTGCGAAAAAAAATCGGAAGCGAAGCGCTCCTGATCACGCGCGGGAGCCGCGGCATGGCACTTTTCGAAGGGGCTGGACGCGGTGCGCTCCTGATCCCCGTCTACGGCACCGACCAGGTAGCCGACGTCACCGGCGCGGGAGACACGGTGATTGCCACCTTCACGTTATCGCTCGCGGCCGGCGCCTCGTTCGCTGAGGCAGCGACGATTGCCAACTATGCCGGCGGTATCGTCGTCATGAAGATGGGGACAGCGACTGTGTCAAACGACGAGCTACGCAGGGCGATCGAGCGCGACGAGGCGCTAGGCGAATGAACGCACCGGTCCTGGACGGACGCGGTCTCGCGGATGCGATCGGTCGCGAGCGCGCCGCGGGACGAACTATCGCCTTCGCCAACGGCTGCTTCGATGTGCTGCACGTGGGTCACATCCGCTACCTGCAGGGGGCAGCGAAAGAGGCTGACGTTCTCGTCGTCGGCGTCAACGGCGACGAATCGGTATGCGAACTGAAAGGGGCGGGGCGGCCGGTCATGAATGAGGCCGAACGAGCGGAGATCATCGCCGCCATTCGCGGCGTCTCATACGTGACGATCTTCAGCGAGCGGAGCCCGGGACGTCTCATCGGCGATCTGAAACCAGACGTCCACTGCAAGGGCACGGACTACACGCCGGACAGCGTCCCCGAGGCGGATATCGTGCGGTCCTATGGCGGACGGATCGCAATCGTTGGCGATCCGAAAGACCACTCGACGACAGAGTTGCTGGAGAAACTGCGGCAGCAATGACGGACGCCGGCCGGCAGCGCCTTCTTGTCATCCGTCTTTCCGCCTTCGGCGACGTGATCCACACGATCCCCGCTGTGGTGGCATTGCGCGATGCGCTCGCGGAAACCGAGATCGCGTGGGCGATCGAACCGCCATATGCCGAGTTAGTCGAGATGGTCGCGAAAGTCAAGACGATCCGCGTGGCGCTCAAGCATTGGTCATTTTCACGTATCGCGGCGGCGAGGAAGGACGTCCGTGGCTTCGGGACCGCGATCGACTTTCAGGGTCTCATCAAATCGTCGTTGATCGCGCGCGCCAGCGGGGCCGCCGAACGTTTTGGTTTCGCGCGCGACGTGATCCGCGAGAAGCCGGCGGCATGGTTCATCAATCGGCCGGTAGCGATCGATCGATCGAGTCACGTCGTCGAGTGGAACGTCGGCCTCGCACGCGCCTTCGCACCGTCGATCAGCAGCGTGCCGAAGGTTGACTTCGCTCCGTTCGCCGCCGATCGCTCAGGCAAACTCGATGGATTCGACAACCGCGTCGTTCTGCTGCCGGGAGCTGGGAAGCAGGAAAAGCAATGGCCGGTCGAGCGCTTTGCCGAACTGGCTCGCCGGATCGGGAGCGACGCTCTCGTCGCCTGGGGACCTGGTGAAGAATCGCTTGCGCGTGCGATCGGCGCCCCGATTGCGCCGGCAACAAACTTTCGCGAGCTGGCCTCGCTTCTCGGACGAGCTCGGCTCGTCATTGGCCCCGACACAGGACCCCTGCACCTGGCGGCAGCACTCGGTACACCTGTCGTCGGCATCTACGGTCCGACGAATCCTGCTCGGAACGGACCATACGGTCAGTTCGATCATGTCGTCGAATCGTTCTCGACGGCGAAGTCGATGGCGGAGATCGCGGTCGACGACGTCCTGCGTATGGTACTCAAAATAAACCCGCGTTGACGCTGAGGAACGCGGGCTGTACACTCGCCGGTCGACGCCAAAATCCCTCATGTCCCACGATTTACGACGAACGAGGCGCGCGGCCTCTCACGCGCCCGCATCAACTGACTCGAACCCTCACGCGACCTTATGAGCGTACGCCTCGGCGAACTCCTGACGAAAGCGAGCCTGATCAGCCCTGATCAGCTCAAGGAAGCGCTCAAGCTCCAGAAGGAGACTGGCGGGAAGCTCGGGGAGACGCTGATCAAGCTCGGCTTTGTCGCCGAGGAAGACATCACCGAATGTCTCTCGCAGCAGTTCGGCGTCCCGTCGATCAATCTGGCCCACTTCGAGATCGACCCGTCCGTGATCAAACTGATTCCGGCGGACGTGGCTCGCAAATACAACATCCTCCCGGTCAACAAGACCGGAGCAACGATCACCATCGCCATGGCCGATCCGACGAATGTCTTCGCCATGGACGACATCAAGTTCATGACCGGCTATAACGTCGAGCCGGTGGTCGCCTCGGAGCTGGGGATCAAGGCCGCCATCGACAACTACTACGGAACGACCTCGTCGCTCGAGCTCAAAAAGGTCATGGAAGACCTCCAGCAGTCGGAAAACGCCGACTTGGAGGTGCTGGAAGAGGAAGAAGAGTTTGACCTCGCCGCCCTGGCCGACTCGGCGGAAGAAGCGCCGGTCGTCAAGCTTGTGAACCTGATCCTGAGCGACGCGATCAAGCGCGGGGCATCCGACATTCACATCGAGCCGTACGAGAAGGAGTTTCGAGTCCGCTTCCGTATCGACGGGACGCTGTACGAGATCATGAACCCGCCGCTGAAGCTGAAGGACGCGATCACCTCGCGCATGAAGATCCTGGCGAAGCTCGACATCTCCGAGAAGCGACTGCCGCAGGACGGCCGCATCAAGCTGAAGATGAAGCTCAACGACAAGAACAAAGAGCTCGACTTCCGCGTCTCGGTGCTACCGACCCTCTTCGGCGAGAAGATCGTCATGCGCCTTCTCGACAAGGACAACCTGAAGCTGGACATGACCAAGCTCGGCTTCGAGCCCGAGTCGCTGGTTCGCTTCGAAGAGGCTATCTTCAAACCATGGGGAATGGTACTCGTCACCGGTCCGACCGGTTCCGGGAAAACAAACACGCTCTATTCGGCGCTTTCGAAGGTCAATTCGCCGGAAGTGAACATCATGACCGCCGAGGACCCTGTCGAGTTCAACCTGCCGGGAATCAATCAGGTGCAGATGAAGGAGTCGATCGGCCTCAACTTCGCCGCGACTCTTCGATCTTTCCTGCGGCAGGATCCGAACATCATCCTCGTCGGCGAGATCCGCGACTTCGAAACCGCGGAGATCGCCATCAAAGCCGCCCTCACCGGACATCTCGTGCTCTCGACGCTGCACACCAACGATGCCCCTTCGACGATCAACCGGCTCATGAACATGGGCATCGAACCGTTCCTGGTGGCGACGTCGGTGCAGCTCATCGCGGCGCAGCGGCTTGCTCGCCGCGTCTGCTCGAACTGTAAGGAGCCGGTGGAGATGACTTCGCCGGCGCTTCTCAACATTGGCTACAAGAAGGAGGAGATCGGCACGTTCACCGTCTACAAGGGCCGAGGATGCGACAAGTGCAACAACACCGGTTACAAAGGCCGCGTCGCATTAATCGAAGTCATGGCCATCGACGACACGATCCGCGATCTCATCCTCTCCGGCGGCACAGCCATCGACATCAAGAAGCGGGCCGCGGAAACCGGCATGATCAGCCTCCGCCGTTCGGGACTGATTAAGATCAAAGACGGCACCACGACGATCGAGGAGGTCGTTCGGGAGACGATACTGTGAGTGAAGGGGAGTAGGGTGCAGGGAGTGGGCGTGGGAGCTTTTTAGTTCTCCATTCCGACTCCCGACACCCCACTCCCGGAGAAAGAAAATGCCCGTCACCCTTCATCAACTTCTCAAAACGATGGTCGAGCGCGGCGGCTCGGATCTGCACATCACCACCAACTCGGCCCCGCAGATTCGGATCGACGGCAAATTGACGCCGCTGGATATGCCACCGCTGATGGCTCCGGAGACGAAACAGCTTGCCTACTCGGTGCTGACCGACGCGCAGAAGCACCGCTTCGAGGAAAACCTCGAGCTCGACCTCTCGTTCGGCATCAAGGGCCTGGCCCGTTTCCGCGCCAACATCTTCAACCAACGCGGAGCCACGGCTGCCGTCTATCGCCAGATACCCTACGAGATCCTCGGATTTCGGGAGCTCGGTCTTCCGACCGTCGTCGAGGAAATCTGCAACAAGCCCCGAGGTCTCGTGCTCGTCACCGGCCCCACCGGCTCAGGCAAGTCGACGACGCTGGCCGCGATGATCGACAAGATCAACCGGGAGCGTCACGAGCACATCATCACCATCGAAGATCCAGTCGAATTTCTGCACGCGCATAAGAGCTGTATCGTCAACCAGCGCGAGCTTCACGCGGACACGCATTCGTTCGCCAACTCACTGAAGTCCGCGCTGCGCCAGGATCCGGACGTCGTACTCATCGGCGAGATGCGCGATCTCGAGACCATCGAATCCGCGTTGCGCATTGCCGAGACCGGCCATCTGACCTGATCCGCGCCCAACTGTCGTTCGTGCTCGAAGGAATCCTCTGCCAGTCACTCCTGCCGCGCGCAAATGGGAAAGGGCGGGCGATGGCGATGGAGATCCTCGTGCCCAATGCCGCCATCCGCAATCTCGTCCGCGAGGACAAGGTCCATCAGATCTACTCGATGATGCAGACCGGCCAGGCCAAGTACGGAATGCAGACTTTCAACCAGTCGTTGGCGACCTTGTACTTCAAGAAGCACATCACTCTGCAGACCGCGCTCGCCCGTTCTTCGAACCCCGACGAGCTTCAGGAAATGATTTCGCGCGGCGCTGGAGCCCTCGCGCCGCAGGGAACCGCGGCTCCGACAGGCGCCCGGCCCCGCACCGTGTGATGGTGGGACGTTAACCGGAGGAGATGATGCCTACATTCGAATGGAAAGGGTCGCGCGCCGGACAGATGCAGAGCGGCGTTCTCAACGCCGATTCGAAAGAAGCGGCCACTGAGATCCTTCGCCGCCAGCGCATCGAAGCCCCCTCGATCAAGGAGAAGGGGAAAGAAATCGCGTTTCCAAAGTTTGGCGGCGGCGTTCCGCCTCAGCTCGTCGCCATCTTCACGCGGCAGTTCTCCGTCATGATCGATGCCGGCCTGCCACTCGTGCAGTGCCTGGAGATCCTGGCCGGGCAACAGGAGAACAAGACCTTCAAGCGCGCGCTGATCCAGATCCGGCAGGATGTCGAGTCCGGCTCGAATCTCGCCGACTCGATGCGCAAGCATCCAAAGATTTTCAACGACCTCTTCACCAACATGGTGGCCGCCGGCGAAGCGGGCGGTATTCTCGACACGATCCTGCAGCGTCTCGCGCAGTACATCGAGAAATCGGTCAAACTGAACAGCCAGGTGAAGTCGGCGATGATCTATCCGGTCGCCGTCATCTCCATCGCCTGCATCGTCGTGGCGGTCATCCTCTGGAAGGTCATCCCGGTTTTTGCCGCTCTCTTCAAGGGCCTGGGCGCCGAGCTTCCGATGCCGACGCAGATCGTCATCTGGCTCTCGAACTTCATCGCCGACTACTGGTGGCTCATCGGCATCGTCATCTTCGGCACCATCTATTCGCTACGCCGCTACCATGAGACCTACAAAGGCAAGCGCGTCCTGGACGGCATCATTCTGAAGATGCCGATTCTCGGATTGCTGATGCGCAAGATCGCCGTGGCTCGTTTCTGCCGCACGCTCTCCACACTCACCGCATCAGGCGTTCCCATCCTCGACGGCCTGCAGATCACGGCGCGCACGGCGGGCAACGCAATCATCGAAGACGCCATCATGGCCACGCGGAAGTCGGTCGAAGAAGGAAAGACCATCAGCGAGCCTCTCGCCGATACCGACGTTTTTCCGTCGATGGTCGTGCAGATGATCGCCGTCGGCGAGCAGACCGGCGCACTTGACACGATGTTGTCGAAGATCGCCGATTTCTATGAAGACGAAGTTGACACCGCCGTAGCCGGCCTGATGAAGCTTCTCGAGCCGGTCCTGATCGCATTCCTCGGCGTCGCCATCGGCGGCATCGTCATCGCCATGTACATGCCGATGTTCACGCTGATCGGACAGATCGGATAAGTCGGACTTTCGGATTCGGCGGTCGGGGCGGCGCGAAAGCGTCGCCCTTTCGTTTTATCCTGACAGCCACAGCGAGAAACAAATGCCCACCGACGCCCGCATGCTCATGGCCGTTCGCGTCGTCGTCGTGACGACGTTGCTTCTGGCGGCACTCATCATCCAATACACCGTCCGAGAGGTGTTGCCGATCAATTACCTCTATACGACCGCAGGGATCACCTACGGGCTCACCCTGGTGTACGTCGGCGTCGGCAAGCTCGTAACCTCGCGCAAGATCAATCTGGCCGTGCAGGTCGCGGGGGATCTCGTCGTCGAGACATTTCTCGTTTACTTCACCGGCGGTCTCGACTCCCCGTTCTCGTTTCTTTATCTCGTCTCGATCATCACGGCTTCGATGCTGCTCTATCGCCGCGGCGGTCTGCTCGGCGCCAGTGGAGCGGTCATCCTCTACGGCGCCCTCGGCGATCTGATGTACTACGGCGTTCTTCCACCGCCCGAGCAGTCATGGTTCGTCCCGACGCCGTGGACCTCGTCGCGGCTCTATCTGAATATGGCCACAAACTTCGCCGGCTTCTATGCGGCGGCGTTTCTCACATCCTACCTCTCGGAAAAACTGCAGAAAACCTCGCAGGAGCTGGACGCAAACCGTCAGAACCTGGCGGAGCTGCGCGCGCTGAATCAGAACGTCGTCGAGTCAATCCCATCCGGACTGATCACTCTCTCTCCGGACGGGGTAGCGACGTTCATCAATCCTGCCGGATGTTTCATCCTGCGCCGTGATGCGCAATCGGTAATCGGCAGTCCGATCGCGCAACTCGGTTTCTATGCCGAGAACGAATGGGAGCATGCGAGAGAGACGCTTACGGTCGGCACGGTCGTTCGCAATGAGAAACAGGACGTCCAGATCGGTGATGAGCTGCGCACGCTCGGCTTTGCGGTCACGCCGCTCAACTCGATCGAAGGGATCTCGTCGGGTTACACGCTCATCTTTCAGGATCTCACCGAGATGAAGACGCTCGAGGCGGAGCTACGGCTGAAAGACCGCATGGCCGCCGTCGGCGAGCTATCGGCCGGAATCGCTCATGAGATTCGCAACCCGCTCGCGGCCATCGCCGGCTCGGTGCAGGTGCTGAAAAAATCGGCCGCGCTCAATCCGCAGGAACAGCGGCTGATGTCGATCATCCTCAAAGAGTCGGAGCGGCTGAACAAATCGATTGCCGACTTTCTCCGCTTCGTGAAGCCGCAGGAAAAACGGCCCGCGGAGTTCGACATCGCCGCCAGTCTTGCCGAAACGCTCGAACTTCTCCGGAACTCGCCCGAGCTGGGCGCGGGTCACACGATCGAGGGCGAGATCGTTCCGCCAAACTACACCATTGTCGGCGACGCCGATCAGATCCGCCAAGTCTTCTGGAACATCGCCCGCAACGCCGTGCAGGCCATGCCCGACGGCGGCACGCTCCGCGTAACGACATTCGTGGTCGCCGACCGTTACAACATCGTCTTCAGCGACAACGGCCGCGGCATGACCGAGGCCGACCAGCGCCGCCTCTTTCAACCGTTTCGAACGAACTTCCCCAGCGGGACGGGGCTGGGCATGGCCATTTCCTTCCGCATCGTGCAGGAGCACGGGGGCCGCATTGAAGTGAACTCGCACGAAGGCGCCGGCACGGCCATCACCGTCTCGCTCCCGGCCTTAGCTAGGGTGCGCAATGCCGTAGCGTAACTGTCACTCCCGCAAGTACTTCTCCATCAACGCGGCATTCTCGACCATCGCCTGCAGTTGAACCCAGTAGGCACGGCAGTACATCGCCAGCGATGCGATGAAAAGGCTGAGGTGAAGCCAGTGCGGCGTTTTCCCAGAGGCTACGCCACCACCCATGATGAAGGTCACCATCAGCACGGCCATCGCATACATCGCTGTCGGAAACACTTTCGTCTTGAACGCCTTCGTCCGCTGGACGACGGCTTCATCGTTCTTTGCCGCGTCTTTGATCTCCTTCCCCGTGCCGATGAAGAAAAACATCGTCATCGACTGCGAGAAGAGCCCGAGGATCATCGTGCCGAGCGCGCAGAAAATGTGTTGCGCGACATGACCCGGCGAGGCGGTGAATCCGACGACACCTGTGGCAATGAGACCGGCGATGGATAGCAACGTGGTGATGAGTAGGAACTGGGCCAAGGGAGGGGGATTATAGGTTGCTGGGTTGCTGGGTTGCTGGGTTGCTGGGTCTCGCGTCTCGCGGTCTCGCGGTCTCGCGGCGAGATGGTAGCAACTCTGCAACTTCTGCAACCCAGTAACCCAGCAACCAAAGTTGGCAACCGACAACCCCGCGACCCGCTGATACACTCGCCTCGTGACCAACAACTCCTCCTACCGCGACGCCGGCGTCAACATCGACGCGCAGGATGAGGCGTTACGCGAGGTACGGCGCATCGCGCGCGGTACGTTTACGCCGGCGGTGATCTCCGACATCGGCTCGTTTGGCGGCTTGTTCCGCGCGTCATTCGAGGGGATCGAGAAGCCGATTCTCGTCTCTTCGACCGACGGGGTTGGCACCAAGCTTCGCGTCGCACAGGCGATGAAGGTTCACGACACGGTTGGCTACGACCTCGTTTGCCACTGCGTGAACGACATTCTCGTTCAGGGTGCACGGCCGCTTTTCTTTCTCGACTACTACGCGACCGGCCGGCTGCGCCCGGCGGTGATGACCGACGTTGTTCGCGGCATGGCCCGCGCCTGCAGTGAGAACGGCTGTGCGCTGATCGGCGGCGAAACGGCGGAGATGCCGGGGTTTTACGGTGACGATGATTACGACATCGCCGGCTTCATCGTCGGAGTCGTCGACGAGCAGAACATGCTGACCGGCAAAGAGGTCCGCGAGGGCGATGTCCTCATCGGGCTGCCCTCGGCCGGTCTGCACACGAACGGCTACTCGCTGGCGCGGCGCATTCTTTTCGACCAGCTCGGGCACGATCACCAGACCATCGTCCCGGAGATCGGCAAAATCGGTGAGGCCTTGCTGGCGCCGCACGTCTCGTATCTGAAGCCGCTCCTGACCCTTGTCGAGCAGCGCGCCGTTCATGCTCTTGCGCACATCACCGGCGGCGGACTGACGGACAACGTTCCGCGCGTGCTGCCCGATTCGCTCGATGCGCATGTCAAGCTTGGCTCATGGCCCGTACTACCGATCTTCAGATTTCTCGCGCAGCATGGAAACGTCGCGCGCGACGAGATGCTGCGCGTCTTCAACATGGGCGTGGGGATGGTCATCATCGCCGGCAAAGAGCAGGTCGACGCGATCGCACGCCACTTTGCCCGGATTGGCCAGAAGTTCTATTTCATCGGCAACGTGGTGAAGGGCAGCGGGAAGGTCGTATACGACACGCCGCCGGCGGGATTCGCCTCGTGGATCGAGTGACGTGCGCCTCGCAATCCTCCTTTCCGGCCGCGGCTCGAACTTCGCCGCCATTCACGATGCCATCGTCCGCGGAGATCTCGACGCGGAGATCGTCTGTGTCATCGCGAACCGTGCGAACGCTGCAGGGATCGAGCGGGCACGCATCCTCGGTTTGCCCGCGCATGTGATCGATCATCGCGCCTTCGCCAGCCGCGAAGGACACGAATCGGAGGTCCTGCATATCCTCGAAGAGGCACGGCCCGACTTCATCGCGCTCGCCGGCTACATGCGCCTGCTTTCACCGGCCTTTATCGCCGCGTATCCGATGCGGATCGTCAACATCCACCCCTCGCTGCTTCCGGCTTTCCCGGGCGTCGACGCGCAAGCCCAGGCCATCGCCTACGGCGTGAAAATCTCCGGATGCACCGTCCACTTCGTCGATGAGACTCTCGACGCTGGTCCGATCATCGTCCAGCGTACCGTCCCTGTGCGCGCGGACGACGACGCCTCCACGCTTGCCGCGCGCATCCTTGATGAGGAGCACGTCGCATACGTGGAGGCGCTGGCCAGGCTATCTTCCGGCCGGTATCGCGTCGACGGACGTCGAGTGGTCTTCAGTTAGGAGTTTGCGCAACAGAATGTTCAGTCGGAAATGGTGGCCGAGCCTTGGGCAACCAACGCTGCCGGCCGTGCCGGCTAAAACGGCCAGAACTTCTTCCACCACGACTGCTTCTCGACGGCTGTCTGCGCGACGGCAGGCACTTTACCGATCTGCTGCGCGCCCTGATTGACGACGATGAAGCCGACTTGCTGCCCTCCGCGAACCGGTGCCGTCACGTTTCCCGGCACGAACCGGACGTTGATCGAGCTCTCCTGGCCGCGCTGCACGAGAGTCTTCACGTCCGCCGAGGCGACCGCGGCGGCAGTCTTTGCCTGTCCGTCTGCAACGGAGACTTGACCGACGACCGTTCCCTTCTTGAGCGGCGTCAACTGGCGCCAGTGATTGAACGAGTCGTTGAACAGCCGGGCGGCGATCTCAAACGAGCTTTCGGGGCCGGACGCGGCGCGCGCGCCCATGACCACGGCAATGAGCTCCAGGTCGCCCCGCTTCGCGGAGGCCGTGATGCAATAGCCAGCAGGCACAGAGTAACCGGTCTTGATGCCGGTTGCGTCGCCGTAGTAGTCCCTGCTCTTCGGGTTGATCATGTGATTCGGGCTGGTCAGTCCTGACGTGTAGCTTGCGTTCGTGAACGCCATCCACGGAGTCCTGGCGTACTCGCGCATGAGTGGGTACTTCATCAACTCCATGCCCATGATGGCAAGATCGTGGGCGCTGGAGACATCGATGCGCTTTGGGTCCTGGCTGTTCGGAAGTCCATGCGGATCGTAGAAGGTCGTCTCTTTGAGGTTGAGCAGGCGGGCCTTGTCGTTCATGAGATCCGCAAAGGCTTCGACGGAGCCACCGATCTTCTCCGCCATCATCTCCGCCGCGTCGTTCGCGGAACGGACCATGATCGCCGCGAGCAGCGTCTGGACCGGAAAGACCTGTCCCTCGCGCGCGAAGATCTGCGAGCCGCCGATCCTGCTGGCCCGCGCGGAAACGGTCACGGGCGTATCGAGCTTGACCTGCCCTGATTGAATCTGCTCCATGGCCACGATGCAGGTCATCATCTTGGCCATCGACGCCGTCGGCAGCGGAACGTGCGCGTTCTCTTCGAACAGTACGCGTTTGCTGGCCGGCTCGATCACATACGCGGCGCTGTAGCCCTTGCCGGTAGTATTGACCTGCGCGCCCTTGGCGGCGCCGGCTCCTTCCTCCTCCTGCGCGAATGCGGCGGAGGCGATTGCGACAACAAACAACGCAACGAAACAGCGTTTCATCGTGAGAGCTCCGAAAATGTTCAGGTCAGGCCTGCTCGGCCCGAGCGCCTTTTTGGCGCTTGGTGGCGCGCGAGGTTCGTGGGATGGAACCGATGACGGTCCAGTCGTGTTTGTGCACGACCACCGGCTCATCCGTCTTCGGCCAGAGCTCGATGGGAATGTAGTAGTAGCCGTCACCGAGGACGCGTGACTTGATGGCCAGGTCGCGCATGCTCTTGCAGAGCCCCTTCTTACCGCGGATGGCGCTTCGTTCCACCATCACACCTGTCTGTTCGCCGACGCCCTGGTAGATGCTGATCTCCGTGCAAAGCGAGTTCACTAACGTCATTGGTGCAACTCCATTCGGACGGGTCAATAGCAAAACCTGAACCATGGCGAATTCGGGAGTCGGGGGTCAGGGGTCGGGGTCGGACAAAAGCGACTGTCCGCAGCGCTCCGACTCCCGACCACCCGACTCCCATACAATCCCCCAATGGCCGATCAAGACTCAGACGACAAGGCAAAGACGAAGAAACGGATGGACAAGGCCCGCTTCCGGGCCATCCTCAAGGACGCGGGCGAGATCATCTGGCGTTCGCGGGCGCGGCTGGCGATCGGCATTCCACTGCTGCTCGTCAACCGGCTCTCGAGCATCGTCCTCCCCTACATGTCAAAGCTCCTCTATGACGACGTGATCATGAAGGGGCACGTGGACCTGCTGCCGAAGCTCGTAATGGTGAGCCTCGGCGTAGCGATCTTCGGCGGCACGACCGACTATGCGCTGGCCCAGATCCTCGGCATCGCCGCGCAGCGATCGATCACCGATCTGCGCACACGGCTGCAGCAGCACGTGCAGCGGCTTCCGATCCGCTACTTCGACGCGACCAAGACCGGCGTGCTTGTATCGCGCGTCATGAACGACGCGGAAGGGATCCGCAATCTGGTCGGCACCGGCCTGGCGCAGGTCTTCGGCGGCATCGTCACCGCCGGCCTGGCCACGGCATTCCTCTTTCATCTCAACGCCCGTCTAGCGTCGCTCGTGTTCCTGGCGTTCTTCGCCTTCGCGAGCATCCTGTTCTGGGCCTTCTCGACCGCGCGTCCTATGTTCAAGCAACGCGGCGCGGTCTACGCCGACGTAACCGGCCGTCTGACGGAGGGCTTCTCCGGCATTCGCATCGTCAAGGCCTACACCGCCGAGGAACATGAGGAAGAGGTCTTCGATCAGGGAGCCAGGAAGCTGCTCAACCTCATCGTCGGCACGATGCGCACCATCTCCACGGCCGGCGCCATGACCACGTTTCTCGTCGGTGCGGTGAGCGCGGTCGTAATGTACGTCGGCGGGCACGCCGTGGTCGCACACAACGCCGCCGTCGCCGCGCACGCCAGCCCGCTGGTGGGGATGACGCAAGGCGACCTGATCGCCTTCACTCTCTACCTCGCACTCGTCATCGGTCCAGTGGTGCAGATCGTCTCGATCGGCACGCAGCTCTCCGAGGCCTTCGCTGGTCTGGAGCGGATGCGCGAGGTGTTCAGCGAGACGCGCGAGGATGAAGCCGACGCCGCGAAGAGCGTGACTCCCGACATCGCCGGGGGTATCGAATTTCGTGACGTCGGGTTCGAGTACACCCCCGGGGTTCCGGTCCTGAAGAACATCAACATCGTCGCGCCGGCCGGGAAGTCGATCGCTCTCGTCGGTCCCTCGGGGTCCGGCAAGAGCACGATGATCTCGCTCATCGCGGCGTTTCATCACCCGACGCAGGGCGAGATCCTCGTCGACGGCAAGCCGATGAATGACCTGCGTCTGGCCGACTATCGCTCACACCTCGGCATCGTGCCACAGGACTCGTTCCTCTTCGCGGAATCGATCTACGACAACATCGTCCTCGGCAATCCGCAGGCCTCGCGCGATGAGGTACTGCAAGCCGCACATATCGCCCACGTCGACGAATTCACGGAAGGCTTTGCCGACAAGTACGACACCATCGTCGGCGAGCGCGGCGTTCGCCTCTCCGGCGGCCAGAAACAGCGCGTTGCCATCGCCCGCGCCATCGTGGCCAATCCGCGGATTCTCATCCTCGACGAAGCCACATCATCGCTCGATAGCGAATCCGAGGCGATGATTCAGGACGGCCTCAACGCGCTGATGAAAGGCCGAACGACGTTCGTCATCGCTCACCGCCTCTCCACGATCCGTAACGCAGACCAGATCCTCGTCCTCGAGAACGGCGAGATCACCGAGCGCGGCACGCACCAGGAACTGATGCTCCTCGGCGGCCGCTATCGCAAACTGTACGAGAAGCAGTACGGCGTGATGGTCAACCGCTTCGTAAACGAAGGGGAGGAGTTGCGGGATCTCGCGGCAAAGGTGTGAGCGACGGAACCGATCCGACTCAGATAAGACGGATCAGCCCGGCAAAAGGTTCCATTAGCACGCCGTTGCGGATGCGACCAACAATTTCCGAATTCGGTGGTAACTCGAGGTCTTGGTTACCTCATTTCGACGAAGGAGAAAGCTCGTTCTCCCGAACCAAAGAACTGGTTCCGCGAACGAGAAACCTGGTCCGGGGAACGAGAAAACTGGTTCCGTGAACGAGAAACCTGGTCCCTCTGGACCAGAAACCTGGTTCCGCGAACGAGAAACCTGGTCCCCGGGAACCAGAAACCTGGTCCCTCTGGACCAGAAACCTGGTTCGGGGAACGAGAAACCTGGTTCACTGAACGAGAAAGCTCGCCACTCCGGATTGATCGCTGTCCTTCGCTGCCGGTTGCCAGGCCTGTCTCCGCGAGCTGAAGGCGGTCATGCGGCGGCCCCGGATAACCGCAACGGACAACCGCCAATCAGTCGAAGGTCCACCTCCTTCCTGATCGACGACGACACGTCCCTCCACGAGCTCCTCGACGAGAGCTGACCCACCTCGGTTACACGATCGAGTTTGCGTGGCAGAAACGATCGAGCGGAGCTGGTGGCCGAGCCTTTGGCAACCAGCGCCGCCGGCCGTGCCGGCCTATTTCGGGATCGGAATGCTCCCCAGCAGGTATTTCAGATCGTCGTCGCGCCAGCGGATGCCGCCGCCGAGGGTGAACGCGGTGTGATTCAGGACGTTGTCGACGCCGCTGCGCAAGAAAATCGTCGGCGTGGTCGGCTTCTCCTGGCGGAAGACGTACTCGCCGTAGAGACGCAGATGCGGGTTGTTGTCTCCAGTGCGATGGCCGAAATCGAAGGCTTCTCCGGTCACGCGGATCCGGTTGTTGATGTAATAGTCCACACCCGCCCCTCCGGTAGAGTCGATCAGCCCGAGGCGGACGGCGAACGGCGCCAGCGTCCAGCCGGCCTGAGCGGAAACGAGGAACGATCGGTCGAACCTCGTCTGGTGCGTGATGGTCGTCTGTGACTGACCGGTGGCAGGATTCGTCACCGTTTCCTCGATCGTCTTGTCGTTGCGCTTCCCGTAGGGCGTATCGGCAAGCTCGACGTTGTAGAAGCGGTTGCGCTCCGGATTCGGAATGAGGCGCAACCAGACCGCCGACCGTGAATTGCCGCCGATCTTGTCGCCGCCGTCGCTCTGCGCGGGCAGGTTGGCGTAGTAATCGCCATTCAGGCCGAGGTCGAGCTGCATCCTGCCGACGCGGCCGAGGGTGTTGCGCAACTCGTTCACACCGCTTTCGACGGAGCCAAGCGCCGCGGTCAGGCGATCGTGCGCTTCATTGCTGTACAGCAACTTGCCGACCGTTCCTTCACCGCTGCGGACCTGTGCCGTGACGGCGTTGAGGTTATCGGATGTCGTTTTCAAATCCGTCGAAAGCGAGCGCAGGTTCTCGACGATCTGGCGCACGTCCTGGCGATTCTCGCCGACGGTTCCGTTCATCTGCGTAGCCATGCGATCGATCGAGTCGGCCAGCCGCGGAATCTCGACGCGCAGCGACTCGCTGATCACGCGTGCGTTGGCCACGGTGGCATCGACATTCGTCCGGTTCGCGGCGATGAGGTCGCGAACCTGGGCCGTGATGGTGCGGACGTTCTCGACGATGTCCTCGAGCCGCTGCTGGCCTGCCGGTCCGGTGATCACGCCGCGCAGCGAGGCGGTGATCGCTTTCACGTCGTTTGCGATTGCCGACACCTGGTTGGTGATGTCGTCCATCGAGACCGGTTGCGATCCGTGCAGAACGACGCTCTGCTCCTGTGGAACGGCCGGTCCGGTGGATGGGCCCGGATCGAGCTCGATGTACTTCTCCCCGAGCAGGCCGAGGTTGGCGACATGCGCGCTTGCGCCCGGGTGAAACACAACGTCAGGATCGACCTCGAGCGTCACCTCGGCCTTGCCATCGGGACGGAGCTTGATGTTCGTCACCTTGCCGACGCGCACGCCGGCCACGCGGACGGCCGACTTGTTATCGAGACCGGCGACGGAGTCGAAAATCGCCGTCACTTTTCGCGCTCCCGTTCCGTGCCCGATCTGCACATCCTCGATCTTCAGGATGAAATACCCGAGGATCGCCAGCACGATCAACATGAAGACGCCTACTTTGGCCGCGGATGACATGTGAACCTCTATTCGTAAATCGGAGGAAGCATATCGGCGCGGTCGGCAAGCTCCGGCGCCCGGCTTCCGACCCCCGACTCCCGTACAAAATCGACGCCTGCCCGTCTCAGCATCTGGAAAAGCAAAGCAAGTGGTAATCCAACTACGTTCGTATAGCTGCCGTGGATGGAGTCGATAAAGATCGCTCCGATCCCCTGGGCCGCGTAGGCGCCCGCTTTGTCTAGCGGCTCGCCGGTCGAGACATACCACGCGATGTCCCGCGCGTCCAACGGCAGCATGCGCACTTCCGTCTCGGCCACGCGCGTGTCGTGCCAGCCGCGCGCTGCATTTTGCACCGTGACGCCCGTGTAGACCATGTGCGTCTTGCCAGAGATCGTGGCCAGCATTCGCTTCGCGTCGTCCGCGTCAACCGGCTTCTCGAGCAGCTCGTCGCCGAAGAGCACCGTCGTGTCGGCGGCGATGATCCAGGCGTCCGGATGCGTCGCGGCGATGACCGCTGCTTTGCCTCTCGATAGGCGCGCCACGTACTCCTCGGGAGACTCTCCGGGCTGGTGCACTTCAGGAATGTCGCTCGGCATCACGTCGAAGGCGAGGCCGATCGAAGAGAGCAGCTCGCGGCGGCGCGGCGACCCGGAAGCCAGGATGAACCTCATCGCGCCATCACCAGCCCGATGTTCAGCACCACGATGAAACGCGCCTCGGTGACGATGCGATAGACGATGCGGATCCCTTCACTGCGGTAACTCCAATACCCGCGCAACGGCTCGAACAGAGGTGCGCCGATGATCGGATCTTCGTCGATCGTCTCCAGCGCGCGAGCCGCGACGGTACGTTGTTCATCGGTCAGGGCACGCCAGTCTTTTTCCACGCGCTCCGCAAAACGCAAACGGTCATTCCACATGATCAGGTTTCCAGCAGATCCTCTACCGCCAGCATCGCCCCCCGCTCCACTTCCGCCTCTCCCTCGTCGATGGCCGCGCGGAGAGGAGCGTCGTCTGCGATGTCGATCGTCTCGCGCAACGCCAGGTATTCGTCATGCGAGATGAGGATGGCGATGGGGCGATCGTTGCGCAGGAACGTCGTGCGGTTGCCGGTCAGCTCGCATTCGCCGACCAGGGCACGCACGTCTTCAGGCGCGTCGAGGATGTCGAAGCGTTTGTCCATCTTGTTCTTCGCCGCCGATGAGGGCCTCGAGATGCGCGCGGAACTCCTCACCGAGCGTGGGGTGGCGCAGCGCATAGTCGACCGTCGCCTTCAGATAGCCGAGCTTTTCGCCGGCGTCGTAACGCTTCCCCTCGAAGACGTAACCGTAGAAGTCGCCGGTACGCACCAGCTCGCGCAGGGCGTCGGTGAGCTGGATCTCGCCGCCCGCGCCGCGCTCCGTTTTCTCGAGCAGAGGGAAGATATCGGGCGGCAGAATGTACCGCCCGATGATCGCGTAGCACGACGGCGGATTCACTTTCGGCTTTTCCACCATGTCGGTGACGTGGAAACGGCGGTTGCTCAGCATGTTGCCGCCGACGATGCCGTAGCGCGACGTCTCCTCCGGCTGCACTTCCATCAGCGCCACCACCGGCCGGCCCGTCTCCTCGAACACATGCCGCATCTGCAGCAGGCAAGGCTCGTCAGCCTGGATCACATCGTCCGGCAGCACGACCGCAAACGGCTCGCGGCCGATGGCATCCTTCGCCTGAAGAACGGCGTGACCGAGTCCCAGCGCTTCTTTCTGACGAACGGAGATGATGTCGGCCATCCTGCTGACGGTCTCGACTTCATCGAGAAGGTCGTTCCTCTTCCGCTCCTGAAGCGAGCGCTCCAGTTCCGAGGTACGGTCGAAGTGATCGAGTATGGCGTCCTTCCCCTTCGAGAGGACCACGATCAGCTTGTCCATCCCCGACCCAAGCGCCTCCTCGATCCCGTATTGCAGGATCGGTTTGTCGACCAGGGGCAGCATCTCCTTCGGAATCACTTTGGTCGCCGGAAAGAACCGCGTGCCGAAGCCGGCACAAGGGAAGACGCAGGTGCGGAGGGTGGTCATGTCGCGGGGAAGGATAGCAGTGAGGCGGGGGTGGCTTGTCGGGAGTCGGGGGTCGGAGATTCGAAAAGCACCGCTCCTCCGGCTCCCGGCCCCCACTCCCACACCCGACTCCCGGCTCCCGACCCCCGAAGGCAGCAATATTGCTTTGTGGTAAAACTCCAGACCGGGCATGCGTAAACACCTCATCGTTCTCACGATCCTCTTCACGGCACTCCCTCTTTGCGCGCAGTGGCGGCGCGCCAATCTGTATGGCGCCGACGTCCGCGCGTTGATCATCGATCCTTCGAATTCCGACATGCTCTACCTCGGCACAAGCGGCGGCGAGGTCTACGTCTCGACCGACGGCGCGAAGTCGTGGCAGAACCCGCGCGGTGGTATCCCGTTTCCCGGATACGTCGTCGACAACCTCGTGGTCGACCGCAAGGGCCGGCTCTGGGCCGCTTGCTGGGGCGCGTGGGGGGGCGGCGTCATCGCGGTGTCGGAGGATGGCGGCCGTAACTGGACGCGACGCGATGCCGGCCTCGAGGACTTTTCGGTCCGCGCCATCGCCATCGATCCCCACGATGCCGATTTCGTTCTGGTCGGCGGCCTCACAGGCGTCTATCGATCGACCGACGGCGGCGAGTCGTGGTCAAAGATCTCCGATCAGATCAACGTCGAATCGCTCGCGCTGGATCCCCGCACGCACGACCGCATCTACGTCGGCACCTGGCGGCAGGGAACGCGCACGGACGATGGCGGCAAGACGTGGAAGCTGATCAACAACGGCATGGTGCTCGACACCGATATGTTCTCCATCACCATCGACCGTTATAACCCCGATAAAGTCTGGGTCTCGACGTGCGGCTGGGTCTACAACACGCCGAACCGCGGCGAGAACTGGACCCGCTACCGCGACGGATTCAACAACCGCCGCATCCACGACATCGAGCTCGATCCCTGCGATCAGGACTCGATTTACGCCGGCTCCGTTGCCGGCCTGTATCACAGCCACGATGGCGGCAAGACCTGGTACTCGATCGGCGACGAGTCGCTCGTGGTCAACACCATCGCCCTGCATCCCCAACGGCCCGGCCGCGTGATCCTCGGCGTCGAGGGCGACGGCGTCTATCTCTCCAACGATGACGCCAAGACCTTCATACGAACCTGCGACGGACTGCGAAACCTGACCATCACCTCCGTCGCTGCCGACGCCACGCAGCCGAAGAACGTCTATGCGTCCGTGGCATTCGGAGGCGAATCGAGCGGCATCTATCGCTCAACCGACTCCGGAACGACCTGGACGAGACTGGCCACGAATGATCTGCCGCAGGTCCTGTCGCTCGTCGTCACCGAAGACGCCGAGGTCAGGTTCCTGGCAGGAACGGAAAAGGGATTCTTCTGGAGCAGCGACGGCGTGCAGTGGACGCAGGCGCAACCGGCCAGCTTCCCCATTCGCGTCGACAAGGTGCTCCGTTTCAACAACGTCCGTTATTTCGCGGCCACCTCCGAAGGCGTCTTCACCAGCCGCGACTCCGGAAAGAGTTGGTACCGCCTGGCCGGCGCTGACAATCGCGCCGTCGACATGGCCATCGGCAACCTCGGCGAGAAACGCGCTCTCTTCGCCCTGACCAGCGCCGGCGTAATCGCGTTCGATGGCACCCAGTGGCTGGCGATCGACGGTGCTCCCGCGAAGGGCCGCACGATGGCCGTACGCGGCGCGGGTGAGGGGCAGCTCGTCTTCGTCGCCGGCGCGCAGGGCGTAAAGGCGGGACGCGTCAACGCGGACGCCAAATGGAGCGAAGTCGAAGCGCCCGACGCTCAGTTCGCGTCCGTCTTCGGCGGCTCGCGCAGCAACGACAACTTTGTATTCATCACCTCGCGCCAGCAGCACGAGATGCTCGTGGCCGAACCGAAAGCCTCCGAATGGCGCTCCTTCCCGCTCCCCTCACGCACCGCTGAGGTGACGTCGGTGGCCCTCGACCCCTTCAACCCCGACCGCCTCTACGTCGGCACCCTCGGCGAAGGGATCTTCATCTACGAGGGAAAGTCGGAAAAGTACGAGGCGAAGAAGAAGGTCGCGGAAGCTGTGGCGGGGACGAATTAGCGGTTACGCGGTCCCGGGGTTGCGCGGTCTCGCGGTTGCTGAGTTGCTGAGTTGCTGAGTTGCTGAGTTGCTGAGTTGCTGAGTTGCTGAGTTGCAAAGCAGTTTGCTCAGCAACCAAGCAACTTAGCAACTTAGCAACCGAACACCGCGAGACCCCGCAACCCCGAGACCCCGAGACCCCTCATCTCGTCGGATCGTAATACCGCACCACCACCATCCCCACGCCCTTCTGCGCCTGCTCGGATTTCGGATCGGCGGAGAGAACGGCCATCACATTCGGCAGGGTATGGTCGTACAGGAGAATCCTTTTCGTTCCCACTCGCGGCTTGCCGAGGGACTCGCGGAGGAAGGCGCGTTCTTCTTCGAAGGCGGCCGGCGCATCCTGCAGGATCGTGAAGAGCTCGAAGCGGATCGACTGCAATCGCTCGCGGCGGAAATGAAGCGTGATCGATTTGTCGTCCGCGTAATCGACTACGAGTTGGCCGTCGGTATCGCCGCGCTTCGTCTTCCAGCCGTTCGACGCCAGCGCCTTCACTACCGCGGCGCGATTCATCCCGACCTTCAGATGGAACGACTCCGGGCGCATCCACGACGTCTTGCTGTTCGATGGAAAGACCGTGGCAAAAAAAACAGCGAGGATGGCGATCATGCCGCTCCCTGCGTCGTTGCCTCAGCTTTCAACTGCGGATCCCAGCCGACGACGGCGTTCCCGGTTCCGATGACGGTCCAGTAGCCGTAGACCTCGGCGGGATACGCCGGAAAGTCGAGCGCGGAGAGCATCCACGCCAGCCCGCCGGCCTTCACTTCGCTGACGGCCATGTCCATGAACTCGGGAAGCACCGCGATCAGCTCGCGCGTCCTCCCTTTGCGCATCAGGTCGAGCACCTTCATATCCCACAGGTAGCCGCTGTGCTCGTATACGTGCTCGCGCGACATGTCCTCGGGGATATCGGGCTCCGTGGTGAAGTGGCGATGCGAGAGCGTGTTCGACGCCAGCAGCACAGCGCGGCGTCCGCTCTTCTCGATGGCCCGCTTCGTAGCCTGCCCCAGCTTCAGCATCTGCTGCTGCCCCATTTCGTTGCTGAAGTAGTACGGCGAGTTGTTCGATGAGATGCCGACGATGGGGATGTCCCACTCGGGATTCATCATGTGACAGGAGACGATGGTGCCGTAGTCGACGCGGAAGTTCGGGTTGCGCATCATCTTCGTGATCAGCCCATCGCGCCGCCCTTCCTCGGCGATCAGCTCCGCCAGCTCGACGTCGACTTTGATGTCGTACTGGAAGCGGAAGAGATTCGGAAAGATCGGATCGACCGACAGCCCATGAAACTCCGGCATGCCGAGAAAGTGATGCCCGATCACCGTCTGCCAGTGCGGCGAGTGCACGAGAAAGACGTCCGGCTTCTTCTCCAGAAAGTGTTTCCGCGCCCGCTCATATCCCCAGCGCAACACCTCCCAGCCACACTCCGACCGCGGCTCGTTCCGCCAGTGGTTGTCGCCGTAAACGATGTGCGGCGGATGCGGCGCCAGCACACCGCCGATGATTTCTCCCGACATGGAAATAGTGTACTAGCTAGGCCGCACTGGCGGCAGCGATGGTTGCCGAAGGAATACAACCGACCACTGACAACCGACAACGCGGCGAAAGCCGCGCCTCTCCTACGCGTCGGGCCGTGCTTCTTCGACTTCGCGAACCTCGACGTCCACGTCGTCCTCGTCGCTCTGCATCTGGGTCCGCCAGCGCTGCGCCTTCATCTGCTCGAAAATCCCGCCCGTATGGCCGGCCGGAATCCAGGAGTTGCCGCCGCACTTGGGACAGCGTCCCCGGAAAGCGATGTTCTTCCCGCAATCAGGACAGATGATCACGAGCGAGTGCGACAGCTCGAACTTCTGCTCACCCTCCGCATCGAGGCTGTTCAGGAACGAGGCAAGATTGCTGAAGGTGTCTTCAAGAGACATGACTGCTCGGGCCTGTCAAACTGCATGGGGCGTGCCGTGTGTGGGGAAGTCGGGGATCGGGAGTCGGGTGTCGTAGAAGATGGACTCGGGGTTACTCCGACACCCGGCACTCGATACCACTCATATCCGCATCACATCGAACTGCTCGTGATGCAACGAGTCATCCGGTTTGAAGACGAGATGGACGCCGAGGTTTCGCTCGATCTCCTCGAAAATCGGATCGTTGGCGTTGTTCAGGGAACTGTAGACGACCGGGTTGAGACGGACGATGACATCCTGCCCTTCGTGCAGGTCGCGCAGCTTCATCAGCTCGCGCCAGATCTCGAAGGCGATGGTCGTGTTCGACTTGATACGTCCGCTGCCGCCGCAATACGGACAGGCCTGTGTCAGCGAGCGCTCCAGGCTCTGGCGCACACGCTTGCGCGTCATCTCGATCAGGCCGAACTCCGAGATCTGCAGGATCTTCGTCTTCGACCGGTCTTTCCGGATTTCGATCTCCAACGCCTCGAAAAGTTTGGCCCGGTTGGAGGGATCCTCCATGTCGATGAAATCGAGGACGATAATTCCGCCGAGATCGCGTAAGCGGATCTGACGGACGATCTCTTTCGCCGCCTCGAGATTCGTCTTGAAGACCGTCTCCTCGAGGTTGCGCTTGCCGACATACTTGCCCGTGTTCACGTCGATGGCCACGAGCGCCTCGGTCTGGTTAATGACGATGTAGCCGCCGGACTTGAGCCACACCTTCGACTTCAACGCCTTGGCGATCTCCCCCTCGATGCTGAAATCCTCGAAGATCGGCTCCTCGCGCCGGTACAGCCGCACGCGCGAAACGAGGTTCGGCTGGATCTGGTCGAGGAACTCGACGATGCGCTGGTACTGATCGACCGAGTCGACCCAGACGCTCTTGAACTCCGGCGACAGAACGTCGCGGATCGTGCGCAGCACGAGATCGAGATCGTGATGCATCGCTGTCGGCGCCGACGCCTTCTCCGCTTTCCGACGGATCTGCTCCCACAGGTCGGTGAGGTATTTCAGATCGGCGCGGAATTCGTCTTCCTCGCGCTCTTCCCCCGCGGTGCGGACGATGAAGCCGCCCGAGCCGGACGGACGGATGCGCTCCAGGATCTCCTTGAGCCGCGTGCGCTCCGCTTCGTTCTCAATACGCCGCGACACGCCGATGTGATTGACGGTCGGCATGTAGACCA
>WNFG01000604.1_pt1 | contig 37987 bp, 39 predicted proteins | sample 5400431 | NCBI WGS metagenome assembly WNFG01 (sample SAMN13153346, study PRJNA577476) | soil metagenome | isolation source: 120 cm saprolite under Douglas fir tree site 2 hole 3 replicate 2 | place: USA:California | collected 2015-04-18
GTGAAGAGGAAGCAGGTCCGGGCCGTCCGGGCAGCTATCGCTTCGCGCATGACCTGATCCGGGATGTGGTCTATACTGAGCTGGGCGCAGCGCGGCGGCACGTCTTGCACCAGCGCGTCTTGGCGCTGTTGCAGACAGAAGGAGCTACCGCCTCCGAGCTGGCGTATCACGCGAGGGCCTCGGGAGAGGCCGAGGCCGCCTCTCGCTACAGCATACAGGCAGGGGATGAGGCGCTGGCCGTCTTTGCCGTCACAGACGCCATCGGGCACTACGAACAGGCACACGTCTTGCTGCAGGAGCAGCGGCTGCAGACCGTGCTAGGGGCTTCTGAGGTCGAACACCTCTATGTCTACCTGGGGCGGGCCTATGCCTTCCAGAACGCCTGGCAGCAGGCTCAACAGGCCTATGAAGAGCTCCTCGCCTATGCGCAACACCAACGGCTGCCCAGGCTGGTCAGCATGACCCTCAACCGCCTGGCGATTCTGGCGGTCCAACAGTCGCATGACAAGCCACGGGTGCGAGCGCTCCTGGAGGAAGCCTGGCGCATGGCAGAGACCAGTCACGATCAGCGGGCGCTGGTGGAAACGGAGTGGAACCTGGCCCAGATCACGTCCCTCGTGTGGGTGGACACAAAGCAGGCTTTGTCGCATGGACAGCATGCGCTGGAACTGGCACGAGCGAGTAACAACCAGGAACTGGAAGCCAGAAGTCTCTCCTTGCTTGGATGGATCCATATTCGTATAGGAGACTTTCAGGAGGCTCTGCACGCTCTGGAAGGGTCTCTGACGCTATACGCGCTCTTTGGTACCGAGCAGGCCGCTTCGCAGGAGCTTTCACTTCCCTCCTTTGCCATTGGCGCTCCGCCCACCCAACTCTTGACGAATCGCGCGTCAGAAGCCTTGAGCTGGGCGAACCTGGCTTTCGCACAAGTGCATGCTGGGCAGGTACACGACAGCATACACAGTGGCCGCAGGGCACTCACGCTCTCCCAAGAGAGCAAGAACGGTTGGGCATACATCTACAGCACGCTCTGCCTCGCGCATGGATTGCTGGACGCGGGAGCCTATGAAGAGGCACTCGTGCTCATGCATAACGCCGTCGCGCAGGCACGGACCTTTCCTCCAACGATAATTTTCCAGCGCTTTCTCATTGCCCTGGGGAAGACGTATCACGCCTTGCAGCAGTGGGAAGAGGCGCACCGAACGCTCGCAGAGGCAGAAGCCGTTGCAGAGACGTTAGACCTCGGACCACTGCGCGTATCCGCCCTGTCGCAACTGTGCATGCACTATGCCGAAGCCGGGGAGTGGGAAGCAGCCTACCGCTATGCCTTGAAGGCCATCACCGTACGCAAGAGCTCTGATGTGGCATTGCTCGTGCTGGATTTCTATCGTCAATATGAAACGGAAGCCTTACTGCGTGGGGGGGATGAGCGCCAGGCGAGAGCAGCAGTGCAACGACTCGGGGAACGTCTGGGGAACTATCGGCGCTTCCACATTTCCTACCTGCGGTCGTTGGCAGTCCTGGCTGCCTGGGATGGGCATAGCGAGCAAGCCATCGGCCACCTGGGCGAAGCCGCCCAGGTGGCTGTTGACATCGGGTTGCCGGGAGAACAGTGGCAGATCCAGGCGATGTTGGGAAGGGTGTATGAGGCAGAGGGCCTGCCTACGCAAGCACAAACAGCCTTTGGTGAGGCAGCGACGATCATCCGGGGGCTGGCCGCGGGCATCGGGGATGAGGCGAGGCGTTCGATCTTTTTGGCTGGGCCGCAGATTCAGCCGGTGTTGCAGCAAGCCCAACGCGAGGCCTCTCAGGTCCCGAAAGACTACGGATAGGCGAGTTTGCAGCGCGTCTGAGCGCACGAAACTGCATCACTCTGACGTTAGTCTCCGTCACGCCCATGCTGACAGCGGTCTGCCGTACTGAAAGATTGAGCAGAAACCGGCAGGTCAGGACCTCCCGATCGCGCTCGGGCAGGCTTTGGAGGATGTCCTCTACACGGCCTGCCACGCTGCTCTGAGGAGGGTCTGCATCACTCGGGCCCTCCCAACCTGCTTCTACCAACGCTTCCAGTGAATGTGTTGCTGCTCGACGATAGTGGGCACGCCAGTAGTCTGCAATGGTCGTCCGGGCAACCAGAAACAACCATGCAGAGCTACTGTATGCGTTGCGCTCAAGATCCAGACTGCACATGGCTTTGAGAAAGATCTGCGACGTCAGGTCCTCAGCCACTTCCCGGTTCCTCACATGACTATACACGAAGCGATAGATGCCGTCGAGATTCTCTTGATAAAAGAGCTCAAACTTCTGTACCTCTGCTCTCATTGTCATTCGCACTGTGGACTTCCTCATATCATACCCCCCGTGTAATCGTATCTCTATATACGTCCAGTGAAGAGTTGCGGGATAGGTATTACCTTGAGTTGCGGCCCCCCGCGCTTGCGAGGGGCCGCAACTCCTGGATCGATCAGTGTTTGCGTTCACCACTTCCATCGAAAGACGGCCCTTAGGAACACAAACACTGAAGCCACTACCTGGGTGGGAACTGCGAGTTCGGGACGGGAGTGGCGAGGTTAGCGGTTGGAGCCATGGCTGTGAACCCGATGACCGCACAGTTGATGTCGACTCCTTGGGCACCATAGGGGGCGGGCTGGCCAGTGGCAGGATCGATGCCCGTCAGCAGGTCGGGACGGGTGGCCGCCAGGTTGAAGACGACGACCTCGTCGATCTGCCGCGTGTTGAGTCCGGCTTTCACTGCCTTATCGGTCCACAGACCGAGCTGCGCGTCCCACAACGGGCTGTAGGCTTGGGCATGCCGGGGGTCGGACAGGGTGGGGAAATCCCCGAACACGTTGAGCAGGTCGCCCCCATTGCGCAGGGCGTTGATCAGGGCCGTGTTATCGGCTGAGGCGTCCTCGCTGGCGTGACCATCGCGGACCAGGTGCACAAATCCCTGGGCCTGCGGGTTGTTGGCGCCCGTCTGCCCGTTGATGAAGCCGAAGAGCCGCTCGCGGGCGGACCCCAGAAAGTCGTCGCCGCCGTTGTACGCTGCTTTGTCCAGCGCAGGCACGTAGGTCGAACGCTCCAGCACCGCGGTCAGGGGCTGACCGGCGTCTGTGCTGAGGTACACAATCGGCTGACCGGCGTCGAAGCCTTTGACAAACAACATGTCGACCCACGACTCCAGGAACTGTCCGGGAGGCGACGTCGGGGGGGCGATGTGGATGCCGAGCACCCGGTCACCCGTGTTGGTGTGGTGCACGACGTCGAACGGACCGTCGCCGGTGGCCACGATGGGAGCGTTGTAGACGACCGGCGAGCCGGCAATCTGAATAAACGGGCTGTATCCCGGGCCGGCCACGGCACCGGGCTGGAACTGGGCGAGCGGGAAGCCGTTGGGTCCGGGCACCGCGATCCGGGTGGGACTGAAATCCGGTGCGCCCTGGAAGTGGACCAGCGCTGGCCCGAACGGATTCTGCGCGGGTGTGGGGTTGTCGATGGTCACCGTCTGCACGCAAGCGGGGCAGCCGATGCCGATATTGGCGAGCTTGGGCGCAAAGTTCACGCCCAGGTCATGCGCCAGCCCGGCGTCGGAGGCATCCAGGAGGACGAACCAGGCGGTCTTGCCATAGGCCTCCCCTTTGTATAGCGGGAGGCGCACCGTCTCGTTGCTGAGATTGACCTGGATGGCGCTCTCTTCGGTCAGGTGGTCCCTGGGCAGCAGACCACTGAGCTGTCCCAGTCCTCCCGGCTGGTCCTTGGTGACGGCCGATGCCGACCTCACTCCATGCCCGATAATTCCGGGTACGAGGGCAACAAGCGTTGCCACGAGTATTACAGCGATCAGTGCGATCATTACACGCTTGTTGGCGCGTGCCGATCTGAAGGGTCGATGTTCCATCTTGATTGTAAGCCTCCATGTTCTAGTGATATTGTGGTACCAAAACAAAAGATGTAGCTTTCTGGCTCTCCGCGAGCGCCAAACAGCACAATGTCCAAAGATGCACTACGTTTTCTGTCCTTTGAGGGAACGCTTGAGGTCTCCTTTGCTAGTATGACCAGGAAGCGTCAAGAAAACGTGAAGAGCAGCGTCAAGAACGGAAAGTCCCTCCCCATCAGACCACAGCGCTGCCACGGAAAGCTGATGAAGTGAGAAGGCTTGACCGGGATTTCGTCTCGTATGTGCATACAAGAGTGGAGTGCAAAACCGCGATGAGGTCCTGGCGTTTGCTCCGAAGAGGTGAAACCTCTCTCGCAATAAAAAAACCTGTTGCCATGATGACAACAGGTCTGTCGCGTTGCGTTACTCGTTGTTTTCCTGAACCATCAATGGAGCAGGGCTTTGGCTAAGATCCGCCACGCTTGCATCGGGGAAGCCCCCGGCTCGCTCCCGAGCACCTGGATGCAGACATGGTCGGCACCAGCCTCAAAATGCGCCTGGAGCTTTGCAAGCACGTCGTCCATGTGACCCCACGCTACAAGTGCGTCCACAAGACGATTGCTTCCCCCAGCAGCAAATTCATCGTCGGTGAAGCCGAGCCGCCGGAATTTCGCCAGATGAGCAGGCAACCGAAGATAGGTCTCAAGATGAGCGCGAGCGATTCGTCTCGCCTGGTGTGAGTCAGTTTCAAGCACGACAGCGTGTTCGACAGCAAGGAACGCCTTGGGGCCAAGCAGTTGACGTGCGTCGGCCGTGTGTTGTGCGGTCACTTTGTAGGTATGTGCTCCTGCACTGCGCTCCGCAGCGAGCTGCAACATCGCCGGACCATATGCAGCAAGCACCCGCACTGGCTGGAACGCTGGTTTGGGAGTCACCAGTGCAATCCCATCCATCCCATCAAGATAAGTTCGCATGGCTTCAAGCTGGCTGACACCTCCGAGTCCAAGACCCAAGAGATGCCGACCCGGATACGCCTCTGCTAAGGTCTGCTGTGCAGCAACCATCGCTCGCGGCGTGCGCTCTGCAATGCGAGCAACACCGTTAGCAACCACCATGCGGTTGGTGGCTGCCAACAACACTGCTGCGTGAGTCAAGGCTTCTCGACCAGCGACTTCGGGAATCCAGATGGCTCCGTATCCAAGCGCTTCCAGCTCTGCAACCTCCTCGCGCACCTGTGCCATCGGTTGCCGGTCGAAGTCGAAGGTCCAAATTCCGACTTTTCCAAGTATGATGTCCATCTTCAGCTCCTTACACCTGCGCATTGATCGCCTGACCGTGCTTGAGGCATCAACAGGTAGTCAGCCGTTATGTGAGGCTGCCCAGAAGTGGATGCTCGATCTTGCATGAGTCACCACCTCCGTTGCCCTGGTAAATCTGATCCGCATTCACCTCAGATGTCTGCTCTTCCCCTGTGATGCTCGAGAGCACAAGGAAACCGTTTTTGGCAAACACCTCCGCCACTAGCACTTTGTTCCCCAGTACGAAGCCCTGGTCGCTTCCGTCCGTATGCACTTTGGTCATATGTCTTCCTTCATGGAACTATTCCGATCTCCTGGGGCGAATCCACGTTGCCAGACGTTGCAGCTCGCGCTCCGATGGCTCAGATGGGAACCCCAGTATTGTTTTACGCTAATAGATTCGGCGGAGGTTACATCGTATCCTTTGCTTCTCCCTCTCTCAACAGGGGTTCAGATCACTTGTGAGATTGCTGCTCTAGAGGGAAGAAATCTTGGCTTTTTTCTCAGGTTTCAACCAATTTTCCCCCGAAGGATGGAGTGCCATGCCGCCACGTGCGAGTACCAGGATTTGTTGACTATCCTCTGAGTCAGTGTGCTGGGCATGCCAGCGCCCGATCTGCTCCGCAAACTCCTGGCCAGGGTGCCGCTCGGCTTTGCTCCACAAATGCTTTCCTCTCCAGAGTTTGTAGTCGTTACTCCAGGAGAGGTCGACGAAATGATGGTCACTGATGTACCACAGTTCGGGAAAGAGGGCGATATCCACTCCCAGCGCTGCTGCCTGGCGGCAGTATGCTTCTCCTTTGGCCTGGAGGTCTTCTTTCCAGGGACCACCGTCGGCCATCTGTAATAAGTGCATTGCCTCACCAAAAATCTTCCTCGGCGGTTTATTCAAGTGGCGGGGGTGATGGTCCACGGATCACTTCAGTTTGCCATTGCTCCTCGCGCGTTTCCAAGAGGTGGGCTCTATTTTCCGCATGCCTCGGCTCACGCGTGCGGATTTGTAATGGTTGATACCGTCCGGGGGAGCGGCGCTGCAGCTCCCGGAAGATGTCGTCCCTGCTCCGTTCGAGATTGGCAATCAACCAGGAGGTGATCTGCTCCCACTCCCCTTCAAAGGGGTCTTTGTGGGTGCGCCGCCAGCCCAGGACGCGTTTTCTCCGCTCCTGCTCTCTGGCTCCGATGCAAGAGGGGGAGGCATTCGGTCCATCCCGTGGCCACATCGGTGAGCGTCAGCGTGTAGACATAGCCTCCCTCAATGTCGGTGCCACAATGAGCCACGAGATCCGCTTCCAGAAAGCCGGGTTGGGTCTCCTTCCACTCCTGGAACGTGCGAATCGGGATCTGTTGCTTCAGCAGCGTTCCCGCTCGCGTGGTGGAGAGGCCGCGCTGACCCACCCTTCGCTGGGAACGCAGGAGGCGATCAGCTGTCGCTGCGCTCATGGAAAGGAGTTGGCTTCGACAGTCCTCTGTGAGGTGAAGATGCTCATGCCGTTCCAGTGCTTCTAGCAAGGGAGGGAGAAAGGGAATGAGCCGTTTGGCGCAGATGCGGTTGGCGGCATTCCAGACCAAGAAGAGCGCATGTTGAATGTCTGGTCCTGAGCTTCGCAGATGGGAGCGCCCATGCGTCTGCTGCACTTGCTCGGCATGGTTGAGGAGCCACCTGGCGTATTTGCGCACATAGCCGGTGGTTGCGATAAAGGCCTCAAGCAGCGTCCTTTTCTGTGATGGAGATGCCTGGCGGTACTGTGGTGCCATCTAGTGGAGCACTTCCCGCTTGGCTTGAAAACTCAACGACCGTTCCACTCTTCCCTCCTCTGGAAACGTGCAGCGTGCGAGCTGTGTGCGGAAGCGACAACTAGAGGCAGGCTTGCCTCACGAGAAATCTTCCTCTTGCTGGTTACTCTACCCCATGTGCTTCTTCTGCTCCAGAGCGGACGAGCCAAGACAAGGTCTGGGAGAAAAGACAAGAGCAACGTCGTAGGAACATACCTGCTCGAAGCAGAGAAAGGAAGATTTTCGTGAGGCAATGCGTGGGAGCATCCTGGGGAGGCACCCTGGTGGCGACGTATATGGCCACCTACCCCCAACATGTAGCCAAAGCGATCTTCACGTCACCCGCCCCCATCAATGAAGCCGAGTGGTCTGATGAAGGCCTGATCACCTCGCGGCTTTCGGCAGCAGCATAGCAGCAGTATCACAACACCTTCTATACGCCTCGTTTCATCACCTGGTATCTGCTCGGACTGATCAATCCGCGAGCAGCGCATACCCTGGTGTCTGATCGGGAAGCGGATGCGTTCTTTAATACGTTCGTCCAGGGCATCTCCCAGGGAACCGTCTGTGACCCTGCTCACTTGCCCAAAGGGCAGGTGCAAGGCTATGGCTTCTACGACAACATCTTTACCACCACCGATGCCCAGCACAGGCATGGAAACGTCAATCCGCGCACGAGGCTTTCCTCGAACCACACCCCGACGCTGATTCTGACCGGAGCCTGTAACTATATCAAATGGGCAGTCACCTGGCAATACAAGACGACCTTGCCCAACTCGACCTTGCTGTATTTCCCACATGCGGGCCATGAGATCTATCTGGACCAACCTGACCTCTACCTGGCCTCCATCCGCGCCTTTCTGCTTGGGACACCCTTGCCGCTCCCCCCCTGGACCACTGCTCAACCTCCAAACACCCTGGAAGGCCCCGCGGGGCCATGAAACGCTTCTCGATGACCTGCATAGCAATGGAAGTGAGCCTTTTACGTGCGGTTTTTCTCTCGAAAGAGTGCCATAATCACCTCCTGCTCTCGTTGCTGAGCGGGGAAAATGAGAGCGAAGCATAGTGTTAGCCGCCCTCTGCCAGGGAAACAGCAACACGTTGGTGAGCACACAGCATACAAGATTGGACATGCCGATCCGAAGGGTGGAATCGTCGTTCGACCCAACGCTTCAAGACCTTGACCTCTCTCGTGAGTATCTACTCAGGGAGGGGATCGCAGAGGCTGTTAGATAAGGCCACGATCGCAGAGAGCAGAGAGTCCAACTGAAAACGGCTTTGACGGCGCAACCAGCGAAGAACGCGATGTGAGAGGCAGAGCAGACAACCTGCTTCACCGCTTCGTGGGAGAGTGACTCGTTCGTGAGATGCAGGAGTTTTGCTTAGAGGTGTTTGTGCATATAGATGACCACCTCTGATTCCGTCCCTTGGTTGCCATGCTTATCTATGTACTCCCAGCTAATGAGAGATTCCCCCCGTCCCCAGTCGACATACCCCAGGTGTTCATACAGTCGTTTGGCTTCTGGATTATCGGTGCTTCCTACTTCTAATCCAATCTGGGTGCATCCTTTTGCTCTTGCTACTCGCTCAGCCTCTCGAATGAGCGCCGTCGCTACTCACTTTCTCCGATAGGCAGCCCTTGTCGCTCCCGCTTCCAGGTAGGCACTGTGCTTCACATCAATATAGTTCATGACACGCGCATCATCAGGGCCGCTCCAACGCAGCAAGAAGTGACCAACAGGGGTGTGATCGTGCCAGGCGATGAGATAGATTCCTTCCCCTCGTTGCTGGACTTCGTAGCGCCGGTAATGAGGTTTTGACAGCGTATCAGGCGAGAACTCGTGTTCCAGCATCTCCAATTGAGACGCTTCTGCTGGTTTGATGGCGAGCGTGAAAGCTTGCTCACGCATCAGTGCATCCCTCCTCAGATTCCCCAGGCACTGGGAAGTGGTTGGTCGGTCAAGACCGCGGTCAAGGCAGCGAACATGGGACGTGCTTGTTTGCTCAACGTGGGTCTCACAAGAGATATGGCTGTTCCGGTGTGGGTCGGAGCCCGGATGGAGAGACACGCCAGCGACGTTCCGACAGACTCAACGCGGCTCTTCGGGAACGGCATGACCGAGATGAAAACGGCCATGCCGCGACTCCACACACTCCCTATCGCTTGCTGCTCTGGTAACGCTCGCCGTGGATATTCACCCGCACAAAGGGGTCCTCGACACGCTGCTCGACCAGCAGACCGTAGCGGTGCGGTTTCCTGAAGGCATTGCCCCACGACTCGCGCGCCCGGTACTTGCGGATCGCATTCAGATCAAAGGACGCCAGGTAGACTCCTTCCTGCTCACCGGCTTCCACGACCAGGCTATCACGCGAGCCTTGTTCGGTAAAAGCCATGGGATCAAAGGCGATGGAATGCCCGTTCGCATCCGGCGGGGCATAGTTGGTCAAGGCGATGGCGACCATGTTCTCGATGGCTCTGGTTCGCACCTGGGCAATGAAATTGAGCTCCATGTCACACACATTGGGAACCAGGATCAGCTCTGCTCCCCCGAGCATGAGCATCCGTGCGCTCTCAGGGAACTCCCGGTCGTAGCAGATCATGGCTCCCACCTTGACCGGCCCTTGCGCCGTCTCCAGTGTACACACGGGAAAGCTGTCTCCCGGTGTACACGTCGCCTCGACCGGGTCGAAGTCACAGGTGTGCACCTTGGCGTAGGTGAGCACCACCTCCCCATGCCGGTCGATCAATGACACCGTATCGCGCGGCCCTCCTGGCCAGCGTTCCAGGTAGGTGAGGGCGATGGCCATGTGCAACTCCCGCGCTACTCGCTGAAAGTGCAGGATATACGGATCGTCTCTGCCGATCGCCTGCGCGTGCCAGCGCCCGATCTGCTCCGCAAACTCCTGGTCGGGATGCCACTCGGCTTTGCCCCACAGGTGCTTTCCTCTCCAGAGTTCGTAGTCGTGACTCCAGGAGCGCTCGACGAAATGATGGTCGCTCATGTACCACAGTTCGGGAAAGAGCGCGATATCCGCGCCCATCGCTGCCGCCTGGCGGCAGTAGGCTTCTCCTTTGGCCTGGAGGTCTTCTTTCCGGGGACCACAGTCGGCCATCTGTAATAACCCAACACGCATCTGCATCTTGCTCTGTCCTTTCCTTGAACATCGATCATCAAACATGGCGAAGGAGATCTTGGGAGCAGGTGACGGTGGAGCTCGGCTGTGGGGATGAGGCACGCTCTGGTTGGAGCAGGGAGCAACCAGAACAACACAAAACGTCTCACCTGCGCCTGTGCAGATGAGAAGGTGGCACCAGATGGATGGGTTGGTTCTGCAACAGCGTCAATAGCGATGCCGCATGTGTCGTGCCTTCCTTCGAGGATACTACTCTCTTCCCACTCCTCATAGTACCCATGAACAGCTTTCGCTGTCAAGTGGCAGCGATCGTTCACGCCAGTCACGTTCCATCGGGGAAAGGCGTATCGACGGACCGGTGCCGCTGCTGCTGACCACCTCACACCCATTGTCGGAGGAAGGCTGGCAGTTCCGCAAGGCTCTCAAGTCGTGGAGTCGTACCTGTTTCGGGATGAGGCGAAGAGCCGATCAGGACCGTTCTGACTCCGAGCTGGGCTGCCCAACGAGTGGCGTCAGGGCTGTCATCGACGACCAGCGCCCCCTCGGGCTGCACGCCAGCATCGGCGAAGAGGCGTGCATAATACTCTGGCCCTTCTTTGAAGGTGTTGATCAGGTCGGCCCCATAGAGACGGCCAAAGCAGTGCCGCACGCCCATCCCTTCCAGAGCGCCGACCAGTTCCAGTGAACACGCCCCGGAGGCGGTGTGCAGCGCATAACCCTGGCGATGCAAGAGACGGATGGCTTCGACTGCGCCGGGCAGGGCTGCCTGGATGCGGCGTGTGATCCAGCCGAGCGCGCGAGACGCCAGGTCGAGGCACTCCTCCTCGGGCGGTGTGGGCAGACTCAGCAGTTCGCACATCCCTGCAACCCAGCGGAGCTGATACGCCCGATAAAAGCCCACGAAGTCAGCAGCTGCGAGCGCGCTCGCCGACTGCGGATCGGCCAGCCGGTCAACCACCGCGCTGTGGGCGCGGGTCCAGGCCTCTGCAGTCCCGCCCAGCAGCGGCACAAAGTAGACGCCAACCAGGCGCCCAAACTCGGCGGCGCGCTGCTGTTTATCGGTAATGACCCCGCCATCATCGAGGAAGATGTTCAGTGCTGACACGACTTCCCTCCTCAGGTCTCCTGACGACGTTTTCCGTCGTTGTCACTGTACCAGAGACACGAGAACACAGCGAGGGTTTCGTCTCGAGGCGGTGGTGGGGGTCTTCTCCCTGCTCGTCCGGCAGCGCCGTTGTGCTCGGCTTTGCGCAAGGGTGGCCCTGTGAGGACTATTGCCAGCAGATCCCATCTGTTGCTGAGCCTCCTTGCTTCAGATGCTCTACGCCATAGGCTCAATAGATTGAATTAGTCCAGCCATTGAAGCAAAGCGGGCAGTTCGACGAAGCTCCCAATAGGTACGGTCGTTCCCGTCTGAGGGCGTAATGAGTCTCCGACCAGCACCGCACGCGCGCCCACCCGCGTCGCCCACTCGATGGCGCGAGGACTGTCGTCAACCACCATTGCGTCTGCGGCCGCGATGCCGAGATCAGCGAAGATGCGCTCGTAGTACGCCGGCCCCTCTTTCAAGGTGTCGATCAAATCCGGGCCATACAGGCGACCGAAACAGTCGCGTACCCCCATGGCCTGCAGGTAGCCGGCCAGATCGAGTGAGGACTCGCCGGAGGCCGTGTGGAGCATGTAGCCCCGACGGTGCAACGTACGGATGGTGTCCACTACGCAAGGAAAGGCCGCCTGGACGCGGCAGGTAATGAAAGCCGCGGCACGACGAGCAAGGTGCAGGCATTCCTCGTCGGGAGGGGTCTCAATCCCCACCAACTCGCACATGCCCCGCAACCAATCGACCTGGTAGTCGCGATCAAAGCTGCGGTAATCGGGAGCAGCATGGACTCGCCTTCGCCAGGCATCAGGAGCGAACAAGCGGCCAGCTACTAGCCGGTTCGCGCGGGACCCCGCTTCAGTTGAGCCACCGAGCAGCGGGACGAAGTACTCGCTGACCAACCGTTGCCACTGTAAAGCACGCATGTTGTTGTCGTTCATGACTCCGCCATCGTCGAGGAAGATGATGAGTCGAGCTGTCACTGTTCCCTCCCGGTATCTATCTACCCCTTGTTGATGTTCAAGAGCCGCACGGGAACAATAGCACAGGCATCTCTTGCTGTCTAGATGGATGGGATGTCCGGCACCGGGTGAACTCCTCGGCGAGAAGCTGTGCGCAAGAGGGTTTACCTTCACGGAGGGTATTGGGAACCTTTTGCCTTCCTTTGGGTGTACTATTGCTACAGAAGGAGGACATGCGTGACGACTTGCGAGGCTGAACTCATCGAACGCGTGGCTCACGGAGACCAGGAGGCGTTCCGTTGTCTGTGGGAGGCCCATCATGCCGCCGCGATGGCAGCAGCACTGCGTTTATGCCACCAGCGCGCGCTGGCGGAAGAGATCACACAGGGAGCCTTCCTGCTGGCCTGGCGTGGTCTGCCGCGCTTCCAACAGGGCCGTCTGTTCCGCCCCTGGCTGATGCGCATCCTCTATCGCCACGCGCTCGATGTGATGGAGCAGCAAGGGACGTACCTACGACCTCTTTCCCTGGACGAAGTGCTGGAGTCCGCAGATCCTCCTGACTCAGATCATCACCTGGAACAGGGAGACATGCAAGAGCGCGTGGCAGGGCGTGAAGCGATGCGACAAGCGCTCGCACAACTGAGTGCTGAACAACGCCACGTCATCGCACTGCGCTACGGAGCGGATCTGACCGAAGTGGACATTGCGCAGGTGCTGGGTTGGCCGATCGGTACGGTCAAATCGCGGCTGAACCGGGCACGGGCGCATCTGCGCGTGCTTTTGAGCGAGGAAGAGAGGTGAGTTGTCATGAATGAACACCATGTCAGCCAAAGCGAGCAATCAGAATCGAGAGACGTGGAGCAGCGCCTGAGCGCTTACTATGGTCCCAAGTTACCCGAACGCCCCCTTCCACCTGCTTCGTGGCAGTATGTGCGCCATCGAATCGGGGTACAAGCGGGTACGAGATGCAGGAGCCGCTTGCGTCTTCCACGAAAAAGATCACGAGCTTACGTCCCCACGTCTCTTCAGGAGGCTTTTGCACGTATCGCCTCTGAGGCTGGCGTCCCTTCAACTCCAGAGATGCTGCGCTGCCGGCTTACGCCGGACGTTCACGAGCCAGCGGTGCGTGGCTCGTGGTTGGGGAGGCGCACCATCCGGCTCACGCTACGACTGGGCGCGGTAATGACTCTGGGGCAGGATGAACTCGATGTGCTGCTGGCGACAGGGTTGGCGCGCTCTGTCTCTGCTCGCCACTTAAAATATACGCTTGGTCGCCTCCTGCTTGCCGGGCTGGTGCTGCTGGCCTGCCTCACGCTCATCGTGTGCTGGATGCACCATGTCCTCCTCGTCGGCATTCCTCTCGCCCTGGCGCTCTATGCGGTGGCCGTCTGGCGCTGGCAGAGGCAGGCGCGTTCCCTCGCCTTCCACGCCGATACCTTGATGGTGCGCTGGTTAGGCCGTGGGACCGCCTGTCAGGGCTTGCACAAACTGGCAGGGCGCAGCCGGGCGCTACGGCGCAGAAGGTGGGGCGAACCGTCCCTCGTCGAACGCATTGAGCGTGTCTGTGGGACAGGCGTAGAGGCCAGAGAGAACCAGTTGACGCTGGTAGGATGAGGAGAGCATGCATACAGAAAGGATGAGAAGATGACAGCGCAGAGATTTCTTCGCTCTGTGGGCAGATGGCTGACACGTCACCCCCGGGCCGGCTCCTGCGGAAAGGGAGCCGAAGCACGCATGAACCAGGGAGGGAGCTTCGACCGGTTCACCGAGCGAGCCCGGCATGTGATGCAGCTTGCTCAGGAAGAGGCGCAGCGCCTGCAGCACCACTACATCGGGACCGAGCATCTCCTGCTTGGCCTGCTCGGCGAGGAGGAAGGCGTGGCCGGCAAAGTGCTCACGGGCCTGGGCGTCGATCTCGAGCGGGCTCGTCAGGCCGTCGAGGGTATCGTCGGTCGCGGAGAGCACCTCGTGTCTGGCGAAGTCGGTCTGACCCCACGCGCCAAGCACGTGGTGGAGCTTGCCGTCGACGAAGCGCGGCGTCTCCATCATCACTATCTCGGCACTGAACACCTCCTCTTGGGATTGCTCCGAGAGGGGGAAGGCATAGGCGCAGGGGTGCTGGAACGCTTTGGCCTCAGTTTGCAGGAGGTGCGAGCGAACATCATCCAGGTCCTCCATCAACAGGGGAGGCCGCCGCTGGTTTGCTCCTTTTGCCGCAAACAGCAAGACCAGGTGCAGCGCCTCATTGCCGGACCCGGAGGGGTTTATGTCTGCGACGAATGCGTCGTGGCCTTGAGCCATGTCCCTGAAGCACCTCAGGAGGAGACGGAGTTGCGCTGCTCGTTCTGCGGGAAACACCAGCAACAAGTGCCGTACCTGGCCGTCGGCCCTCACGGAGTAAACATTTGTCAGGCGTGCCTAACGCTGTGCCAGCAGATCATCGCGGAGGAGGGACCGCACCAGGCTTAGGTGAGCGGAGCGATCTCCTTCGTCATCCATTGCCAGGCCGAGACGCGACGGAACCCGAGGGAGGTGAACAGGCGCAGCGCCGGCGTTTCGGCCTGTTCCGTTTCGAGAAAGACGCTCGCTGCGCCTCGCTCCTTCAACCGGTGCATGCCCGTGAGGAGCAGCGCACGCCCAAGTCCACGCCTCTGGTAGGTCGGACGCGTCCCGATCACCCCGATTTCGCCGACCGTGTATTCGCCGCTGCTGTCCGCCACCTCGGTGAGCTCACAGAGGCAAAACGCTACAAACGTTCCGGTGGCATCGACCGCGATCAGGTCCAGGTCGGGTTCGTAGGCGGGGGACCGGTGGTAGTCGAGCCCCATGCTGATCCCGTCGAATACTGCCTGGTGGAGCTCCTGGTACGGCTCCAGTTCCTCCCCATGCACACCACCACGCAAGGTGTTGCCCGCTGGCAGGTGGGCCGCAGGTAAGGAGATATCGAGCGCGCAAACCAGGCGCAGATCTCGCGCCGGAAGCGGTCTGAAACCCGCCCCCTCCAGGAGCGCGCGGCGTTCCGTTTCGCGCTCGTGACAACGGCACCACAGGGAGAACGTTCTCCCGCGCTGTCTCGCCTGCTCCTGCGCCCCCGCAATGGCCCAGGCGAGAATCTGCGTCTCAAGACCGCTGCTATGCGCTTGTGGATGCACCTGGAAGGTCAGGACAATCGAGGGCGGCGCTATGAGAGCGTAGGCCACGGGCGTGCCATCTGCCTCCATCCAGAGCATGGTCGCCTGCTGGGTCATCGCCCGCCGGTAGAGGTGCCCAATGACTCTTCCCTGCTCGTCCTTCCACGGAGGCCGTTCCGCAGACGGATCTTGCGGGAGAGGCGCAAGGAGCGCGCGCAGTTCAGAGTGAGTTGGGGCATCGTACCTGTTCTCGGGTGTTGTGCAGGCCCGCTTCAGGTCAAGGATGCGCTGCAGGTCTGCCGGTCCCGCATAGGGGCGCATGTGTATCGTCATCTATTGCTCCTTTCGAAGGCTCACGAAGTGCGATCAATGCAAGCCGCGCTTAAGGATTAGGATGCGAACCTTGCGCCAGGAAGAGTGACCAGAACTCCCGCGTATGACTGGCCAGTTCCTCATGTGTTCCGATCTCCGCGATACGCCCATCCACCAGGACCACAATCGTATCGGCCTTGCGGATCGTATCGTAGCGATGTGTGGTGAACAGGATGATCTTCTCTTTGGCAAAGGTGGTCAGCAGCTCGAAGATCTGCCGCTCGCCCACCGGGTCCAGGCTCGCCGTCGGTTCATCCAGGATGATGAGCGGCGCGTCGTGATAGAGCAACCGGGCCAGCGCCAGCCGCTGCCACTGTCCCCCGGACAGATCGCTGACGCCGCCGAATCCCGCTCCCACCACAGTGTCGATTCCATCGGGCAGCGCTTCCACTGCCTCCCACAGCCCGGCCAGCCGCAATGCCTCAGCGATACGTTGCTCCTCCCCCGGAGCGCGCTCACTCTGCATCGTCACATTCTGCCGGATGCTGAAGTGGAAGTGCGAGGGGTCCTGGAAGAGGATGGACTTCGCAACGGCTGCGAGGGGGACTTCCTCGCCCGTCGCACGTGTTGCGTGCAGCGAACCCGTTGTCGGAGGGATGAGTCCGGTGAGCAGCTTGACTATGGTACTCTTGCCTGCTCCGTTGGTGCCCACGATGGCGGTGAGGCCAGGCGTGAAGTCGCACGAGACATCCACCAGGGCCTTTTTCCGGTTCTCCGGGTACGTATAGCTGACCTCGCGCAGGCTGATGGCCGAGAGCGGCACGCCAGGCGTCACCTGGGTGCCTGGCGACAGACTCGCCGACTGCACCTCCTCAAAGGGTTGCGCGAGAAAGTCGAAGAGTGTGGCCGCATAATTGAGCGACTCGACGAGCGACCGCACAGAGTAGATCAGCGACTGGATCATGCCTGAGAGCAAGGCCAATCCAGGAAGAATGACGGCCAGGCTGGGCAGGCTAATCTGTCCGTGGCTGATGATCGCGAAGAGAGCGGAGAGCGCCAGCGCGATGCCCAGGCCCTGCACCAGGGCAGCCAGCGTGCGCAGCCCGGCAAAGCGTGCCGTCAGGCGCTTGAGGTCCGCGAGATAGGTTTCGGCGAGCCAGGCGTGTTCACGGGCGATGATGTCGCTTCGATAGACGCGCACATCGCGCTGCCAGGAGGCATCCACCTGCATGTTGGTGAGGGCCTCCATGCGCAACTGGTTGGGAGCGTTGTGCTCCTGTAACTCGTACATCGCCCCGCTAAAGCGGCGCTCGACGAGGGAGGCCGGGATGGAGATCGCCACCATTGCCAGTACCAGTAGGGGGGCGAGGACAAAGAGCGTCACAGCCAGCCCGAGGAGTCCCAGGAAAATGGGCGCTGAGGAGAGCAGCGAGTCCACCAGCGTGATGGAACGCTGCGAGGCCTCGCGGATCACCAGGCCGTAGCGGGCCTGGAAAGCATTATTCTCGAAGAGCGGATAGGGCACGGCTGGTAATTTCTGCATGATGCGCTTGCTGATCACCACCCAGGCCTGCTGGCGCAGGATCGTGGAGGAGCTATCTCGCAGGATGATACCCAGGCGCTGCACCAGGATGAGCACGACCAGGCCAAGCCCGATGAAGGCCACCGTTGGCGTGAAACGCACGGTACCACCCGATCCGATGACCTCCTGCAAGAGCTGGTGCAACAGCAGCAGCAAAGCAGGGTAAAAGAGCGGCTCGAAGAGGGAGGCGATGCTGCTCGTCACAAAGGCGCGAGGATGGCAGGTATACAGTAGGCGAAGCGTGGCGCGCAGCGTCGCCAGGCGTGTGGGTTGCGATAACTGAAAACGAAATCTTGTAACGGGCATCACGTGTCTCCCATGTTGCTTGCACCTGCTATAATAAAAACGACCGGTCATTCTTTTTTATTATAGAGAGATTCACTGTCAATGGCAAGAGGATGAACGGAAGCGGTCTCTGCTCTGATAAAGAGCAAAGGGGAAGAGGAATCTGCCGCTCTTCCCAAGCAGATGACAGGAGCGAGCGATGCCGAAGACCAGCGCTGAGGCCAAAGAGGCCCGGCGCACGCAGATTCTCGACGCCGCCGTGCGCTGCTTTGCCCGAACGGGCTACTATGCCACCACGATCGAGGATGTGGTCAGAGAAACGGGCCTGTCGCGCGGGGCGCTCTATCTCTATTTTCCTAGTAAAGAGGCGCTCTACCTGGCGATATCTGAACGCTGGAATTGCGGGATGGAGGCGGCGATCAAGGCGCGACTCACGCCCGATCTCACTCCCGCGGGGATCCTGCGCGTGATCATCGAGGTCAACGGGGAGCAGGTGAAGACGGAAGCTGACGCCTGCCGCGTGCTCATGGAGGGCTGGAATCTGAGTCATCACATTCCCGTCCTGGCGGAGCGGGCCAGACAACGGCAGGCGCACAGCGTCTCCGCGCTCAGTCAACTGCTGCAAGCCGGAATCGCAGCCGGAGAGTTTCGCGCGGATATCGTGGTGGAGGCGCAGGCGCGTATTCTCATGGCCACGCTGCACGGGCTGATGGTGCAGTGGCATCGGCAGCCGGGCAGCATCGACTGGCACAGGATCGCTGAGGAAATCGTCCGGGGGCTGCGCGCAGATGCGCTGTGAAAGCCGCCCAGGGGAATGATGGGCACGAGACCTCCATGATCCTGGAGAACGTCAAGAAAGCAGGACCACCGATGAACCATCTCGACGTTGGACTCGACAAAGGGTTCAGCAAGACCAATCTGGCCGTCGTCGACCCTGATGGGCATGTGTTGCTGGAAACGCGCATTGGGCACTTTGACTATGCATCCGAGGGGTGTCTCACCCACAAACACTTGCGCCAACTGATTGGTTACCAGCTGGTCCCGTTCATGACATATCCCCTGCATTGCTTCGGCCATGTAGGGACGACGCAGTGCTTCTTTGACGGCTAGCGTTCACATGGGCTGGATGTGCGCTCGCTGGAAGCGTTCAACGACACGCACCTGCACTATGGCCTCTCAGACATGCCCGGCAACGCTATCACTATGGCGTGTGGGAGCTACTGGAATGCGATGTACTACGACGGCGCGAACAACGTCCACTGTTTCGCTGGAGATATCTGGCAGGAGATCCCCTGGAGCTTCTCGGGCATTGCCTTTGCTCGGTTTCTGTTGTCGTGGTGGCAGGACACGGATTGCCCCTCACCGCTCCGGGACGACATTGTCACTTGTACTGGCCTCTCCCCTCGACAACTTCAGCACCGCGTTGATCCGACCCTCTCGCTCGACGCCCTTTTCCCGGCCCGCTGGTTTGCCCTTGGGCAGCTCATCTCCCGGTACGCGAACGAGGAGCGGGTGTGCACATTTCTGAGCCAGGGCACGAGCGAGCTTCGGCATCTCTATGATCGTTTTTGCGCGCAAGTCCATCCTCCCAGTGCTCCAGTGCTGGTTCTGGGGGGATCGATCTGGAGCATACCGATCTTCGAGCGGGTGCAGGAGCGGCTCGCCGCGGAGGGAATTTTCGTGGTGCGAAGCCAGGGAAACCCTGCCCGGGGAGCGATCAGGTTTCGGCGCGCACACCCTCGCGCCCAATTGGAACCGTGGGCGCAGCACCTGACTATAGAGCACTTGGAGGATGAGGAGTGATAATCTACATACGGGAAAGGAGTTCGCCTTGTCTTCCTCAACCCGTTTAGAGGCATTCCGCAACACCGTGCAGCAGCAGTTACTGCCAGCGTATGAACCTCTTGGCCAACTCACCCTGGTCTATCTGTTGGGTTCGCTGGTCGCTGGCTACACCGAAGATGCAGACCTGGACATCATGATGGTGTGGGATGACGCAGAGGTTCCGGCTGCTTCTCAGCGTGAACTCCTGGTGACTCGCCTGGATGAGCTGCAAGGCGTCTCGCCGTTTGTGGTGGACTATCGCGATATTCACCTCGAACGCTCTGTGATTGCTGGTCAGGAGTACAATATCGCGCATCAGACTCAGGTCTCGTTCGAGACCATGCTCCAGGTGATCCTGGATGGGAAACGAGATAGCACCGAACGAGTGCTCGACCCGCTGGTCGCGACCGCTGGCTTTTATTACGGGGAACTGGTGCTAGACCGCCAGGGGCTTGGCCAGCAGTGGAAAAGCAGGCTCAGTACCTTCCCACCTGTGGTGAAACGGGAATGCGTGCGCGCCGTGCTGGCACACCGGCAGGCGCATCTCACGGACTTGACCACGCTGATGAAGCGCGCCGATTGGTTCAAGTTCCACTGCCTCCTGGTGGAGGTCCTACGCACCACCATGCGTGCGCTGTTTGCCCTGCACGAGGTGTACTATCCCGGCGACAAGTGGCTGCAGCAGTCGATCCTTCGCTTTGGACTGGATGCAGAGGTACTCACCTACTTTGATCGTATCTTTGAAGCAACCGGTTCCGCTCTTGATCGGGCGATCGAACAGTATGCAGCACTCTCACGCTTGATGGACCTGGTGGAGGGATATGAAGACTGATATTTTGAACGAGAAGCAAGTATGTTGGAAGAAAATGCTACATGAGGAGGAAAAGTGATGTGGAACGAGAGCCATGTGGAGGGAACTGTTACTGATGTGCTGAAACACCTGGATGCTCCTCCTCTTCGCGATTTGCTGGCTCTGACCATAGGAAATCCAACAGACGAGCGACTCGAAGAGATCTGCACCCGCTACCGGACAGACCCATCATACCACCTGCTTGGATGTCAGAGAAGTGGAATGATCGTCGGATGTATCGGCTTGGAGCTCTCTTTCCCAGGGCATGCCATCATTCGAGCCCTCGCGGTCGCTCCCTTAGCCCTTGGAAACGGGATAGGCTCAGACTTGCTGCGGTAGAGCATTAGAATCTTCTCGCTCACCCACCTCCATGCCGAAACGGATCGCGACGCCGTAGAGTTTTACTGTAAGTGTGCTTTCACCATCTCATCTCTTGGGGAGAAGTATCCAGGAGTCGAACGTTTCCTCTGCTCATGGACGCGGCTTTCAGTCCACCATCGTAAAGCCTCACTCCGCCACCTCCTGGTGATGGAGCTGAAAGCCAAGGTGTGTGAAGAAAGTTAGGGAGCGGTCGAGGTCATTGGCGGTCATGACAGGAACAGTCCGTAAAAAGGTGGATTGACTTTTGAATGGACCTTGCGTGCTCATGTGCTTCTTTCCTTTCGGCTTGGATACCCGGCGTGGCTTCCCTCACTGGTTTTGCCTTTCAATCATCCTCCCTCCTCGGAGGTGGCATCTGCCTCTGGGATGCGTTCAGCAAAGAGGAGGAGATTCCCAAAGGGATCTCGGAGAAAAAACTCCTTGAGGCCCCATGGCTGGGCCTTCGGAGCAGATTGGACCGCGTTGGTCGGCAGATACTGCTGATACAACGCATCAATATTGGTGACCGCGATCCAACACACGCCGTGCCTCCTGGGGCCGTCCGGGGAGCCATTCAGATGCAGGTCCACTCCATCCCGTTCGACGATGGCAAACGCCTCGTCGTGATAGGTGGTCTGAAAGCCCAGTTGCCCATAGAAGGCCAGGGCTTGTTCCAAGTCCTGGACGACAAAACGCGGAGCAACCGAGAGAAACGTGGGGGGACTGCTTGGTGCTGATGACATCTGCTTACGATTCCTTTCCTGGTGCCCCTGTGCGCGTTCGGTCTCTTGCTGGACGTTCAACTGCTCGGCCCATTGCTCAGCCCACGCTTGCAAGGGGGCAAGTGCCTGGAGCAGAGCCTTCCCAACGTCCGTCAAATGGTATGCGCCCTCCTCGCTGTGGTGGATCAGCCCGGTGGTTTGGAGCACCGTCAGTCGTTGGCTGAGCAAACTGGGGGACATCTGATCGCAGAGCGCCTGCATCGCCCGAAAGCCCATCGGCCCACTGCGCAGTTCCCACAGGATGCGTAAGGTCCAGCGCCGGCCCAGCAAATCCAGGGCAGCGACAATGGGATAGCTGGTCTGGAAGCCGGGCACGGGACGGTGTGGGACGGGCAGAGACATACGTGCTCCTTATGCTTCAATTTCAGAAGCGATAGTGCTTATTCGCTACAAAATCTGTAGCACACCGGAAGTATACCATAGTTCCAGCGTGAGCACCAGGTGCAACATGCCTCTCCTGTCTCTTTTGTTTTTGGCAGACTACTTTTTTCCTGTTTCATAAGGAAGCGGAAGTTCCATCAAGGGGCTGGCTGGCTCGCAGCCCAGGTGCGGGCCATACTGGCAAGCGTCGCTCCGCTTTCATAGGTGAGTGCGATCATCCTGGCCCACTCTGCCGGATGTGTAGTCTTGATCCAGGAGAAAAAAGAGGCGATGAGGCGATGAGCGTACTGGCGCTCTTGTGGATCAGGGGGATGGATGATCAGGGTTGCGATCTGACCCTGGCTGAAGTTGAACTCCGCTCGTCGTCGCGAACCGGCATACCCAACGACTCGATCCAGTTCGTTGACCTCGTGAAAGGTGCAGGTCACCTGCTGGCCCTGGATGCGGAAGTCACTCAGTTCGAGATGCGCACGCTCTCCGACCAGGTAGTCGAGGATAGCCCACACGCTGGGATACGGGACGCCCTCCTCTTCGATGCGTGCCGTATCAAGGAACAGGGCCGCTGCCGCGTCAGCAGCGGCGCGATTGATGGCGTCCTGATAGGCATGGAGATGGGTAACGAAGCCCTGAGGACCTGCCTGCATCATCTCACCTCTTTTCAAGTATGTTGAGTCTGTTCAAACATCCGTTCTGATACTCTACCCTTCGGGAGCACCGATTGCAAATGTTCGCCTTCATACTATGAGGTGATTGTGCCGTGTACAGGAACTTACCCCTGTCATTCAAGCCAGGTGGACTATCAATACTGACCCAGTAAGCCTCGTCGTTTCGCCATGCGCTCGCACCAGCGAAAGACCGCGATCCCCAGCAGCAGGTAGGCCACCGCGTTACCCAGCAGCCACCAGAGCGTCCCATCGTTGGCCAGTGTCCCCAGCGAAGCCCCCTCGAGCAGGGTCTTGCGCAGGACATCCACCCCCGGCGTGAGTGGGAGGAAGCGCGCGATCGTCGCCATCCAGCCTGGCAGGCGGTCCACGGAGAAGAACACCCCACCGAAGATGAGCAAGACTGTCTGGAACAACTCCTTGAGCACCTCCAGGCGCTTGAAGCGCAGCGTCAGCCCGCCAAGGATCAAGGAGTACCCTACGCTGCCCACCACGAGCATGAACAGTGGCAGTAGGGCCGCCCACCGCAGGGGGATCGTCACCGGCACGACCAGGTTGATCAAGAGGTCCAGCACAATCACCGTCAGGGCGGCCTCCACGACGGAGGCGACCACCAGCCCAAGCGTTAACAGCCACGACGGAAACGGACTCAGATACATCTGCTCGAGGGTGCCGCTCTGCATCTCGCCGAGCAAATTGTAGAAGAGCCGGTTGGTTTGCATGTGGAAGAAGATGTACCCGACGAAACCGAGCAGGATTGGCGCCAGGCGATCCTGCTGGAAGGTCCCTCGGCCCAGAGCGACATTGATCACCAGGAAGAAGATCCCAAACAGGACCAGCTCCAGGAATGAGCTGAGCTTGCCACGCCAGAGATCGATCAGGCCCTTGGAAATCTCGTTGCCAATGGCCGTTGCCACCGCCCGGATGCCCTGCCCCATCTTCTCCTTCTGGAGAGGTGACAGCGTCCTGAATATATCCGTCGGTGCCGTCGTTGGCCCTTCTCTCTGCATCATCGTACTCCTTTCGTGAACGGCCTGGCGCGTGGCATAAGCCAGCGCCAGGCCGTTCGTCTTACCTCGCTATGCCGCGCCGCATCGCTCGTCGATCACTTGTCAGAAACACCACCCAGCCTATTACTGAAAGTCCGGCAGCGTGAGCAACCAGCCACGGCAGCGTTCCATCAGTCCACAGCGCTCCAAGCGATTGTCCTTCCAGGACGACCTGCCGCAGGGCCTCGATTCCCAGGGTGGTCGGGAGGAAGCGGGCTACGATCTGTACCCAGCCAGGATACAACCCCACGGGAATCAGGGTGCCGTTCAGCGCGAAGATCAGCCCGCTGAACACATGCAGGATCGACCCGATCTGGTGCAGCCTCAAGGCCAGGCCGCCGATCAACAACGCAAAGCCAAGGATATCGATGAGCGTGAGAACCCCAGGCAGCAGTCCTCCTGCCTGCAGCGGAATGCTGACGCCCAGCGCCGCGGTCATGCCAACCGCGACGACGACCGAGATGAGGAGCCCTTCGAGGACCAGAGCAGTCAGCCGCCCCACCAACAGCCACGCGGGCGAGAACGGGCTGAGGTGCATCTGCTCGAACGTCCCACTGTGGATCTCTTCGAGCAGATCGCCCACCAGCTTGTTGGTCGCGACGAAGAGGATCGGGTAGGTCAGGAAGGCGAGCAGTGTCGGTGGCACCAGGGCTCGCTCGATCGTGCCGTTCCCAATGATTAATTGGAGGAGGGGATAAACAGCTGCCATGGTGATGAACTCGGTGAGCACGATGGAGCGATGTCCCCACAACTGCCACAGGCTCTTCTGGGTCTCGTTCAGCACTGCTCGAATCGCCAACACGACCTGCGAGCCGTGTTTCCCTGCACCCTGCTCAACCGAGCGTTTCTGCCGGGAATTGGAAATGGTCGTCATAGCCATCTCGTTACACCTCCCCCAGGAGCTGGAAAAACACGTCCTCCAGGCTTGGCTCGACGCGCTCGACCGATACCAATGGCAGATCCAGAGCGCGCACCTGGTCGAGCAGGTCGTAGAGGCGGGCCTGGTCAGGGATCGGCCCGCGTATCAGGCTTTCACCGTCTTCCTGGGTGACCGAGAAACCATCAAGCCACGGCGCAGCGGAAGGCGCGAGGGGACCGCCGAGCCGGATCTCATAAAGGTCGCGGCGGAAGCGATCAAGCAGCGCACGCACTGGCAGATCGGTCAAGAGGTGTCCCTGGTGGATGATCGCGATGCGATCGCAGAGTTCCTGGGCCAGGGCGAGCTGGTGTGTGGTGAGCACAATGGTCTTGCCCTGTTCGTGTGCCAGCTGTGCGATCCAGTGCTTGACCGTGCGTGCCGTCTGCACGTCCAGTCCCAGCGTTGGCTCGTCAAGGAGCAAAATGGGCGGGTCGGCAATCAGCGCCGCGGCGATGGCGACCTTCTGCTGCATGCCACGCGAGAAGCCACCCACCGCCTGGTGCCGCCGCTCCCAAAGGTCGAGCGAGCGTAACAGGGACTCGGCACGTGGGGCAATCAGCTTGCGAGGCAGTCCCTTGAGGCGTCCAAAGTAGAGCAGGTTCTGCCACGCTGACAGCGACCAGTAGACGTTGCGCGCTCCCTCCAGCACGGCTCCAACCTGCCGGACCGCCATGGGACGCTCTCTCGCCACATCATAGCCATTCAAATGCGCGCGCCCGCTGGTCGGAGCGACCAGCCCGCACATCATTTTGATGGTGGTGGTCTTGCCAGCCCCGTTGGGTCCGAGGAGGCCCACGACTTGACCACTCGGCACGGAGAGACTGAGATCTTCAACAGCGCGTACCGGTGTTCCCTTCCCCCAATCGTAGACCTTGCTCAGCTCTCTCAACTCGAAAGCAAACGGCCTGGTGTCGGACGTCTGATTTGGTTGCTGCGCGGTGGCCAGGCGATCACCTTTCGTTGTCTGAAACATTGCTTCTCCTTCCGCCTTCGGCGGCGATGTGCTACAATAGGTGCTAACGATACATGTCTACGTTGTAGATTAATCTACAGTGTAGACGAGCATTGTAGATTTGTCAAGAGGAAGACTGGCTCATCCGCCGGTCTCGCAAAGAGGGGCAACGAGAGCAGTTATGACCGAGAGCATAGAGATCAGAGAGGTACAGCAAACTCCCGCGCCAGCAGCACGCCGACCGCTCACCCGCGAGCGTATTCTACAAACCGGCTTGCATTTGCTCGACCAGCAGGGGTCGGAGGCGTTCACCATGCGCAAGCTCGCCCAGGAGTTGGGCGTTGATCCGATGTCCATTTACCGCCACGTCGAGAACAAAGAGGCACTGCTGGATGGCGTGGCAGAGGTGCTGTGGGGGGAGATTGAACTGCCTGAGAGCGAGGCAGGCTGGGAAGCGCTGCTCCGCTCGATGGCCACCTCGCTGCGCGCCCTGGGCCATACGCACCCCCACGCGTACCCGCTGCTGCTCAACTGCCAGATCTTGCCGCTCGCGGCGTTACGTCTCTGGGATGTGACGCTGGAGCAGCTCCAACAGGACGGCTTTGAGCGGAAGCGCGCCGCCGACATCATCTGCACCGTGTCCTCCTACGCGATCGGTTACACGATGGTGGAGTTATCCGCGCTGCTGCCAGAACGGTCCGAGCGTGTCGCAGAGGAGAAGATGAGCGACATCGGGCGGCTCACGCAGGTCATGCGCCGCCTCCCGCGCGAGACGCCAGCCCACCTGGTAGAGGTCGCGAGCGTGATCATGGACTGCGATCTCGACGCTCAATTTACCTTTGGGCTGGATCTCATGCTGACCAGTCTCAGGTCCAGGCAAAGGTCCTAAGGGGAGTGTTCGGCCGGATGCGATTGATCCTGATTCGTCATGGCGAATCCGACCATGTGATCCGCAACGTCATCGCGGGACAAGTGAGTTGTCGCGGGCTCTCGGAACGTGGCTTCAAGCAGGCAGAGCTGTTGGCACAGCGGTTCGCGGTGACTCACGAAGTGAGCGATTGCCAGGTGCTGTTGTGTAGTCCGGTGCTGCGTGCCCGCCAGACAGCCGAAGTGCTTGCCAAGACGCTCCCTGTTGGACTCATCGAGCAGGACTGCGACCTCTGTGAGTTGCACCCGGGCGAGGCCGACGGCCTTTCGTGGGAGACGTATCGTGCCACCTATGGAGCATTCGACCTCCTCACCTCCCCAACCCGCGCCTTTGCCCCAGGAGCCGAAAGCTGGGAGGAATTCGTTGAGCGGGTGCGCGCTACCCTTGAGCGCCTCGCCACGCGGTTTGCCGGGCAGACGGTGGTCGCCGTGACGCACGCCGGCTTTATCGTGGCCTCCATGCTGGTCTTGTTTGACATCCCGCGGCTCGGAACTGGCGCCCGCCTCGATCCCGGCTCTACCTCCCTCACCGAGTGGCGTGTCGCTCAGGCGAGGTGGAGGCTGGTGCGGTTCAATGACACTTCACATGTAACTGGTGGAGACACATATGATGGATGACCCCGAATTTGATCGACTCCTTGCCGAAGCCATGGCAGCTCCGTTCTCCGGTTGGGATTTCTCCTGGCTCGAGGGTCGCAGGGTAGAAGAGGAGGACACGGAGACAACGTGGGATTACGACGAACGAGCTCGGAAGCGCATTCAATCGGCGGCTTCCCTCTTAGACCTGGGCACCGGAGGCGGAGAGCGGTTGAGCCGACTGGGACCGTTTCCACCGTTCGCAGTCGCCACCGAAGCCTACGGGCCGAATGTGCCCGTTGCTACCCGGCGACTGCAACCCCTGTGGGTCCAGGTCGTTCGTACCCATCCTGGCGTCCATGACAGCCGCGGACCTCAGCCGGATGGCCGTTTTGCCGAGCGGCGCTTACCTTTTCAGGATGCAAGCTTCGAGCTGGTCCTGGCTCACAGCAGTGCCTTTTGCCCCGCTGAGGTCTACCGGGTGCTGCGCTCCGGTGGGCTCCTGCTGACCGCGCAGGGCGCGCCCTCCGTCCCACCCACTCTGGCTGACATCCTGGAGGGGCCGATTCCAGCCTGGGCGAAAGAGGGGCAAGGGTGGGATATCGATACGACGCTCGACGAGGCGGGCTTTGCAACGGTCGAGAAGCTCGACGCGTTCCCAAAGACAACGTATCTGGACATAGGGGCGGTCGTGTACTTCCTGAAAGTGGTCCCCTGGACGATCACCGATTTCGACGTCGAGCGCTACCGGGAGCGTCTGTATCAGCTTCACCTACACATCAAGCGCCATGGCGGGTTCACCGTTCGGGATCACCACCGGTTGCTCGAGATGCGCAAACCGGCAGAGGGGTAAAGCGCCGGTAGGAAAGGATGCAACGACGATGAAAGCTGCAGAGAGAGCAGGGGACGTCATCCACAGATTAGTCCAATGGGCGGACAGCCAGCCGCTTGTGCGAGCAATGGTGCTCACGAGTTCACGCGCCAACGACAGGGCACCGGTCGATCTTCTCTCGGACTATGATGTGATTCTGGCGGTGTCTGAGATGAGACCGTTTGCGCACGAGGAGAGCTGGCTGCAGGATTACGGCAAGGTGCTGGTGCTCTTTCGAGACCAAGGCCAGGTGTATGGACTGCGGACGCTCGCTCGCCTGGTGCTCTATGAAGAGGGAATCAGGATCGACTATAGCGTGTGGCCGGTGGCTCTGCTGCACAGGATGGGGGAAAAACCCCGGCTGGTGGGCCAACTGGACGTGGGCTACCTTGTGCTGGTCGACAAAGATCACCTGACTCAGGGTCTCACACCTCCCACCTACACTGCCCATATTCCCGCGAGGCCAAGGAACAAAGAGTTCCAGTCCCTCGTGGAAGAGTTTTGGTGGGAAACAACCTATGTGGCCAAGAATCTGTGGCGGGACGAGTTGCTGCCTGCGAAATCCGCTCTCGATTTCTCCCTGAAATTGCAGGGGCTTCGCAGGGTACTCGAGTGGAGGATCGAACTTGATCACCACTGGTCGTGGAAGCCCGGTGTCCTCGGAAGAGGTTTGAAGAAACTGCTCCCCTCCGAGACCTGGGCCGAACTGGCAAGCACTTACGTCGGGCAGGATCTTGACGAGAACTGGGAGGCGCTCTTTCAGACGACCGGTCTCTTTCGAAGGGTTGCAATTGAAGTAGGCGAGGCCCTGGGATATGGCTATCCGTATGATCTGGACCAGCGCGTGACGGCCTACTTGCAGAGCGTCAGGAACTTAGAACGAGAACGAAACCATTTCGCCTGACCGTCTTTTCCCAACAACCAGATCCCGATGCTGGCACACAAACACATACAGCCTGATAGCAGCACTGGAAACGAACAACCTGCGCTTTTGCTGATCTACTCAGCCCTTGAGTACCGATCACGAGTAGACGTCTTCTTTAGCCAGCTCATATTTTTTTGCTTACAACGGATACGGAACATCCGTGTCAGCAGGATCGCAGCCAGATATGAGATCCTGCTGAGATGCTCTCAAAACATCCACTCCTGGCAATGGGCCCCAGGAGTAGATGACGTGAGGGTAAATTGCCTGGTGTACCCATGCCAGCAGGAGGCGCTACTCTGGCTCTCCCCCATGGCTTCCTTGATCGAGTGCCGCAAGGGTCTGCTCGACAGCTATGACCAGCGTTCTCAGATCGCTCAGTGAGAGTTCCGAGAGGTAGCTGTGCGCATGGATCATGCTGAGTCGCTGCCGCTCAATGACCTGCCGGGCCTGGTTCTTCGAGAGACGACGGCCCTGATCAGTTCCCCGTGCGATTAAGGCCTCCCGCCACGCATTGACGAGTTTGGCCTGCGGGTGGTCGATGAGCAAGCGTAAGAGAGACTTGACCGCATCAGCATCCTGCGGACCTCTTCGCTGCAACAGGACCACTCCTGGTTGTTTTGCGTTGCCTCTCTCTCTTGCCACCACTTGATAGCTGCTGTCGATGAACGTTCTCAGCGGATCATCCTTGTTCGCATTGAAGAGGCCGTCCACGACAGGGTCCGCCGCAGCGATGAGGAGCTGTTTGGCGGCAGACAGCAGGAGCAGACGCACGAGATAGGCATGATAGTAAGGGAAGAGGTTCACTGCGACCGCACCCGCATAAGGCGAGCGAGCACTTTGCCGGTGAGTAGACAGGGTATGCAGATAGCCTCTGAGTGAAACGGCCTCCATGGTGCTCGCCAGGTCTGTGGGCCAGCCGTCCCCCACCAGGAGCACGCGCTCAGGGGTCTGTGCGGCCAGGAAGCGATTCACCGTATCTACGACACCTTGCGGTAACGCCATCATCGTGGTTTCCTCGGCACTCTTGCCTTGCGTGTAGATGCGTGGATCGACCTTAAGGGACTGTGCGGCAGGCAGGCTCCTGCGCGTTGGGCGGCAGATGTAGAGCGCCGCGCTGCTCGCAATCGCCTCTGCGCCACGGTAGCGGTTAAAATGCGGCAAAATCGCCTCGGTCACCAGGTGCAGGTCATGCAGGACGGACTGCACTTTCAAGCCGAGTCCCGGGTGGCGTTCGCTGAATCCATAACAAAACAGCAGCCGCGCCGAGCTAGTGGGCCTAAGGCTCTCCAGCCCGCGCGCGAGAAAGAGTCGTATGCCTTCCGGGGTATACGGAGGGTCAGTCAACACCAGGTCACACGAGCCAGTCACACTTCTCGGAAGCTCAATACGCAGGTCGGCGAACACCGTGATGGCGACGCCCGGCGCGACCTGGGCCAGAGCAAGGGAAGTCAGATCGTGGTCGCCGAGCAAGAGGATAGTCGCTCCCCGTAGGTCATAATTCCTCGCCAGGAAGAGCGCCCGCTTCAGGCAGGTGAGCGGTGTGGCCGAGACATGATCCAGGTGTCTGACCGGGCGAAGAGGGAGATCGTTCACGACGTGCTTCATTGATGCAAGAACAGCTTCGGCTTGCGCGGCCTCTTCGCCTGCTCTCGCAGCTATCTCATAGGGGGTAAGGAAGAACTCGCTTGAGAGGCGCGAGCAGTCGAAAACGGCGCGGAAAAGGTTCTGGAAGGCGACGCGAATGCGGACGCGATCTCCTTCTCGCTCCAGCCAGGGATGGAGCCGTCGCAAGAGATGGGTAACGTTCCAGTGAGACAAGAGAGTCCGTGCAATCAACTCGCTGACCGAGCACCAGTCGCTGCTCGTGAGCTGGCACACGAGGGCTCGCACGCGATGAAAGTCGATGCCCCAGGTCAGCGCCAGTTCGCGATGCAGTTCCACCAGACCTGTCCCAGGTGGATGGCTGTTTGAAGATGATAGGTGTTCCATAAAAACAACTCCTCGCAGGAAATAGGGGGTAGTACGATGCCAGGATGAGGACCAGGTGAAGAACCTGGAACGCGAGGAGGTGCGCGGGGTAGATGGGTACGACAAAAAACACCAGGGGAGGCTGGCGTTCGGGAAGGTGGCTCACGGCTGGCAGTGCTTCTGCCTGTCAGCCAGAACCAGAGAAGAGGTTAGATTATGCTAGCATGAGCGAACATGGGTATTCCTTCGATCGCAAACTGTACCTGCATCCTATAAGGATGCAAGCACAGTATTACATCACGCGCGCCCCCTGTCAAGGCATCAGGTGTTAACCTAGCGGTAGCGACCAGCCTGCATCTCGTAGAGGGAGGCGTAGTGGCCTCCCCTGGCCATGAGTTCGGCGTGACTTCCCTCCTCGACGATACGGCCGCCATCTAGCACCAGGATCTGATCGGCCATCCTCACCGTCGAGAGGCGATGGCTGATCAGCAGCCCTGTTTTCCCGGTGATGAGTCCGCGGAAATGCTGGAAGAGCTGGTATTCAGCCTCGGCGTCCAGGGCCGAGGCCGGTTCATCCAGGATCACCAGGGCGGCATCACGCAGAAAGCTGCGAGCCAGCGCGACTTTTTGCCATTCGCCGCCGGAGAGTTCCACGCCGCCTTCAAAGCGCCGCGTTAACTCGGTCGCGTAGCCCTGCGGCAGGTTGGCGGCGATCTCGTCGGCACCCGACCAGTGGGCGGCCTGCTCGACGCGCTGCCTATCCGGCTCGGTCTCGATGTCCCCCACCGCGATATTTTCGCGCAGCGTCAAGGCGAAGTGTGCGAAATCCTGGTAGACCACCGCTATACGACTGCGCAGTGACGCCAGGTCGTAGTGCGCCAGGGGAGGGCCATCGAGCAGGAGCACGCCGCTGGTGGGATCGTACATCCGCGTCAGCAGCTTGACCAGGGTGCTCTTGCCGGCCCCGTTGATACCCACCAGCGCGGTCACTTTCCCCGCCGGAAGCCGCGCGTTGACCCCCTGGAGCACCGGCGCGTCCTGGTCCCCTCCCGGATAGTGGAAGTGGACTTCTCTCAACTCAACCCCTTCCTTGAAACGAGCGGGAGCGAGAACGCCCTGCCCCTGTGGAGGGAGTGCGATGGCTGGCCAGGCGTCATCGAGAAAGTCGAACAGGCCGCGCAGATGCAGTTGCACACGGTGCAGGTTGGCAAAAAAGTTTCCCAGGGTCAACGCTCTCTCCTGCGCCTGCACTAACGCCCCGAGATACAGCGCGATATCCCCGACCTGGAGATACCCGGCGCTGGCCTGAAGAGCAGTATAAGAGAAGGCTCCGGCCAGGAGCAGCGCCGTGACACCGGAATACGTGAGCGCCTGTCCAAACTCGCGCAGTCGCAGGCGCTGTACCTCCACCATCATCCTGTCACGCCGCTGCCGGTAGCGTTGCAGCAAGAGATCGCCGAGCCCGAAGACGCGCACCTCGTGTGCGACGGTCGGTTCCAGGGCAAGGCGTGAATAATACTCCATCTCGCGGGCGACGCGGCTATTTTCGGCCAGCGAACGATATTTCTCAGCTTCTATGCGGCGTTGCGCTCGCAGGTTCGGGATGCCCACCAGGAGCAACAGGAGCGGGAGCACCGGGTGGATCTGCCCCAACAGGAGGAGGAGTCCTCCCAGGGTGAGCATGGTACCGGGGCCAAGCGACAGCATCCCCAACATCTGCGGAACCTCGTATGAGGATTGCCGGATCAGCTTGACCTCTTCATGGAAGGACGGAGCCTCGATGCGCCGCAGGTCAACCAGGCGCGCTGAGGCCTGCATGATACGCCGGTCGACCTCGACGATAACACGTTCCTTGATGATCGCCTCCAGATTGTCGTAGAAGGGCTGCAGGCCTCCTGGGATCAAAAGGGTGAGCAGGTAGAGCGCAGCCAGCACGATCAGCAGTCCGCCATCAAACATACCATTCTGCCCGCCCGCGAAATGCAGCGGTGCTGAGAGGACATCAACCAGCCATTTCAGTAGCCAGACCTGCACCACCGGCACACTACTGAACAGGACGATCAGGGCAAGATAGGCGGCCGCAGGCAAAGGGGCAGAGGCCACCAGCAGTTGCAAACCTCTCCAGTAGATATGTAAGCTCTCCAGGTGCGGACGCAGACGCTGCCTGGCTTTATACAGCAGCAGTCTAGGTTGCTCTCTTTTCATTGATCTCCCTCCAGTTCAGTATCGAGATAATGCGCGGCCTGCAGGCGATAGAGGCGCGCGTACTCGCCATCCCGGTCCATGAGTTCGTGGTGGCTCCCCTCTTCCTGAATGCGCCCGCCGGCCAGGTACAGGACACGGTCGGCCACCCGGATGGTTGAGAAACGATGGCTGATCAGCAGGGTCAGGCGACCCTGGGTCAGTTCGTGGAAACGGGTGTAGATGCGATACTCGCTCTGCACATCGAGCGCGGCGGTCGGCTCATCGAGGACCAGGACCTGGCTGTCGCGCAGGTATGCGCGGGCAAGCGCCAGTTTCTGCCACTCGCCGCCGGAGAGTTCGCGCCCCAGCAGCGTCTCCAGGCCATCTGGGAGGCTTTCAAGCAGGGAGTCGCCTCCCGCCTTCACCAGCGCTTCACGCTGAAGTTCGCGGTCGTCCAGGTGTTCGAGCCGCCCCAGGCCAATATTCTCACCTGCCGTGAGTTCATAGCGCCCGAAGTCCTGGAAGATGGCGCCCATCTTGCGACGCAGATCGTCCAGATCGTACTCGCGCAGGTCCACGCCGTCGAGCAGGATACGCCCGCCGGTGGGATCGTAGAGCCGCAGCAGCAGCTTGACGATCGTGGTCTTGCCGGCGCCGTTGTGTCCCACCAGCGCCACACATTCCCCCGGCGCGAGGCGGAACGAGACATCCGAGAGGACCGGCGCGGTCTGTCCCGGATAGGTAAAGCCCACGCGCTCAAACAGGATGCCCTGGCGGATTTGCTCCGGCACTGGTCTCGGATGGGGAGCGACCGGCAGATCGGGAGGCGCCTCGATCACCCGCAGCAGGCTGGGCAGAAAGCCGAGATGGATGGGAAACAGCCCGGTGAAGTAGCTCAAACGCAGCAGCTCCGCTTGCAACAGGGTCGCCGCCCCGCCATAGAGCGCGAGCGCACCGACACTGAGCTGGCTATGGGCCACCAGCCAGATGACGTAGAGGTAGACCCCTCCGCAGGTACAGGCCGTCAGGGTCCCGGCCAGCCACATCGGACGGATCATCCGTTGGCGCTCCTGCACTACGGGCCTGATAACCCGGGCAAACATCGTCTCGTAGCGCTGTCGGAAAAACGAGAAGAGCCCGTAGAGGCGCACGTCCTTGGCCGGATTTGGCAAGAGCAGCATCTCGCGGCTCTCCTGCATACGGCGCGTCTGCGGCGTGCTACTGTAGAGATGGCCGCCGATAAACCAGTCATACGCGAAAGCACGCGCCATCTGCGGCAGCGTCGCCAGGATGAGCAGAAAGGGGACCAGCGGATGCAGTCCTCCCAGGGTAATCGACAGGCTGAGAGCCGTGAGTAGCGCCGACGCGACGATAGCTCCGAAGTAGACCAGGTCGACGCCACGGTTAGCAGCCTCGCGTGCGCGTTTCAGATCGTCGGCGAAACCCGGATCTTCAAAGCGCTCCAGGCCCTGCCAGCGATTGGCAGCCTGCATCACCTGTTCGGTGACGTAGCTGGTCAAGCGGTCACTGGCCTGGCTCTGGAGCAGAGCCGTCAGCGGTGCAACGAGCTGTCCGAGCGCTACCACAGCGAGGGTAAGTGCAATCCAGGCAGCGAGCGGGACATGGGTAACGAGGGGATCAAGCGCGGCTGTGCGTCCCACAGGAGCAGCCAGCTTATCGATGACAGCACGCGATAACGCCAATTGCAGTGGCGTAAGACCCGACTCTATCCCAAAGAGCAGCAGCACACCGACCAGCAAGAGAGGAGCGGCTTTCCAGGCCAGTTTCACGGTCGTCCAGCAGGTACGTGCGGTGCTAGCCAGTCCTTGCCCAAAGGATGTGAAGAAAAGGAAATTCCTCATTGATGCGTTCTCCTGAAAAAAGACAACAAGCATCCCAACCCATAGCCGGGCGTCGATGCGAGATGTAGCAAGAACGTCATCAGGTGGAGGCGAACGGGCTTGAGGGATGGCCGCGTTTTTTGCAAAACGAACCCTTTCACAAGCGGGAAAGCATGTGAGAGAAGATGCCCTTCCCGTTTGCGCTGTGGCGCTGTTTCGATGAAGTTGTGTAGGGCAAACGGAACTCGGTTTACCTGGCAGAAGTGGGCATGCGCGGCTTCGAGCGAGCACGCCACGCGATGGTTGAGAAGACTTGGCTCCGTCTCTGGCAAGGGGCCAGGTCTCTAAGGTCAGCCACTAAAGAGCGAGGGATGGGGGTTCCAGGCTTTGGAGAATCCAAGGCACACATCTGCGACGAAGATGCGGAGCAGCTCCCGTGCTAGCAGCACGGGAATGTTCTCTTGTTCGTTTCGTACGAACTGTCTCATGCTGTGCGTCCTGACAGGTTCAGTCATAACGAACGCTCCCCCTTCTCTAATAACACATCAGACAATAGAAATCTATCTGTCCTTGTTATGCCCAACGCAATGGCTCTTTGTCAAGTCCAATGACTCTGCGCTAGCGATCACTTTTGATGAAGTCTCCCGTACCAAACCTCGCCAGGGATGGTGGCCCTCCGTCAATTGCGGTGATTCAAAGAGCAAATGAGCAAGCGAAGCGTTTCTACTTCGGTGCTGGACCTCTCTGCTTACGTGATGATGATGGCTAAGAACTGCTCAGCTATCACCAAATTGGGGGGGAAGGTTCCAGGTCGTGATTACGTGTGGTCTGCTTGGTTGCTCATGAGGTTACCCGGTCGAGTAGCTTGTTTGAACGGGTCAAAGGGATGAGCTTAACATGCTCAATATAAATAGTGAGATGCTGGTAGTCAGTACATGAGGCTTCTCGTTGGTTCAGACAAAGCTGAACACGCCACCTATGACGATAGTCATGATCAGGGAAGCGAGCAACCATGACCTGCGACATGACCTGGGACACATGGAATACCAGCGCGTTTCTGCTACACTGAAGTCAGCGGCCGGAGTGGTCCTGCAAGTGATTGACCTGCACAGGTTATCCGGCTCGTGCTTGGAGTTCGCGGGGAGTCGTCTCGTTTCCGACAACGGCTGTTGCAAACGGAGCAACTCAGCGCGAAGGGCAAGTCGGAAGCTGGTTCTTGAACACGACCAGTGGAGGTTGATTCCTATGTTTTTCAAATCGGAACAGCGCGGCTTTGCCGTCGGCCAGGAGGTTGGCAGCTGTGGACGCTGCACGCGTGTAGTGCTTGGCCTGCTGGGACTCGTCTATATCGGAGGGTCGGTGGCGCAGAGTGGACTATCCGCGGCGCTGCTCGGCCAGATAGGAGGCAGCTTGCTTCTGACTGCGGTCCTGTACATTGCCCTCTTCTGGGTGCTGGGTGCAAGAGTGCTCTCCCACCTGCATCCCTGGATTCGCACGGGCATATTCTGGGGCCCCATGCTGTTCATTCCTCTTCTTCTTCTCATTTCCTGGGGATGGGGATTCGGGATGCTGCTGTACCTGTCCGTGACCCTGATCGTCGGGGGGCTGACGTCCTACGGTGGTTGCGAGGTGGTGGCGTTGCCCAGCCTCCTCTTCCGGCGACATTATACGGTCTACTGCCCGCTCAATGCCATCGACCTGGTCGAGCGCCGCTACACTAAACGGTAAACGCACACGATGGCTCCGGTTATGCACGGGGAAAGCCTGAAGCGGCCAGAAGCGAGCGCTCGATGCCTGTCGCCTGGCGATCGAGCGTGCATGCGCTCGCTGTCCCTAGCCCACCTTCCACCAGGTGCAGGCGCAGCACCTGGCTCTGAGCCAGGTGCTGCACGGCACACGCCAGAGCCGCAGGATCTCCAGGGGGAACGCGGACGCAATTGACGCCATCGAGGCAGTACTCGCTCGATCCTCCTACACCGGTGGCAATCACGGGACAGCCGCTGGCCATCGCTTCCAGGGGTACCAGCCCAAAGGCCTCGTGTTCGATCATGCTCGTAAAGAGGGTGACATCGGCTTGCTGATAGCGTTGGCGTATCTGCTGCCGAAACACCAGTGAGAAGGAAAGTTGAGATGCGACCCCCAACGTTGCGGCCAGCGCTTCCAGACGAGAGCGATACGCCGGGTCAACCATCCCGACGATCGCCAGGGTAGTGTTGGGTGGGAGGAGTGACAGTGCGTGGATAGCCGTCTCAACCCCTTTCTCTTCGATCACTCGTCCCATCCAGAGCAAGCGCCACCGCCAGGGACGATTGGGCACCTCGACCAACGGCGGAAACTCGGTTGGGGAGAGACCTGGAAAGACGATCTCGGCGAGAGGAAAGTGCCACCCGCCGATCTGCTCGGCTCGTCTCTTGGTCCAGGCGCTCACAAAGCAGAAGATCCCCAGCGCTCCCAAGTCTGGCAGTCGTGTAGGAAGTCCTGTGCTCTGCTCGACTGCTACTGCCTGCTCCAGATGCTCATTGCACCATCTGAGCCAGGCATCGGCCCACCCACCGTAGCAGAGCCAATCATCCCCGATGACAAAGACAAGCGGAAAGCCCAGGCGCGCTGTGGTCGTGATCAGCCCCAGCGACATAGCTCCCATGTGCCAGAAGACTACGACATCGGGGTGATAGGTTGCCAACACGTCCTGTATCTGCACCTGGTTGTGCTGTTCAACGGCCAGCGCCTCGTGAAAGGGCGGGTCCAGGCAGGCTGACCCGTCCCAGTAGCTGCGCAGGATGCGGCGCACCGGGACAGCGCCTTCTTCTGCATCAGGACCTGCCGAGACAATCCCAGATTCCAGGGGGAGCGTGGTGAGCACCAGCACCTCGTGCCCACGCTGCTTGAGCCAGGTGCAGACCTGTGCGCACATCACCCCGTACCCGCCAAGCACCGGAGGCGGGTAATCGAGCGTAATGTTAAGGACACGCAGCCGTTTCTCCACTGGCGCTGACTCCTGGTCTCTCATGTCGCATCCACCGAGCTGGTTTGGGCCACCAACCGTCCTACGTAGGCGGCTTCCTCGACCGAAAGCAACAACACGTCTGGATGGTCAACAAGAAAGGTCGCGGCTGCCTGCTCCGACTGAAACAAGAGCGACTGCTGGCAAAAGGTAGCTCGCGAGCAGTCGCTGCGCTGGGCTGGCACGGTTAACGACATCACACCGCTCGCAGGGGATAGGTCCCTGATGACCCCTTCAGGTGTGGCGACAAAGGTAATAGGCTGACCGGTGACGGGGCACGTCGACTGAACCTGTGCCTCGAAGTGAAGCGACGGTGGCAACAGGACCGTATCAAAGGCGCACCAGGTGTAGAGATGCTTCCCACCAAGCTGAACGCGATGGGAGGTGGGGACCAGGGTCACTCCCAGGCCGACGATATTGCCAGCCCGATCAAACTCGACATCTGGTGGGAGCTTCGC
>WNFG01000362.1_pt1 | contig 37950 bp, 25 predicted proteins | sample 5400431 | NCBI WGS metagenome assembly WNFG01 (sample SAMN13153346, study PRJNA577476) | soil metagenome | isolation source: 120 cm saprolite under Douglas fir tree site 2 hole 3 replicate 2 | place: USA:California | collected 2015-04-18
CGCGCAGGTTAAGCCCGACCAGATGAAAGACTGTCTTACCAAGATCAATGCCGATGGTGTGTAGTTCCATGGGAGGCCTCCTCCACCTCTTATAACCGCCCCGTTGGCTCGGTAAAAGCGGCGGACCATCCCATTAGTTGTCCGCCCACCAGTGTTTGTGCATTTGAATTCCTTCCGATTGGCCGACAACCCACGAGGTGCAGCCTAACCAGCCGGCGAGGATGACGCTGTGGCGTCCAGAGAAGGTGGCGTGACGCCCTTGATGACGAGCCAGAGCCAGAGCGCGATCTCTCCGAAGAAGGCGGACTGACGAAAGAGGAAGAGAGATTTCTCTCTGCGCAAGCCGACGGCTTCGCAGGAGCGAAGCGGAAGATAAAAGTCGGCTCGCTCCGTTCGGTCCCGAAAAACCGTCCGGGATGCAAAAAGCGCAAATGACGGGCGGGCAGAAGGCGGCTACTTCGTAGTCATGCCGATCGTCTGCAGCCAGGTTTCCACCAACTGGGGCCATCGCGTTATCGGAAGCTTGGTGCGGCGCAGTCCAAACGCATGCCCGCCCTGGGCGTACAAATGCATCTCCACGGGAACGCCGGCCTTCTTCAGCGCAATGTAGTAAGCCAGCGAGTCGTCTACGTTGTCCACGTGGTCATCCTCAGCCTGGAGCAAAAACGTAGGCGGCGTCTGGGGGGTGACAGGAATTTCGGGATTCAAGGCAAGATCTTTATCGGCATTCGCCGGATGAGGGACGACAAACTTTTTGGCGCCCTGCTTAGCATCCCATTCCGCCGCGGGAAGCGACAGATGTCCCGGATAGATGGCCACCGCAAAGTCCGGGCGGCAGCTTTCTTTGTCGGCGGCATCGACAGGCGGGTACAAACGCTTCGCGAAGTGCGTGCTGATCGCCGCCGACAGATGACCTCCTGCCGAAAACCCAAGCACACCAATCTTGTGCGGATCGATATGCCACTCCGCGGCGTGAAAGCGCAGCAGCCCCACGGTCCTCTGCGCATCTTCCAACGCCATCGGCGATTCCGGATACGGCCCCGATTTCGGATACGGCCCCACATCCGTCACGCGGTATTTCAGCAGCACACACGTAATCCCTTTGGGCGTCAGCCAATCGCAGACCTCCGTGCCTTCAAAATCGATGGCCAGGCCCTGATAGCCCCCGCCAGGGAAGACGACGACCGCAGCGCCCGTATTGTTTCCCTGTGGCGAATAGACGGTCATCGTAGGCCGCGTCACGTTGAACACCCCCACCACCGGCCTGCCGGCAATCAGCCCCTCCTTCCCCGACGACGTCGTAGTGACCTCCGGCCCCGCAACAGGCTGGGGATCAGGCACCGTCCCCGGCCATATCGGCACGTGCGTATGTCCCGGTGAGGGCTGCCAGCCGGTCTGCTGCGCACGCGAAGCGCTAAACGCAAACACAACACAGAGAGCAAAGAGCAAAGGCTTCATGACAATCCTCACGGGGCTTAATATACCCTCAAATGCCGCGCCCCGTAGAACCGTGCGGGGCACACAAACCGTGCCTACCTCGGGTATGATGAGGTGACGAGTGACGAGTGGCGAGTGGCGAGTGGCGAGTGGCGCGGGGGGAGCCGGCCCAGAAATGGGGTAAGCGTGGCAAACTAATTTAGTTCTTGACAAGGCGGTTACTATTGTGATAGGATTATTAATGGAAAGAACTACGCCCCGACTAGGTCGGGGCTTTTTGTTTTTAGGGCTGCTCCCGCGCTGAAAACATTGCCCTTACGAGAGGAACACGGCTATGAGTGGCCGTCCCACGGGACATTTTCAGAGGCCTGGCTGTGAGGTGTTTCAGAAATAAGCCACAAATTTTATGCTCCACGCGGGTGGGGCCCTTACAGGGTCGACAAGCCCCCACGCAAGAAAAACCACGGGTCTAAAGACCCGCCACTACAATATCTTGCGGAGCGCGAGTTTTTGAGAGTTATTTCTGGGACCCGCCTCTAGAGATCCGAGCTACAAAAACATCCTCCGGGCTTAGCTACAAAACATCCACAGGACTTAGCTACAAAACCATCCTTCGGACTTAGCTACAAGACCATCCTGCGGAATTTCTGACTTGGGACGCGCTGAAGCGCGCCCCTACAACGGACACTGAACATGAAAAACAAAAAACTCAACGCGGTACAGGTGTGGAAACAATTGGAAGACTTGCTGGTGCCGCGGCTGCACCTCTCGGTGTTCGACCGCGCGGTGTATTCGCACCTGCTGCGGCACAGCTGGCTTGAAGGGAAGCCGGAACTACGCTTTTCGATTCTGTGGCTGGCTCGCGGCGCATGCATTTCCACCGGGATGGCGCGCCAAGCGGTGCGCACCCTGGTCGGCAAAGGCGCGCTGCGCCTGGCCGAACGCAGCAAGGCTGGTCATGTGGTCAAGGTGCGCTTGCCCGCGGAGATCCGGTCGGTTCGCACGAGCGAAATCGCAGAGCGCGCCGCGGGGGGTGGGCCTGGCGCGGGCGACCTGGAGAAAGCGGACTTTCTGGAAACGCGGGGGCTGCGCGAAGCGATCCACGCGCGCGAGGGTGGGTTCTGCTTCTACTGCATGCGGCGGCTGACGCCGATGTTGCGGTGCATCGACCACGTGGTGGCGCGTGTGCGGGGAGGGGGTAATGGGTACCGCAATCTGGTGTCCTCGTGTTCGGAATGCAACTCGCAGAAGGGGGAGCGGCGGGCGGAGGATCTGCTCCGCGGGCTGTACCGGGAAGGACGATTGAGCGCAGACGAACTCAGCGGGCGGCTGCGCGCGCTGGCGAGGCTTGCCGCAGGAAAGCTGCGGCCTCCTTTAGAAAATGGAAAATAGAAATTAGGAAAGGGCAAGAGAAAGACGCTACTACCGAGGTTAACAGTCCCGACAGGGTCGGGATCTTCGATTGAAAGTTGAAAGTTGAAAGTTGAAAGTTGAAAGTTGAAAGTTGAAAAGTAAAGGCGCCTGAAGAAGCTCGGGAGGCCAGCGGCTAGCTAGAAAATAGAGGACTTTTTTCGACAGGCTGGTGAACGAAAAAAAGCGCCGGGGCAGCTTCGCTGAGGGGCCAAGGCACCCCGGCTTATCCTGCCCGCCTCCGCAGTGAGCGAGCAAGAAACTCGACAAGAATGCTTCCTGGCGTGGGATCAGGAAGCGGATGAAAAACTCTTGTGACCGCAAATCCGCGAAGCGCTTCAAACTCGGCTTGCGGATTTTGTGCCGCCGCACAAGATCGCGCGGCTGTCAACGGGGAAGCGGGGAACTTCCCTTTTCATCAAACTCTTTTTCATAGCCGCGGAAAAGAAAGTTTTCTTTGCAGCAGCGACTAAAGTCTACTTTTGGTCTTCGCCGCGAAGGAATTCGTAGCGCTCGATGGCGGCAACCACGCCGATGGCGCCTTCGTCGCGCGGCTCGGTGCGCTGCACGCGCCCGAGGCAGCGGACGCGTACCGGGCCGGCCAACGTAATCTCATTCGGAAGCGTCAGCAGAATTTCAACGGGCGAACCTTCGCGGACGTCCTTGGAAAGAAAGAAGTAAACACCGCGGGAGCTGACATCCCGTGACTCGGTGCTGGTTTCACCAACCGCGGCTCCCGTTGTCCAACGAACGGTAAGCGGCAGCCGCATGGAAAAGCGCTGGGTAGTGCGGCGTTCGGAACCCGTCAAGGAAGTCCTCCTAGTCGAAGGGCAAGTGTATCCGGGTGGGGGCCAGCTAACAATAGGACTCAAGATACAAAAGCGTCTCAATTTTTAGAAGTACGGAAGTACTAGGACGAGGCCGAAAAATAGGACTGATGGATTGGCAGGGGGCTCTTTATTGCCGAGATTTGAGCTTTCCCAGATTGGTATGGCGGCGGCAGAATAGGGCATTTCCGGCCTAAAACTCGATTCTGACGCCTAGTTGCCCTTCGCGGCCGGGGAGAACTTGCAACACTTGGCCGAATAGGGGGGCGGTCGAATTTGTAGTCGCCGGGGGAAGGCCCTCGACGGCGGCGGGATTGGCGCGGTTTAACAAATTGAAAAACTCGAGGTAGGCATGGAGCTTGATCCGCTCGCCGAAATCGAAGCGCTTGGCGATGCGCGCATCGAGGTTGACGAAAGGGGGCGCGACAAATTGATTGCGGCCCTGCAGGAAATCGACGCCGTTGAAGTGGCCGTCGCCGTCAACGTCCGGGGGCTTTACGGCAAACCCGGCGCTATAGTGGAACCCGCTTTGTGCTCGGAAAATGCCGCTAAAGTCCACTTTCCAGGGGAGTTGGACGAGGCTGTACCACAGGAACGTGTGGTTCAAGGCCAGATCGGAGGGCCCCTTATCCAGGTTTGGCCCGTTGTAGAAAATGCCGGCTTTGGGAACGGGGTTGCCGTTGCTCGCGGTGAAGGGGCCGCTGGCGTTGGTCTGGTGGGTGACCGGATCTGTGACCAGGGTGGTCATGCCCACAAAGCTGTCGGTGGGACCGGTGGCGGCGGCGAAGGCGGCTCCGAGGTTGGTCTGCAAGTCGCTAACAAAATTGGAGTTAAGGGCGTTGTCGGTTTCCTGGGTCCAGGTGTAATTCGCGTTCAGGGTGAAGGACTTGCTTATGCGTTTCGTGAAACCGAACGCTACGGCATCGTACGTCCCATGAAACCAAGGTCCATAGCCGAAAGTGAGAGGGGAGCCGGCGGGCATCGTTTCAGCGGTATGTCCAGGGATGCGCGCTTCAAAAGCCAGGTTGGTGTCGCGCACGCCAAGGATGTTGTCGATGCTCTTGTGGAAGTAGTCGAGCTCGACCATCGTGCTGGGGGAAAGTTGACGCTGCAGTCCGGCGTTAAACCCATTGGTGTGCGGAGTCTTGAAAGCAGGGTCCACGGTGATGGGAATGCCGTTGACGGGGAAGGCTTTGCTGCCGATGGTGAGATTGCCGAAGGGATCGTAGGAGAAGGAGCCGGGTGCGGCACCCACGGCCGCGCTGACGGCGTCGGCGAATTGTTGGGGAGTAAAGCCGGTTAGCGCCTGGAGGTTGTTCAGATTTACGACCGCGTTCGCCGGAATGGGGGCATGGCCCGGCGCAACCACGCTGTTCAGATGGTCGAAGCCGTAGAGCGGCTGATTCGTCCCGTTGGGAAATTTCGCCGCGCACTTCAGACCCATGGAGAGAATCTGCGCATCCGTCAAATTCGCGGAGGCGCAAGGAACGGGAAGCCCTTCGCTGGCAAAAAGAATCGTGAGGATGCTGGGATCGCCATAGAAAAGGCGCGGAAAGGAGAGGAACGTCTGCGTGACCAGGTTGGCGCCGCCAAATCCGGGAATGTCGCGGGCCAGCCCGAGGCGGAAATGATCGTAAAAGAGGCCCCAGCTCGCGCGGAGAATGGTCTTCGGGGTGATGGACCACGCAAGACCCATCCGCGGCGAGGAATTTGTTTTGTTGGGGAAGCGATTGTCATAGTCCCAGCGCAGACCGAGATTCAGCGTGACGTTCTTAAAAACTTTCCAGTCATCCTGAACGAACGCGCCGTTATAGTCGTTGCGCAGCGCGATAACATTGTCCTGAGGCGTGCGGCCGCCTTGGGCATTCAGGAAGTACAAGCCGGAATTGACGGCGCCGAACATCTGCAGATCCGCGCTGGTAGCGAACAATTGGTTGAGGAGATTGCTCGCTTCCGCGCCATCCACGTGCGCGCGCTGGAAATCCCATCCGAATTTCCAACCATGCCGCCTGGCTTGCTTGGCCAAATTCGCGCCCAGGGACACATACTTCTGATCGAGAAGCAGGGGCGTATGTCCCGCGCCGAATTTCACCTGCGGCTGATCGCCGAATAGTCCGCCGGTGTTCAAACTGCTGAAGAGATTTGCCAGCGTGGAGGCAGTGCCAGCTGCCGTATGGGCCGGAATCACATCCGAAGGCTCCCCGCGATATTGCGCATAAAAGGTAAGCAAGAAGGGATTGCGTTGTTCGCCGAGCATAGCCGTGTCGCTGAAACCAAGCAGCAAGCGGCGGGAATCGAGATTGTTGCGCGTGGAAGGCAAGTCGATGGCTTGCAGCAGCGGCAGGAAATCGGTCAGATGCGAGTTGGTAAGATTAAATTGCTGGCTCAAGCGATGGCGTCCCCACTGTTCGTCCAGCTTGGCGCGCGCGCGTGTATCGAAGGTTTTCGAATGCAGGTTTAGCGGGGATTCGAATTGGATGAGGCTAGACGGCGTGTTTTGCGGAAACTGAAAATTCAGTTGGCGGCTCTCGAGAATGCGCTCGACCGAGCCAAAGAAGAATATTCTGTCTTTGAGAATTGGGCCGCCAACCTGCGCGATGGGATCGTAATTCAACTCGAAGGGAACATTGCCGGCGAGAACGAGCGGCGAGTCGGAGGAATCGAGCTTGTAATTGCGGTGGAAAAAGGAAACGCCGCCATGCCAGTCGTTGGTGCCGCTTTTCGAAACGACGTTGATAATGCCGCCCGACCCGCGGCCGAATTCCGCTTTGTAGCTTCCGGTGACGACCTGGAATTCAAGGATGGAATCCTGATTGAATTGCGCGGCCGCTCCGCCGTTGACTTCATCCCGGTTGGGCATGCCGTCGATGAGGAACACGGCGTTGCCGCCGCGTTCCCCGAGGATGGGCGTTGCGCCATCGTGCGAAGGGTCCTGTTGCCGGTTGATCGCCACGCCGGGAACCAACTGCAACAGGTCCAGGTAATTGCGGCCGTTGATGGGCATTTGATCGATCTGCGCCGGCAAAATCGTGGCGCCGGTGGAGGACGTGGTGCTTTCCAGCAAGGGCGCTTCGCCGGACACTTCCACTTTTTCTGCCTGGCTTCCCACGTTCAGAACAAGATCCAGAATAAAGGTGCGGTTCAGGCTCAATTCCAGGCCCCGCACGGTTTTCGTGGAAAATCCATCTCTGGATGTTGTAACAACATAAACTCCGGCAGGAAGGCCCGGAATTCGAAAGGCACCGTCGGCACCGCTCGAGGCGCTGCGATCAAAGCCAAGGGTGGGGTTACTAATTTTGACTGCGGCTCCGGCGAGCGCCAGCCCTTGCTGGTCGGTGACGATCCCTTCCACAATGGAGGTGGTCTGTGCGCGCAGGGTCGAGGCGACAGCTAGTAGAAGGGCGCCTACAAAAAGTGTGGCGTTCAAAATACGCCAGCAAAGAATTTTCTGCCCGTGGAATGCTTCGAACGACAGCCATTTTGACGAGTTCACAATTCCTCCCGAAAGACCACTGACGCGGCGTAAACAAATAAATGGAATGAACTACCAGCGTCTCGGCTTCGGGCGTGTCCTTGCGTCGAGTCCAAAACGGTAGTCCCGGCTAGAGGGGCTAGACTTCGGGGGTTCCGCCGTTTGGTTCTAAAATGCTCCAAGCGGGACATCACGCCGCTTGGCAAATCGAAAAAAGGATTCGACAGTGGTCACATTTTCCCTGGCGCCTGATTTTCCATCAAGGCTGCGGCGCGAGTAAGGCAGACTTGCAACTGCTGCTGGAGTACGGCGAAATCAACGGGCTTGGGGACGATGCTGCTGCACCCGCTTTCAAGAATGTGCCGTTGTTCGGCGGCCATGGCTTGGGCGGTCACCGCAATAATAGGGGTGTTGCGGAGCACCGGCTGATGACGCATCCACGACGCCAATGACAGGCCATCTTCCGTCCCCAGTTGAACGTCAAGAAGTACCGCGTTCGGGTGTTCCGTTCGAACGGCCGCAAATGCGGCGTTCAAGTTCACAGCCAGCAGAACCTCGTAGCCCTCCGCTTCCAGCCAATCGCGCAGCAGTTCGCTGTTGAGCGGGTTATCTTCGACGATTAGAATGCGCTGCTTCACACCTTCACCGCCTGTGGCTTGCCTACGGCGCGTTGCAATTGCTTCAGCAGACCTTCCTGCCAGGATTCCTGCTTGCGGAATAAAGATTGCGCGTTCGCGCGCAAGTACGCCTTCTCCTGCTCGGTCAAGTCCTTGCTGGTCAGGACGAATATCGGGAGTTCGGAGGTACGGGGTTCGGCCCGCCATTCCGCGAGGAGTTCGAAACCGCCTACTTTCGGCAGCACCAGATCGAGAATTACCAGCCCCGGCAGAGAGGCCGCCACCTGCGCGCGGGCGGAAGCGCCATCGGCGGCGGTCGCCACGTCATATCCCCTGGTCTTGAGCAACTCCGCGATCATCTCGCGTGTGGACGCATCGTCTTCCACAACCAGAATGGGCTGGGCGGGAGAGGAGCCTTCGCGGCCTTCCAGACAGCGAGTCACGGCGGCGAGCAAAGTCGCTTTGTCAACGGGCTTGACCAAGTAGTCGTCCGCGCCGATGGCTGCGCCGGTGGTTGGTTGGTCCACGATGGTAACTACGATCACCGGAATGCCCGCAGTGCGAGGGTCGTGCTTCAATTGGAGCAAGATCTCCCAGCCACTGGTCGGCTTCATCAACAAATCCAAGGTGATCGCCTGCGGTTGCAAATCCGCGGCCATTTCCAGGGCACGCTCGGGCTGATCGCAGGAAACCACTTCATAGCCGGAAGAAGTCAGTTGCGCTTCGAGCAGGTGAGCCGCCATGCGATCATCTTCAATGATCAGGATCTTTGGCGTTTTGGCGGCCTTCCTCGCCCCATTTGGCGCGCGCGGGCGAGCTTCCCTGACGCCTTTAGCAAGAGGCAAGCTGAAATAGAAGCAACTCCCGCGACCGAACTCGCTGTCGAGGCCCAGGCTCCCGCCCTGTAATTTGACCAGGCTCTCCGTGATGGCCAGGCCCAAACCTGTGCCCTCCGCGCCCTCGCCGGATTTCCGCAAACGGTAAAAAGCTTCGAAGATGCGCTTTTGTTCTTCCGCCGGAATCCCCGGCCCGTTGTCGCAGACTTTCACTTGAACTTCCCGTCCTGCCCGCAGCGCTTCCAGGTCGATGCGTCCGCCTTCGGGAGTGAATTTGATGGCATTGCCGACCAAATTCATGAGCACTTGCTTGAATCTTGTGGCGTCGGCGTGGACGCTCAAACCGGGATCCGCATGGGAAGACAATTTGTGTGTTTTTTTCTCGGCCAACGGCCGCAAGGCGCTTACCACTTCTCCAAAGATGGTTTCGACAGAGAGGTCTTCAAACGACAGCTCCAGGCGGCCCGCCTCGATCTTGGAAAGATCCAGAATGTCGTTAATGAGTTTGAGCAAATGCTTCCCACCGGTATTGATGTGGCTGACGTAACGCTGCTGGCGTTCGTTCAGCTGGCCGTAGCGCTTGTCGGCGAGGAGGTCGGAAAAACCCATGACCGCGTTCAGGGGGGTGCGCAACTCGTGGCTCATAGTGGAGAGAAAACGGTCCTTGAACTTGCTGGCGCGCTCGGCGTCCTCTTTGGCGCGGATCAGGGCGGCTTCCACACGGCGGCGCTTGCGAATCTCGTTGGTGACAATCACGCTGTAAACAGGCAGGACGAAAAAGACGATCACGACGACCAGGACGAGAAGGAGCATGAAGACTCTTGATGTGATATGCACGTTGATCTGGTGCGTGCTCACGTAGCGGTAGACGGCGGCCACCAAACACACAAACGCGAGAGCCAGGCCGATAGCCCAGCTCCACCTCCGGCTAAGCGTGGATTTCATTCCGCTTCACCACAGTTTCCGCCCACACAGCGACATAAATGCCTTGGCACAGCTATAGGAGGTCTTTCGGGAAGGGGGTAAATACCGGAAGTTCCAAGGTTATGCTAGACGAAAGAAACGTAGTGGATGGGAATTTCTGCGGCAGTTATGCCAATCAGTACACGGCTGAAAAACGGCAAGAAGTAGTCTCATTTTCCTGGCCGGTGAAACAACTTTGGCTTCGCGGAAAGTATTGCTAGGCATCAGGGCGTCACTTCATCGACGGACCTGGGTCGTCTTTGCATCAGCCTAGTTTACGGTGAGCATCACCGTGGCCGTGTGAGGAGTGCCACCACCCGATGCTCCGGTAATGGTGACGGTGTAGGTGCCGGGTTGCGTGCCGTGTTGGGGAGGCGGCCCGCTATTCGAGTTGCCGCAGCCTGCGGCCTGGAACACCAGGAAGAGAACCAAGCCAGCAAGGGGAATGGAGATCGCGATCCGCTGGCGGCGAGTCCGCGCTGCAAATGTGAGCAGTATGGCGGCAAGAATGGCCAAGAGCAGGAGTGGCACGATTTTCTGCCACGGGCCGAAACGCCGGAGCGGGCGAATCGGGATAAGGAGCTGGTGAGCCATCGTCGTTACGGTGATGGTCGTGCTGGCGCCTGGCGCAACGGACGGGGGATTCGCGGCGCAGGTCGTAGCTGCCGCGGGAAGCGAACAAGTTACGGCGACGTTCGAGGCGAACCCGCCGACGGAACCGATGGCAACGGTGTACATGGCTGGACTACCTGCGTTGACGGTGGCGGTGGTTGGGGCCTGTGGCGTCATGGTGAAGTCGGGAGTTGCAACAAAAGAGAAGTTCAAGACGCTCTTCCCGCCGAAGGCGATGGGATTGGGAACCAGTCCTCCGCCGACGAAGATGACGTTGGATGAGATGGGACCGGCGGAGCCGACCATGATGTAGTAGGTGATGCCGGCGGTGAGACTGATGTTGGGGAGACTCACAGGTATGACAAGAGTCGTGACGAAGCCACTGCAAGCATTGGGAACGGGCGTGAGCGCCGCTTGCGAGGCGCCGGTCCAGACGGAAAGCCAGGTCACGTAGCTGCTGCCGCTCGTATCCAGGTTCAAAGTTCCGCTGCTCGCGGGCGTGAACTTGTACCAAATGGTATTGGAGCGCCCGAATACGATGGAGGGCGGCGGAGTTCCACCAAGTTGGCCGCAGGGCGGAGTGGGATCATTCGTCTCGGTGGTGGCGTTGGAAGAGTCCTGGATGTCCGTGCCATTGCCATTGTTGATGGTGGCGAGATCTATGGCACCAACGAAATTGTCGTTGGGAGGAGCTTGAGCAAGTACCTTGAATGTAGGAGGAGCCGGACCCCCCAAGTTGGAAGTGGAAAGCCCTCCGCCGGGAGGAGGAGTGGAGACCGCGAAGTCGTTGGTGCTGCCGAATGGTCCCAGTGCGCTTGCGGGGATCGTAGCTGACAATGAGGTTGCCGAAATGAAATTGGTCGCAAGTTTAAGTTTTCCGCCGGTACCGTTGAAGAATGGATTTAGGATGACGATGCTCTGGGGAGTGAAATTTGTTCCGGTAACGGTAATCTGGGCGGAAGTGGATGGGGCCGATTGAACGGGCGCAGTCGCCGGCGCAACGCTGGAGAGGGTGGGCAACAAAGCGAGTACGGGAAATGGCAGACCTGCGGTGGTCTGAGCGTTGTCGGTTACAGAAACTTGGGCAACTCCTGGGGTTTGCAGAGCGGCCGATGGGATTGCTGCGGTCATTTGTGTCGTAGTGGAAGAAGTGGGGGTAATCGGTAAGGTGGTCCCATTTATGGTGAAGTTTATTTTTGAAATTGAGGTAAAGCCGTTGCCGTTTACGATGAATTGAGCGACGCCGGGGTCGCCAGCGTTGGCCGAAACCGGCGAAAGCGAAGTGATTCCAAAAGATTTGACCCCGCCAAGCATAAGGTCCCAAACGCCGCGACCATGCGTGGCGGCGCGCAGAGTGCGCGAGGGATCGTGAAGCTTCAGAGAGAGGACGGCAACATTTGGAAGGCCGTTACTGAACGTCGTCCAAGTGCAGCCAATTGCCGTGCAGGCACCAGTGAAGACACCTAAGTCAGTGGCAGCGTAGAGAGTTCCAGGCACATCCGGGTCGATTACCAAATCATTGACCGGAATATCGGGCAAATCGCCGGTGGTCAGGGCCGGCTTGGAACAGTCGACTGTGGTAGCGGCGCAACTAAGGTCGATCCAAGTTGTGCCGCCGGTGGTCGTCTTGAAGATGTGACCTCGGAGGTCACTGTTGAATCCAGTAAAGCCGGAATAGGTGATATAAGCGGTGTTACCGGTCGCGTCCGACGAATCGATGACGAGCTGCGTCGGCTGGCGGGGCGGTAGCTGATTTTGCCCCACGCTTTTAAAGGTGCCTGCTCCCGCAGCGACATTGGTGGAAACAAACACAGCGGAAGGACCAGGAGGATTGAGGGAAAAATCGGGCGTAGTGGCCGCGTAAACAACGTTCCCATTGGCCCCGCCTCCGACTGCAAGGGCCACGACGACCGTATTTGTGTTCAGGGCTGCTCCACCATTGAGGGCTTGCCAGCTAGTGGCGCCATCCACGGTCTGATAGACCTTGATTGTTCCAAAATAAAGGCGATTGGGATTGGCAGGGTCGATGGCCATGGGAGCGATAAAGTTGACAGGATCAGCGAGGCTGATGCCAGTCCTAGCGAGACGAAACGAGTGGGGAGTGCCGTTGGTTACGGACTTTTGCAGCATGATGAGCTGACAAAGGGTATAGACGGTGCTGGGAATGGCGGGATCGATCAGCGTCCAGCCGCCGTCGCCGCAGGCGTTATTGTTCGTCCAAATGGAATTGCCATTATAGTTCTGGCTGCCATTGTCCTGGGTACCACCGAAAGCGATGGCCGGATCCGAGGGATGGATCGAGAGGCTGGGGTAGAACTGCGTTATTTGTAAGGGAAGATTGTTCAGATTGGTCCAGGTGACCGTTGCAGCTTCAGTGTCGTCGGTGCGCCAGACGCCGCCGTCGTTGCCGAGGTACATGCGCACGGTGGAACCGGTCTTGACGAAGGCCATGGCGTGTTCGTCCACGTGAGGCAAGCCCGAAGTTCCAGATGGTGCCGTGGGAATGGCTGGGTTCCAGGTTATGCCGCCATCGGTGGAATGAATGATCCATTCGAAGGTTATAGAAGGAGTGCTGAAGACTTCGTGCGCGCCGCCGCCAAAGAAAACTATGCTCGAATTGGTTGGGTCAACCTTAATGACGTTGTCGTACCAGCACTGCGGGGAACAGACGTCCGGCGCATTGGTGTTCGTCCAGTCAGTGCCGCCATCCGTAGTCTTGAACACACCAAGATTGTTTCGTGATGCCGGCGAGAAACCGGTGAGTGGATCCACGGTGGCATCGGCAATCGAGGCATAAACGGTATTTCCCGTTGTGTCGGCAGCTGCAATGCCGAGATCGATGCGGCCGATGCTGGAGACGGGTACGCCGGCGATGCCGTTCGCAGTGACATTCGAGAATGTGATATTCGCGCAACTTGGAGGAGCCGTGCCCGCGCTTCCTTTTCCATCCGCATTGGTGGACTTGTAAATTCCATTCGGGTTTGTGGCGCCGGTCAAACTGCCGGTAGTTCGCCCGAGCGCGGCGTAGGCTGTTGTGGCGCTGGCGAATCCGACGAACGTCGCCATCTCTCCGAAAACGGTGGGAATGCTGTTCCAAGTGGTGCCGCCGTTATCGGAGCAATACACGCCGCCGGCCGTTAGACTCACAGTGGCTTGAGGAATGTGCGCGGCGACCAGAACCAGATTCGGATTGGAGGGATTAACGGCAACATAGCTGATGTGCGCGCCGCCGTCGCTGAAAAAGCCGAAAGTGAAATCGCTGTAAGGACCGATGAAGGGACAGGTGGCGCTGGCTATGGTGCAAGTCTGCGTCCAGGTTTGTCCATGGTCCGTTGATTTCAGGACGCCGGCGCCAAAGTAAACGTCGAAACCGATGGAAGCTTGTTCGCCTGTACCGGCATAAACTGTACACGCACTCGGTGCTGGATTGCATGCGGATGGGGCAAAAGCGATGGAGCCCATTGCCAAAGAAGGATTTTGATCGCCTTGGGGAGTCCAAGTTTGGCCGGCGTCGGTCGAGCGCCAGATGCCGCCCTGGGCGGCGCCAATTAGGAGAGCATTGCCGGTGGAATCGCTGGGGTCCACGGCGATGGTCGTGACTCTCCCAGTGGTGGGAGTATAGAACCCACCAATGGTGGGCGCGGGACCAATCGCGTTCCATTGAGGAGTGCTCAGAGCCTGTGTCGTGAGGGCAGGCGCGGGTGAAAATGTGCCATCGGCATGACGGACGAGCTTGCCTTCGGCCTCCATCATGCGCTGCAGGTGCTGAAAGGCCTTGAGGCGGGCACCGGCGGGGATATGGCCATCGGCGGAGCTGCGTTGTCTGTAGAACCATTCTTCCCGTTTGCGGATTAGGTCCGCGTCGTCTTTGCTCTCCAGGTTGCTTTCTGCGGCGGCTTCCTCGCTGGCGTCCGCAGAGTCCGCGGGAGGCATGTGCTTTTTGGCGTTTGTGGATTTTTTGGCGGGAGAACTGGCGGAATAATCGGGCGGACCCGACTTCTCCTGGGCAGAAACCGTTGCCCCGGAAAGTACCAAAATGGGAATCAGAAAGCGGAAGACACAAGGACGCGAACTTAGTTTTGGGATTCGCATAATCCGCCCACGCAGCAGATTCGGATTGAACTTCTATACTCACTCTCGGGCGGGCGGCGCAGACCCGCTGCCGGTTCGAGGCGCCGGAGATCCGGCATATCGAGGATGTCGGCCGGAAACCTGGCTACCTCATTTCGGACGCAGCATAACATTTTTCCCGTAACTCAGCTCGATGCTTCTTCTATTGCAGCGTCACTGTCAAATTGACCGAATGAAATACAATACTCGTTTGACCGTTGACCTGCATAACAGTGCTGCCCGTAACCGATTCACTCACTCCCGGTGAAGTCGAGGTTAGATTGTTTGCGTCCCCTGCGTATTGTGCGGTGATGGAATAAATGCCTGCAAAAGGAAGTGTTGTGTTCAGCGTAGCGGTGCCGGCGGTTAAGCTTGACTGTCCAATCCAACCCCCATTCGCGTAAAAGGTGACGTTGCCGGCGGGACTCCCCTGTCCGGTCACTTTGGCAGTGAATGTGACTGGAGCGCTTTGAGCGACCTTCGCCGAACTTGTTGAAACCGCTGTGGTAGTGGCGAATGGGCCGGCAGGCGGTGGTGGTGGCGGCGTGCCGCCGGAGCTTCCTCCACCGCAGCCAATGACGAGGCTGACGATACAGATGAGGCCAAATCCGAGAGATGCCCGCAAATTTCTCCGCTTTACCGCCCAGCAGAGAGCTAGCAGAGCCGCGGAGCCACTGAGAAGGCTGAAAGGCCACCGTGGACTTGGCCCGGATGGTATAAGGAGAGCGCCACTGCGTTTTAAGCTGATAGCATTTCTCGTCACCGCGGCGGCAGAGGGAGAGGGCGACAACGTGAGCGTCGCCGTCGAAGTTGCCCCGTTGGCGAGGTTTACAGTGGAAGGTTGTAAGGAACAGGAATAGCCAATTGGCAGGTTTCCGTTGCACGATAGTGTAACAGGACTCGCATTGTTGCTCGCTGGCATCAGGCTGATCTGCAGCGTGCCCGGCTGCCCGGCCGAGATGTTAAACGGCGTGCTGGGAATGTTCAGACTGAAATCTGGGATATTGACGTTGATGAGATCACCTGTGGTAGACGACGGGCCATAATTCGTGTCACCGGGGTAATAGACGGCAATGTATCCCGTGGCCTGCGGAGTCGTTGTTGCCGTCGCGGTTAGAATCTGGTTTCCGGACGCGTCTGTCCCGGGGGTCGTGGTAACTCCCGTAAACGCAGCGTAGGGTCCACTAAATTGGACTTGGCCGGTCATTGCCGCGCCCTTGCTATTGCTCGTTACTTTTGCGGTCATGGTGATGCTTTGGCCGTAGTTGATGCTGGTTAATGACTCGCTTTGGGAGATCGTTGTAGGGTACAAGGAATTGATCATTGCGGGGTTGCTGGTCGAAGTCGCGTAACTGTTGTCTCCGCTATACTTTGCCGTAACTGTCCGAGGCCCTGTCGCCGAAAAACTCGTTGTTATGTTTGCATAGAGCGTACCGGATACAGGAGTCAGATTTACCGTCCCGGGCAGAGCTGTAGCTCCATCGTAGAAGGTCAAGGTACCGCCAGGCGTCACTGCGCCCGAGGGCACTGCTCCGAACATAATGGCTTGGAGCTGGAACTGCTGTCCCAAAACGGCGCTGGGAGGAAAGTAGGAGAGTTGGGTCTGCGTCGGAGCAGGTGTCACGGTGAACATGGTGGTCGTTGTGCTTCCCTGATAGCTGTTGTCGCCGCTGTATTGTGCGATTAGCGGATATGTTCCGCCAGCCAACGTTGGAGCGATGTCCCGCGTGTATCCTGCATTGTTCAGGGTATACGCACCGCCGTCGATGGGTGAGGCGTTCGCGGTCAGCGAAATAGTTCCCCTAGGACAGGTCAGAAGATTTTCGGTATCACAGGTTGGGCTGGGAGGTCCGGTTGTGCTTGCCACGCCATTCTTGTCCGTGACGTACATGCGGATGATGTACCGGGACCCGTATGGTGTAGACGTAGCGTTGCCGCTGACCAGGTTGCCGCTCGCGTCGAATGTTGGAATCACGATAAACGTCTGACTGCTTTCCTGCCCAACCGTGACACTAACGGGCGTGGAATCGCTCGGCGCGTTTGTGCCGTCTCCGGCATAATGCGCTGAAACCGTGTAGGTTCCTCCGGGCAGACTTTGCGTCTTTGCGCCAGTGACTGCTCCGTTGGCGAGCGTGAATTGTTGCAGCCCCCGTGTCGTGCCATCGGGCGGAATGGGAGTCGCGATTAGTGAGACGTCGCCAGCAGGAACGGCCGTTCCGGTATTCGGTTTCACGGTGATGCCGACGGTCACATTCTCGGAGGTACCGTGGGTGATTCCGGTGGCCGGCGAGAGGGTCAATGTCGTGGTCGTCGGGATCGTGGAAGCACTACTCCAGTCCGTTGCTAGGTTGTTCACATTAACTGTTCCCAAGCCTGTGGTCATGTCGTAGCCCGGGGTTGCGGTCCAGGCCTCCGTCGTTGGATGGCTGGGGTCCACAAGCACACCGTTGCCGCTGGCGGTGGCGACGCTGCAGTTGAGTGAACCTCCCTGGCAGGGCACGCTGTTCGTTCCCACGCCGGGCAAGCCCGTCGGCAATACGCTATTTCCTTTTGTCACGTCGTTGAAAATGCATCCCGCCGCTTCTGTCGAACTGGAGGTACAGCTCGCACCCGATTTCTTCGCCAATGCGTACAATACGTAATTCGCGTTCCCCTGGCGATTCGTACCGCCATGGGCGGGCTGATACTGGTTCACCAGAGCCATGATTCCCGCAAAAGCGGGCGCCGACGCCGAGGTTCCGCCGACTATCCCAAAATCGAGGAACCCATTGCTGGTGTTTAGATCGCAAGCCTGCGCGCCGGAAATGGTTTGGTCGCTCTGGCAGTAAACGTATCCCGTTCCATCGAACCCCGGACTAGCAAACAAGGAAATGTCCGGCTGATCCCGGTGGCTGTCATTCGGCACACCCGTTACACCCATCTGCCAATTGGGTTTTCCATAGAAACTACTTGCTCCGCCACTTCCCGCCACAATGTTCACGGATCCATTCGGCGCATTTACCCCGCAACCGGTCAACCCAATCTGTGCGCAGTTTTCATTCCAGGGAATCTCCGGGATGTAACTCCTCGCGGACGTTCCGGTAGGATCATTTGTGGAATTCCAATAAGCCGCCCAATTGTTGACTTGATCGAAATCCGTCCCGCCAACCGAGACGTTGAAGGGGGTCGACGCCAATCCGCTAACCGCCAGACCCAGTGTGGCCACTTGCTGCGTATCGAAGTTATCGCAGCCTGCCGTTCCACCGTCTCCTGACGAAACAAGCACCGTGATGCCTTGAGCGGCTGCTTGCTCCCACAAGCTGTTGTAAAAGGCGTTTCCCGCACTGCCGAGGTTTTTCTCGCAGTCACCGTAGCTCTCGCTCATGACGCCGGCCAAGTTATGCTCCACGATGTACAGCGCGGAAAGATCGATTCCTGCCGAGGCGGGTGTTGAAGCCGATACAACAAGCTTTACCGTGGCTCCCGGAGCGACCGCTCCCGACCACTCGACATCCAAATCGGCCTCTCCTTCCTCGCCTATGAAAGTGATGCCGGGGTCTTCTCCATTCAAGACCACATTGGTAGCATCGAAATTCGCCGATAGCCCGAACATTTTTCGAAACTGCTGCACGTCCTGGACATTGATGTTGGTCTCGCCGACGATTGCGATGGTTTGTCCGGTGCCGTCGTTTGCCGCGGCGATTAGCGGCTTGGAGTTGTAGATAGTCGCGAAATCCCCCGGACCCAGGGCGTAGAAATTACCGCCATTAATAAATGGAAAGGGGAATGTAAAGAGTGGTTCCAAGCCCGTTTTGCCGGCACTACGCTGGAATTGTCCGAGGACTTTAGCGTGAGACTTCCGAGGAAAGTTGTGCAGCGACACAACGCCCGCTACGACCGGGGCGAGAGCCGCGGGAATTTGCGGGTCATTCGTGTTCGCCGTGTGCTCTTCACCATTCACCACGTAGCGGTGAATTTCCGAGCGAAAGGCGTTGCGCACCTGGCCCACGTTGCCGCTGAACTCAATGACTTGGCGACCCGGGCCTACAGTTACTCCTGTGAATCCCTGCGACGTCAGCCACTGCGTCACGGTTTGAATATCCGCGTCCGCGGGACCAAATTGCTTTCCAAATTGTTCCGGTGTCATCCAGGCGTGATACTTCGGGGACGATTTGCTCTGTTGGTCATCGAGGAGTTGGCGCAGGGCAGCTTCTTGGTCCGGACTTCGCTGCAGGAGCAACAGCATCCGGTTTAACGGCTGTGCATCGGCCACAGCGCCCTGATCGAACTCTGCGCGGGCGAGGGGGTGGACGTTGCCCTTCAAAACGACGAGGTTCTTCTCATCCACGGCCTGGGTGATGCAAGCTGGGATGTTCGCTGTTTGTGCAGCCGCACGCCCAAGAAGGAGGGTTAGGACGGAGAACGAGAGTAACGCAACACGACGCAAGCCTGAGTTTGGAAGTCTCATGAGCCACCCACGCAAGCGATTCAAGGAGAACTTCTGCATCCCCGGGGACGCGGGAGAGAGTAGTTATCACTTTATAGAAGCGATAGCAAGTGAATACCCCAAACGCCACTAAGGTAAGAACCTCAATCGGAGAAGAATTGGTGTCTCGCGGGAAGCGATGGTGAGGGCCCAATAAAAGAGAGGGCACTCCCGAGGCGAGTGTTTGTTCAAAAGAGAAAATGGTTCGGAATGGTCGATGAGGCAATGATGAAAAGCGAGCCGGTAGAAACCGGGGCGATTTACGACTGGTCGATCAGACGGTGATGGATGGCGTAGAGCGCCAGTTCGAGGCGGTCGGAGACGCCGAGTTTGTCGAAGATGTTGTGCAAATGGTTTTTGACGGTTTGCTCGGAGATGAACAGTTTTTCGCCGATTTCCTTGTTGCGGAAGCCCTGGGCGACGAGCTGGACGATTTCTTTTTCGCGGTCGCTGAGCAGCGGCTTTTCGCGGCGCGGGCCGGATTCGCTGGATTTGGAAAACGCCTTCATTACCTCGGCGGTCATGCGATTGTCGAGCCAGATTTCACCGGCGTGCACCCGATGAATGCTTTTCACGAGCAGGTCGGTGGCGGATTGCTTCAGGACGACGCCGCGAGCGCCGAGGCGCATGGCGCGAACCACGTCGCGATCGTCTTCGGCGGCGGTCAGGACGACGACGCGCGTGGGCAGCGTATCGAAATTGACTTCCTCGAGCACGGCCAAGCCGTCCTTGTCCGGCATGCGCAAATCGAGGAGAAGAATATCGGGCTTGAGCTTGGCAAGGAGCTTGATGCACTCCGCGCCGTTCTGGGCTTCGCCGACGATGGTGATGTCTTCGTCGGCATCGAGAAGCTTCCTCAAGCCATCGCGAAAGATCGCGTGGTCATCGGCTAGTAGTACCCGTATCTGCTGTTTCGCTGTCTTTGCCATATTATGTCAGGGCTCGTAGAACAAACCCTGAAACCCGTTTATGTCAGGGTTTGTAAGTACAAACCCTGAAACCTGTTTATGTCAGGGTTTGTAAGTACAAACCCTGAAACCCGTTAACCGAGCGGAACTTCGATCGTTAAACGCGCGCCATGCCCCGGGTTTGACTCGACGGTCAAGACTCCCCCCACGGTGCGGGCGCGCTCCTTAATGGAAATGGGACCCAAGCGCAAACGATCCAATTCATCGCCGGTAAACCTGCCGGCAAAACTAAACCCCTCGCCGTTATCGTCGACTACGAGTACTAGACGGCTATCATCCTGCGACAGTTTTACCACGACATGGGAAGCCTTGGCATGCTTTTTTATGTTGTTGAGTGCTTCACGGTAAATCTGGAAAATCTCTCGGCAGACGCGGTCGGGAGCGCGCAACTGGGCGGAATCGATCAGTAAATCCAGGGCGACGGTGGATTCGTTGCGGTAGCGTTCGGCGAATCCACGCATTAAATCGACCAAATCGGCGCTCTGCACGCGCAGCGGGCGGAGGTCGGTGACGGTCTGGCGGAGCTCCGCGCCCTCGTTTTTGACGGTTTGCTGGAGGCTGGCGAGGCCACTGACGGCATGCTCCGGGGCGGAGGGAAGGCGTCGGCGGAGGACGTCCAGCTGGATTTCGATGCTCAAGAGGGTCTGGAGGATGCCATCGTGGAGGTCGCGGGCGATGCGGCTGCGCTCGGCTTCGATGGCGCGGGCTCGTAAGTGCCTCAAAAGAAAGATGTTCTCGAGGGCGGGGGAGACGTGGGCGGCGATGCTTTCCAGCCAAGCTAAGTCCTGTTTTTGGAATGGTTTACGGCCGTTTAGGAGGAAGATCCGGCCAGTGGGCTGGCCTTCCTGGTCGAAGGCAACGGTGAGAAGAGAGGTAACCCTCAGTTCTTGCTGGGCCGGACCGGGGAGCCGGGGAAGGTTCTTGATGGGGCGTCCGTCTCGCCGATCCCAGCCGAAGCCAGAGCCGGGTCCAACCAGTGAGTTCCAGCAGATGGTGGCGTCCATGTCGTCGAGGAGGAAGCCGTCGGTGCGCGACAGGGGCATGCTTTCCGGGACCAGGCGCTCGCTTTCGCCGGCTTTCAAGCGCCAGAGGAAGATGCGTTCGAGGTCGGTATCGCGGTAAAGCAAGAGAGCCTCTTCGGCGTTAAAGGTGGTGGCCAGTTCTTCGAGGAACAAGCGCAGGGATTCGGCCAGGCCCTGATCCACTTGCATAGTCGCGCTGATGCGCGAAAAGATTTCGATTTGCGAAGCAAAGCGGCGGTTGCGATCGCCCAAAAAAGCGAGGCCCGCGCCACCCGCAAACGTGCCGGCGGTGATGCCGAGCCAGGCGACAACGCGTATCCAATGAATGTCGCCTTTCACGGCGGTGAGCAAAACTAAAGTCAGCGAGAGCGCTCCGGCCAGCGGCAGTGTCAGTTCCAAGCCCCAGCGAATGCCAGCGGCGTAGCAAATAAACATGTACGGAAACCAAACGGGAACCGTCGACGGGCTGATGTACATGAAGAAGCCCAGGGCGAGAAGATCGCAGGCCAGCGGAAGATGCCAGGAACGCTTGTGCAGCAGGCGTTCCAATTGTGTGACGAGGAGTGCGGCGATCAAATAGGAGATCAGAAACGAGGCGGAGCGATGTGCATCGCGCGAGGGTGGCTGCTCCAGCACGGCGAGCAGTGCCAGCAAAATAAAAATCGGGCGCGCGTAGACGATCTGCCGCTCGAAATGGTGGCGGTCGGTTTGATGGGGGCTCATGCGCGGGGACGCGTGTCCTAGGCTTTAGTCTAACAAGCGGCGGGGAGTGCCGAGGCGCACGCGCCAGGGAAGTTTCCAGCTTGCAACGGGAGGCCGGGCGCGGGGAGGGCGGGCGCGGGGAGGGCGGGAGTGGCCAGCGGTCTTTCGCGGGTCGCTTTGGGCATGGTAAACTCTTTACGAGTGGTGGGAGTAGCTCAGCTGGTAGAGCGTCGGTCTGTGGCACCGAATGTCGCGGGTTCAATCCCCGTCTCCCACCCCAACCGGATTTGAACTTTCTTGTCCTCATTTCAATCTCCGCAACGGTCTGGCATGCTAAAATCGTTAGCCAAGTGTAATGGGCTTTTACCGACAACTTGACGCTCTTATGGCCATCCTAGCCGCCATCATTGTTTTTGTCGGCTGCATCCTTATAATTGGAATACCTATCAAGATCAGCTTACTTATCTCGGCCTGCGTTTTCCTGGCTGGGCTTGTTTTTGGGCGGCGCGTTGCGGAAATCGTCACCAACATCTTTTAGAGTCTTTTTTTCTAGTGAAACGACCACTCTTATCTACCGGGTCTTGAAGCGTGACAAGAAGCGCTTGAAGCTCAGCGCACGGTCAAGGAAAATTTTAAACTCCATCTCATTAGGCGCCCCAACTTACCCATAGTTCACACCGCAGTCCGCTGCGCTTATGCGCGACAGGTGCGCCGGGGCGGCCCTAATTTGCCAAACTTGTGAGGGAATGAGGTGTCCTGGCGCGCCTCTGTCCGCCGCATCATTCGATTCCACAGACGGCGCGGGCATTTGCGAGGAGTGTCGCCAAGTCATCGAGTTTGGAGAAGACGGCAGTTATTCCGCAGGACAGCGCCTTCTTTTCGGTGTATACGCTGTAGTCCGTGGTCAGCAGAAAGATCGGCAACTCCGGCTTGGATGCTTTGAGCTTCTGAACCAACTGTGATACGCCCGTGTCCGGCAGGGAGAAGTCCAGGACCGCCAGGTTGGGCGATCGCCGCTTTGCCTTGGCCATGGCTTCGACGGCATTTCCGGCCTCCACAAAGGCGTCGAAGCCGTTGCCATGATTGAAAAGCGCGCGAAGTTGTTTGCGCAAGGCGGTATGGCCACCGACGAAGAGCACAGTAGTCATGATCTTCTCCGTCCCAAGCAATTCCGCGGGGAAAATGTCAGAGAGCGCAAACCCTCCTGAGTCTTTGAATGCCGGCACCAACGAAGCGCGACAATTTGTCCTTGATGGCGGTCAGTTCCCGGAGCAAGTTATCGTCACCGGATTCGTAAGCCTCCAAGTGGCCTGGAACACCGGCTTTCAGCAACGCTTCGTGAATCCGAAGCGACAAATCCCGAGCCTCGGAGGCACTCTGCATGGTCTCCTGAGATACTTCGAGAATGCTGACGAAGGCCAGTTTTGTGTCCTTGTCCATTTGGCTTCTCCCAAGAAAAGATTTCGGCCGACAGCAGGGGCTACGCCGTCCCGGCGTTCAGCGACCGGCTGCAATGCGCGCAAAAAGAGAGATTGCCGCGCCGGACAACCTCCAGCGACCGATCACAGAAAGGGCAATAGCTTGACCACGCATTCCCGCATTCCGGGCACTCGTCGATGACCAGCTTGGAGCGCTCCAGCACTTGAGCGCCTTCTCGAAGGTTGACAATGAAGCGGCACGCGGGATTTGTGCAGATCAAGAAATACTCCAAGCAGAAATCCTCCTTGCGCGCGGGCAGGTTTGCAGTGGCGAGAGAAGTGGGGGACGGCCCGAAATTTACTAGGTGGCCTCGAACCCCTCATTTTCCTTCCAGACAACAAGTTCGATCCAATCAAACGCGTTTGGCCGAGTAAGTTGAGGCATCAGCGTGGGCCGGCAACCACCGGGACGGCCCATGCGTGAAGCTCCCTGCACCGACACCACCATATGGAACGTCGAGTGGTTCGGGTGCAATCCCGAGAACTACGTACGGTTAATCACTTATTGGAGTCTCTCTTTTACTCATTCCGGCATGCGTATCGGCTCCCATCTAGCAAGCGGCCGCGCCTCTCCCGCTCCCCCCTTGGAACCTGGGAATGCAAACCCGGTTCAGCTGGACTGGAAGGCGAGTCATTTCCCCGGGATTGGAGTACCATCGGCTCGATAAAGCGCCGTTATCGCAAGTAGTCACCTCTGATTGACAAACAGGAGTTGCGGCCACGAAGAGGAGCAAATGCCCTGACAACTGCTAGGTCGGGTCTGGTGGAGGGCACGATGAGCAAAACCGGGGCTAATACGCGCCACAGCGATGCTGACGGAGCGTCGAATGTTATCGAAGAGCGCCTGCGGCTCATCATTGACACAATTCCCGCCTTAGTCTGGCGCAAGTTACCTAACGGCTCGGCTGATTTCCTCAATCAACATTTTCGGGAATATACGGGTCTTTCCTTGAAGGACGGTCTGGGCTGGGGATGGATGAATGCATTCCATCCTGACGACCGTTTGATGGAGGAATGGCGCACGGCATTGGCGGCCGGGAAACCCTTCGAGAAGGAGGCGCGTCTCCGCCGGACTGACGGGCAGTATCGCTGGTTCCTAATTCGTGCCGTGCCGTTGCGAGATGAGCAGGGAAACATTGTCAATTGGTATGGAACGTCCATAGACATCGAAGATCTGAAAAGGGCTGAAGATCGCGTTCGGCTTGTTATCAACACAATTCCCACGATGGTCTGGACCCTTCAGCCTGGCGGCGCCGTTGATTTCGTCAATCAGCGTTGGATGGACTATACGGGCCTCTCTTTGGAGGAGGAAGTTGAAAACCCGACGAGCCCAGTTCATCCCGAAGACCTTCCAAGAGTCTTGGAAAAGTGGCTCGCGGACTTGGCCGCTGGGGAAGCCTCCGAGGATGAAATGCGTTTGCGGCGGGCGGACGGAGAATATCGCTGGTTCCTGGTTCGCACCGCGCCTCTGCGCGACGAGCAGGGAAACGTCGTCAAGTGGTACGGAGTATCCATCGATATTGAGGACCACAAGCGGGCGGAAATGCTGTCGCGAGAGCTGATCGACGCGATCCCGCAGCAGATCTGGACCGGCCCGCCTGACGGCACACTTGACTATTGCAACGAACGTTGGCGCTCCTACATGGGACTCCGGCTGGAAGAATTGCGAGGCGAAGGCTGGCAGAGCATGCTTCATCCCGACGATCGGGAGCGATTGCTAAATGCCTGGCACCAGTCAGTGACAAATGGGACGCCCTACGAGCAAGAAGAACGTCACCGCGGAGCCGACGGGACGTACCGTTGGTTTTTGGCACGTGGCCTACCGATGCGCGATGCGGAAGGACGTATCGTTAGGTGGTACGGGACGAACACTGATATTGAAGATCGAAAGCGGGCTGAAGAAGAACTGCGGCGCCTGTCAGGCCAGCTTTTGCGTTTGCAGGACGAAGAGCGGCGGAGAATCGCCACGGACTTGCACGACTCCACCGGCCAAGACCTCGTTGCTCTGGCAACCACTCTCAGTCAACTCCGCGCTTCAATTCCATCGTCCGGCAGGAAACTGCGCAAGCTGGCCTCCCAGTGTCAAGCGCTGGCGGACCAGTGCATCCGCGAAGTCCGCACGCTTTCGTATTTGTTGCACCCCCCAATGTTGGATGAAGCTGGACTGGAGGACGCGATTCGTCATTACGCGGGCGGCTTCACGGAGCGAACTGGAATTGAAGTTGAACTGGAGATTCCGCGGCGATTCGGAAGGATGAAGCCAGACGCCGAGATGGCTCTGTTCCGCGTGGTTCAAGAAAGTCTCACGAACATCCAGCGGCATTCGGGAAGTCCCCGGGCCAAGATACGAATTGATCGCGGCCCGGGAAGGGTCACGCTGGAGATCAGCGACAAAGGCAGTGGGATTTCCGGAAACCAGCGAAGACGAAACGGGAGATTATCCTTTGGACTTGGGGTCGGCATCCCCAGCATGCACGAGAGAGTGAAGCTCATCGGCGGGCGGCTGGACATTGAATCCAGCAGCAGCGGCACGACGGTGCGCGCAACGGTACCTGTAGATGGCTAGAAACGCGAAGAAACTTCGCATCCTGGTAGCGGACGATCACGAGCTCGTCCGCCGTGGCATACGGGGACTCCTCCGCGCTCAACGCGGCTGGAGAGTCATCGGCGAAGCCACGAACGGCCGGGAGGCCGTGGAGAAAACAAACAAGCTGAAACCAGACGTAGCGATCCTTGATATCAGCATGCCTGATTTAGACGGGCTTCAGGCGACGCGCCAGATTCGAGAAGCGGCTCCGCGTACCTCAGTTGTTGTCCTCACCATGCATGAGTCGGACCAGATGGTGCGGCGGGTTCTGGACGCGGGAGCCCTTGGTTACGTCTTGAAATCGGATCTTGCGGCGCACCTCGTAAAGGCGGTGAAAAACGTGTCTGCGGGCAAGATGTTCCTGACCCCCAGAGTCTCCGACATCGTACTAAAGGGATTTCTCAAGAACGGGAGCCAGCCAGAGCCGCCGGAGAATTCGCGAGCTCGGCCAACTCCTCGAGAGGTTCAAGTCATTCGGCTAGTGGCAGAAGGAAAAGCGAATAAGGAGATTGCGGCCGAGTTGGGAATTACACTGCGGACAGCCGAGACGCACCGGGCTAAAATCATGCTAAAGCTTGGCATGCATTCCCTCGCCGAGCTGATACACTATGCGATCCGCAACAAGATCGTCTCAGCGCCAAGCGCCTCACAATAACTGCGGCATCGAAGGTGGGGTATTCAATCCCCGTCTGCACTCCAATCGTCATTTTCCGCAGAATATCAAATCCACTTTGTATTTTTGAAGGACGTGATCCGCGGTGAGCAGAGTCATTTGTTCTGAGACTGCCTGGGCGATGAGCATCCGGTCAAACGGGTCGCGATGATGCGCAGGCAGTTCACCGGCTGTAAAGACGTGTTCGTGGGTGATATTCAGGGTTTGTAGCTCTCCCCGCTGCGCCTTGGCGAATCTCCTTGACCGCGCCGCTCGTTTCGCATTTCGTTGCCTTCCGCCTATCATCAACCATGGCGAATATTCGTTGTCGCGGTGTGCTTTTCGATCTGGACGGGGTGCTGGTGGATTCCACTCCCGCAGTGGCGCGCGTCTGGGCGTGGTGGGCGCGCGAACACGGGTTTGAGCCTGACGAAGTTGTAAAAAAAGCTCATGGGCGGCCGAGCATCACTACCATCCGCCAGCTTCTGCCTCACTCCGACCACGCTGCGGAGGATCGTGAAATGGAAAGGCGCGAGATCGCCGACGTGGATGGAGTCGTCCCCTTGCCCGGCGCTATGGAGTTGCTCCGCGCGCTACCTCTGCAACGTTGGGCCATCGTGACTTCCTGCACACGCGCGCTGGCGCACGTGCGCATCGCCGCGGCGGGACTTCCGATGCCCAAGTATCTCGTCACCTCGACCGATGTGCAGCGCGGCAAGCCGGATCCTGAGCCTTACCGGAAAGGCGCACAGTCTCTCGGCCTACCCGCCGTCGACTGCATCGTGATCGAGGACGCTCCCGCAGGCGTTCAAGCCGGCAAAGCAGCGGGAGCGCGCGTCCTAGCGTTACGCACTACCGCGAGCGACAATGAACTTCAGCAGGCCGGCGCGGACTGGATTGCCGATAACTGCGCGGAACTTTTTTTGGATTCCCCCGCAGCGGGCGAAGACTTCTTGCTCATCGGCCGTCGTGCAAAATAGCCCTAAGCTTGGTAGAAAGCTGCGACCCTCAATACATTTTATCGTGGCGGCCGCCTTTCTTGTCCGCGCCAACCTGTCCATTCGGACAGTAACCCTCAAGCAATGGCAGTTGAACGCATCCCTGGCCGCAAGTCTAGCTTCGCCTACAATACGAAAGTAACAGCGAAAAACGTCTTAGCAGCGCTTCAGGCGACTCGCCCTCCGCTTCTCGGGCCTCGCAAGGACAAACTTCATGGGGACACCCACCCAAACCATGCCGCCACCGCCCGCGCAAGTGCCGGCGCCTTCCTCCGCACCTGCCGCGCAGCGCACGATTCACACCGCTCAGCTTGTCACCGCCATGCTGAAGTCCAGCCCGCACGTCAGCGACTTGATTTTCTCGCCCGGCCGAGCCCCTCAAGTCGAAGTGAGCGGCAAACTCGTCGAACTGAAATACAAAGGTCTCGAGTGCCTCACCCCTCAGGACACCAAGTCCATCGCCGCCGACATCATGGGAAAGAATGAAACGCCCGTCCGCAAGCTCGAGCAGGAGGGCTCCGCTGACCTTTCTTATGGCATCGAAAATGTGGCGCGTTTCCGCGTCAACATTTTCCGGCAGCGCGGAAGCTGCGCCATCGTCATGCGCGTGATCCCGGACAAAATTCCCGGTTTCCAGGAGTTAAATCTTCCTGAAGCCTTGAAAGAAGTCGTGGAGCTGCGCAATGGCATCGTCCTGGTGACCGGCCCCACGGGCTCCGGTAAATCCTCCACTCTCGCGGCTATCCTCGACAAGATGAATGAGGACAAGGCCTATCACATCCTCACCATTGAAGACCCCATCGAATTTCTGCATCGCCACAAGAAATCTACCATCCATCAACGCGAACTGCATTCGGACACGCCCAGTTTCGCATTGGCTCTGCGCGCCGCGTTGCGACAGGCGCCCAAAGTCATCCTCGTGGGCGAGATGCGCGATCGCGAGACCATTGAAATTGCCATCGAGGCTTCTGAGACCGGCCACCTCGTGCTCTCCACGCTCCACACCATCGACGCTTCCAAGACGGTGGAACGCATCGTTGGCGTTTTTCCCCTCTCCGACCAGCAGGGCATCCGCTCGCGCCTCTCGAAGGCTTTCCGCTGCATCGTTTCCCAGCGCCTGCTTCCCCGCAAGGACGGCAAGGGGCGCGTCGCCGCCGTGGAAATTCTCAAATCCACCATGCGCACGCGGGAGTACGTGGAAAAAGGCGAAACCGAAGGCAAGTCGCTTCTCGATGCCATGCGCGATGGCGGCAACGAGGGCATGCAGCACTTCGACGGCGAGATTGACAAGCTCATTCGCGCTGGCGTCGTCGATTTCGAAACCGGAATAACCTATTCAACAAATGCCGGAAACCTTCGGCTGGAAATGGCCGATTTCCTCGACGATCGCCCTGTCGCCAAGCCTGCCGCTAAAACGCCTACGCAAGATCCAAACCGCGCCACCGAAATCGAAATCGAGCGGTAAACCAGCCACTCCTTTCCCTCCCAGTAACGCACCGCTGTATCAGCCTTTCCACTTCCTCGGGTCCGTGGCACAATCGCAACCAGAAAATTCGCACGTTCGAGGAGGGCTTCATTCCCATTCAGCTGACGCGCGTGCCTCCTGCGCTTTGGCTTTTCCTTGGCATCGCACTTTCTTTTTTCTTTTTGGCCGCCCTTCTGCCGCGCGCCACTTCAAGAAAGTTCCGCGCCATCGAGTCCTTTCTCTCTCGGCTTGCGTTTCGCAAAACGCTGGCGGTCCTCGCCTTTTTCTTCGCCGTCATTGGTGTGCGGCTCGCTCTCTTGCCGCAACTGCCGGTGCCCGTTCCCGGAATCCATGATGAATTTAGCTATTTGTTGCTGGCCGATACGCTGGCCCATGGCCGCCTCGCGAACCCCACGCATCCCATGTGGATCAGTTTCGAATCCTTCCACATCAATTGGGTCCCCACCTATTCCTCGAAGTATCCGCCGGCACAAGGCGCCGTTCTGGCTGTTGGTCAATTGCTCGGACATCCCTGGATCGGCGTGCTTCTGAGCGTTGGCGCGATGTGCGCCGCGATTCTCTGGATGTTGCAGGCCTGGCTTCCAGCGAGGTGGGCCTTTCTCGGCGCCGCGCTGGCCGCGTTGAAATTTGGAATCGCCAGTTATTGGATCAACAGCTACTGGGGCGGGGCCGTGGCCGCCACCGGTGGTGCGCTGGTGCTCGGCGCGATGCCGCGAATCGTCCGCCGCGCGCGCACCCGTGATGCCTTGCTTCTCGGCGTGGGAATCGCCGTTCTAGCAAACTCCCGGCCCTATGAAGGACTGTTCTTCTGCATTCCTATCGCGTGCTGGTTCCTATGGTGGCTGTTGGGCAAAACAAAATCACCTGCGTTGCCGCGTGCGCGCTTCATCAAAGTTTTTACTCCCGTGGCCGCTCTCCTTCTGCTCTCCCTCGGTTTCATGGCCTTTTACAACTGGCAGCTGACCGGAAACGCTCTGCTCTTCCCGTACGCCTTGAACTCGCGCACCTATGGAACCACCGGGCTGTTCTTGTGGGACCATCCCAAGGAGCCGCTTCACTATCACAACCAGCAATTCGAAGATTTCTATAACGGCTGGGAACGCGAGGAGTATCAGCACACCTGGCAGGACGTTTGGCAAGTCACTTCTGAAAAATTGACGCGCGTCGGTAGCACCTACTTTTGGTGGGGCGCTCTGCTGCTATTGCCAGGATTGCCTTACATTTTTTTCGATCGTAGGATGCGTTTGCCGCTTCTCATCTTGCCGCTCGGGACCGCCGGATTCCTGGTATTGATCTGGTCGATGCCGCACTATGCCGCGGCGTTCACCTGCGTAACTTTTCTTTTTCTCGTCCAGGCTATTCGGCACTTGCGCACGCTTCGTCCCCGTGGAAGCCCGCTTGGCCTCGCGCTTTCCTGGGTTGCTGTTTCTCTGCTCGTCCTGGACGTTGCTTCCTTAGTTCGCCATCATGTCTGCGACCCGTTGGAATGGGCTTGCGAAGGAGACCCCAGCCGCGCGGCAATCGCGGAAAAGCTTTCGAGAACTTCAGGCAAACATTTGATCGTGGTCCGCTACGATCAAGACCACAACGTGCACGACGAATGGGTTTACAACGTAGCGGAGATCGACTCCGCCAAAGTCCTGTGGGCTCGCGAACTCGATCCCGCCCAAAATGCCAAGCTCTTCGCTTATTTCAGAGACCGCCACATCTGGCTCGTCGAGCCCGATACCGACAACACGGAATTAATCCCCTACTCTTCCGCCGCCGCTCCGCCGGAAGACTGAACGCCTCCTCTATCTTGTTTCCGGAGCAGCGACACGAAGTGCAATCCTCGCCCCGCCAGAAGGCTCACGGGAGCCGGGTACAACGGCACTTGCGTGCTCCAGCTCATCTCCGCCAGCCCGCACCCCAAAAAATACTCTTTCCACTTTCTGCGGCTCTGGTAGTTGTACGTCAACACCACGCCATGCGGCCGGTTCCCCACCCAATCCATAAACCGCAGCGTTAGGTGGTCGAAGAGGTTTTCGTCCAGATGATCTTTGAGCAACACCCACGATCGGCTGACGCGCACTGCTTCCCGCAGCAGCACGCCGGGATCTTGCGTGTGGTGGAGCACGTCCACAAAAAGGCATACGTCAAAAGAGCCGCCTGGAAATGGAAGTGAGACTCCGTCAAATGCGCGGCATTCAATTTTGCATTCCGGCCGCGCCAGGAATTCCACACCCTGTATGGCAATATCCGGACGGCGCTGCGCGAGCAAGCTGCCGATCGTGCCGTCGCCGCAGCCGATATCCAGCACCGCTGCTCGCGGAGGAATCTGCGCCGCGAGCATTTCCGCAAGGACGCGCGTTCGCCGCGGCGATACCAAAGCACGATGCCAGCTCCCCATCCAGGAGAGTGGCCCGGAGAGCGGACGGGATGTCTGCGGTGGGCCGGCCATTTATTTCAGGTCGTAGTCGCCGATGAAGGTCCCCCGGCTGATGCCCAGCATGCTCAGGAAAAAGGCTGCGAATATCGTCTGCAATCCCAGGAATAGCCACATCGACCAGAACAACACCTGGCGGATTTCGTGCAGCGGGCCGAACCCGCTCGCGGCCCATTGCCAACTGACCCACGCGCATCCTGCGAATCCCACCAGGAACAGCGCCCCTCCCAGCAGCAAACCCTTCTCCAGGGTCACGCGTTTCAGCACCCGCCTCAAGGATACCGAGCGGCGGTCAAATCGCTCCGCATAGCTGAATACTTTTGCGAACGCGCCAATCGAGAGTATCTGCGCCCCCAGCAGCGTAAAGATCACCCCGAAAATCATGGAGTGAATGTCGAGAGTCACACGCGTAGAAACTTGGCGCGGTCCCGGCAGCAGCCAACACGCCAGAAAGAGCCCCGCCAGCATCAGCGCGCCGCCCGGCAGCAGGAAAAGCCAGTTCGGCGCGTACAGCAACATGAACCGCAGGCTGCGCCAGCCGTCGCGAAAACTCCGCAAATGCGGCGCGCGGCCCCGTTTGTCGGGCCACAAAATGATAGGGATCTCCGCGATGCGCGCCCCGATTTGCGCGGACTTGATAACCATCTCCAGCGCGAACTCCATCCCCGAGCTTCGCAGGTCCAGCCGATCGTAAAGACCCCGCGTGAATCCCCGCATTCCGCAATAACCGTCTCCGATGCGCGCGTGAAATAAAGTATTGAGCAAAGCGGTGAGACCGGGATTGCCGAAATACTTGTGCAGCGGCGGCATGGCACCCGGTTTGATTTCGCCGCGAAACCGGTTGCCCAGCACAATGTCATTGCCGTCGCGCAGTTTTTCCACGAATCGCGGCACATCGGTGAAGTCGTAGCTGTCGTCCGCGTCCCCCATGACAATGAAAGGACCGCGGGCGTCGGCAATTCCTGCGCGCAGCGCCGCGCCGTAACCGCGCTCCTCCACGTGAATCACGCGCGCACCGTGCTCTTCCGCAATCTGAATCGAACCGTCCGTCGAACCGTTGTCCGCCACCACCACTTCCCCGCAGAGCCCCGCAGCTTGAAACGCTTTCACGGCCTTGTCCACACAATACGCCAGGGAATTCGCCTCATTCAGGCATGGTATAACCACCGATACCTCGACAGCGCTCGCGACATCCGTGCGTGCCGGCTGCTTCCCTTCCGAAGCTAGGATCGTGCTCATGGGCGGCACCATCATATCGCGCTCATTCAGACATTTCACCAGCCAGGCATCCACCAACGCCTCTTCTGACAACAGGCCCGCGACCGCTCGACGACATACGCCCGGGTTCCTCCGGCCTCCTGCTCTTACCCTTTTCTTGAATTGCCCGGCGAAGTATGGGAACCTTCGTTGGTCCCTGCTTCCCACCATCCAAGATGCCGATGTCGCCAACGACAGCGCCCGGAAACGAAACAAATCTGCAAACGCAAAATGCGCTATCCCCCGATCCATGGGAAGCCGCTTACCTGCGTTTCGAATCCCCGAACCAGGAAATTCAAAAATTTACCAAGCGCCTGACTCGACTGGGTGCTTCTCAATGCCCGCGCGACGCTGAAATTGTCGAACTCTTTTGCGGGCGCGGAAACGGTTTGATCGCGCTCGAACGGCTCGGTTTTACGCGCCTGGAAGGCGTGGATTTGTCTCCTCGACTGGTCGCGCAGTACCGCGGGCCGGCTAAATGCGTTGTCGGCGATTGTCGCCGGCTTCCATTCGCCGATCGCAGCAAGGACGTCCTCATCATCCAGGGCGGCCTGCATCATCTCTCCGCCTTGCCCGAAGATTTGCGGCAAACTTTTTCGGAAATGCGCCGCGTCTTGCGCATCAGCGGCCGCGCCGTTCTTGTCGAACCGTGGCTGACGCCCTTTCTGAAATTTGTGCACGCCCTCTCGGAAAACCCCTTGGCCCGCCGTGTTTCAAATCGCATCGATGCGCTCGCCGTGATGATTCAATTCGAGCGCCGCACTTACGAGCAATGGCTCGGGCAGCCTGAACTCATTCGAAAGATTGCCCGCGCTCACTTCGTGCCGGTCCACGAATCCTTCGCATGGGGCAAGTGGAATTTCGTCGGCTCTCCAAAATAGCTGGTAGGGCAGCGTCCGAAGCTGGATTCCGCTCGCCTTTCGCGCTCGCCGGGCGCGCCTCTAAGAAGCCCTTTTCCTCTCTCACTGAAAACCGAGAACTAACCACCGGCAGCTTTGCTCGCCCCCACTTCCAGCTTGCATTTTCTGCTCCCCCCGTTATGATGGCTGCGTTTCGCGCATCCCTCGAGACCTCATATTGCCTGAATCGTCCGAAGCTTTTTCTACAATCGGCTCCCTGCCCGCGCTCAGCCGCGGTCGTCTGCTCCAAGTCCTCGGTATGTGGTTCGGAATGGCTGTGGCTGTCGGAAATGCCATTGCTGCGGGAATCGTTCGAACTCCCGGCGAAATCGCCAGAAGTCTTCCGAACGCCTGGCTGTTTATCGGCGTGTGGATCGCCGGCGGACTTTATGCGCTTTTCGGCGCCTCTTCGATGGCCGAGCTCGGCGCGGCCATTCCCCGCAGCGGCGGCCAATACAATTTTTCTCGCCGCGCGCTAGGTGATTACGCCGGCTTTATCGTCGGCTGGAGCGACTGGCTCTCCACGTGCGGCACCGCTGCCGTCGCCATGGTCATCGCCGAGTACAGCGGCCATCTCTTTCCCCTGCTTGCCGGTCACGTAAAACTCATCTCCGCCGCCATCGTTCTCGGTTTTGGCATTCTGCAATGGCGCGGCGTCCGCTGGGGCAGCCGCGCGCAACTCCTGACGGCCCTGCTTAAGACCGCCGCGCTAATGATCCTGATCACGGCCTGCTTTATTCTTGGCGCGCACGCGCGCGCCCTCGCTCCAGCAGCAACTGCGCCTCTCCCATCCATGCCCTCTGGATGGCCGCTTGCCGTCGCCGTCGTTCTCGGATTGCAGGCCATTGTCTACACCATCGACGGCTGGGACGGTGTCATCTATTTCGGCGAAGAAGTTCGCGATCCCGGCCGCGACATCCCGCGCGCCATTTTCGGCAGCGTCTTTACTGTGATGGGGATATACCTTCTGCTGAATCTGGTGGCCCTGTACGTCCTTCCGATGAACGAAATTGCCGGCAACGATTTCGTTTTGGGCACCGTCGCCGACCGCGTCTTCGGCAGATTTGGCGATCCCATCATCCGCTCGATCATGATCATTTCTATGCTGAGCTGCGTCAACTCCAACCTGCTCTTCTCCTCGCGCACCCTCCATGCCATGAGCTGCGATGGCCTCTTTTTCCGCCCCGTGGCGCGCGTCAACCCTGGCGGCACGCCCGCTCTTTCGCTTTTTCTGAGCACCGCCGTCAGCTTGCTCTTCGTCCTCGGCTCGTTCGAACGCGTCATCGCCATGCTGTCATTTTTCTTCGTGACAAACTATATGCTCACGTACGCGTCGCTCTTCGTCCTGCGCCTCCGTGAGCCGCAGATGGCGCGGCCGTACCGCGCCTGGGGCTATCCCTGGACAACCGGGATCGCGTTAGCCGCTTCCATTTTGTTCCTGATCGCTTCGATTGCCACTGACCGGCAAAACGCCCCGCTGGCGTTAGCCATGCTCGTCCTCAGCTATCCCGTCTTTCGCATCCTCAAGTGGGCCTCAAATCGCCAAAGCACGCCGGCTTAACCGCCCTCTCTCGTTTCCGCCTGAACCCGCAGTTTCCGATCAGCTCACTTTCTCCGCAATCGCCTTCCCTTGCATAAACAGCAGTAGGTAATCCTTTCCCCCTGACTTCGAATCCGTCCCGGACATATTAAATCCGCCAAACGGGTGCGCCCCCACCATCGCCCCGGTGCACTTCCGATTCAAATACAAATTCCCCACGTGAAACGTTTCTTCCGCCTTTTTAATCTTCTCCGCATTCTTCGAATACACGGCCCCGGTCAACCCAAACTCCGTATTATTCGCAATCTCCAGAGCCTGGTCGTAATTTTTCGCCTTGATCACCGCCAGCACCGGCCCAAACACTTCCTCCTGCGCCAGCCGCGCTTTCGGCTCCACGTCTGCGATAATCGTCGGCTCGATAAAATACCCGTCTCCCGCCGAGCGTTTCCCGCCGGTCAGCAGCTTCCCTTCCTTCTTTCCCACTTCGATGTACTCCAGAATCGTTTTCATTGCCGACTGGCTGATCACCGGCCCCATGTAATTCCCTGGATCGTCGCTCGGCCCCACGGTAATTTTCTTCGTCCGCTCCACCAGCTTCTGGACAAACGTGTCGTAAATCTTTTCCGAGACAATCGCCCTCGAGCACGCCGAGCACTTCTGCCCTTGGTAACCAAACGCTGCCTGCACCGTTCCTTCCACCGCCGCCTCAATATCCGCCTCTTCGTCCACCACGATCCCGTCCTTGCCGCCCATCTCCAGCACCGTGCGCTTAATCCACATCTGCCCAGGCGCGGCCTTGCCCGCCAACTCGCTGATCCGCAGCCCCACTTCCTTCGACCCCGTGAACCCGATGTACCGCGTCTTCGGATGCTGCACCAAGGTGTCCCCGACGGCTCCGCCCGGCCCGGTCAGGAAGTTCAGCGCTGCCTTGGGAATCCCCGCTTCATAAAGGATGTCGACAAATTTAGCCGCAATCGTCGGCGAATCGCTGGCTGGCTTCAGCACCACCGTGTTCCCCGTCACCAGCGACGCTACCGTCAGCCCCGCCATGATCGCGCAAGGAAAATTCCACGGTGGAATCACCACCCCCACGCCGAGCGGAATATACACCAGGTAGTTGCGCTCCCCGTGCATCGGCGTCAACTTTTGCGGCTCGCCCAGCCGCAGCATTTCCCGCCCGTAAAATTCCAGAAAGTCGATCGTCTCCGCGATGTCCGCATCCGCTTCCACCCAAGTCTTCCCCACTTCGTAGCACACCAGCGCGCTCAACTCGAATTTCCGCTCCCGCACAATCTGCGCCGCCCGGAACATGCACTTCGCCCGCTCCTGCGGCGAAACACGCTTCCAGGTGTCAAAGTACTTGTGCGCGTCCTCTACCGCCTGCCGCGCCATTTCCGCCGTAGCATTCTGGAAAATCCCAATCACTTCTGAAGGCCGCGAAGGATTGGTCGACGTGCGCTTCTCCGTTGTGGTTACCTTTTTGCCGTTCAGCCAGATCGGGTACTCGCGCCCAAACTCCGCCTTCGCCCTCTTCAGCGCCTCCTCCATCCGCCCCCGGTTCTCCGCCTCAGTAAAATCAATAAACGCCTCGTTAGTAAACTCCGAAACGTGAACAATCTGCTCCGAAGTAGCCATGGCCTGTCCCCTCCTCATCGTACAAACGCCCCATTCTACTGCTCCCGCAAACTGGCCGCAAAGCCATGGGCTCTTGTGGCTCTTGCGCCAAGCCCGCCAAAGCAGAAATGCTCGCCCGCAATCATTCTCCTATGGGCGGTTGTACAGACGCGCACTTGCGTCGGTATTCTCTGGGAGCCACGCCCATCTCTCGCCTAAAGACTCGACTGAAAGAACTTTCCGATCCGTATCCAACGGCTGACGCCACCTCAGAGAAGGACATATTGTTTGAGCGAATCATCGCGCCTGCTTTGTACATCCGCCATCGGGTAAGGTATTCGAGCGGCGTCCGGCCCAAAACGGTCCTGAATTTTAAGGCAAAGGCAGACCTCGACATGCGTGCTTCGCGAGCCAGTGACCGAACGGACCAGCTCCTGTCAAAACCCGAATGCATTGCCTGTATGGCTTTGCCGAGATGCTTGTCGGACATCGCCGCCAACCACCCCTTTGGCGGAGCCTCGGAGCTGCTTGCGTAAGCTCGAATGGCGTAGACAAACAGCGATTCATAAAGACAACTGATCAACCGCGATGACGCTAAACCTGGCTGAGCGGTTTCCGCCGCCAAAAGGTCCAGCACGGATTGGAAGGCGTGACTTCGACTTTGGTCCAGCCGCAGGTGCAGATAACGAGGCAGGATCGCGGAAATGAGCGGGGCCTCGAAGGCATTCATGCCAAAGGACCCGCTCACCAAAGTTGTGAGCGCGCCGCCTCCTCCGTAATGAATCACACTATCTACTTCCAATTTTCTTAATTCGCGGTAATCGGCAACCGGGGAACGCGGATGATCCAGCAATGTAAAGGGATCATCACTGAGAATGGAAATGAAAACATCGCCGCCGGAGAGGGGGATGGCTTGCCGCTGGTTCTTGAATTTCAGAAACGCCGATCCGCGAACCATTAACCCAAAGCGTATCCGCGGATCTCTATTCTCCGGGTAGTGAAAACCCCAGGGGGCTGTCGCCTCCAGGCGCGTATAGATCGCGTCCTGAATTCTCAACGATCCAAAGACTTCAGACAGCGGGTCCATTCGTTGTTCGAATGCTGGACGATCGGTCATGTTTTTTGGACGGATGGCGCTCACGAGTCCCATTCTATGGCATCTATCCCTCGTGTGCCAAATCGCAGTTGAGGAAATACGCGCGAGCGTGACTGCAACCAAATTCAAGGAGAACAACGAAGATGTCCACGAAGAATGGTGACGTGTCCAACATAAAACGAAGACTTGTATGGGTATTGCTCTCCTATTCAGTCTTGGGCCTCACAGCCAACCCATTGCCCGCGCAGGAGACACGGTCCGAAAGGGAAACTTTAGTTGTAGAGTCCGGCAATGATTTCCGCGCTGCGCTCGAAAAAGGAGTACGTCTCAAAGCCGTTGGGCAGCCCATTACCGCAAAGCTGCTTGAGCCGGTCTACGCGGGAGAAGTTCTCGCGATCCCGGCAGGCTCGACGATCAAGGGACATGTTTCTGCAATTAGTACGGCTCCGATGCGGAAGCGTGCCCGAAGGCTCCTAG
>WNFG01002179.1_pt1 | contig 37851 bp, 34 predicted proteins | sample 5400431 | NCBI WGS metagenome assembly WNFG01 (sample SAMN13153346, study PRJNA577476) | soil metagenome | isolation source: 120 cm saprolite under Douglas fir tree site 2 hole 3 replicate 2 | place: USA:California | collected 2015-04-18
CCCGATGCCGTTCGAACGCGCGCGAAACGCTTTTCCCTCTCCAGAACTTCCAGGCGCTCGCCGTTCTTCACGTTGCCCACGCGGTTGTAGATGGCGGCTACCTGGTCGCGCAGGGCAGCCTGCGGCGCCGAGACATAGGCTACGTCCACGACGCGATGACCACGCCGGTTGCAGGCTGGAAGCGTGGCCACGGCGGTCATCACCAATGCCAGAACAATCCGATGGAGATACGATGGGCGCAACAGTCTCACGATGGTAGAGAGGTCAAGCTTCCACTATAGCGCGTTGGTACGCTGTTTCCCGGAACGAAGACGCTGCGGGGCCGCTTCGGTTAACATGAGTCAGGCTGCAAGGTCAGGAGACATGGTAGGACGTCCAGGTTGGCCGGGCAAGGTTTCCGGCGTCTAACAGAGTGACAAGTTTGCGCGGGAAAATCTTCATATCAGAAGATAAATAGAAAAATGATCAAAAGCATGCTCAGGAATCGTTCGGCTATTCTCTTCTTTTTCTTACTGGTGGCTTCGTTCGTTTCGGTCGCAGGGATGCGCTCCATGGCGCAGGAGCCGGTCAATCCCGCGCTGCGTCCGCCTAAGGGGGCGACTGTCGCAATCGTGGTGTTTGAAGATCTGCAGTGTCCCGATTGCCGGCGGGCTGCGCCCCTGGTGGAGGAAGCTTCCCGCACCTACAAGATACCGGTCGTCCGCCACGACTTCCCGCTGCCTTTTCATACCTGGTCGTACGACGCGGCCATTTTTGCGCGCTACTTCGACACGCGTTCGAAGGCGCTGGGCAACGAATTCCGTGACTACATTTTCTCCAACCAGCTTGAGGTCACGCCGCAGAACCTTCGGGGCTTCGCTGAGAAATTTGCCTCCGAGCACAAAGTAGAGTTGCCTTTCGTGGTCGATCCCGAAGGCAAGCTCGCAGCCCTGATCAATGCTGACAAAGAGTTAGGCAAAGCTATCCAGATCAACCACACACCCACGCTCTACGTTGTCAGCAACAAACGCAGCGGCAAGCCCTTCGTGGAAGTTGTAGACCGCAGCCAGCTGTACGCGCTGATCGACGCGATGCTGAAGGAATAGTCTTCTGCTGGCAACAAACATAACAAAACATTTTGGTAACTCGAAGTAACCTTGGCGCAACATTCTTAGGTTGCGTTGAACCTGCCTAAAAGCTCTGAATCCTTTTGACGCCGGTCAAATCTGATAGTGAATACCGAGGCTGTCTGAGGGGCAGCTTGGGATGATGAGCTTTGTTGCACACCCCACAGGCATCGGTCGCTACTTCATACCTTAACTAGTGTCTTCCAGCTGCCCTTGCTGAAGACCGTAGTTGTGTTTGTTGAGGAGGCCGTTTACGGGCTTTCAATTTGCGAGATTGCTGTTTGAGGAGTAGAGGAATTTATGTTCAAGCGCATGATTCTGATGTTGGTCGCCGCAGTGCTGTTGATTTCCGTTCTCGGCTTCGTCAAGTTCCGGCAAATTCAGGCTGCCACACAGTCACAGAGCATGATGCAGATGCCGCCGACAGCGGTTACGACGATTGTCGCGCAACGCGAAGTGTGGCCCGCTACCTTGGACGTGATCGGAACCATGGAAGCTGTCCAGGGCGTCACGGTGAGCGCGGATCTTCCCGGAAGCGTCGAGCGAATCAACTTTGATTCCGGCAAGCAGGTTCATCAGGGAGACGTGCTCGTAGAACTCGACACCCGACAGGAGCGAGCTCAACTGGCCGACGTAATGAGATCCGCGCCACCATTCAGCGGAAGACGATCCGGGCGCCGTTCTCCGGAGTGCTGGGCATCCGCAAGGTCAACCTCGGACAGTATCTGTCAGCCGGCGATCCTGTGGTTCCGTTGCAGGCGTTGAATCCGATTTACGTAAACTTTGGCGTGCCCCAGCAATCGGCAGGCGGAGTGCAAGCGGGCCGCAGTCTGCGCGTCTCCACCGACGGGTTAAAAGGCCAGGAGTTTTCCGGGCGCGTAACGGCCGTGGACGCTGTGGTAGACGCGACCACCCGGAATGTTCAAGTGCAAGCGACGCTCGCGAACCCAGGCGGCAAACTGCACCCCGGAATGTTCGTCCAGGTAAAAGTAACCCTGGGTCAAAGCCGTTCGGTGATTACACTGCCGATCTCCGCGGTCAACTACGCACCGTACGGCGACTCCGTGTATGTCGTCTCTGATCTCAAAGACCCGAGTGGCAAGCCCTACCGTGGGGTGCGCCAGCAGTTCGTCAAGGTTGAGGGTTCTCACGGGGACCAGGTTGCCGTGATCTCAGGTGTGAATCCCGGGGACGAGGTCGTCAGTTCGGGCGTCTTCAAACTGCGCAATGGCGCGGCCGTCCAAATCAACAATAAGGTCCAGCCGGGAAACAATCCCGCTCCCAAGCCTGAGGACAGTTAAATGAAGTTTACTGATCTTTTCGTCAAGCGGCCGGTCCTCGCGGTCGTCGTCAATCTGGTGATCCTGATCGCCGGTCTGCAAGCGATCCGCTCGCTGAGCGTGCGACAGTATCCGCGCAGCGACATCGCGGTTGTGCAGGTCACGACGGTTTACGTAGGCGCCAACGCGGACCTGGTTCGCGGCTTCATCACGACTCCGCTCGAGCGCGTCATCGCCAGCGCCGACGGCATCGACTACATGGAGTCTTCGAGCGCTCAGAGCCTTAGCACGATCACCGTGCACCTGAAGCTCAACTACGACACCAACGCGGCGCTTACACAGATTCAGGCGAAGCTTGCCCAGGTCCGCAATGACCTGCCGCCGGAATCTCAGGCACCGGTCATTGACCTGCAAACCGCGGACAATCAGTTTGCCGCGGTCTATCTCGGCTTCTCATCCGCCAGTCTCGATCAGAACCAGATTACCGATTATCTGACGCGGGTTGTGCAGCCGAAATTAAGCGCCATCAGTGGCGTGCAGCGCGCTGATATCCTCGGCGACCGTACCTTCGCCATGCGCATCTGGCTCAAGCCCGACAAAATGGCGGCGCTTGGCATTTCGGCTTCCGCCGTGCGAGACGCGTTATCGAAGAACAATCACCTCTCCGCGCTCGGGCAGACCAAGGGCTCGATGGTGTCGGTGAACTTAATTGCCAACACCGATCTGCGGACCGCCGATGAATTTCGCCAACTTGTAGTCAAAGAAGATAAGGGAGTTGTCGTCAGGCTGGGCGAGATTGCCGATGTCGTGCTGGGCGCGCAGAACTATGAACAAGACGTTCGCTTCAATGGCGAGACCGCGACGTTCATGGGAATCTGGGTTTTACCTACCGCCAACTCACTTGAGGTAATCAAGAATGTCCGCGCGGCGATACCCGAGATCCAGTCACAACTGCCTCCGGGGATGAAGGCCGGCATCCCCTACGATTCGACGGCGTACATCCAGGACGCGATTAATGAAGTACTGAGTACGCTGACTGAGACGCTGTTCATCGTCATCGTCGTGATCTACCTGTTTCTAGGCTCGTTCCGTTCAGTGCTGATTCCTGTCGTCGCCATCCCGATTTCGCTGATCGGCGCTGTTTTCCTGATGCTGATTGCCGGTTTCACGATCAATCTATTGACTCTGCTGGCGATCGTGCTCTCTGTCGGGCTGGTGGTGGATGACGCAATTGTGATGGTGGAGAACGTTGAACGCCACCTTCATATGGGCAAGCCTCCTTTCCAGGCAGCCAGGGATGCGGCCCGAGAATTGGTGGGTCCGATCATTGCCATGACCATCACGCTGGCTGCGGTGTATGCGCCGGTCGGTATCCAGGGTGGGTTGACGGGTGCGCTCTTCCGGGAGTTTGCGTTTACCCTTGCCGGGGCTGTGATCGTTTCTGGCGTAGTAGCGCTTACCCTGTCGCCCATGATGGGTTCGAAACTGCTGCGCACTGGAGATACCGAAAAGGGCTTTGCCGGATGGATCAACCGCCGCTTTGAGAGCGTACGCAATGCTTATTCGCGAACCCTCTCCGGGACCTTGCAGTATCGGCCCGTGGTTCTTGTGCTGTGGGCGATCGTTATCTTATTGATCGTACCTTTCTACATGTTCTCGCAGCGCGAACTGGCGCCGGCCGAGGACCAGGGGGTCGTGTTCGGAGTCATCCAAAGCTCCGCGAACTCCACTCTTGATCAGACCAATTTGTTTACGTCTCAGGTTTATGACGTCTATCACTCGTTCCCCGAGAGCGGCAGCATCTTTCAGATCACTTCTCCGAGCGGCGGCTTCGGCGGCATGGTAACCAAGCCGTGGAGCGAGCGGAAGAAGACTGCTCAACAATTGCTAGTCGAATCAGTTGGGCCGCTGTCGAAAATCCCTGGCATTCGCGTGATCCCATTGACGCCACCCCCGCTGCCCGGTGGCGGAAATTTCCCGGTGGAATTCGTGATTACCTCGGCCATGGAGCCCAGGCAACTCGATGCGTTCGCTAAACAGCTTGTCGGTAAGGCGTTCGCCAGCGGCCTTTTCATTTTCGCCGACTCCGATCTGAAGTTTGACCAGCCGCAATCTGAGGTCGTCTTCGACCGCGACAAGCTCCGTTCCCAGGGCGTCGATCTGACCCAGGCCGGACAGGATCTTTCGACCATGCTTGGCGGAGACTACGTCAACCGCTTCAGCATCCAGGGCCGGAGTTACAAAGTCATTCCACAGATCAAGCGCTCGCAGCGTTTGACGGCAGATCAACTCGAACAGATTTACGTGACCGGATCGAACAATAAGCTGGTTCCACTGTCGACCTTCGCTAACTTGAAGAACACAACCGAGCCGCGTGAGCTGAAGAAGTTTCAGCAGCTCAACGCTGTGACCATTCAGGCAGTGATTCCGCCGAACGTTCCGCTGGACAAGGCACTGACTTTTTTGGAGGACCAGGCGAAGCAGATTCTGCCGCAGGGCTTCACCGTCGACTACGCCGGTGAATCGCGCCAGCTTCGGGTGGAGGGCAGCAAGTTTCTCGGTACGTTCTTACTGTCGGCGATCCTTATTTATCTTGTGCTCGCCGCCCAGTTCGAGAGCTTCCGCGATCCGTTTATCGTGCTCGCAGGTTCGGTGCCGCTGGCAATTTCCGGGGCGCTGATGTTTTCGTTCCTGGGGCTGACGACGCTGAATATCTACAGTCAGGTCGGATTGATTACTCTGGTTGGTCTGGTGTCTAAGAATGGCATTCTGATCGTGGAGTTTGCCAACCATCTTCAGGAGACTGGAAAGACCAAGCTCGCTGCAGTGATTGAAGCGGCCACCACGCGGCTGCGTCCCATCTTAATGACGACTGCGGCCACCGTGGTCGGTCACTTCCCGCTTGTCCTGGCGAAAGGACCGGGAGCGGGCGCTCGCAACAGCATCGGAATCATGCTGGTCAGCGGCATGATTATCGGAACCTTCTTTACTCTGTTCGTGGTGCCCTCGATTTACATGTTCGTGGCGCGCACGCACACCGCTGAGGCGATCGAGGAAGATAACGTGGAAACCGCTGTGGGTGAGCCAGTAGAGGTCTAACAATGCGGGGACGCTGCGTGTCTGGCGCGATGCGATTCTCGCCCTAGCCGCGCTGCGGAAGGAATAGTGATCTGGCTAAGGCGCACTGTAAGAGATCCGAATCGGGCTAGGTGTGTCTCTTCCGGTGTTTCGGCTGACAGCTATCCGCCGATGTGCACCATCGTCCTCGAGGCCGGCACGAAATCCGGCTCCCCGATGTGGTGGCGCTCTTCTTTTTTCTGTACGACTCCGTAAATGAAATCTTCGAGTTCTTCGTCGCTGGCGCCGCGGCGCATTTGGGCGTGAAGGTCGTGGTCCCACACCGAGAACAGGCAGGTACGGATTTTGCCGTCGCTGGTGATGCGGATACGGCTGCAGTGTCCACAAAATGGATGCGAAACGGGAGCGATGATGCCGATTTCTCCGACGCCGTCGTCGAAGCGGTAGCGACGGGCGGTTTCTGACCGCGCGTGCGGGATTTCAACCAGCGGACGGTACTCGGCCATGCGGGTGAGAATTTCATCGAGCGGGACCACGGTCGTGGGGGACCATGTGCGTCCTTCTTCAAGCGGCATGAATTCGATGAAACGCACGGTCACGCCTTCTTCCCGTGCGAACTTTCCAAACGGGACAATTTGCTCTTCGTTGAATCCGCGCATCAGCACGCAATTGACTTTCACCGGCCACAGTCCGGCGTTGCGCGCGGCGCGAATGCCGGCGACGACGTGGTCATATCCATTCGCCACGCGTGTGATGCGGGCGAAGCGCTCGGGATCGACGGCGTCCATAGAGATGGTTACGCGGGTGAGGCCGGCGTCCTTGAGCGGCTGCGCCATCTCGGCGAGAAGGTGGCCGTTGGTGGTGAGGGCAATGTCGAGCGCCTGGCCATCCAAGTCATCATCGAAATTCGGCAAGCCTAGATTCGATCCCTTGGTCGGGTTTTGAATGCTTTGAAAGGGCATGGCTTCAGACATGCCGTTAGCGCCTAAAAACGATGAAGGTTTTAGTCTGGGCGTGAGAATTGGTCTTTCGCCCCGCTGGGGCTTGTCTGCTTCCCACTTCTCCCCACGGCTCGCGCCGAGGGCTGCATTCTTACGCCGCTTCGCGGCTAGTAACGTGGGGGTTTGTTCCACTGCGTCATCGAAATTCGAGCTCTCACGCACACACTTTGGCCCCTGAGTTCGCAGCTTAGCCAACTCGCGAACAAGCTCCACAACGCCCTTGCGCAACAGCGGCTCGCCGCCCGTCAGACGGACCTTTGTAATCCCCATCCCCACGAGCACGCGCACCATGCGCAAATAATCCGCGAAAGGCAGGTCTGCATAGAGCGCGCCTTCATTTCCCGTGCGGCAGTAAACACACTTATAGTTGCAGCGATCGGTGATGGAGATCCGCAGATCGGTTATGGCGCGGCCGAATTTGTCGGTAAGTCGCAAGCTCTTGGCTCTTGGCTGTTAGCTTTTGGCTCACCTTCGGTGGTCTCTTAACTCCGGTTGAGCTAGGAGCTAAGAGCCAAGAGCTAAAAGCTGTTGAGGGAAAAGACACAGACAGGCGGGACAATCCCGGCGGCTGTTTCCTTTCCAATGCGCCCTTGCGGAGCGCGGGAGGCGCGGGCGTTTCCACCCGCACCTTCGGAATGATTTTCCTCGCGAACTTTTTCTTCGCCAACTTGGCTGAGTCCTTGGCGATCTTTGCGGTCAAAAACTCTTAATCGCAAAGCGCGCCAAGACGACGCAAAGGGGAACCATCCCTCGCCGCCGCAGCCTTGGGTATGCCCGAAGGCCGAGACGGTCGGAAACTCGTTCTCATTATAGATTGCCGGGAGCGCTGAGAGGTTACATTGATTCTGTGGCCTTCATTCTGTGACTTTCATTCTGTGACTTTCAATGGGCAGGTTTGGCGGGCTCGGCTAGGGCCTTCTCGATTGCCACCTCCGCCAGCGGCGCCATAATTTTGTATCCCGCGGCATTGGGATGCAATCCATCGTCAGCCAACTCTTTCTTCATGTATCCCTTGTCGTCTGCCATGGCGGTAAAGTAGTCGAGGTAGAGGCAGCTGTTGGACCGGCTGTTAGAGGACGACGCGCAGTAATTCTTAAGCCAGTGATTGAGTTCGAGGATCTTCTCCGGCGAGCGTTGCGCGAAAAGATCCTGCGACTGGGGCGTGTAGTTATGCACTGGTAGGATCGAAGCGAAGATCACTTTGACGTCGTGTGCGCGCGCGAGCTCCACGAGGGAGACGAAATTGGCTTCGATGTCCTCAAGGCGCATGGGGCCGGTATTGCCCGCGATGTCATTGGTGCCAGCCAGGATCACGACGACTTTGGGTTGCAGGTTGATGACATCCTGGCGGAAGCGGACCAGCATTTGCGGCGTGGTCTGGCCTCCGATGCCACGGTTGATGTAGGGTTTGCCGGGAAAGGATTCGTCAAGCTTCCACATATCGGTGATCGAGTCGCCGAAGAAAACGACGCGGCTCTCGCCGGATGCAGGAGGCGGGAGTGCGGCGTTGGCGTCGCGGTAGCGCGCGAGTTCGCCGAAGTCATCGGTGAAGATCGCAATACGCGAGGCCCGGTATTGGTCGAGGCCGGGGAAGCCCGTGGAGGGGATGCTGGGCTGCGCCTTTAGCGCGGGTTGAGCCGGTTGCTGGGCCAGGGCAGCACAAGAGAAAAGAGCTACCGCCAATAGTTGACGCGCCGGCTTATACCAAGGTTGAGAAAACACTTTGCCCTCCTGCGGTCGGATGTACCTGCATTTTCGGATAGCTTTTCGCAGGGGTCGCTACTTGCGCAATTGATCAAGCTCGGCCAAAACTTCGCTGTTGTGCTTCACCGGATCGACACTGCTGTAGACCTTTGCGATCTTTCCATTCGGATCGATGATAAAGGTGTTCCGTGCCGCGAACTTCACCACTCCCATGTTGGTGAGCGATCCGTAAGCCTGGGTGACCTTGTGATCTGTGTCAGCGAGCAACTTGAAGTTCAATCCTTCCTTGGCGCAGAAACGTTTGTGGGAGTCGACGTTGTCCACGCTAACGCCTAACACTACGGCGTCGCGCTGCGCATACTTCGCGGAGTCAGCCTGGAAGTTATGGGCCTCGCGGGTGCAGCCCGGGGTCTGATCTTTGGGGTAGAAGTAGAGGACGACCCACTTGCCGCGATAATCCCTCAGACTCACAGAGGTGCCTTCCTGCGAGGGCAATGTGAAATCGGGAGCGGCGCCGCCCACCGCGGGCATGGGGCTGCGGGAAAGCAGGCGCGGGACAAACAAAACGAGCACAACCACGACCAGCAACATCAGCACGATTCGCCACATAAATCCTCCTGCATGTGCCGCTTCGGAACGGATTCTATATGAGAATGCAAGGTTGAGAAGCGTTTAGCCAGCAAAAATCTCCGCGATTGAATATTATGGACTGTTGCCCTTCACACGACGGAGATAATCATACGTGCCTCAAATTGAAACTGACGGTCTAGAAGTTCTGGAAACTCGGGAATGGGTCGATTCGCTGGATTACGTTCTATCCAAAGGCGGCGGGCCGAACCGGGCTGGCCGATTGCTGCAGCAACTTGCTTTGCATGCGCGTCGGGAAGCGGGCATCAATCTGCCTTTCTCGGCGACTACGCCTTACCAGAACACGATTGCGGTCAGGCAGCAACCTCCCTTCCCCGGCAGTCAGGAAATGGAGCGCAGGATCAAGAGCCTGGTGCGCTGGAATGCGCTGGCGATGGTGGTGCGCGCCAACAAGATTCAGGAAGGCATTGGCGGGCACATCTCGACGTTCGCATCCGCGGCCACGTTGTATGAAGTTGCCTTCAATCATTTTTTTCGCGCGCAGACTGAAACTGGCGACCGCGACGTAGTTTATTTCCAGGGCCACGCGGCCCCCGGAATTTATTCGAGGGCGTATCTCGAGGGTCGTCTTGCAAAGGAAAAGCTGCAGAATTTTCGGCGTGAACTGAAGCCGGGCGGCGGATTGAGTTCGTATCCGCACCCGTGGCTGATGCCGGATTTCTGGGAGTTCCCCACGGTCTCGATGGGATTGGGCCCGATCCAGGCGATCTACCACGCCCGCTTTATCAAGTACCTGGAGAATCGCGGCCTGAAGCAGACGACCGGCGGCAAAGTCTGGGCATTTCTGGGCGATGGTGAGATGGACGAACCGGAGTCGCTAGGCTCGATCACGCTGGCTTCGCGGGAGCGGCTGGACAACCTGATCTTCGTCGTGAACTGCAATTTGCAGCGGCTGGACGGGCCGGTGCGCGGCAATGGAAAGATCATCCAGGAGCTGGAGGCAATTTTCCGCGGCGCGGGATGGAACGTTATCAAAGTGATCTGGGGCACCGACTGGGACAACCTGATTCAGAACGACCGCGATGGGATTCTGGTAAAGCGTCTTGGCGAAGTCAGCGACGGCCAGTATCAGAAGTATTTTGTGGAGAGCGGTTCGTACTTCCGTCAAAACCTGTTTGGCTCCGACCCGCGCCTGCTCAAGATGGTCGAACATCTGTCGGACGACCAACTGGCGCGCATGCGGTTGGGCGGGCACGATCCGATCAAAGTGCACGCGGCCTATAAGGCTGCGATGGAGCACACTGGCGCTCCGACGATCATCCTCGCGAAAACCATCAAGGGTTACGGATTGGGTGAGGCGGGCGAAGGCAAGAACATCACGCACCAGCAGAAGAAGCTGAATGAGGATGAACTGCAGATGTTTCGTTCGCGCTTCGGGATTCCGATTCCCGACGACGAACTGCATGATGCGCCTTTCTACAGGCCGTCCGACGATAGCGCTGAAATCAAGTACATGCAGGCGCAGCGCCAGCAGCTGGGCGGATACATGCCGCAGCGCAAGGTTCGCGCTACTCCGCTGAAGTCGGTTCCTGAATCCTATTTCAAAGAATTTGACAAAGGGACCGAGGGGCGGGAAGTTTCGACCACGATGGTCTTCGTGCGATTGCTGGCGAAGCTGTTGCGCGATCCGGAACTGGGCAAGCTGATTGTTCCTATCATTCCCGACGAGGCGCGAACGTTCGGTATGGAGGCGCTATTCCGCCAGGTCGGCATCTACTCGAACGTTGGGCAGCTCTATGAGCCCGTCGACATGGATACGCTTCTCTATTACAAAGAGGCGAAGGACGGGCAGATCCTGGAAGAGGGCATCACTGAAGCGGGATCGATGTGCTCGTTCATCGCGGCGGGCACCGCGTATGCGAATCACGGCATCAACACGATCCCTTTCTTTATTTATTACTCGATGTTCGGGTTCCAGCGGATCGGTGATTTGATTTGGGCAGCGGCAGACATGCGCTGCCGTGGATTTTTGATCGGCGGCACCGCCGGACGCACGACACTGGCAGGAGAAGGCTTGCAGCACCAGGATGGTCACAGCCACGTGCTGGCTTTGCCCGTGCCGAACTTGCTGGCTTACGATCCGGCGTTCGCCTATGAGATTGGCATCATCATTCAGGATGGAATCAAGCGGATGTATATCGATCAGGAGTCGATCTTCTACTACCTGACGGTGACCAATGAACCGCTCCCTATGCCGGAGATCCCGAAGGAAGGGAATGTTCGGGAAGGGGTATTGAAGGGGCTGTATCGCTTCAAGGCTTCACAGAAGAAGGACGCCAAGTTGCGCGCGCAACTCCTGGGTAGCGGCACGATCATGTACGAGGCGCTGAAGGCGCAGAAGATTCTGGAAGAGAAGTATGGCGTCGCGACCGACGTTTGGAGTGTGACGAGTTACAAAGAGCTTTATCGTAACGCCAATGATTGCGAACGCTGGAACATGCTTCATCCGTCGGAACCGGCGAAGATTCCCTACGTCACGCAGACTCTGCAGGGTGCTCAGGGGCCGTTTATCGCGGTGTCGGACTACATGAAGGTGCTGCCGGAAAGTCTGGCCCGTTGGGTGCCGGGACAACTGGTCTCGCTGGGAACCGATGGTTTCGGACGCAGCGAAAGTCGCGTGGCGCTTCGCGACTTCTTCGAGGTAGATGCCAAGCACATTGTGCTCGCAACTCTGGGAGCTCTGGCGCGGGAGAAGAAGATTGCGACAGACGTCGTGCAGCGAGCGATTAAGGAACTAGGAATTGATCCGGAGAAAGCTAATCCGGCCATCAGCTAAATAGCCGGCCTCCATCTGGTTGACTGTTGGCCACAGCAAGAATCGAAAAGAGGAAACGACGAAGTGATCGAATTTAAACTCCCCGAACTCGGAGAAAACATCGAACAGGGCGACCTGGTGCGCCTCATGATCTCCCCCGGCGCCTCAGTCAGCACGGGCCAGGCGGTGATGGAACTGGAGACCGATAAGGCGGTGGTAGAAGTGCCTTCGTCGGTGAGCGGAACGGTGCAAGAGGTTCGGGTCAAAGAGGGCGAGAAGATCAAGGTTGGTCAGGTCATTTTTACGGTGGAGAACGGAAGTGGGGCGAAGGCTGCTGGTGAGTCTTCCCCTGGAAAGAAAGCTTCCGCGTCTTCACGCGGGGAAGTCGGTGTGCAGTCGGATCAGAAGAGCCGTGGGCAGGGGGAGCGCCCGGCTTCCTCGGCTCCAGAAGTGGAATCAGCCAGGTCAGAATTAGCCACAGCGACTGCTGCAGCTACAGCGGCACCAGCGAAACCGTCCCGCGACCAGGCGACCGTACCGGCCGCAACGACTTCGTCCGCTGGTTCGGGCGCGAGCGAATTTAAGCTTCCGGAACTCGGGGAAAACATTTCGCAGGGCGACTTGGTGCGGCTGATGATTGCGCCCGGATCGAAGGTGTCCGAGGGCCAGCCCGTGATGGAGTTGGAAACGGACAAGGCCGTGGTCGAAGTGCCGTCTTCGGTCAGCGGTGTCGTCAAAGAAGTAAAAGTCAAAGAAGGCGAGAAGGTTAAAGTCGGACAGGTCATTTTCACCCTCGAAGGCGGAGCGGCATTGCAACCGGAAAGCTCGCGCCCGCGAACTGCACCCGTCGAGCACGTTTCCGGACAGCACGGTGCGCGTCTGGCATTTCAAGCAGCGATTCGTGCCGAAGGTAAGACGGAAGAGCAGGCATTGCCGCCGGATCAGCCTCGAGAAGCGGTCCCGGCATTCAGTATGCCGGTGCAATTGGGCAAAGTTGCGGGGACGGAGCATCGTCAGCCCATACCGGCTGCCCCTCACGTGCGGCGACTGGCGCGCGAAATTGGTATCGACATTTATGAGGTGAAGGGTACAGGACCGGGCGGACGCATCAGCGAAGACGATGTGAAGAGTTTTGCCAAGGCGATGTTGTCCGCTGCCGTCTCCGCGGCTCAGGCGCCGCCGCGTGCGGGACACTTCGCTGCACCAAAGCTGCCGGACTTCGGCAAGTGGGGCAAGATCGAGCGAGTCTCGATCCGCGGAGTGCGCCGCAAGACGGCCGAGCATCTCGCGGAAGCGTGGAACACCATCCCGCACGTCACGCAGCATGACCGCGCCGACATCACGGAACTCGAACAACTGCGTGCCCGGTTCGCTCCCAAAGCGGAAGAGGCTGGAGGGAAGATGACGGTAACCGCCATCGCGTTGAAAGTGTGCGCGGCCGCGCTCAAAGTTTTCCCGCAATTCAATGCCAGCATCGATATGGAGCATGAAGAGATTGTTTACAAGCAGTACATTCATATCGGGGTCGCGGCAGACACCGACCGCGGGCTGCTGGTTCCGGTAATCCGGGACGTGGACAAGAAAAATATCGTCGAACTGGCGGTGGAGTTGTCGCAGCTCTCGAAGAAGGCGCGGGAGAAGAAAATTACGCCCGGCGAGATGGAGGGCGGCACGTTCACGATTACAAACCTGGGCGGCATTGGCGGCGTGGGCTTCACACCGATCGTCAACTATCCGGAAGTGGCGATCCTGGGGCTTTCACGGTCGCGCACCGAGCCGGAATGGATCAACGGGAAATTCGAACCGCGCCTGATCCTTCCGCTCTCACTTTCTTACGATCACCGCCTGATTGACGGCGCGGATGCTGCGCGATTTCTGCGCTGGATAGCCGAAGCGTTCGAACAGCCGTTCCTGCTTTCGGTGCAGGGCTAGCGGGCGCATACGCGTTCCCAAAATTTTCGGATCGTTAGGCTGTCCTCTTCAAACCTATAGAGTTCAAACCCGGCAGAGAAAGAACACATTCTGAATGTCTGAAACTTCAAACCTGAAAATTGCAGTCGTAGGCGGCGGTCCCGGAGGATACGCCGCTGCATTTCTGGCAGCCGATCTCGGCATGACGGTCACTCTGATCGACCCTGAGTTGAACCCCGGCGGTGTCTGCTTGTACCGCGGCTGCATTCCCTCGAAAGCGCTGCTTCACGTTGCGAAGCTGGTCGAAGAGGCGGAACAGGCTAAGAATTGGGGCGTTGACTTCGCGCAACCGAAAATCGATCTGTCGCGGTTGCGCTCCTGGAAAGAAGGCGTCGTCAAGAAACTAACCGGCGGATTGGGGCAACTCTCGAAGCAACGCAAAGTGCAATATTTGCAGGGCATGGCCGCGTTCGAGAACTCCACCACTTTGCGCGTGAAGAAAAATGATGCGAGCGAAGAGTCGCTCACCTTCGACAAGATCATTATCGCGACGGGTTCGCGGCCCGCCGCCGCTCCAACTCTGAAGCTCGATTCACCACGAATGATGGATTCGACCGGTGCGCTCAACCTCGAAGATATTCCTGGAAGCCTGCTGGTGGTCGGTGGAGGATACATTGGTCTGGAACTGGGCTCGGTGTATGCCGCTCTGGGCACGCGCGTAACTGTGGTGGAAATGCTGCCGGGATTACTTCCCGGGGCGGATCGAGATTTGGTCGCCCCGTTGCACAAGCGACTGGAGAAGATGCTGGAAGCGATCCTGCTGAACACGACCGTCTCTTCGGTCAAAGCAGAAGGCGATGGAATTCGGGTCACCTTTGAGGGAGCTAACGTCAAGGAGAGGGAAAAAGTTTTTGACCGTGTGCTGGTATCGGTTGGGCGCAAGCCAAACTCGGAGATTCCCGGCCTCGACAAAACGCAAGTCAAGGTTGGGCCGAAGGGATTCATCCAGGTAAACAAGCAACTGCAGACCGACGATTCGGCGATTTTTGCCATCGGCGACGTTGTGGGTGAGCCGATGCTGGCGCACAAAGCATCGCATGAGGGGCGAGTTGCGGTCGAAGCAATTGCGGGACATAAAGTTGCATTTGAACCGAATGCAATTCCCGCAGTCGTATTCACCGATCCCGAGGTCGCATGGTGCGGTCTCACAGAGACGCAAGCGGAGAAGGAAGGCCGCGAGATCAAAGTGGCCAAGTTTCCCTGGGCAGCTTCGGGGCGGGCGATTACGCTTGACCGTCCGGAAGGAATGACCAAGCTGCTGGTGGACCCGCAGACGGAACGCGTACTTGGAGTTGGCATCGTCGGCGCTGGAGCGGGGGAGTTGATTGCCGACGGTGTGCTCGCGATTGAGATGGCTGCGCTGGCCCGCGATGTGGCCTTGAGCATCCATCCGCACCCAACTCTTTCGGAAACAATCATGGAGTCGGCCGAAGTTTTCTTCGGTACGAGCACTCACGTGTACCGGCCCAAACGAGGGTGATGTTTGCTGCGCACGCAAGACCTGTGCCCGGAGAAGGCAAGGGCAAGAGCGGCGGACAAAGCCTGCCCTGAGCGCAGTCGAAGGGAGTTTCCGCCCCACACGGGGAAGAAGACCATGTCCTGTCGCTTCAAAGGAATCGTCGTCTCTGTTCTTTGCGCCGCGGCGTGCCTGCCGGCGGCGGCACAAAATTCTCTGAATCAGATGTTGCAGCCGTCAACGACGGCGAACCATTCCGCCAACGCCCCGGTCGATCCCCTGGGGCGGGAAACCCCGTCGGGAACTGTCTTCGGATTTCTGCAAGCGGCGCAGCCCGGCAACTACAGCACCGCTGCGCAATATCTGCAACTGAACCCCGCTCGCCGTCAGTCCGAGGGCGCACAAATCGCGACGAAGCTCAAGGTTGTGATGGACCGCGCCTTCGCCGGCAGCCTTCGGAACGTGAGCACACAACCGGAAGGGACGCCGCAGGAAGGTGTTCCCGTAGGCCGGCAGAAACTCGGGACCATGGCATCGGGCGACGTGGAAGCTGATCTGGAACTGGTTCGCGTCTCCGATCCGAGTTCGGGCAAGATCTGGCTCATTTCTTCGGAGACGTTGGCGAGAGTTCCTGAACTTTACGATCAGGTGCAGGCGCGCAAGGTAGAGTCGCGGCTGCCCAGCGCGCTGGTGAAGCACCAATTCGCCGGGATAACCATGTGGCAATGGCTGGCATTGCTGGTGGCGTTGCCGATAGCGGCCGGCATCGGCTGGTTGATCCTGGCGCTGCTGGAGATACCTCTGCGATGGTGGGCGCGGCGCCGGGCGCATCACGACGTGGCGAACTGGCGTTCGGTATCCGGACCAGCGTGGCTCCTTGCGGGGACGGTAGTTCACCGAATCCTGGCAGCCTATCTCGGCATGCCTTTGCTCCAGCGGCACTATTACGTCCAAGTCACGTCCATCGCTCTGATCATCGGCGCTAACTGGATTTTCTGGCGCGCGATTCAATGGTCTATGCGACGCGTGCGCACTCGTGCCCTGGCGCGCGGCCTCGGGGGAACTGGGTCGCTCATGCTGCTGGGCGAGCGGATCATCAAGGCGGCTGTGTTTGTGACAGCAGTCCTTGCCGTCTTCAGCAGCCTGGGATTCAACATGAGCACGGCGCTCGCAGGCCTCGGCATCGGCGGCCTGGCAATCGGCTTTGGCGCGCAAAAGACCATCGAGAACCTTTTTGGCGGAGTCTCCGTGCTGGGCGATGAGGTGATTCGTGTGGGGGACGTCTGCCGCTTTGGCGATCGGACCGGCACGGTGGAAGATATCGGCTTGCGATCGACTCGAGTGCGCACCGAGGAGCGGACCTTGCTCGCAATCCCGAACGGCACTGTCGCGACGATTAACGTGGAAAACCTGAGCCGCCGCGACAAGATTCTGTTCAAGACGAACTTGAATCTGCGCTCCGAGACCGAGCCTGACCATCTTCGATTTGTGCTTTCAGAAATCCGACGGTTGCTGTACAGCCACGCCAAGGTTGAAACGGCCAGCGTTCGCGTGCGATTGAGCGATATCGCCCCGAGTGCTTACAACATCGAAGTTTTTTGTTACATCCTGACCCAGGACTTCAACGAATTTGCGGCGGTGCGCGAAGATCTATTTCTGCATATGATCGGCGTTGTGGGAGAGTCCGGCACCGGATTCGCACTCCCGTCGCAAACCCTTTATCTTGGGCGCGATTCAGGGTTGGAAAAAGAGAAGGCTCAGAGCGCGGTCAAGAAAATCGCAGAATTGCGCGATGGGAAGCAATTGCCTTTCCCCGACTTCGCGGAAAAAGAAATCTCGTCCTTCCGTGGATCGATCGATTACCCGCAGCCGGAGTCGGCATTGCGCAATGAGAAGGCGGATTCGGAACCCAAGCATTAGGATTCCAGGCGCTAGCAGGCTTAGTGCGCCCTCAGCGGCTGAAGCCGCGGTGATGTTGGAGCATTTACGGTGCGGCTTGAAGCCGCACCCTTTCAAAGCAACATCAAAGGCCCTAGCTTTTTCGCAGCTGCCAGGGGCGAGAATCCTGGGGGCGAGTCCACCACGACAACAGCAGGTGTGTCGGGAAATACACAAGCAGAGGGAGCGCGACCAAGTACGCCAGCAAGTAGACCAAGCCCGGTACGACATGCTGTTCGTGGAAGAATGGACCGCGGGCCCAGTTCACGTCGTGCTCTGGGCGCCAGAAGTAGTTGATCGGCGCCACGATCCAGGTTGTGAGCGTCTGATATTTCCAGCCGCGGCGGTCGTAGCCTAAGCGCCGTATCGCCCACAGCAACAGCGGTGGCGTCACTATATGAAACAGGCTGAGCAGGCGAATAAGCAACGGAACATTCGGGTCGAACATGAATTCTGTTCCGCCCACGATGTGACGGCCGGTGAGAACGGCGCTCGCGAGATCTACGGTGAAGAGCGTTTGAAACGCCAGCAATCCGCAAGCCTGCCATGAAAATATCAGCGGGCTTTCCAGCCACAAAGCCACACCGATGAGGATGTTTCCGATGTCACAAAAAAATAGAAAATTCTGCAGGCCGTAGTGCCGCCAGTAGAGCGGCAGCCATGCGATTATCCAGACGGTCCACGTGAGTTTGAGCCACAGTGGCACTCGCATGGAGGACCATTGTACGCAGGTCAGTTCCGGAAACTGGCTGTTTTTGGCACGCGTACGAAACCGATCAGGAGCAGCCGAGTTGCGGGTTTCGTCGCGTTCTATTCATGCATCCCGAATATGCGTCCACAAAAAGCAGCGAAGTGCGAATTACCTGCGTAACTTGATGGCTCTGACGCAGGTACCTACGATGCTCTTAGTATGAGCTACAAATCTCTCCTCTTCTGTCCCGATGAAAAGACTGCACGCACGGTGACGCAGGTGCTGACCGAGTTGGAGTTTGCCGTCGAGCCCTGCGGCGAGCCCTTCGCCGCCGTCAAGAAATTGATGGAAGAGGATTGCGATAACGAGCAAAACGCGACGCTTTTGTTCAAGAGCGCGCGCAATTCGACGTTAAACCTGGCGTCGTTGGCAGTGGCCGTGGTGGAGGGGCAGGCGGGGGTAGCGAAAGCATTCCGGATTGGCGCAAATCTGGTGCTCACCAAGCCGATCAATGTAGAACAGGCAAAGGGAACGCTACGCGTGGCTCGCGGACTGCTGCGCAAAGGGGAATCGCCAAAGCCAGTTGCTCCGATTGGAACAACAACACCGGCACCAACGCCGCCGGCAAAAAAAACCGACAACGCGACGCCGGTTCCGACAGTGCCTGTGATGCCCGCGGTTCAGCCGCCAAGTGCGGGTGCGCCGACGCCGCGTCCATCCGGTCCTTCTGCTCCATCGGCTCTCTGGCAAGTCGCAAATCCGGCGAGTTCAGTGGTAGCCAGTTCAGCTTCCGCGGCACACGATCAGGATGTCCTCGATATCGACGGAGAAGCTTCTGCCGCAGTTCCCGCCCTGAACGCCGCCCCGGTTGCATCGACGGCATTCAAGCCGGCGGTCAAGAACGTCCCTGTTCCGTCAATCTCCAAGGCAGTAGAGGGGCAGGATCACAAGGCGCCCGCGCCTTCGAAGGCGACGTTAAGCATGGGCAAGGCTACTTTTGGGACCGGGGCCGCAAGTGCACCAGCACTTGCTCGATCGGGAGCGGATCCCTCTGTGGTTGAACCTAGCGCCTTCAAAGGAGCAATCGCGGCTGAAGCCTGCTTCGAGAAAGCGGCAGAATCCGGCATGAATGAATCCTCCGTCTCTGTGACCGTTGGCTCTGCACCGTCCTTCTCTTATGGAGCCGAGGCTTCAGAGCCGTCGAGTGGGGGAAGCAAAAAAGTCTTGATTGGTATCGCTGCAGCAGTCGTGGTCGCAGTAGGCCTGTATACCGGCTGGACACAATTGCGCGGACGAGCGACTGCCGCTTCGAGTGATTCGAAATCGACGACCCCGGTTTCCGATGCTGCTGCGCCTGCGAGCAACCCTCGAGCAGCAGCGTCGTCAACAACGGCGCCTGCGTCTACGACGATGTCCTCGCGGAGCCCGCAGACGGCTTTGCAGCTGAAGGCGGTAACACCTGCAGTCGCGACAACCGTTGCCGACAGCAACGATCCTTCCGCGAAGGATGAGGAGCCCGTGACGAAAAGTCCGTCAAAAGTCGCCAGCTCTTTGGCCTCGTCCAAACCAGACACTGCGCTCAAACCCGCCACGGCACCAATCGTCATGAAAAAAGGTGCAGCATCGCCTTCACAGACGAACGCCGTCGATTCACCCGCTCCGAGCGTGATGGTCGCCGCGACGAGCGCTGGGGGTTCGCTTCCCAACCTGATAGGCGATCCTGGCCCCTCGGCGAAGCCGGTGTTGCAGACGCTAAACGTCTCGCAGGGCGTATCCCAGGGACTGTTGATAAAGAAAGTTCAGCCCACTTATCCATCCAACGCGCTTCACATGCACGTTGAAGGAGCAGTGCAGTTGCTGGCAACGATCGGCAAGAGCGGCAATATTTCCGCAGTTAAAACTCTGAGCGGGGAGCCTCTATTAGCGAAGGCAGCACTGGACGCAGTGAAGCAGTGGAAATACAAGCCGTACTATCTCAACGGCGAGCCGGTTGAAATCCAAACTCAGATCACCGTCAACTTCAAGCTGCCGCACTAAGCTATTGAGCAAGAGGTAATAACAGCACGCAGAGCATACCCGCATTGCAGAGCGGATCGGGTTATGCCGAAGGCTATCCTCGGCAGGCGTTCGGTTTAGGCCCATTCAATTGTCCTCCCCGTCCAAGTAAAATGTTCATCCACTCTTAGTCGGGGCGTGATCTCACACCGATAAATCTTGCTTTTCTTCGGTTAAGCCAAACATTAAAACCCAGCGGCTGAAGCGGAAAATAGTTCAGGCAATTTACCGTTCGAGACTACGCAAATGTCGTAAAGGTCTCTTGCCCTGATTACTTACTGGAAGAATTCGGTCATGTCGGGAGCGATGGCGGCGGCGCCGGGGAAGGTGTTGACGCCGGAGGCGGCCAGGGTCAAGCGTAGAAGGCTCGGGTGCTGGTAGAGAGTCTGCGAGGTGTAATTCTTTTTTGACTTGGAGCTGACGATGATGGTGGCGACGCGGCCTCCGCCGTGCGAGATGTCGCTCTGGGCGGCTTCGTCGAATGTGATGACGAGCAGGCCGCTGGACTGGAAGCCCGGGCTGGCGAGGAGTGGAGCGATATTTGTCTGGAGCCAGGCGTCGGCCTGGGCGAGCGAGCCGTCGTGGGCGTCGTCGAGCACGTTGGGAGCGATGAAGGAATATTGCGGCAACGAATTGTTGGCGATGTCGGTGGCCAACTGCGCGGTGGAGACAATGTTCCCGGCCTGCGGAGCATTACCCTGCAGGTCGGAGAAGTAGGAAAACGGATCGTGGCGACGGACGTAGGGGTAGACGTCGGCGGCAGGTCCGGTGGAAGGAAGGCTTTCCGCGTAGCACTTCCACGTTTTGCCGGCCTTGGTCAGTTCACGAATGACGTTGTCATCTGTGATCGTGCCGGAGAAGCTATCGGTGTTAGTTTCCAAGAGGCCGGTGGTCAGCATGAAGTAGTTGGGCAGCGAAGGATGCGCGTTGCTGTAATACTGCGTGGCCAATCCGTACTGCTGGGCCAGGCTGTTGATGTAGGGCATGGCGGAGTTGCCGATGACGTCGGCGTAACTGTGGTTTTCTTCGACGACCACAACCACATGAGAGAACGTGGGTTGGTTGGCTGGAACGGGCGTCTGGACGGGGGGAGGGCTGCTGCTTACGCCGGTTCCTCCTCCTCCGCAGGCGAGTCCGAGGGCGGCGACGAGGCAGAGGAAACCGAGAGAAAGGATTGCGAAGGTGCCGGCTGGCTTGAACGGGCGGATCACTGTGACTCCCTCTTGGCCAGAGCGGGTTGCGGGTTGTGGCGCCGACGACGGCAGATATTTTGTTGTGTCTAGGCGGCTTTGTGTTGCTCGACGTCGTCTTGTTTGGCCGCAATTTCGAGGTGTTCGTGCTTGATGTCGAGGCGAAGGCGGTTGTAGATGCTCATGTACTGGTTGGCCACCCAGACCAGGGCGAAGAGGGAGACGAGATATCCGCGCCAGCCAGTGTAGAGCATCTGGAAGCGGGTGATAATCAGGAATACGGCCGCGATGTAGTGGCTGAAACAGTATTCGCAGGTGAACAGATAAAAAAATTTGCGCCGGGAGAGGGTGCGTGCCTGGCGCGTCTGGCGCTGACAATATTCTCGCGGCTCACGAAAGACTTCTTCGTGAGTGATGGTCCAGGCAACGCAGGCGACGGGAATGGCCAGCATGAGCAGCCAGACTAGTTGGACTGCGAGCGGGATGGGTAAAGCGGGCATGCCTTGGTTGGATGCGTGGCGGGGCTGAGAGGTGTAGAGACGTAGCAAGCTACGTCTCTACAGGGGGACCGTTATGGGCTACATGATTACGAATACTGCTACGCGGACGCCAGGATGGTGCAGGTCGTAGAGGAAGTAGTCTCCATCGATGTAGTCGATGTAGACGTCGTCGGTGTAGGCCCACTCAGCGGGCCATGGATCAACGATTTCGAACCAGTAGCCGGAGTACTGAAAGCGAGGCTGGCCTTCAACTACCACCGGACGGCTGATCACAAAAGTGTGGGGACGTCCGAAACTGGCGCGGAACTTCTCATCGGGAATGTGAGCGCTCTTGCCCGCGGGGCGCGCGTGGGAGTTTTGTTGAGCCTGGCCGTGCTCCTCATGAGCGGGCCTGGCTTGGTCGCGTTCGGGCCTGGCGTTTTCTGTTTTTGGATTCCTTTCGTTCTGCTGCTTCGGGGGCCTAGCTTCTTCCTGCCGGGACGGCTTAGTTTCATCCTGCCTTGGCGGCTGGGCGTCATTCTGACGGGCTGCAGGGGCGGCGTCACGGTTCGACTCCGGCCGGGCTTCTTCATGTTTTGGTGGTTTAGGATCGTCATTCGGTTGCTGCGCATACAGGGCCGGGACACAGAGCAAGCACATTGCACTGAGAATAACTCTTATCCGATTCATCATTGCTGTTGCCTCCCTCACGACCAATTTCTTGCGTCAACGGGGTCCGCGAAACTATTGCCGAATAACCGGCTTACGTCAGATGCGGGGCACCGCAGCCAGGGATGCCGTCATGGTCGTACAGGGAAGACCTGAGGATAACTTGGGTTTAATGGGGGATTGGCAAGTGAAGCTGGTGGTAGTAGGCTAGGTGTTCTCAAAACAAGGAAAAAGGAACTGCCCCCATGACCTTTCGAGAAGAGAAGCAGCCGCAGGACTTCCACAAGATGTGCAAGCAAGCGGAGAGGGATCATGAGTCCAAGAAGCTGGCTGTGCTCATTGAGCGAGTAAAGCGGCAACTTGAAGAGCGCGAAATTGGTGGCCGATCTGGACTTGTGCCACCAAAACCACCCCTAGCGGCTTGGACTACGGATAAGAGCTTTTTGCGGGTTCCCAGTCGTACTGCTTTGTTCGAGCGATAGAGTCTTCCTGTTTCGCAGTCTTCCTGTTCGGCCGCGTGCTCCATCAAGCGGTTCTGGCGCGACCGTTTTCCTGCCTGCTGCGCTCCTGCTTGATGCGCTGAGAGAGGAGTCGCTTGGCTCTTTCCAGTTCGGCGCGGCGTGTTGCGCTGAGGCCTCGACCTCCCCGATTGATGAAATAGTTCAACATGCGCATTCCGGAGCCTGGGCCCTTAGGTGAAACTTTTTTCGAGGCCAGGGACCGGGCGATGGTAGCTGCGTCCTTAGTGAAAAGGCCTTCGGGAGGGAAGGTGGAAACGGTCTTGACGGTCGCCACCCATCGAGGCCCGGACTTGGCTTTGGATTTGGAGAGGCGATGGGTCGTGGCCTTCCTGCTTTGAGCCGACTTCCTTTTTTTTCTGGTGACTGCGGACATGAGGCCTCCTAGTGACGGAGATGAAACATGGGTTGCGGGAGAATGGAATTAGGCTGCGTGGAGATTCAATTTCGACGTAGACCCGTGACTGGCACGGTCTAACGGCAACTGACCAGCCTTACCGGGCATCTATTCTGGGCCGGCGATTTGCCGAATATAGATGAGCCCAAATGAGTTTGGATCGCTGACACTGTTTCTTTTCCTGATTCTTGCCGCTGCGAGATTGTTGGGGGATCTGTTTTCCCTGCTACGCCAACCCAGGGTGATTGGGGAAATTCTCGCAGGTGTTCTCGTGGGTCCGTCTCTGCTGGGACATTTTGCACCACGCTTGTCGGTGATTCTACTGCCAGAGGCGGAGCATTCGGCCACCTCCTATGCCGCGGTGCTCATGTTCCTTTACAACTTTGGTCTCTTATTGCTGATGTTTGTTTCTGGCGCCGAGACCAAAGGACTCTTCAACCGAGAGAACCGGCGCGAAGTGGCTTGTCTGGGAGCGATTGGCACAGGGCTGCCTTTTCTTCTGGCCCTCGGGATTGTTCCGTTCCTGCCATTGGAAGCTCTTGCGGGGCCGGTGAGTTCGCATACACCTTTGTTTCTGGTTGTCGGCATTGGGGTAGCGGTCACGTCGATTCCCGTCATCTCAAAAATCCTGCACGATTTGCAGATTCTTCATACCCGCTTTGCGCGGCTGATTTTGAGCGTGGCGGTCATTGAAGATGTTGTGCTATGGGCGGTGCTGGCGGTTGCTACTGCGTTAGCTGGGTCGGGCACGATTCCACGGCAGAAGATTGTGGTGCACATTGCCGCGACCCTGCTCTACTTTGGCGCGGGGTTGCTGCTGGGGCCCGGCCTTGTAGGAAGGCTAACGTCGGCAAGGTGGAACAGCGTGGCGCAGAAGTCACCCACCGCATACGTGATTGTTCTATTGCTGGCGTACGCGGCGCTGGCCGCGGCGTTCGATATCAGCCTGGTATTTGCCGCGTTTCTGGCGGGTTACGCGATTGTGAAGACGGAAAACCCTTTGATTACGGCGTCAATCGCGTCCATCTCTGATTTCGCGTTTGCGGCATTCATTCCGATCTATTTTGCGGTGGTGGGGTATAGGTTAGACCTGAGCAAGAGTTTCTCATTCACCACGCTGGTGATTTTCCTGGCAGGGTCGTCCCTGGTGAAACTGTTTTCCGCTGGCCTGGGTGCAAGGCTTGCGGGCTTTCGCACGGGCGATGCGGTGAACCTTGCGGTGACGCTGAACGCCAGGGGCGGGCCCGGAATCGTGCTGGCCAGCGTGGCCCTTGATGCGGGAATTATTAATGCGCGATTTTATACGACGATGGTGCTCGTCGCAATCTTGACGAGCCAGGCAGCGGGCGCATGGCTGGCACACCTGCTGAGGAAAGGAAGACCTTTATTGGAGGGGCAGAGCGCTCAAGACGTGGCGGGATTGACTCACATACCTGCATCGGAGGCGGCGGCCTGAGACGAAACGTTTTCACAGCCCGCGTATGGTTTTGAGCTAGAATGACAGTGCGTTTTGCCGGCGGAACTTGCCACTTGGCCAGGCGGGTTTGCCGGTTGCCTTCCCGCAGGAGGTAGTAGATGTACCGGCCCTATTCGAGTTCTCTGGCGAACTCCCGTCCGTTTCTGGATGTGGAGTCTCAAATCCGCGGTTTGACACAGGATTTTGTAACCTCTTTCAATACCGGAAATTACGACCTTGTCGCGGGACTGTTTGCTTCCGATGGTGTATTCATGGCGCCGCATCATGAGCCGGCACAAGGGCAAAAGGCCGTGGAGCATCTGCTGCGTAAGTTCAGCGAGGCCGGATATGGGGATCTGCGCGTGGAGACTACGCGAGTGGAATATTCCGGAGACATGGCGATGGAAACCGGACGATATTCGGTTGCGATCCGCCAATCGAACGGAACAACCGTGGCGGACCGCGGGAAGTATTTGAAGGTCTGGCGGCGCCTGGGCGCGTGGTTGATCATGGCCGATTGCTGGAGCAGTAATCTTCCATTAGCCGATGAGTAGCATGCCTTCTGGGGCGGGAGATTTTTGGTGCAGCTCGTCGATGAGTCGGTCTGTTTTCCCTGCAACTAAACCCGAGGATTATGCCGTCCGGGAGTTTGCCCGGTACTTTTATTCGTTCGCCGCGTTTTAGCGGCGTCTCTCTTGCCACTCTGCACTCCACGGCTTGTGCGACCCTTTCGCATCGACTGACATGCGGACGGCGGTCCGTCTACAATGGCAGCTCGGGATTACATCTAATTCATGGATTGAGGAGAAGGCGATGGAACGCAAGGCGAGTGCAGTGTGGAAGGGTGGACTAAAAGATGGGAAGGGATCGATCTCGGCGCCCGGGGGAGTGCTCAACAACACTCCTTATTCGTTTACGACGCGGTTTGAGAACGCTCCCGGGACGAATCCTGAAGAACTGATCGCAGCGGCTCATGCGGCATGCTTTTCGATGGCGCTGTCGGCGCAACTGGGCGGGGCGAACCTGACTCCGGAGAGCATTTCGACGAACGTGACCCTGACGATGGAGAAACTGGATTCGGGGTGGACGATTACTACGAGCCACATTGACGTTGTGGGAAAGGTTCCTGGTGCGGATGCGGCGACCTTTCAGAAGTATGCGGAGGCGGCGGAGAAGGGGTGCCCGGTATCGAAGGTGCTGAATGCGAAGATTACGATGAATGCGAAGCTGGCGAGCTAGGGCTAGGTTCCGGGCCTCGGACGTCAGACCTCAGACGTCGGACGGTCGAATTTCATAACCACAAAGGGCAGTGAGGTACACGAAGGTACGGTCTCCTTTTTTTTCGTGTTCCTTTGTTTCCTTTGGTTGAGGTTCGTACACTTCTTTGAGCGTCGCTGGTTTGACAGCCAGCGATGCCTCTGTAGAATGGAGATGCAGTTCTTTCCTGGAGGCGGGCTTTGTGGCCCGCCGAATCCGACCTACTTCTGCCGAAGTGGCGGAAACTGCCGCAGTCATAATCCAGGCCATCGTGGCGGAATTGGCAGACGCGCATGGTTCAGGTCCATGTACCCGCAAGGGTGTGGGGGTTCGAGTCCCTTCGATGGCACCATCTCTACTTTTTAGCTTGTTCATGTCGACTTAGAAATCCGAGTTGGCTTTACTCCGTGCCTTTCCAGATATCCTTTCTTCTTGTTTCGCCCCCTCTCACTCATTGACTCGCTGTCGCGAAGTAATGCTTTCAAGAATCAAGTTTCTGTCACACTGGTAAAATGCGGGACCGGAGGTTGGCGATGAGTTCCGCAACTGCAGACGCTGAAAAGCGGACATGGCCCTGGCCGGATTCGCTGGATGCGATAGTGGCCGCACCGGACCATCACACCGTGGTGCTGGAGAACGAACAAGTCCGAGTGGTTCGTACTCGGATTCTCCCGGGACAGACAGTGCCGGTTCATACCCATCGCTGGCCGAGTGTGCAGCTCATTGTGAGCTGGAGCGATCTAGTTCGGCGCGATCATCTGGGCAATATCATGCTGGATACGCGGACGGTCTCTGAAAGTCCCAAGCTCAACACGCCCTTATGGCATCCAGCGTTGCCTCCGCATTCGGTCGAGAACGTTGGCGGGGAGGAGATTCACGCGTTGCAGATTGAAATCAAGAGTGGTCCTTCTAGTTTGTGATTTGACTTCGTAATACGAGATTGTTGTTCCTGGACATTGGGTGGAATGGAAATGAAAATCGAAGAAACGTGTTGCTTGCGGCAAACCGAGCTTCCGATAACAATCCTACTTTTGATTCTGCAATTTGCTTTGTGCTCCGCGGTCTTCGGCCAGACAAATCGCGAGAACGTGGACCTGATCGTTAGCGGCGCGACAGTTGTGACCATGGACGCGAAGCGGGCTATCTATGAAGACGGAAGCGTTGCCGTGAAAGGGGATTTGATTGTTGCGGTGGGGCCGCAGGCTGAGATTGAGAGCAAATACAAAGGCCTGCAAACGATCGATGGTAAGGGCAAGCTGGTGCTGCCGGGGTTTGTTAACGGGCACACACACGTGCCGATGACATTGTTTCGCGGGCTGCACGACGACGTGACTTTGAACGATTGGCTGTACAAGTACATCTTTCCGGCAGAAGCGAAGAATGTGAACGAGGAGTTCGTGCGTTGGGGAACGCGCCTCGCGGCGGCAGAGCAGATTCGCGCCGGGGTGACGACGTTTGCCGACATGTATTACTTCGAAGATGCAGTTGCGGAGGAAACGAAGGCGGCAGGAATGCGTGGGGTGCTGGGCGAGACATTTATTGATTTTCCAGCGCCGGACAACAAGAGCGAAGCGGAAATACTCGCCTACACGGAGCGATTCTTGAAGAAGTGGCAGGGGGATCCGCTGATCCACGCAGCGCCGGCTCCGCATTCCATTTACACCTGTTCGAAAAAGACGCTACAGGATGCGGCAGGGCTGGCGCGAAAATATCACGCGCCGATTCTGATCCACGTTGCCGAGATGAAGAAGGAGTGGGAGGACAGCCAGAAACAGAATGGAATGTCGCCGGTGCAGTATCTGGAGAAGATCGGAGTTCTAGGGCCCGACATCGTGGCGGCGCATTGCATTTTTGTAGACGAGGCGGACCGGAAACTGCTGGCGGAGAGACATGTGGGGTGTGTACACAATCCGTCGAGCAACATGATGCTGGCCAGCGGCGTGTCGCCGGTGCCGGAGATGCGCGCGGCTGGAATCGCGGTGGGACTGGGAACGGACGGTCCCGCGGGCAGCAACAACGATCTTGACCTGATGGAAGAGATGGATCTGGCGGCGAAGCTGGCGAAGATTACGAAGATGGATCCGCTGGCGCTAAATGCGAAAGCAGTCGTGGAGATGGCCACGATTGACGGCGCGCGAGCGCTACACATGGAGAAAGAGATCGGGTCGCTCGAAGCGGGTAAGAAGGCAGACCTGTTGTTGATCAATCTGGAAGCGCCGAATGCCGTGCCCATGTACGACATCTATGCGCAACTGGCTTACGCGCTCAAGGGCAGCGACGTGGAGTCAGTGGTGATTGGCGGGCGCGTGGTCATGCGGGAGCGGAAATTGCTTACCGTGAACGAAGAGGAAGTCCTGCAGAAGGCGCGGGAGTACCGTAAGAGTATAGCTATGTCACTGGGGATGCCTTAAGTTGCCCTCTCCGCTTGGGTCTCGTATTGCATTTGTAGTTAAGTGACGCCGGGCTCGCTTCACTGTTGGCCAGAACTCCCGTACACTCTCGTCATGAAAAAATCGCTTCTGCTGGTCTGCCTGCAGGCTGTACTGCTCGTTGCCTTCCTCGTATCGATTTCCAGTACATGTGCCGCGCAAAAGCTGGCGATCACCCTCGACGATTTGCCGCAGAATGGAGGGCTTCCGCCGGGCGTGACGCGAGTTGAGATTACGAAGTCGACGCTCGCGGTCCTGAAGAAACGGCATGTGCCACCGGTGTACGGCTTCATCAATTCCAAGAAGCTTGAGGGCAGTGCGGATGGCGCGGAGGCGCTGCAGCTTTGGGCTGCCGCGGAACGCGTGGGGAATCACACCTACACGCACATGGACCTGGAGCAGAATCCTCCAGAGGCATTTGAGCGCGATATTGAGCAGAATGAACCGTCTCTCGAACTGTTGGCGCCGGCCGGCGGCGATTGGCATTGGCTGCGCTATCCCTATTTGCACGAAGGCGACACGGTGGAGAAGCGGCGCGCGGTGCGCGATTATCTGAAGGCGCGCGGTTACAAGATCGCGCAGGTGACGCTCGACTGGGAAGATTATCTGTGGAACGGGGCCTATGCGCGATGCGTGGCCAAGAACGATGCGAAGTCGATCGACTGGTTGCGGTCCAGCTATCTGAGCACGGCTTCAGCCTACCTTGATTTTGGCCAGGAGCAGGCGAAGCTGATTTTCGGGCACGACATCAACTATGTTTTGCTGATGCATCTGGGGGCGTTCAGTAGCACCATCATGCCGGATGCACTTGATTTGCTGAAGAAGAAAGGGTTCAAGCTGGTGACGCTGGAAGAAGCGCAGAGCGACCCGGCGTACCAGAGCGATCCAGACATAGGACTGCATGATGCGGGCACGCTTTTGGATCAGCTGATGGTAGTCAAGCAGATCAAGAATCCGGCAGTGGTCGAGAAGCCGTACAAAGAGTTGCAGGAAATCTGCCAATAAACACTGGTCGTCGAAGGGGGCAGTGAGGACGTGTCCTCATAGTCGCTGTCCCTTATAATCAAAAGATTCGTTATGCCTGCCTTTCTTGATCAGATTGTTGCGGCGACGCGCCGCAAGATGGGAGAGGTGAAGCGCGCGGCTAATCTTGACGAACTGGAGCGGTGCGCTGAGCGCCATGTGCCGCGTGGGTTTCGGAAGGCGCTGGCGGAGAAAAGTAAGAGCGGCGTGGCGATCATTGCGGAATTGAAGAAGGCATCGCCGTCCAAGGGATTGATTCGGGCAAAGTTTGATCCCGCCGATTTGGCGCGAGAGTTGGAAACGGCGGGAGCAACCGCGCTTTCGGTGCTCACGGATGAGGATTTTTTTCAGGGATCGCTGGCGAATTTGAGAGTGGCATCGGCTGAGGTAGGGCTGCCGTGTCTGCGCAAAGATTTTATTGTGGACGAATTTCAGTTGCTGGAGGCGCGGGCGAATTCAGCGGATGCGGTGTTGCTGATTGTGGGGGCGTTATCGCAGGAAGAATTGACGACGCTGGCCCACGAGGCTCGCCGGCGCGGGCTGGATGTGTTGTGTGAAGTGCATGACGGAGAAGAGCTGGCGAGGGCCATGGATGCAGGATTTGATCTAATTGGTGTGAACTCGCGCGATTTGCGGACTTTCAAAGTGGATTTGGAGACGGCGTTCGGGCTGGCGGAGAGCTTTCCTAAGAATGTCGTACGAGTGGCGGAGAGTGGGATTCATTCTGGATCGGACGTTGCGCGGCTGCGAGCGGCGGGCTATCACGCGTTTCTGGTCGGGGAGTCGCTGATGCGGGCGGAGAGGCCGGGCGAGGCGCTGCGGGAGCTGGTGGCGGATACCGGTAGCGAACGTCGAGAACAGAATTCCCTGCTGGGCCGCCGGTGAGGTTTAGATACGAGGGGTCCCCTTCGACTGCGGCCGCCCTTCGCTTTTGCGAAGCACGGCCTCCGCTCAGGATGACATTTCTGCTAGATGACAGCTGTCGTAGAGGATGACCGTTTTGAAATGACGTGGATCAAGATTTGCGGGACTACGAATCTGGAGGATGCGCTCGTGGCGGTTGATGCGGGGGCGGACGCGGTGGGGTTTGTGTTTTATGAGAAGAGTCCCCGATACATTACGGCTGAGGCCGCGCGCGAGATTGTGGAGAAGCTGCCGGAGAATGTCGAGAAGGTCGGAGTCTTTGTTCACGGTGACGGAATTGACCCGGCGGATGTCCTTTTCGCGTCCGGATTGACCGGATTGCAGTGTTACGTTTCGCCAGAGGGTGGGGCGGCGGGGCGCGGTTCCCAAAAAGCAACGGGCGCGTCCTGCCGTCCCAAGCGTGCGAGATTTCTGATGGCAGTGCCGATGAACTGGATTGGCGTAGATGAAAAGCGAATCCGGAGCATGGCGTCGGACTTCGCGAAATGGGGAAAGAATCTACCTGAGGGCATTTCGCTCCCAGAAGGGCTCATGGATACGTTTGTCCTGGACTCAGGCGACCTGCGACAGCCAGGTGGGACGGGAAAGACTTTTGACTGGAAAGTGGCTCTGCCCATCGCGGAAGCGATGCGGAAGGGCGGTGTGAAGCTGGTTGTAGCGGGTGGATTGACGCCGCAGAATGTTGGTGACGCGATTGAGATTTTGAAGCCTTGGGGTGTGGATGTGGTGTCGGGAGTCGAGTCCACTCCGGGGAAGAAAGATCCCGAGAAGGTGCGGGCGTTTGTGAGGGCGGTGCGAGAGATCGATAGGAAAACGAGTTAGGTATGGCAACGGTTCCGCGAGCTAAAGTGAAAGTCAAAGTCCCGATCCTGTCCGCAAAGAACGCGGCTAGGATGGGGCACCCCCGCGCTTCATCTTCTCGAACCTCTGAGCCGGGGCGGTTTGGTGTTTATGGCGGGCGGTATGTGCCGGAGACACTGATGGCGGCGCTCGAAGAATTGGATCGCGAGTATGAGAGGGCGAAGCGCGACCGGAAGTTTCAGCAGAGGCTGGAGGTGTTGCTGCGGACTTATGCGGGGCGTCCGACGCCGTTGTTTCTTGCGCAGCGTCTGACCCAGAAACTTGGGGGCGCGAAGATTTATTTGAAGCGCGAAGACTTGCTGCATACCGGCGCGCACAAGATCAATAACTGCCTGGGACAGGGGTTGCTGGTCGAGCGCATGGGAAAGCGGCGCGTGATTGCCGAGACCGGCGCGGGACAGCACGGCGTGGCCACGGCGACAGTTTGTGCGTTGCTGGGGTTTGAGTGTGTCGTCTACATGGGGACCGAGGACATGCGGCGGCAGGAGTTAAATGTGTTCCGCATGAGGTTGCTGGGAGCGGAGGTGCGCGGGGTGGAGTCGGGGTCGCGGACGCTCAAAGATGCGATCAACGAGGCGATGCGTGACTGGGTAACGAATGTGCGGACCACTCATTATTTGTTGGGAAGCGTGTTGGGGGCGCATCCGTATCCGACGATGGTGAGGGATTTTCATCGCGTCATTGGACGGGAAGCGCGGGCGCAGATTCTGAAGGCAGAGGGCAAGCTGCCGGCGGCGATCATTGCCTGCGTTGGTGGTGGGTCGAACGCGATCGGAATTTTTTACGAGTTTATTAAGGATAAGAAGGTTCGCTTGATTGGCGTGGAGGCCGGCGGACGAGGTGAGGCACTGGGAGAGCATGCGGCACGGTTTCGTGGCGGATCACCGGGGGTGCTGCAGGGTACGTACTCCTACGTGTTGCAGGATGCGGGCGGGCAGATCGCGCTAACACACTCGGTCTCGGCGGGGCTGGATTATCCCTCGATTGGGCCGGAGCATGCGGCACTCAGAGACGCGGGACGAGCGGAGTACATTCCTGCATCTGATGCCGAGGCGCTGGAGGCGACGACTTTACTGGCTCGGACGGAGGGAATTATTCCTGCGCTTGAATCGGCGCACGCGGTGGCGGAAGTGTTGAAGCGCGCGCCGAAGATGAAGAAGTCGGAGATTGTGATTGTGAATGTGTCGGGGCGCGGGGACAAGGATATTGGGATTATGCGGGAATCGCTTTCGCTGGAAGGAAAGTCAGAGTCTTTACCACAGAGGACACAGAGGGTCACAGGGTAACCCGGGGCGAAACTATTCAGACTATGCCTCTATCGTTTTACAAGCGGCCCGGCCTCGTGGTGTATGTGACTTGCGGAGATCCGGATCTCGCGACTACTCGGGAGATCGTGCTGGCTGCGATTGAGGCTGGGGCGGATGTGATTGAGCTGGGCGTGCCCTTCAGCGATCCGGTGGCGGATGGTCCGGTGATTCAGCGGGCCAGCGAACGAGCGTTGAAACATGGCACGTCGCTGGGGCAGGTGCTTACGCTGGCGGCTGAGATCAGGCAACACGCGCAGTCGACGGGGCTGATTATTTTTTCGTACTTGAATCCGATCTTGCGGATGGGGATGGAGAAGTTTTGCATGGTAGCCCGGCATGCGGGAGTGGACGGCGTGCTGGTCACGGATCTGCCGGTGGAAGAGGCGGGCGCGTATCTGCGGTCGATGAAGTCGAATGACCTGGCGCCGGTGTTTCTGGCGGCGCCGACCAGTCCGGACGAGCGGCTGAAACGGATTGCAGAGGCTTCCCGAGGATTTGTGTATGCGGTGTCGCGAACCGGAGTGACGGGCGCGCGGCAGCAGTTGGCGGAAGATGCGCAGAAATTGGTTCGGCGCCTGAGGCGCGTGACCAAGTTGCCGGTCGCGGTGGGATTTGGGATTTCGACCGCGGAGCAGTTTGCGGAAGTTGGGAAGTTTGCGGATGCGGTTGTGGTGGGTAGCGCCATCGTGGAGACGGTCGAGCGGAATCGGGGGCGGGAGGCGCAGGATGTGGGAGAATTTGTGAGGAAGCTGACGGCTGTCAGCTGTCAGCTCTCAGCCAAGACAACATGACGCATGCAGGTGTGACCGCTGTGTAGGCGTAGAAATTGCCGAGACATTGAATTGTGTCGCTCTTGAATGAGCGCGAACTTAACTTACTGATAGCTGAAGGCTGACACCTGAGAGCTGGTTTTCTCATGGACATCGCAGACTGGCGGAAGAACATTGATGAGCTTGATCGCAGGCTGGTAGAGCTGCTGAGCGAGCGGGCGCGGGCTGCGGTGGAGATTGGACGGCTCAAGCGGAATACGAGTTTACCGATTTACGAGCCGGATCGGGAGCGGAACGTATTTGCGAACGTGCAGAAAATGAATCAGGGTCCGCTACCGGATCGGGATCTGGTGCGGATCTATGAGCGGATCATGGATGTGATGCGAAATATTCAGAAGGAAGGGATTGGACACGTAGCGGATGCCGCACAGGGAGCGGAGACAGAACTGGATTCGGATGTGAACGATTGAAAGACCGCTATCAGCCAACAGCTCTCACCTGTCAGCTATCAGCCTGTTACTTGTTGCTTATGGCTGAGAGCCGAGAGCTGAGAGCTGACAGCTGACAGCCTAAGGTTTTCCTATGATTGTTGCGATGCAGGAAGCGGCGGATGAGGGGCAGATTCAGCAGGTGATCGAACACCTGGTGAAGATTGGCTTCGAGGTGCACCGTTCGACAGGTGCGCGGATGACCGTGCTCGGGGCCGTCGGGGCGGGGATTGATTTCGACATCCGCAACGTGGAGTTGCTGCCTGGGGTGCAGGAAGTTCACCGAATAAGTTCTCCGTACAAACTGGCGGGGAGAAGTTTTCGTCCCGAAGGAACGATCGTCAAACTTGCGAATGGAATTGAGATTGGCGGCAACGAAGTGATCGTGATGGCCGGGCCGTGTTCCGTGGAGTCGCGGGAACAACTGTTCAGTACGGCGGAAGCGGTGGCCAAAGCGGGGGCTCGGGTGCTGCGCGGCGGGGCGTTTAAGCCGAGGAGTTCGCCTTATTCGTTTCAGGGGCACGGAGAAGAAGCGCTGAAGCTGCTGCGGGAAGCTGGGGAGAAGTTCAAGCTGCTGGTGATCAGCGAGGTGATGGAGATCTCGCAGATTCCGATGATGCTGCCTTACGTGGATATTCTGCAGGTGGGCGCGCGGAATATGCAGAATTTCAACTTGCTGCGTGAGCTGGGGAAGATACGCAAGCCGGTGCTGCTGAAGCGTGGGATCGCCGCTACGTTGGAGGAGGTGCTGCTGTCGGCGGAATACATTATGGCTGGCGGAAACTATGAAGTGATCCTGTGCGAGCGCGGCATTCGAACCTTTGAGACCTATACGCGGAACACGATGGATATTTCGGCGATTCCGATCATTCACAAGCTCTCGCACTTGCCGATGACGGCGGATCCGTCGCATGGCACGGGACGTCGCGACAAGGTGGCGCCGATGGCGCGGGCGTCCATTGCTGCCGGGGCCGACGCTCTGCTGATTGAGGTGCATTGCGATCCGGATAAGGCATGGTCGGACGGGGCGCAGTCGCTGTTTCCCGCGCAGTTCGTGAAGTTGATGGACGAGCTGCGAATGATTGCGCCGGCGGTGGGGCGGACCATTGGGTAATTGGGAAATTTGGTAATTGTGTAATTCATGAACTATGTACCGATAGGTCAGGTTTTCAAATTACCCAATTACCAAATTACTCAATTACCCAATTTCTTATGCCCATTCGGCAAATCACGATCATCGGTACTGGGTTGATTGGTGGATCGTTCGCGTTGGCTTTGAAGCGGCGGAAGTTTGCCGGGCGGATTGTTGGATGTGACCGGGACGCAGTGCTCGAAAGGGCGCAGATGCGCGGGGCCATTGATGCGGGTTTCGCCAATCCCGGGGATGCCGTGCGCGGCAGTGAAGTGGTGGTGCTCGCGACTCCGGTACTGGCAATCGTCGACCTCATCGAGCGGGTAGGACCGGTACTTCCCGCGCAGAGTTTGCTGACGGACGTGGGCAGCACGAAATCCCTTGTGGTGGAGCGTGCGCTCAAAGTATTCGGAACGAATGCGGGAAAGCGATTCCTGGCGGGCCATCCGGTGGCGGGCAAGGAGTTGAGTGGCGTCGACTATGCGGACGCAGATTTGTTTCAGAATGCGGTGTGGTTCTTGACGCCGCTGCCGGGGCAGAACATTCATCAGGGATTGTTTGCGGAATTTGCGGGCTGGATCGATCAGGTGGGGGCTCGCGTTGCAGTGCTTCCTCCGGACGAGCATGACCGGCTTTGCGGCTGGATCAGCCATTTGCCGCAGATGATCTCTACGGCACTGGCTGCGACGCTGGTGGAGGAATTTGGAGAAGAAGCGCCGCTGCTCGCCGCCGGAGGCCGCGCGCTGCAGGAGATGACGCGGATTTCAGCGAGTCCGTACTCGATGTGGCGGGATATCGCCATCAGCAACAAGAAGAATTTGGAGGACGCGCTGCTTAAACTGGAGCAGCGCCTGGCGCATATCCGGGAGAATCTGGGAACGCGGCAGTTGGCGGAGGAGTTCGAGCGGGCGCACCAGTTGCGGAAGAGTCCCGAACCGAAAGCGTGAATGTACTACGGAGGCACGGGAGACAAGCGCGGTGATGGAAATTCCTTTGAAGCTTGTGACGCTACGAAGGGTAAGGGGTCCCCTTCGGCTTCGCTCAGGGCAGGCTTTCGACTACGCATTTGCTCGCGCTTCGCTTTGATCAAAATGCTCCGCTCAGGATGACAGGGCCCGGTTGCGTTCCAGGTCTCCGTGGTGGGGCTTCAATTCTATGAATAAAGTTGTGGCCAATGCGGATGAGGCAATTCGCGACGTGTGTGACGGCGCTGTCATCATGATCGGCGGGTTTGGGCTGTGCGGGATGCCGGAGAATTTGATTCGTGCGCTGGTGCGAAAGGGATCCAAGAACCTTACCACTATCAGCAATAACGTGGGGGTGGATGGCGTGGGTAATGGGTTGCTGCTGGCGGCCGGGCAGATTCGGCGTCACATTGGCAGTTACGTCGGCGAGAACAAACTGCTGGAAGAGATGGTGCTGAAGGGAACGATCAGGCTTGATCTGGTGCCGCAGGGGACTTTTTCTGAGCGCATCCGCGCAGGGGGCGCGGGTATTCCGGCATTTTTCACACCTACGGGTGTGGGAACGGTCGTAGCGGAAGGTAAAGAGACGCGCGAGTTCGACGGTCGGCCTTACGTGATGGAGCGCGGCCTGAAAGCTGACTTCGCGTTCGTCAAGGCCTGGAAGGGCGACAGGCTGGGGAATCTTGTGTATCGGAAGACGGCGCGGAATTTTAATCCCATGATGGCGACAGCGGCGAAGGTGACGATCGCTGAGGTGGAGCAACTGGTCGAAGTAGGCGAGTTGGACGGGGATTTGATTCATACGCCTTCGGTTTACGTGAAACGGATTTTTCAGGGGGAGGTGTACGAGCGGCGGATTGAGAGGCGGACGGTGCGGAAGGCAAGTGTTTGATTTCGGAAGATTGCGTACGCAGCACAGGGAGAATTCCCTGGAGCGGATAGGGCAGGGTCAAGAGTGTAGGGGTCCCTTCGGCTTCGCTCAGGGCAGGCTTTCGACTGCGGTTATGCTTCGCATTTGCGAAGCACAACCTCCGCTCAGGATGACAAACTAGAGACTATGACGAAGATGGGCAAAGATGTTGACAAGCGCGAGCGCATTGTTAAGCGGATTGCGCGCGAGCTGCGCGACGGGTTCTACGTGAACCTGGGCATTGGCATGCCTACGCTGATTGCGAATCATGTTCCGCCGGGGATTGAAGTGATTCTTCAGTCGGAGAATGGGATGCTGGGGATTGGGCCGTATCCGATCGAGGGGCAGGAAGATTCCGATCTGATCAACGCAGGGAAAGAGACGGTGAGCGAGATGGCGGGAACGGCTTACTTTTCGAGCGCCGATTCGTTCGCAATGATCCGCGGCGGGCATATTGATTTGAGTGTGCTGGGCGCGATGGAAGTGGACGAATCGGGAAGTCTCGCGAACTGGATGATTCCGGGGAAGATGGTGAAGGGGATGGGCGGGGCGATGGACCTGGTCGCAAGCGCGCGCCGGGTAGTAGTGGCGATGGAGCACACGACGCGGGAGGGTGCGCCGAAGATTTTGACGAAGTGCACGCTACCGCTGACGGGCGTGAACGTGGTGGATACGATTGTGACGGAGATGGCGTGCATACGGGTGACGAAGGACGGGCTCGTGCTCGAGGAAGTTGCGCCGGGGCTGACGGTGGAGGATGTGCAGCGGGCGACCGAGGCGAAACTGGCGGTGAGTCCTAAGCTGAAGGTGATGGAGAGTTGAGGCGACCTCAGGGGCTGAAGCCCTGTCTTGTTGCTGTTCTTATCTCAGCGCTAAAGCGCTGCGCCACCCAAATTCTGATTCTTACATCTAAAAGTCTTTTAAGAGTCTTCTTCTGCGTGCCTTATATGTGAAACGGCGCTGCCAGCAGGCGGAAGGGCAGCGTAATGGCAAGAAAGACTATCTCCAGAACGCCGTGGACAGCGACTCCGACGATGCGGAACGGGAGGAGCAGCAGCCACACGAATGGATAGGCGATCAACGCCAGCAGGGCGAGGGGCCAGCAGAGTACGAAGAGGATGCACCAGAGCAGGAACGTGAACATGGGCGAGACCTCCTTTACTTTCTGATTAAGAATACGGCGGAAGGATCACGGAAGTTCCCTGAGCGTTCGGGCGTTTCCGGCGCCCAAAAATAGCCGAGCTTTGCTCGGCTGGACAGCCGGGGCGTGTTCAGTTCCATGACATCCTTTACACATTGTTCCGGGACATCCTTTACACTCCCGCGCGAGCGTAGCGAGCGCGGGGGCGCGACCAACGATGACTTGGAAGAGTGTGGATGTTCGGGAACAACG
>WNFG01000693.1_pt1 | contig 37835 bp, 34 predicted proteins | sample 5400431 | NCBI WGS metagenome assembly WNFG01 (sample SAMN13153346, study PRJNA577476) | soil metagenome | isolation source: 120 cm saprolite under Douglas fir tree site 2 hole 3 replicate 2 | place: USA:California | collected 2015-04-18
CCGACTTGTCGGTGTACTCGCAAGCCCATCTCAACAAAGTAGCCCGCCAGCTCAATGAGCGGCCACGCAAGACCCTGGGATTTGAAACCCCAGCAGAGAAATTTAACGCCTGTGTTGCGTCGACCGGTTGAGCCGGCAAGGTAAGGCGGACATCGGCCACGCCCTAGATTGTGGGTTCTGCCGCAGGGTAATGTGCGCCGATGGCTAGCGCGCCACTGCTGCCCGGTAGCTCTTAGCGCTTCGACCACCAAGACCAATCAGTGGCCGTAGCAGGCAGAATCGCAGAAATTGCCCCATCCCGCGCCGGATACGCCGTGCATACAGTTGCGGAAGCACGCCGCCCCGCCTTTGGGCGAAAGCTTTTTGACCGCTGGGGTCGCCGTACCGCCTGACTTCACTGGAACTGGCGCAATGCGCGTTACGGGCGCCCCCTCCACAGATTTGCTCGCTCTGCCGCCGGGGGAGGCGAGGCTCGTCTCGGCAGGAAGGCAGATGACCGCGAGTGCAATGACTGCGATACCGAGGTTGCGATACATGAGCGTCTCCTTGGTTTGGAAAGGTGATATCACAGGTAATATGCGCACTCTGGCTTCCGAATTATGTGAAGGACATCACGGAATGGAATGCGGCGCGCGTGAAACCGCCAAAATGTGATGGCCGTCACATCCCCCAAGCGGTCATAGTGGGGATTCGAGGACAACTTCGGCGTCTATGCGCGGCGATTTACTTCGTTGCACGCCCCACATATCGTTTCAGTATCACTGCCGTTTGCATCATGGGGGACTTCGTCATGCTTGCCGCCGCACTTCGCAATCATCGCCAGTTGCACGCCTCCGGTATTGCCGCCTACGCGCTGCTTTTCGTTGCGGTCGCGAACATCAGCCCCGCGCGCGCCGCCGAACACACGCTGATGCCGAGTCCGCAGACAGTGCACATCGGCTACTTTCTCGCCAGCATCAAGCCGGTGCTGAGCATCGAGTCCGGGGACGTCGTCACGTTGGAGAGCGTCGCCGCCATCGTCCCATCGGTTGTTGACCAGGCCGGCGTGGTTTCGCCCGGCGCCGTTCCGCAGTACCACCGTGACATCTACGGCGAGGTGAAGGATCGCGGCCCTGGCCCGCATGTCTTGACCGGCCCGATTGAAGTCAAGGGCGCGATGCCGGGCGACGTGCTCGAAGTGCGCATCCTCGATATCAATCTCGCCCTCGATTGGGGATACAATCGCCAGCGGGCTTATACCGGCGCCCTGCCGGAGGAATTCACGGGGGTCTGGACGCGGATCATTCCGCTCAACCGCGAAACCAAGACCGCGGAGGTGGCAAAAGGCGTGGTCGTGCCGATCGACCGTCCGTTCTTCGGCACCATGGGGTTAGCGCCCGACCCGGCCATGGGCCGCATTAGCAGCGGGCCGCCTGGAGTTCACACCGGCAATCTCGACAACAAGGACCTCGTCGCCGGCACCACACTCTACATGCCGGTGCACGCGCCCGGAGCGCTGTTCTCGGCCGGAGACGCGCACGCCGCGCAGGGCCATGGCGAGGTCGACTTGACCGCAATCGAGACCGGGTTGCGGGGAAAATTCCAGTTCATCGTCCGCAAGGACATGAAGCTTACTTGGCCACGCGCCGAGACGCCAACCCATTGGATCGTGATGGGGCTGCACCCTGACCTCGACGAAGGGATGAAGATCGCGGTGCGCGAGACCATCGACCTTATTACCAAGCGCTTCCCGAATTTAACTCGCGAGGAGGCCTACATGATCGCGAGCGTAGCCGTCGATTATCACGTCACCCAGGTGGTCGACGGCACCAAGGGGATTCACGGCATGATCCCGAAATCGATCTTCACCGCGCAGCGATAGCGAGCAGGCATAGATCTTTGGCACAAAGCGGACGTCCCAAGACGTCGGCCCGTTTTGTCCGCTTTCGGGGGCAAAGCGGACATGCACGCTCGCGTGGCTTCGACCGCATCGGTCGCGACTGACCCACAGCGGACAAAGGTCGGATTGAAATCCCGCAGCGCAGCGGTCTCCTGCCGTACTCAGGTGTGCTATCCTTTCGGCGGAAGGACAGGCGAGTTCATCACGCTCCTTGGTGGCGCGGCGGCCGCGTGGCTGCTCGCGGCAAACGCCTAAGCGAGCCGAAGAACTGGTGGTCAAGCGAGAAAGCTGAGGAGGAATGGCGTAACGATAGGGGCGCCAAATGCCGAATGAGACACACCTAAAAAGGCTAATTTCTGATGCTGTATTCGATGCACATAACACGCATGGAAGGCAGGCCGCAGGAGATCGGCTTCATATCAGTCGTGAGGATTCCCGGATCATTGCAAGCGCGGTTTTCGATGCGCTGAGGCGTGCGAATGTTCTGCTCATTGACCAGCCTGGTCATTCGAACCCCGAAGCATGACGAGGTGATCGAATGAAGCGCCGCGAGTTCCATCGAATGACGTGAGGGAGGTTCAAAAATGAAACTTCCCCGCCGCACATTCTTGCATCTGGCCGCGGGTGCTGCCGCGCTACCAGCCGTTTCGCATATCGCAAGGGCACAAATATATCCGACCCGCCCCATCACGATCGTCGCACCGTTCGCGGCGGGCGGGCCGACAGATGCCATCGGGCGGCTGCTGGCCCAGCACATGCGGTCGTCGCTTGGTCAAACCGTCATTGTGGAGAACGTGACTGGTGCAGGAGGAACCATCGGCGTCGCCCGGGTCGCACGCGCGGCCCCTGACGGTTACACGATCAGCCTGGGCCAAAACGGCTCGCACGTCGTCACCGGTGCGACCTACACGAACCTCCCGTATGACCTGCTGAGTGATTTCGAGCCACTTGCCCTTGTTTCAATTGCTCCGTTTGTGATCGTCGGAAAAAAGACGATGCCGGCAGGTGACCTGACGAGTCTCATTGCCTGGTTGAAGGCCAATCCGGGTGCGGCGACGGTCGGGAACGCCGGCTCGGGCAGCATCAGTCATGTCTGCGGGCTTTTATTTCAGGAGGCCACAGGCACTCGCGTTCAGTTCGTGCCCTATCGGGGCACCGCTCCGGCCATGCAGGACCTGGTGGCGGGCCAGATTGATCTGATGATCTCCGATCCGGTCACCTCCATACCGCAGGTGCGCGGCGGCACGATCAAGATCTATGCGGTCACCGCCAACACCCGACTGTTCTCTGCGCCTGACACCCCGACGGTGGACGAGGCGGGGTTGCCCGGCTTCCATGCCGCGTTGTGGCATGGGCTTTGGATGCCCAAAGGCACGTCGAAGAGTATCATCGCCCAACTCAATGCCGCGGTCGTGGGCGCCTTGGCCGATCCGCAGGTTCGGACAAAGTTGGCCGATCTGGGGCAGGAGATTTTTCCGCGCGACCAGCAGACGCCGGAGGCGCTCGACGGGCTTCAAAAAGCCGAGATCGCGAAATGGTGGCCGATCATCAAGGCTGGAAACATCAAAGTGGAATAACGACAAAGGAGGTAGGGCGATGAACGAGAAGGAAATCCTCGCGCTCGAGGACAAGCGCTTCGGCGCGATGATTGCGCGCGACTTCAAGGCGCTGGAAGCGATGCTACACGGCGATCTGCTGTATACGCATTCTTCGGGCGTGACCGACACGAAGGCGACCTGGCTGCAGGCGATGCAGTCGGGCAAGACCAAGTACAAGAGCGTCAACTGCACAGACCGCAAGGTGCGCGTGATCGGCGACGTGGCGCTCGTCACGGGGCGCGCCGCGATCGAGGCCGAGATCGGCGGCCAGCCGCGCAGCCTGAAGCTGCTGTTCCTCAACGCCTGGGCGAAGACGCCCCAGGGCTGGAAGTTCGTCGCCTGGCAGTCGACCCCGCTCGCGGCTTGAGCGAGGGCTTCAAGGGCCGGCGCGCGAGTATGTCGCCGCATTTCACCGAGGCTACGACGTCCGAGTCTTCCACTGCGCGTCGTTTCGCTGCGGTGCCGAGTTTCGGAAGCGATCGGAGCGAAGCGGACATTCCGAGAGCGTCGGGAGCGTGTCGATCCGACGAAAATGACCCAAAGCGGCAGAGCCTTGAATAGGCGAAACGGAGGTCTCGCTTATTTGAAATGTTCATTATGGTCGATGTGCTGCGCAAGCCTGACGGCAATAAACCGGGGATGATGCCCGCAGTGATTGCACGGCGGAAATCTTTTCCCGAACAGGACAGTGACCTCGTGCGATTGCGTATGCTCCTCATCATGTAAAACAAGATACACGCCCGAATGCTCGACAGCGTCACCGGGTTTGTATTCTTTGCCCATGGCCCTTCCTTTCAAAATGGGGTTGGGCTTGGCTCGCCTATTCCGGCGCCTTCCGCGACATGCATCAACAACAGCACTGATCTCCGGTGCAAAAGCGGTATAGTTTGTGCGGGTCTAGTGATGCCAACCGTAAATCTAACAAGGATATTGTCCGAGGCAGGAGGGATATCCTCCGTAGGAGGAAGGACGTCCTCCGTAGGAATATGGATATCCATAGTAAGCAGGTCGGTTAGCTCGACGATAGACCCGGCGAACGTGCCGACGGTTGGGTCCAGAATACTGTGCATTAGCATGTGACAACGTTAGCAGTGGCACCGCAGGGCCCACATTCCCTTGGGACCATTGAAGCGAGAAGGGCACCGCAGCCAATAACGCGGCACCACCGACGATCCCAAGCATACTGAGCTTTTTCATGATCGTTCCTCCATGTGATAGCGCGCCCATATTGAGGCACCGCGGCGCGTGGATGTCCATACGGTCCCACCTGCGCGCATCGCGCAGCGGCCTTTCCTCTTTCAGGATACCGGACGGACCAGTACGATCGTGGGTGCCGGAGACTGGGAGTGGACATGAAGCGGCGCGACTTTCTTAGTTTCGTTGCCGGCGCAGCGGCGTGGCCCGTCGCGGCGAGCGCTCAGCAGGTTGATTACCCGAACCGGACCGTCAGGATCGTCATTGGATTTGGAGCTGGCGGCGGTACCGACACCGTCGCACGCATCGTGGCGCAGAAGCTGCAAGAAGCCCTAGGCGGCACATTTCTGGTCGAGAACAAGCCCGGTGCGAGTGGCCGCTTGGCGCCCGACACGGTCGCGAAGTCGGCGCCCGATGGATACACGCTGCTGGGTGCCGCGCCCGGCGCCATGACGGTCGGTACCGCCATCTGGGACCGCATCCCCTACGATATATTCAAAGACTTCACACCGATCTCGTTGATGGCCGACTATCCGTTGATCGTCCTGGTCAATAAGTCCCACCCGGCGCATACCATTGCCGAACTGGTCGCGTGGCTTAAGGCCAATCCGAACAAAGCAAATTATGCGACGCCATCGCCGGTCTTCACGCTCCCGATCGAGCACTTCAAGATCAAGACTGGCGCGCCGGCTACGGCAATTTCCTATCGCAGCAGCAGTGAATCGATCACCAGCCTGCTGAGCGGACAAACGGCGTTCGCATTCGTGGAAACTCCGGTTTCCGCGCCACAAATTGGCGAAGGCCATCTGCGGGCCCTGGCAGTCACCACGACGGCCCGCATCCCCGAGCTTCCTGATATTCCGACGCTCGCCGAAGCGGGCGTGGCAGACGTGGTCGGCGGTACGTACCTCGCCTTGATGGGGCCTGCCGGCATCCCGACGCCAATCGCCGGGAAGCTCGAGGCTGCCTGCCGGCAGATCACCGCGACGGATGACTTCAAAGCGCGGATGAAGGCTTTGGCGGCGACCCCGATCGGCAGCACCGCAGACGAATTGACGGCACGCATGAGGGACGAAGTGCGACGATGGTCTGCGGTCGTCAAAGAAGCGAACATAAAGTTCGAGCAATGATTGGTAGCGAAGGCCTGTCCTAGCTCAAATTTCCATAAGGCGGAACTGTGGTTAGCGGCCGTGGGGTTACTCGCCGGCGACGATCTTATTGTCCTTTATGACCTTGGCCCATCGTACAATCTCGCCTTCGATAAAGTCACCGAACTCTTTCGGAGACGACAACCGATATTCGATCCCTTGATCATGCAAACTCCGCTCGACCGCCGGCTCGCGCAGAGCCTTAGCCATAGCGGCATTCATCCGCATGATAATGTCGCTCGGAGTTTTCGCCGGCGCGAGCAAGCCCCACCAAGCCTCCGCATCGAATCCGACGATGCCCAACTGAGCAATCGTCGGCGTATCCGGCAGTTGGAGATAACGTTGAGCGGAGGTCACCGCGACCGGTCGAAGCGCGCCCGCTTGAATATGGGGTGAGAGCAGCGCAACCGAGGCGACTGCCACGGGCACATGCCCGGCTATCGCATCGGTGGCGAGCGGTCCGCCGCCTTTGTAGGGGACGTGCGTCATCGTGACTTTGAACTCGTTTGCAATCTGGCTCATGGCGAGATGTGCAAGGCTGCCCGCGCCGATTGTGCCATAGGCGACGGAGCCGGGGTTTTTCCTCGATGCGGCGAGCACATCATCGAAACGCCGGTACGCTGTCGCGGGATGAGCGGTGATCACCATCGGTGATTTGCCGATGAGCATGATCGGCGACAGATCATTCAGCGTGTCGAAAGGCAGGTTCGGCAAGAGGCTCGGATTGACGCCGTGGGTATCGAACACCAGCAGAAACGTGGTGCCGTTAGGTTCCGACATGGCCGCCGCTTGCGTGCCAATCGCGCCCGATGCACCGCCGCGGTTCTCGATCACGATAGTCGTTTTCAGGTCTGCCTCGAGCAACGGTTGAACCCGCCGTGCGATTTGATCGGTCGTCCCCCCTGGCGGAAACGGCACGATGAGGCGAATCGGTTTCGACGTCCAACCTTCGGCGCCAGCGGCGACGCTGAGCCACAGTGGCCCTTGGAATCCGATGATGAGCGCAGCAAGCGCGCGCAATAGAACCGTCCGCATGCGTATGGTTCCGCTTTGAATCAACGTCTGCCGCTCTGTTGTACCGGTGGCGCCGCTTGCGGGCCGCGATGAGGCATGATCGGGCAGCACGAACGGCAACAGGTGTCACTCGGCGGCTCGCCGACGGTCGATCTCGACCGCGCCAGCCTTGATCCGCGGAATGAGCTCACGACCAAACTCGATCGTATCGTTCAAGGGGTCGAAGCCGCGGATGAGGAACGAATCCACGCCGAGCGTGTAGTATTTGAGAATCGCCTCTGCGACTTGTTCGGGAGTGCCGACAAGGCATGAAGTGTTACCGAGCGCGCCGGTCGCACGTGCAATCGGCATCCACAGGCGTTCGTCATGGACATCGCGCTCGAGCGCGAAGCGCATCAACCGCTGTCCGGCATTGTCGACCGGACCCTTGGCCTCCTCCTGCCGTTGCCATCCCTTCTTGCCGCTCATAGCCGCCAGAATCCGGTTGGCCTTGTCCCATGCCTCGCCCTCGCGTGCCGCAATGATGGGGCGGAGCGAGACGTTGAACCCTGGTGTCCGCCCAAACGCTGCCGCCAGGGAGCGGAACTGGGCGATGCGCTCGCGCGTCGATGTAAGCGGCTCGGCATAAATGGCGTAAACGTCGCACAGCTTAGCGCCCATCGAGAGCGCGCCTTCGGAGGCGCCGCCGAAGAACAGCAGCGGGTGGGGCTGCTGAAGCGGACGCACATCCGAAGCAGCGCCGCTGACTCGATAGAATTCGCCGGTAAAGTCAAACGGTCGCTCGCTCGACCAAGTGAGCTTCATCAATTCGAGGTACTCCGCCGCCCGGCGGTAGCGCTCGGCCTTCGGACTGAAGTCGCCGTCGCCCTGCTGCTCCTCGTCGGTCTTACCCGTGATGATATGAACAGCGAGCCTTCCGCCGGTGAGGTGGTCGAAGGTGGCGATCTTTCGCGCCATCAATGTCGGCGCAACGAAGCCCGGCCGATGCGCCACAAGATAGCCGAGTCTGTTGGTGTGTCCGGCCGCATAAAGGGCAACGAGGAAGCCCTCGGCCGACGATGAGGTATGTCCCACGAGTGCCAGATCGAAGTCGGCTTCGTCATGCGCTCGTGCAAACTGCGCGAGATAGCTCGGAGATAGGCCACCTTCGATGACATGCAAAGTGGTGTCATTGCTTGGCGGCGTCACACCGATCATTCCAACGATCCTGACCGGCATTCTCGATCCTTGCGCTTTGGAGAATGCAACTTTGCTCGTCTGAAACATACGTAGTCAAGAGAGCTTCCCGTAATTGGGCCACGACTCAAATCCGCGATGAGTCCGCTTCGTCTCCAATTGCTACCGAATTGGCGCGCCGCCACAGAATGACGCGTTGCACCATCAGCAGCCCGGATGAGCAGGTAGCTTGCTTGAGGACGGTTGATCCCTCGTAGGTGTAGGGATCGCTGACCGCGTCGTACATGCGCCAGGCACTCAGCCTTTGCGGTACGACCGGATAATGAGTTTGCGGGTTTCTTCGGCCGACAGGCCCTTGGCTGCCGATGTCCGGGCGCGCTTAAGCATCGACGCGGACATCGTGATGCCCTCGACCGCGCTGATCTTGGCAAAACGGGCGCGGCCAATGGTATGACCACTCACACTTACTTTTTTCGGGGGATTTTTCTTCTGACCCGGCATAAATCAAACGTATCACAAAATGGGTCTCTTCACCACTGATCCGGTTCGTTCTTGCCCTGGGCGGGGTGCTCAATTCCTACCAAAAATATTACAACGAGGCTCGTACGCACCTATCGCTGCACAAGGACGCGCCGATCCCGCGCGCGGTCCAGCAAGTAGCCCGGATGAGCCTAAAGCGCGTTCACGCGCGTCTTCGACGCGCTATGGCGAAATCCGGGATATCCCGCTTGAATGCTCGTCCGGCTACGGCAGGCGTCAGGCACAGTCTGGGCGGTGTCACGTAGCGGCGTCGCCGGCTCGCAGCGATCTATGGACTGCTATGGCTGGAGGCCGGAACCCGGATATCGCCATAGCGCGTCGAAGACGCGCGTGAACGCGCTTTAGGCTCATCCGGGCTACACTTACTTCGATTTCGCGCTTCGGTGGTGCGGTGTCGACGCCGCTGGGGTGCGCTATGGCACGAACGCTCGCAGCCGATTATCGACAGGGAGTGATGAGACATGACCTCGATCAGTGCCGCCAAACGCCTGCTTACGCGAGTTGAGACCTACCTTGCGGGTGTTTTCCATCCATTTCCGGAAGAACGGGTCATCGCCGGAACTATACAGTCCTTCTACGGGTGGTTTTTTCCGCTTCTGCGGAACGCAGTTATTTGCGGCGCCCTACAGTATTTTGCAGACGCGAGCGGGAGCATGACGCTGCAAATATTGGCCATCATCGGCTATATCGTACTCGCGGCGTATTGCTTTTCGTACATCAATATGTGGGTGCTGACACCGTTTCACTTCCTGAAGCACAAGCGACTCGGATCTTGGCTCGATGGACTTGTCACGCTGGCCGTTCTGTTGTCGTTGGGATACGCGATCTGGGCAGGAACGGTGTTCGCCATCGATGAAATCGCAAGAGGGCACGCGGCATCTCGCAGCAGCGGGTAGCCTTCGTGAGCCTAAAGGCATTCACGCGCGTCCATAGCCCGTACCTAAAGGACGTTTACGCCCGTCTTCGCGGGCCTAAAGGGCGTTTACGCCCGTCTTCGCGGGCTACGGGACGGGCTATGGACGCGCGTAAACGCGCTTATGGCGACATCCGGGCTACGCTTGCTGATTTGAATCGCTAAGTGTCCTAATTAGGCTTACGGTGATCCATCACCGACAGCGGCCCTGCGCCAGGCGTCGGTGGCTGAGAGACCATGAGCGCTCCCGCCTGTCACCAGGAGCGCACCACCATGCCTATCACTCCTTATCTAAACGGTCAGCAGTTAACGGTCAGCAGTTCGATCCCGAGACCAAACGTATCCTGGGTCTCGCGTTCGAAATGACGTGCGCCGCACTGCATATCGGGGAATGCGACGACGGCGTCAAACAAGCAATCGCCGACAAGATCATCAATCTTGCAAAAGGCGGCGGACGCAATCCTGAGGTCTTATGCGAACAAGCATTGAAGGACATTCGCAGGCCGGAAGTGTAGGCCGCCTCAGTTGGCGGCCTCGTCTTAGGTCGCGCGCTGGATTCGATCACCGGCCGCTTCGTTTTTCTAGCCAATCGGCCGAATCGTTAGCGATCCAATCGAGCGCGTCGGCCTCAGTCTCAAATCCCGTGATGTGTTCCTGCTGCCCGCCTGGGTAAGTGCCCACCACGTGCCACTGAGCCCCGACCTTGACAGGCTGGGCGGCGAGCGTGATTTCGCCTGTTGGTTTGGCCATCCGCCCCACATGCGCTCAATGTCCGAAGATTGCCACCGGTCAGAGCGGTTTCATTTTGGCTGCGTCCGCGCGACGCGGACTGAAAGCTAGGCGGCTCGGCCAGATGCTTGGGCTGTTGGGCTAGCACCTGCTAGCTCCACACACCGAGCCGAGCCGCGCCAACTGTCTCACCTTCGGGTCAAGTGCGCGACTCGTTCTGGCCGGAAGCCTAAACAATGCGTTAATGGGAATGCGATGAAGCGCCCCACGGACCGCGGATGGTCTCGTAGGTGGCGCTCGCGTTCAGAGTGATGACCACCACGTCCAGGCCAACTTGCCTGCGGCGAAGATGACAACACACACAATGAGGATCAGAAATATCGAGACTGCTAAGTTGGCCTGCTTCTTGAATTCCCTAAGAGCCTCGTTGACTCGCGTCGTTCGTCGGAAAAATACTGAGCGTACGAAGAGGAAAATCGGGATCGCGGCGGCGAGCAAAGCTATGATTTTGAAAATCATTGTTCACAGCGGCAGCGCTGTCTCGCCTGCGGGCGAGCCGCGTTGGCGGGAGCGTGATGGCGGGCGCGTGCGCGGTATCGAGGTTTAATCACCAGCTCGAAGTTGGCTTTTCGTGGCCATAGCGGCCCCACGCGGCAGCGTCGCTTCGGTTGCGCTCATTCGCGCTGCGTGCCGTTTTTTGCGATTTCTTGGGAGCAGGAGCAGGCTGCTCGGCCAAGTCTGTCGTCGCCGCCGTGGTCGACGCTGTCATCGGCGGGGCAAATGCATCGAGTCGTGTGGTCTGCGGTGAATTGGACGGCGACGCGGAATCTTGTCGTTTAACGGGCGCGCTCACAGCGGGCGCGCTCTTGGCGGGCGGAGGCGGCGAGACGACAGCGGAGGGTGTCGTGCCGGGGTGCGGGGGAACGGTCGCAATCGTGCCGGGGCTCGGGGGAACGGTCGCAATCGGGCTCAGGGGAACGGCCGCAATCGTGCTGAGGCTCTGGGAAACAGCCGCAATCACCGACTTGCCATCGGCCTCGTGGCCGGCAATTTGCACAACGACGCCGCTCGCGCTTGCGATCGATCCGCAGACGAGCGCGGCCGAAGCGGCCGCTAGTGGGCGTGACTGGTGCATGATGCCCCCCAATCCAACCGCCTTGTCCCGGCCGACCCCGGTCAAGGCTCCCATTATTGGTCGCGCTGGCCGTGGAAAGGTTCAATGGGGCCAGCACCGCGGTCCAATTGGCGCCGCCGGTCCGCGACCACGAGCAGGCTGCAGAAGATCGGATTACCGTCGAAGCGCTGGCGCGGCCAAGCGGCGGCTCGGTGGCGCTCGACTACATACTTGGCGCATATGGAATACTTGGCGCGTATGGAGATTGCGGGAAGGCTTTCCTCGGAGCGAGCGGGCTGCGCGGTACCAATCCACGCTTTTCGGTCGGCGCGCCGCGCAACAGCGGGGTGCAATAGCCGCCGCTCTGCATGGAGCCGACGGGGCATTGCGCTTGCTTGAGCGCCGGGCGCAAGGGCTCTCCCGCGGCGGGGAGAACCAGCGCGAGGAGCAAGGCGAGCGTGGCGAGAGCCCTCATGGCGACAGGTCAAGCCATTGACGTTGATCGGCGGTCATTGCCATCGCTTCCTTGGCCGTAGCTTCTTGGCCGTTGCTTCTTCCCCCAAACGCGACACGACACCATGGGGTATAAATAGCGCCGGGCGAGCGCGAGTCGAGTCGCGACTTGCCCAAGAAGACTTGCCCATGAAGACCAAGACGCCTGCTCAGCAAGTAGCCCGGATTGAGCCTAAAGCGCGTGCGCGCGCTATGGCGAAATCCAGGATGCGGCGAGCGAGGTCGGTTGTGGCGAGCAGAACCCGGATGGATCCCACGCTTTCGCGGGGTCCATCCGGGCTACACGCTGCGCGCAAGACATCGCAAGCGGATGAACCCGATATAATCCAAAAGTTCCAACTGTGATCGGACTGCCACGCCTCCGGCAAAGAGGCCTTACGCCATTGCGCACTGCGGGGGTGTAGCGAATACGCTACTACCCAAGATAATCCGCTCGCAATGTTCGCGGCGACTCCGCAGGCGACCGCTTGCAAATTAGGATGCCGTCGCGTGTTCAGCCACGGCGCGGTCGATCCACGCAACAAGATGAGCGATGCGCGCAACTGGAGTCGATGGCTGGCCGGACAGACGCGATGGCGCGTTGCGCGCATGGGGCCGACATGAAGACAGCGGCGTCGAGGGGAAGCCAAAACCGTCCGCGTGTGCGCGATCTCGCGCTCGTGGGTGAATCGATCGCCATGCCGCTAAGTCGTCGCGCGCGGCTCTTGGGCGTGAGCGCGCTCGCGGGCGGCACCTTGCGCAGCCTCGCGATCGCGGCCGCCGGGCTCACCGCCACTACGGCGATGCTGGCGCCGGTGCCGGCGGCCGCGCAATTCGTCTGCGGCGGCAGCGCCACCGGCGCCGAGCCACAAACCGGCGCCGGCGCGGTAGCCACCGGGATCGGCGATGTGGCGTGCGGCTCCAACGCGAATGCGAACGGCGGCCTCGCGACCGCGACCGGCGACGGCGCCATGGCGACCGGCACCAACGCGACCGCGACCGGCGGGCTCAGCCACGCGATCGGCATCGCCGCGACGGCGACCGGCGTTGACAGCGGCGCGATCGGCGACTTCGCGACCGCGACCGGCTCGAACAGCATCGCGAACGGCGCCAGCGCGACCGCGACGGGCCGGAACAGCGTGGCGAACGGCGCCGCCGCGACCGCGACGGGCGGGGCCAGCAACGCGAACGGCGACTTCGCGACCGCGACCGGCCAGAACAGCAGCGCGAACGGCACCAACGCGACCGCAACCGGCCAGTTGAGCATCGCGAACGGAATCAACGCGACGGCGACCGGCCAGAACAGCAACGCGACTGGCGCCAGCGCGACCGCGACGGGCATGAACAGTGTCGCGAGCGGCGCCTTCGCGACGGCGACCGGCCAGGGCAGCTTCGCCAACGGCGCGACCGCGAGCGCGTACGGGCAAGGCAGCGTCGCCAATGGCGACGCCACCACCGCCATCGGCCAGGCGAGCACCGCGAACGCCACCGGCGCGACCGCGGTCGGCCAGGGCTCGACCGCGAGCGGCGCGCGCGCGTTCGCGGGCGGCATCGCAGCGACCGCGAGCGGCGCCTCGGCGGTGGCGCTCGGCGACAGCGCGCAGGCGACGCAGGCCGGCGCCGTTGCCATCGGCCTCGCCTCGGCAGCGACCGGCGTCAACGCCATCGCCATCGGCAATGGCGCGACCGCCACCGGCTCGGTCGCGGTGGGCGCGGGCGCTTCGGCCGCCAACGGTGGCGCCGCCTTCGGCGACGGCGCCATCGCCACTGGAACCAACGCGACGGCTATCGGCCCCGGCGCCTCGGCGACGTTTGCGAATTCGAGCGCGTTCGGCGCCGGCGCGACCGCCACCGCGGCCAATCAGATGGCGTTCGGCACCGCGTCCAACACCTACCGGATGCCCGGCATCACCTCGGCGGCGAGCCTCGCCGCGCAGTCGGGCCCGACGATGTTCGTCACCACCGACGCCAACGGCAACCTGGCGGCCACGAATTTGAGCGTGCCGAACATCGCCAGCATGAGCGCCAACGTGACGGCGCTGCAGCAGAACGTCGCTCTCCTGAACGAGAACCTGCAGCACGGATTGAACCAGGCCTATGAGGGCACCGCGGTCGCCATCGCCATGAGCGGCTCGGCGCTCCCCGACAACAAACGTTTCGCCGTCACCAGCAACTGGGGCAATTTCCGCGGCACCAACGCGATGAGTTTCATCGCCCAAGCGCGCATCAGCGACAACGTCGTGGCCAATGCTGCATTTGCCGGCGGCTTCCAGTATGGTGGGGTCGGCACGCGGGCCGGTCTGACCTTCGCGTGGTAGCGGCAACCGGCGCAAGACGCTTCGCCATTGCGCCCCGCGGCCCGACCGCAGCGTCCATAGCCCGTACCTAAAGGCCGTTTACGCCCGTCTTCGCGGGCCTAAAGGGCGTTGACGCCCGTCTTCGCGGGCTACGGGACGGGCGTGAACGCCCTTAAGGACGCGCTATGGCGAAATGCGGGGCCTTGCCGATCCCGGATTGCGCTTCGCTTATCCGGGCTACGACTGCGGATGGCGCCAATCCCGCATTTCGCCATAATTCGCAGGGTGGAATGACGACGAGGGATTGGTGTGCCTTGCTCGTAGCTCGATCTGACTGGTCTCTGCTCCGCCTTTTGACGGTGGGGCTCATCGTCGCCATGAGCGTGGCGGGAGCCGTCGCTGCGGTGATGCTGTGGCCACAGGCGCAGGCGCAAGCGCAAGCGCCGAAGCAGCAGCCGGCCCCGAAGCAGCCGGCGGCGCCGAAGCAGCAGCAACCGCAGCCTCAAGCGCCCACGCCGGCGCAGATCGATCGCAACGGCGTCTTGATCCTCATCCGCTCGACGCTGCTCGCCCTCGACCAGGCGAACAAGACCGGCAACTACACGGTCTTGCGCGATCTCGGCTCGCCTGACTTTCAAGCCAATTCCGCCGCGCGACTCGCCGAAATCTTTGCGCAGGAGCGCCGCGACAACATCGATCTCTCCGGCGTGGCAGTGATCGACCCGCAGCTCACCTTGCTGCCGCAGATCGAGGCGAACGGCATGATGCATATGGCCGGCTTCTTTCCGTCGGTGCCGACGCAAGTGAATTTCGAGATGGCTTTCGCGCCGGTAGGCGGGCGCTGGCGGCTATTCGCGCTCTCGGTCTCGTTCGGCCAGGCCGCACCCACCGCGCCGCAGCTGCCTCCTCCCGCCTCTCCGCAGGCGGCCGCACCTGCCGCGCCCAAGGCCAATCCTCCTGCTGCGCCGAAACAGTGATACCAATGTTTGTCAATTCGTGACCCGTCATGCCCCGCCTTGCGCCAGGCATCCACGTCGTGGACGGTGGGGCGGATCCAAAGTATGCCGGCCTTCGACCCAAAGAACTTCGAAACAGCGGTGCCGCCAGGTCGCGCCAAGTTCGCGACGAAGCCGCGGCCGATCGGGTCGGCAGCGAGCGCGAAAACGATGGGGACGGTGCGCGTTTACCGCAGCTCGTAGCAATTGACGACTGTGCGCTGAGTGCGCGTCACGTCGTAGAGGATGCCGCACTGGACAAGCGCGTTTACGCCCGGGTGGCGGAACAGGATCAGCGATGTACGATTATCATAGCCGCTCGCATAGCCCGCGATCTCCCATCCTTGCGCGAGCAGTTGGTCGACCGTCAGCGGTGTCTCCGCTGCTGCCAAGCTGGATGCCGCCAGCATCATTGCCAAGAACAGGCCTGAACGCATGCGAGACCCTAAAGCAGCTGGCGGCAATGACCCGGCGCGCGATCAGCGCCGGGCCGGATCGCTCGTACGTTGTTTGGCCGCGCCGCTGCTACTGCACGATGACCGTCGCGCCGATCTGGATCCGGTTATAGAGATCGATCACGTCCTGATTGGTCATGCGAATGCAGCCCGATGACACCGCTTGGCCGATTTTGTCAGGGTCGTTCGAACCGTGAATGCGATAGAGGCTCGAGCCGAGATAGATCGCGCGGGCGCCCATCGGATTGTTCGGGCCGCCCGCCATATGACGCGGCAGATCGGGCCGACGCTGCAGCATCTCCCCGGGCGGCGTCCAGTCCGGCCACTCGCGCTTGTCGCTCACCTGGTTAATGCCGCTCCAGGCGTGGCCGGCAGCGCCTACGGCGATGGCATAGCTCAGTGCCTGGCCGTTGCCGAGCACGAGATAGAGCCGCCGCTGCGCCGTGCTGACCACAATGGTGCCCGGCTTCTGATTGGTGGGATAGCTGACAACCCCGCTCGCGATGTTGGGCCCAAACAAGGCGCCGAAAAAAGAGCGACCTTGAATGTACTGGTCGTAGGGATGAGCTGCGGCCGGCGTGGCGGCGGCGGCAACGCTCAGCATGGCGACGAGCCCAGCCGTTACGATTGTGACGATCTTCATGATGCTAATCCCCTTGTGTTAGGCACCCGGACGGGCTGACCGAGTGACGCCCCTATTCCGCTGGGTCTGTGCAAGACGCCCGCTTCTGCCATCCCACCTTCCGGCTCAATCGCCGGGGGAATGGCTCCCCGACTATTTGTCGCCTCAGGCCGGTCGAAGGTTCAAATGTAGGTCGGACAGGATCAGGACATTTCGGGCTGGGGAGCCCCCGGAACGGTTTTCCCGGCCCGGAACGCGCTATCAAATCCTGAAAGGAAATCCCAAAGGCCTGTAAGGCAATCTTTGTGGTCCGACGCCGGTCACTCACGCCGGCATAATAATCTCGCGCTTTGGTGGATCGGGGCCAAACCGGTTAGGGCCACTGGTCTCGCGCGGGAATGCGAGCTCTACGGCCACGCAGCCACCCCGCCGAGCAGCCGAATGAACCCGCGGCGATTCATTAGATGGCTGTGCCCGCGTCGCCAGCGGCCACGCAGCCGTCGCGCCGCCGAGCAGCGTGATGGGCGCGCGCCGGTTCATTCGATCACCTCATCGGCGCGGGCGAGCAGCGCCGGCGGAATTTCGAGGCCGAGCGCCTTCGCGGTCTTGAGATTGATCACCAGCTCGTATTTTGTCGGCGTTTGCACCGGCAGCTCGGCCGGCTTCTCGCCTTTGAGAATGCGATCCACATACGTCGCCACACGCCGAAAATTAACGGTTCGGTCAACGCCGTAGGACAGCAGGCCGCCAACGTCAGCGAAGACACGGGATGGATAAACGGCAGGGAGACGATAGCGAGCGCCCAGCGATGTGATCTCTGCGCGATAGGCATCCATGAAGCTATCCGGCATCACGATAAGGCCACCATTTGGCTCGCGTGCCTGTGCGGCAATGACGGATTGCAGCTCGGAGCTGTCGCGAACGGGTGCGGGGATCGCCTCCACTGCAAGGGAGGCAGCGGCGGCTTTGAAGGGGTCGAGCCAATAGTCAGCATATGTCGCCGTTGCCGGGTTGAACGGCATCGCGATCCGGGCAACGCGTGGTGCAATCTCCTTGAGCAGTTCCACCCATTTGCCGGCCATCGTCGGCTCGGTAGTAAGGATGAAACCGGTGACGTTGCCGCCAGGTCGCGCGAAGGTCGCGACGAAGCCGCGGCCGATCGGGTCGGCAACGAGCGCGAAAACGATGGGGATGGTGCGCGTTTGTTGAAGCAGCGCCGTTGTGGTCGGTGTGGTGCTCGAAAGAAGGACATCAGGCTGTAGCGCGACGAGTTCCATCGCGAAACGTCGCATCGACTCCGCGTCGTCAGGTGCTGCCCAGCGAGCGTCGACCTGGATGTTGCGGCCCTGCGTCCACCCAAGCTTCTGGAGTGCGTCCCGGAACGCCGCGTACCAGGCCCGTGCGTCTGAGTCGCTCTCGGCGTAGCCCATCAGCGCGCCGATGCGCCGCATACGCTCGCCCTGCTGCGCGCGGGCCGCGAGCGGCCACGCGGCCGCCGCGCCGCCGAGTAGCGTGATGAAGTTGCGCCGTTGCACGGCCCGGTATCTCCCGTGCCTACGAGCGAAAGGATAGCACACCTCGGACCGCCGGCAGGTGCTGCACTGCGGGATTTCGATCCGGCCTATGTCAGCTCGGGGTCGCAAGCAGGACCTCGCGCCGTCCTCAGGCCATGTCCGCTTTGCTCCCGAAAGCGGACATCGGCTGATGCGACGAGCATGTCCGCTTAGTGCCATGTGCATGATTCGAGGCTCCGGTTTGGGAGCTTGAATCACCTGCCGGGCGGCACCATCAACCTGCAAAAGCTCATCGAGGTAGACGCTATAACGGCCCTGATTTTGCGTCCGCTTTCGGGCGCCTAGCCGACATCGCAGGAACCACTGCCAGGCTCATCCCGGTCGAAAATGACCCCACGCGGACATCGGCTACCAATTTTGCTGTGATGCACAACCTCGCATTCCAGTGTGTTCGAAACGCCACATGCCCGCAAGAACTGGAGCGACTGCGCCACAGGCGAATCGTGTGTGTCTCGCCTTCGGTAATATCCGCGTCGCTCTGTGGCGAATGACATTTTTCGCCTCTCTTCCGAAGAGGTCATTGGGGCGTGTGATGAGAGCGACAGCGAAGCTGGCATTTCTGGTTGCCGTGACGGCAATGACGGCCAGCGTGAATGCGTGGGCGCAGACTCACGACCGCTCCGTGGACGCGGAGGCGCCGGCTGAAAAGCCAGTGACGCCAGAACTCCCGCCCGTGTTCACCGTCAACAACAACATCGTCGGGTATTACTACCTACCCACCGCCACCAATCCCGGAGCAGGGCAGACGCCGAAGAACGCTTTGTTTTTCAGCCATTTTGATGTGTGGAATTACGGCACGAATTTTTTCAACGTCGAGTGGTTCAAGGCGACCAATGGCCGTGCGCCACCTTTCGGTACGCCGGCGGCGCCCTGCGATCAGAAGGGCCCGCTTGATCCTCCCGGATCATCGCGTTGCCCCGGATACATGGACATCTACGGTTTCTTCCGCAGCACGTTCGGTTGGAACCAGATCTTCAATACGAAAGCGTTCTCGGCCGGGCCGCTGACCAACGTCGAGTTCATTGTCGGTGTGGACCTCAACACCGACAACACCACGGAGGCATCGGCTAAGCGCGCGATCTTGGGCGGCCTGCAGTTCGACTTCGAGATGCCGTACAAAGGTTATCTCAACGTTGCTGTGATGGGCTACAAGGAGTGGGAGCACGACGGGTTCGCCGCGACCTTCCCGTCGCAGCCCATTCCCAATCCCAGTGGCAGGGTAGACTTCGATCCGACTTGGGCGGTCGAAGTCGATTATTCCCAGCCGCTGGGCTCCCCGTCCTCGCCGTTCTTCTTAAATGGCTTCGTGGTCATGCATGGGCCTAAAGGTTGTGGCCAGCCTTGCGAGCCGCTCGGGCCGGGTCACCTTCGGACGACTGAATACCTGACTCAAAATGTTCTCGCCTTCGATGTGGGCCGAGTGATGTGGAATGCGCCTAAACGCATTGTGATCTTCGCAGGCTATCGCTGGTGGAAGAACAAGTTTGGCCTTAGCCCTGACCAGCCGCACGGGTTCTTCGTCGGTACCAGCGAGAGCACATGGTTGGCCGGGACGACAATGAAGTTCTGAATCTGTATCGTCCGCAAAGCGGTATGGACTGACGCTATCTGACGCTATCTTGGGAGAGCCGTGAGCTCGGATCATTACGACTTCGTCATCGTCGGCGCGGGATCGGCGGGCTGCGTGCTGGCCGATCGGCTGACAGAAGACCCTTCGGTCAAGGTGCTGCTGCTGGAGGCCGGCGGCTGGGATCGCAACCCTTGGATCCACATCCCGCTGGGCTGGCCGCGGTTGTTCCTGCACCGCATGAACGACTGGATGTATTTCTCGGAGCCCGAGCCCGAGCTTGGCTCGCGCCCGATCGAATGCGCACGCGGCAAAGTCGTCGGCGGATCGTCCTCGATCAACGCGATGGCTTACGTGCGCGGCCATCGCGGCGACTATGACCGCTGGGCGGCGTCGGGTCTCCTTGGCTGGTCCTACGCGGACGTGCTGCCGTATTTCCGGCGGCAGGAATCGTGGGAGGGCGGTGCGAATGCATACCGCGGCGGCGACGGACCGCTGACGACGCGGTTCAACCGCTATGAAGATCCGCTCGGCGAGGCGTTTCTGGAAGCCGGCGCAAGCGCCGGGCATCCGTTCACCGAGGACTACAACGCGAAGCAGCAGGAGGGTTTCGGCCGGCTGCAATCGACCGTCCGCCACGGCCACCGCTGCAGCACCGCGGTTGCCTACCTGCGGCCCGCGCTCGAGCGAGCGAACCTCACGTTGAAGGTCAAGGCACTGGCCATACGCATTGTGTTTCAGGGCACGCGCGCGACCGGCATAGAATATGTGCAACGCGGCACGACGCACGGCGCTCACGCCGCGCGTGAGGTCATTCTCGCGGGGGGCGTGATCAATACGCCTCAGCTGCTGATGCTGTCCGGCATCGGGGATCCGGCGGAACTCAAAGCGGTCGGCATCGGCGCGCGCGTTGCGTTGTCGGGCGTCGGCAAGAATCTGCAGGACCACATCTCGGCGCCCATTTCCTATGCGCGCAACGGGCCGGGACCGCTGCATCGCGCCATGCGCCTCGATCGAATCGCGCGCGAGCTCGCGACCGCGTACTTCCTCGGCAAGGGCATCGCTACGGATCTACCGGCCGGCGCGATGGCGTTTCTGCGCAGTCCCTACGCGGAGAGCCTGCCCGACGTGCAGTTCCTCTTCATCAGCGCGCCAATGACGGCGGGACCATATCTTGCGCCGTTCAAGCAAAGCTATCAGGACGGCTTCGCGATCCGCGCCGCGTTGTTACGGCCGCAGAGCCGTGGATTCGTGCGGTTGAAATCCGCCGACCCGCGCGATCCACCGGCGATCGTGCAGAACTTCCTCTCCACCCAGCGCGATTGGGAGGTTCTGCGCGCCGGCCTGCGCATGGCTGAGGAGGTCGGCGCCCAGGCGCCGCTGCGGCCGTTCGCCGGAAAGCGTCTGGCGCCGCTGAGCGTCAGCGATGCTGATCTGAACAAGCACGTCGCTGAGACCGGTATCACCGTTCACCACCCGCTCGGGACATGCAAGATGGGCGTCGCGAGCGACCCGACGGCGGTGGTCGACACCAAGCTGAATGTGTTCGGCACCGAAGCCTTGCGGGTGGTCGATGCCTCGGTGATGCCGGACCTTGTCGGCGGCAACATCAATGCGCCTGTCATTATGATCGCAGAGAAAGCATCCGACATCATTCGCGGTCGCGCCGTCCTGCCGCCTGCAACCATCTCGGAAGCCGCAGTCAAGGCCACCGTAATGGAAGCAAGTAGCCCGGATTGAGCGTAAATCGCGTTCACGCGCTTTAGGCTCCATCCGGGCTACGCTCGCTGGGTCGCGTTTCGTGGTTACGCATCCATCCGTTCGACCCATTGAGCGCGCCAGGCGCTCGCCTCGAAAGGATCCCCAAAGTACTGTGTTTCCCGTGCAACCTTGTCGCCGCTGAACTCCATGATGCTCACGGTGTAGGACGGCTTACCGTCATATGTCAGGATGTATTCGGTGACCCAAAGATCACCGCTGCCAATGACTCGCCGCACAGCGAAACGCTTTTTACTCGGCTGCTTAGCGCGTGTGATCTGTATGTTGCGTCGACCGCGGATTCGCTCGCCTGACTGTGGGTATTCCAGCACCGCATCCTCGCGATAGATCGAGTGCTCCGCTTCAAAATCGTTGGCATCGGACGCGGCCCAATGCCGATCCAGTGCCGCACGTATCTCTTGATCTCTCATATCGCCCTCTTGCGCGATCGCCGCCGATGTCAGTTACGACGACTCAACGCCTCGACCTCGCGATGTACCGTCGGTCGCTCGCCTAGCAACGATATATCCGTCCGTGATTAAGTCAGCGAAAAACTGCGTAAAGAACTGAGAAATTCTCCGCACCAAATCGGCCACATGCACTTCCCCTGGTAGGTAGCATTGCAGGAGAGAGCCCATTGATAGCCACGATCTCGATTACCCTTTTCGCCAGTCGAATCGATCTCCCCATTCCCGGCAAGTTGAACGCGGCGGTCGACATGTCTGCTTGGTGCCAAACGCAGGCATGCTGCTGAGGAACCGTTTCGTCCAGCAAGTAGCTTGCTCATCCGGGCCACGCCGGCTCCGTTGCACCCGGCGGCGAATTTCGAGACTATCGGCGCTGGAGCCGCCGGGCGCTCAATGAACCGGAACCGGGATGGCTCGCGTCAACGGAGGACACCGATGAAGTGGATGCTCACCATGCTTGCGGCCGGCGCCTGTGCCGGCGCGTTCACCGCCCTGGCGGCGCCTGTGCAAGCGGCAGACATGTCGCTCACGCGGCTCGACTGCGGGACGCCGCAGGCGCCCGTCGCCGTGAACCCGCGCTTCTCCGACATCTACGCGTATGGAGATCTCAAGCTGCAGTTCGTCTACAGCTGCTACCTGATCAAGCACGGCGACGATTATCTGCTCTGGGACACCGGCCATGCCATGACGACGCCGAATGTGGCGCCGAAGGTGAGCATCGTCGACCAGCTGGAGAAGATCGGCGTCAAGGTCGATCAGATCAAATACGTCGGCATCAGCCATTATCACGGCGATCACACCGGCCAGGTCGGCTCGTTTCCGAAGGCGACGCTGCTGATCGGCAGCCGTGAGTGGGACGCGATCACCAGCCCGAAGCCGGCCGAGGGCGTGAACTTCAAGCCATTCGAGAACTGGGCCAAGGGCGAGGGCAAGGTCGAAGCGCTCGCGCTCGACAAGGACGTGTTCGGCGACGGCAGCGTGATCGTGCTGCGCACGCCCGGGCACACACCCGGCCATCAAAGCCTGCTGGTCAAGCTGCCGCAGATGGGGGCCGTGGTGATCGTCGGCGACGCGGCGCACTTCCGCGAGAATTACGATTCGGATGGGGTGCCGGCGTTCAACTTCGATCGCGCCCAGACGGTGGCGTCGCTCGAGCGCCTCAAGAAGATCGCTGCGAATCTCAAGGCGACCGTCATCATCCAGCATGACGCGCGCGACATCGACAAGTTGCCGGCATTCCCGGCGTCGGCGAAATAGTTGCCGATTGTGAGCCAGCAGCAAGTAGCCCGGATGAGCCTAAAGCGCGTTCACGCGCGTCCATAGCCCGTACCAAAAGGGCGTTTACGCCCGTCTTCGCGGGCTATGGACGGGCGTAACCGCCCATCGGGACGCGCTATGGCGAAATCCGGGATAGCAGGCCTGAAGTGGCCAACCCATGGCGAACGCCGGAGCATCGTCTCGCGGCGTCGCCCTAGCACTCGCAGAGGCCGTCGAGCCTGGTGACGTGGTCGGTCCATGCTTGCGGGTGGGACCCGGATGTCGCCATAGCGCGTCGAAGACGCGCGTGAACGCGCTTTAGGCTCATCCGGGCTACGCTTGCTGAAGACTATTCGTCGATATGCGGTTGAGGCAGTGCAGTGAATTAGGCGATGGCCCCGGTCTTGCGTCGCCAGACCGGGGCCTCTGCAACTGAAACTGTCGATGTCGATTTAGTAGCAGACGTATATTCTGCCGACGCCGCGCACCCATCGCCAGCAGCTGGGTCCGATGACGACGTAGCCGCCGTAGCCGCCCCCGTAGCCATGGCCCCAATGGCCGTGATTGCCACCCATGCCACCACCCATGCCACCACCCTTGCCCCCGCCGCCGGCGGAAGCTTCGGTCGGGATGAGCGCCGCGGCGCCGATGGCGGCGACGGTGGCGACAGCGAACATTGTCTTGCGGATCATAGGTCTCTCCTGGTTTTAATCGGATGCGTTCTCACATCCGTCTATTCCGTCGCGCGAATGATCCATTGGGTTCTACAGCGCGCCGATTCGGAGCCTGAAATCGACCATTTGGTGATAGCCATCACATCGGCCGAGCGATGATGGTCCGGCGCACTGCACGCCGCCTTTGCTCCCGGACTCTGTGAGCCAGGTCACACAGCCCCCGCTTGATTTCCAGCGGAGCGCGCGGTCAACGACCTCGGTCTGTGGCACCTGTTCGAGACGGAGAACCCCGACACGTTCATTGAGATGTATTGCCTGTGGATGCGCAAGCGGGCTTGAGGATCTGCAGCCTGTATGGGAACAGTTCTATTATCTCGCCGCCGCCTCCAACACGACGTATGGTCTCAACGCCAATACCAACTTGCTGAGTTTGGGACATCCAGGCCGACGCCAGCTGCTCGCGCCGTCGCGCCGTCCGCTCTAACCGGCGACGGCAGTCAAATGATCATTGCGAGCAGTTCGATCAGTGCGATTCCAATCACCAGCACCGCGATTGCCACCGGATCGTAATCGAGCCAATGCCGCTTTTGTATCGTATGCGTGATACGCCTCCCTGTTCTTCGAATTTAACGACATACGCACACATGTGTCGGACCGTATCGCTGTGGGATCTATGCTATTTCTGCGTATCGAGTTGCTCGAGGAGCCCAGCGATATGCGGGGGGACGGGGGTCGCGAGAGCGTCGTACTGGACCCTCAGGCAGTGCCCAAGTGCCAGCCAGACGCTTCTATCGCGGACAAAGACCGGGCGATTTCGAGGGGATCGGTTCACCTGAGATTGGTCGGCAGTATGCGATGCAGATGCGCGCGAGAACGCAGGAACTGACTTTTGCCCTTTCGCCGGCTGTGATTGATCGGCACAAAATTCGGTCGGGCCGTAGCGAAGCGGATGCTCAACCACGTACCGGCGGATCCAGTCGTCGAGGTGCTCGGCTGCCCGAACCGTGGCGTTGAGACAGTGCTTTATCGAAGGCGTGGGCGCTTGGGCGCGATGCGATTGGGCGCGATGCGATCGCCCGGTGGGCTCGCTGACTGTCGTCATGGAGACGCTCCCTTTTGGGCTATGCTTCTCGCACCGCAGCCATCGGGCCGCGGCACGGGCTAGCCACGTCTCGTCCCCTGTTCCGCGCCGACTACTCAACGCGCGGCCGCTAAGTCGGGTTCCTGACATTTCATAAAAAAGCAGCCTCCGCCCGCGCGTTGGCTGAAGTTGCCAGCGGTGCCCTTTTTCGGTTCCAGAGCACGGATTGGGCCGACAGCCGTGCGACGCGTTCAGCAGGATGGAGCATCCGGCTCGCGCAGGCTGGCTCTCGCTTCGACGCGGCGTGAGACCGCCGGTGCACTGCGGGAAGTCGATCTCGCCCATGTGCGCTGTGGGTCAAATTCGGTCATTCGGCGATTATCGGCTCAATGTCCGCTTTGGCCCACTTTGCGGACTCAAGTCGGAAAGCAAGTAGCTTGCTGGAGTGGCCGCTTTACACCTCGTCATGGCCGCCAGTGGCGGCCGCGTTCACCGTCGGGCGCGAGGCTGTTGCGCTCGCAGCGCCGCAGAGCGACTAACCGCGATATCGCAAACCACCAAGAAGAAGGCCGTCAAAGCGGGGCGCGAGCTAGTCACTCCCAACCTTCCAAAGACATTGCCCGTATTTTTTGTCCGTATTTTTTGCAAAGTTCCGTCGAAACGAATCCGCACCACTCGCGTTGCCAGAATGGGGAGAGGCCCACCTGATGCGGGAGGCTTCGCTTGGCAAATCTTGCAAGAATTGAGAGCAACGCCAAAACCGGGCGCCGCGAGAGAGCGGTGACATGCCCGAGATGTGGAACCGTCATGGATGAGGTGGCACGTATCGCGCCGAGTTTGGGTGATCCCGGTTTGATAGGGTATGAGTGCCCCAGTTGCGTCTACGTAACGAGCGAGATGTTGCAGCCTGGTGTCCAGCACTGACTTAATGCCGCCTTGACGGTGGCCTTGAGCATCAGCTCGCGCGCGAGGTGCGGCAAGCTTGAGCCGCTTCTCGCCGCCGGGCTCATCTACTTCCCAAGTACCTTTCGCAGCGCCTCATTGATCCGGTCTTGCCAGCCCGGCCCGGCTTCCTGAAAGTGATCAAGAATGTCCCGGTCAATTCGCAAAGAGACAAGCTCCTTGGCATTCGGGATCGTCGGAGGCTTCGGCGGGAGTTCCGCGGGCTTCGTGGTTGCTGCCTTGAACGCCGCCTCAGCAGCATCCCGTGAGGTCGTGGTTCTTCGTGTTCTGTCTGCAGGCATTTTGTCCTCGCCCTAGGGCTTCACTTTCTTGCAAACTGGGTTCATCGGCCGGATTGGCACGACCCTCGCCGAAGTCGCCCATGATGGCGTCGACCTCTCCCGGATCGAAACCGGTGGCCGCCAGCAAGTAGCCCGGATGCGCCTAAAGCGCGTGAACGCGCTTTAGGCGCATCCGGGCTACACTTGCTAATGCGTCACCGCAGTGATCGCCCGAAACTCGCGAACAGGTCTCATTTGACCTTGAGATTCACCGCAGATGTTTTCCCGCGGTTCTCTTCGATCTCATACTCGATTTGCTGCCCCTCGTTGAGCGTGCTCAGCCCAGCACGTTCGACTGCCGAGATGTGAACAAAGACATCTCTGCCCCCGCCTTGCGGCTGAATAAATCCATAGCCTTTGGTCGGATTGAACCATTTAACGCTGCCTGTCGCCATTCTCGATCTCCAGCTTGACGATCCACAATATCAAGGTCGGGCGGGGCGCCCCCCCTGTCGGCCAAGGGCCGGATTGCAGGATATCGAATCGGCGGGGATCAGTCACGGGTATGACGAGGCATTGGGCCCAAACTCATGCCGCGGCAAGTAATGCAGCAAGTAGCCCGGATGAGCCTAAAGCGCGTTCACGCGCGTCCATAGCCCGTACCAAAAGGGCGTTTACGCCCGTCTTCGCGGGCCTAAAGGGCGTTCACGCCCGTCTTCGCGGGCTACGGGACGCGCGTGAACGCCCTTCGGGACGCGCTATGGCGAAATCCGGGATAGCAGGCCTGAAGTGGCCAACCAATGGCGAACGCGGCAGCATCGTCTCGCGGTGTCGCCCTAGCACTCGCAGAGGCCGTCGAGCCTGGTGGCATGGTCGGTCCATGCTTTCGGGTGGGACCCTACGCTTACTGTGGCGCGTCAACCGCCGAGGAGCTTGTTAAGAATGCTGCCGCCATTGGCCCAGAACACCAGCACCACACCCATCAGCGAGCCTCCGGCCACCACACCCGACGCTACCGGCAAGGTGAACTCTTCGGCGAGCTTTGGTCTCCGTCGCTCGAGCAGGAGCGCAATTAGGGCGCCCAGGAAGAACAAAAGCCCATAGTACCAGGGAAACACCCAGGCGAGACCGAACGCTGACGCTGAGGGAAGATACTCCTGGTATTTCGGGAATAAAACAGGCGCGAGAGTGAGCGGCACTGCGACAACACCGCCGACAAAGATCAGCCACAGCTTGACCGAGTCAAGCGAGGACAGACCCTGGCCGAGCGCGATGGCAACAGCGGACCAAGTCTGAGCGGCGGGCGCCGGGAACTGGTCGGTGCCAAGCACCTGCGCGTTCGGCACCAGGACTGCAAACGTGAGCACGCTGACGACCGTACCGACGAAGATGCCAGAGAACTGGGCAACAAACTGCTGACGGGGGTTCGCACCAAGCAGGTAACCGCTCTTTAAGTCGGTGAGCAGGTCGGCCGCTGAAATCGCCGCGCCGGCCGTGATGTTGGCGCTCATCAAGTTGACATTAATGTTGCCTGGCCTTAGCGCACCGAAGATGAGCTGAGTGACTTTACCCATTGCGCCGACAGGCGTCGTATCGGTCTCGCCCGTCACGCGACAGGCGACGAGCGCTAGCCAGAAGGACAGCGCCACCGCGATAGCGGTTTCCCAGACCGGCATGCCGAAGCTCGCGTGCCCGAGCCAAGCAAGCGCAACAAGCGACACGATCTGGCCGACGACAAACCAGCTCATTGGCGCCTCGATGCGGAAGGGTTTGCTCGCAGCCGCCGAGCGCAAGGAGAGCATTTGTCCGAGATCACGGAACGCGCTCAATGCCGTGCGCCAGCTCAACGCAAAACTCAATAGTCCTGCGGCCACCATGCAGGACGCGCCGAACCAGAGCGTCCACTGCACGATGGCGGCGAAGCCCGCGACTTCGATGACGCCTTTCGTCTGCAGGACCGGCACGACCACAGCCCAACACAACGTGCCCGAGACGAACATGGTCGCGCAGACCCGCATACCCGTGATGGCGCCGGCGGCGAGAAATATGAAATCCCAGGAGAAGACTACGGTGCGGCCCGACCAGGCTTCGTAGTGGCTGCCGAGGAGCCACTTCTGCAAGCCCGTCAGTTGGGCCCCGCTGGAAAAGCGTGCGAGGCTCGCGCAGATCGTCGACAGCCCTTCAGCCCAAACCTTGTCGATCGCGGCAATGAGCCCGGCGAGGCCTAGTGCCTTGGCCGCGCGCAGACCGTGCGAGCTTTTGGCATGCAGCGCGCGCAAGGTTTCAGCCGCCGCGATGCCGGAAGGGAAGCGCAGCTGCTCGATATTGATCATCTGCCGCTTCATGGGGATGGCCATGGTGACCCCAAGCACGGCGATAAAGAACACCCAGGCCAGCATTAGCGGCACAGACATCGACTGGTGATTGATAATGATGTAGGCCGCAAAGGCCGAGACCAGGGTGCCGCCGGTGGAGTAGCCAGCGGAACTGGCCGCCGACTGCATGCAGTTGTTCTCAAGGATGGTCATCGGCGTGCGCGCGAGGCCGACTTTGAGCAAGCTCGTCCAGATTGCATAAGACAAGATGCTGGCCGTAATGGCGACGCCGAAGCCCCAGCCGGCCTTGAGACCGATGTAGAGATTGGTCAGCGACAACACGCCTCCCAGGCATGAGCCAATCAGCACCGCGCGCCAGGTCAGTTGCGCCATGCTGTCGCCGCGGCCGCGATAGACCTGCTCGTACCACTGTTGCTCGATCTCTTCGGGCGTGCCTTTGAAGCCGGCGACAGGCAGCGGCCGCTCCCGCTGATCAGTCGCTGCAACAGAGAGATCCATCGATGGCGCGGATCGTGCTGGAGGGGTTTGGGGCACGGATGGCAACCAGGGCAACTCCGAGCTAGCCGGGGCTACCGTAGAGCGCGTCCTGACTGCTGGCGCGTATGATCGAAGATGGCGCGCTTGTACCACACCTTCGGCGACTATCGAGGGCAGGCTCGATGTGTGGCACGTCGAGTGCACCAACTGTGAGCGCAAAAACTGGCCGTATTCGCATGGACCGACATGGGGCATAGTCGGCGGGCTAGGGGAGATTTGCGCAGCCATGAACTCAGCTTTAGCTAAAACCTCACAAGTCCTCGCTTCGACCGTCTTGGCCTTTGTCCTTGGCGGTTACAGCTCCGTGCTTTTGGGTGCCTGCTCCGAAGTCAAAGGCAGTACCGCAACTTGGGTAGTGATCGTGTGTTGCATCGTGGGCATCGCGGTAAGTGTCTTCGCCCTAATGCGTGATGCTTGGAGGTCTCGCTAACGCCAGGAGGCTTCGCGGTGAGGAGCATCCCGCCAAGCCTGCGTAACTGAACGGGATGTCTGCTTTCGGTCATAAGCAGACAAGGCATCATCACTTAGACTAGGTCCGCTTTACCCCGATGAGCGGACATCGACCGATGCGACGAGCATGTCCGCTTAGTGCCATAAGCGGCCTTCGAGCGCGCTCCGTCGCTTGCTGGCTCATATCGAGAAATGTACGATTGCGCGGGCACCACACCGGGAAAGTCGTGCATGTCTGGCGAGGGAATATCCACGCTCGCACACAGGATGATCAATGACGTGCTGCGCACTTCACGCCGGCGCTTCCTTACGCAGGTGGGTGCGGCTGGATTAGGGATAGGTGTACCGGTCTCTATGACGATGGCGCAGGAAACGCAGCGTTCTTTTGTTGGCGATGGCAAGGAGATTTCCCTGGGAGAGAAACTTGCCCGCTTTGCGACCAGCCTCCGATATGAGGACCTCCCAGAGGATGTCATACGGATTGCCAAGCGTACCATCCTCGATACCCTCGGCTGCGCGTTCGGTGGCTACTCGGCGGGACCGAGCAAGATTGCGATGAAGCTCGCGAGCGACGTGAATTCAAAGCAGCCTGGGACAATCTTGCTCAGCGGCATTAAGACGAGCCCGGAACTGGCGGTCTTCGCCAATGGCGTGATGATCCGCTATCTGGATTTCAATGATGCATACGTGAGCCAGATGAATGGCGCCGGCCATCCCAGCGATACGATTGCGGCGTTGCTGACCGCGGGTGAACTAAGCCAGCGAAGCGGTCGGGATCTCATCACCGCAACCGTCCTCGCTTATGAGGTCTACTGCAAGATTGGGGATGTGTTTGATTACTTGGGCCACGGCGTTGACCACACGACAGTCACCGGCATGGGGGCCGTGGTAGGCGCCGGAAAGCTGGTGGGACTAACACCGGAAGAGATGGTGCACGCCATCGGCATCACGGTCGGAGGCAACACCGCCACGCGCCAAGGTCGTGCAGATACCCTCTCGAACTGGAAGGCTTATGCAGCAGCCGATGCCTGCCGCAAGGCGATCTTTTCAGTGCAGCTCGCTGGGAACGGGATGACGGGCCCGAGCAATGTCTTCGAAGGGCGCTACGGGTTCTTCAAGGTCATGAGCCGCAAGCCGGTCGCGCCACCACAGCTCGGTGAGCCGTTCGGCATCCGCCGTTGCTTCACCAAACGCTTTCCACTTGGCCAATTTTCCCAAACTGTCGCGCAAGCTGCCGTGGAAGCAAGGTCCTATTTCAAGAGTCCGGACGAAATCCTGGAGGTCAACATCCATGCGTCGCGCTCCGCGATCAAGATCATGGCCGACGGACCGGACAAGTGGAGGCCGCAGACGCACGAAACCGCCGATCACAGCATCCCATATTCGGCGGGCCTGGCGCTCATGTATGGCAAGATCGATCCGGATTACTACGAGGATCCCTATTTGCACGACGCACGATTGCTCGACCTCGTGAGTCGGATCAAATGCCTGCCATCGGACGAAGCTGACCAGCCCGAGCTCGCCAACCTGTGCGAGCTGGAGGTCGTCCTCAGATCCGGTGTGCGCAAGACGGTACGTGTCGAATATCACCGCGGACATTTCAAGAACTCGATGACCGATGCCGAAATGGAAGAAAAATTCCGTTTGATGGCGCAAAAGCACTTGCCTGCTGATCGCGTCGACAACCTACTGCGCATTGTCTGGAGCGTCGAGAAGGAGCCGCAGGTGAGCAACCTCATCGCGGCGACGCGGGTGTGACCATTCCCGACCGGGCGCGTTGAGCTTCCGCTCCGAGTCATAAGCAGACATTCGTGAAACTACCGCCGTGAGTCCGCTTTGCCTCCGAAAGCGGACATCGATCGACGCGCCCGACATGTCCGCTTAGTGCCAAACGCTTCACTTCGCACTGCAAGAAAAACAGCAACCTTTCTCGGCGTCAGACCACCATGAAGTCGGCCACAGAAGCATATCAATCGAAGACAGTTCGGCATGGGCCGAACTGTTCGCGCGAGACAATTGCGAAGCTCGCAGCAAGAATGATTAGACGTCATGTTGATCCGCACCCTTTATTTCGAGCAAGCAAGTATCATTGCTGCCGTGGTTTGCAGCCTGATCGTCGCCGGCCTCCTGAAGGGGATAATCGGGGTCGGCATGCCAGTCGTCGCGCTGCCGCTGCTGTCGCTGTTCATCGACATCAAATCAGCGGCCATGCTACTGAGCATGCCTTTGATCTTCAGCAACTTGCCGCAGGCGCTGGAGGGCGGAAAGACTGGACGGTGCCTCATGCAATTGATGCCGGTGATTCTCGGCATGATTCCCGGCCTCTTCATTGGAGTTCGAGTCCTGTTGGCGCTCGATGCGAGCGTTGCAGAGATTATCGCAGGCCTAGTGATTATAGGTGTCGGCGGCGTCACGCTGCTCGCGCCGAAGCTGCAGCTTCAGTCTCGCTTGGTTTTACCAACCGGCATCACATTCGGATTTTTCGGCGGGATTCTGGGAGGCATCGCAGCGATGCCGGGACCGCTTGTTTTCATATTTCTGCTTGCAAAGGGACTACGCGGAAAGGCGTTCACAAAGGAAGCATCGCTGTATCTCGTCGTTTCCGCCGGCTTGCTGGCAATTCTTCTGACGGCCAGCCGCCAGTTCAGTTGGCTTGACGTTTCAGTCTCGACGGCTGCGATGTTGCCAGTCGTGCTCGGCATGTACGTCGGACAACATATGCGCGATAAAATTGCACCTGAGACATTCAAGAAGCTAGTGTTGATCGCGGTCATTGCCGCGGGCGCCGAGTTGCTGCGACATGGTTTCTTCAGTTGACCAATGAGCAGATGTTAGTTGCTCGCCCTCGCCGATGAGGTGATCGAACGGTGTGTACGGGAGAGGCCTTCGAAAGCGGCCAACTCATGCCGCGGCAAGTAATGCAGCCGCCAGGAGGGCGAGTGCCGCGACAATGGAGGATGCGGTGAAGCTGCCCAGACGATCCGAGACAAAACCCGCAAAGATCGGCCCCATGATCTGACCAACGCCGAAGGCGCCAGTCATAAGTGCAAGCGCGCGGCGTGGATCGCCTATGGCGCGAGCGCGGGCTCCCATCAGCCCAAGCGCGGTCAGGCCCATGAATGTTCCGCCCACCAAGATTGCAGCCAGGAAGACGCCCAGCGTGGTGGGCCATGCGACACTTGCCAGCACACCGGCCGCCTCGACAATGCAGGCGATCGCAAACGCCGCAGGGATGCCAATCGACTGAGCGAGGCGCGTCCACAACGTCACCGACGGCACGGCAGCAATGCCGAAGACAATCCAGATGACGGGTTCGAAGGGGCGAATTGTCGGCGTGGCTCTCACGATGGCCACGAGGAAGGTCGCAGTAATGACGTAGCCGAAACCAAACAGCCCATAGGCAATCATCAGACGTCGCAGGCCGCGATCGATGGCGCCTTTCTCCTCACCGGTGCTCCGGACGGTTGGAGAGCTGCCTTCGGGCAAGAGACCGGCCGCCGCCAGCAGCGCTACGAAAGTTACCGCCCCGCTGGCCAGCCACAGCACTTGCCAGCTTTCACCGAGATGCTGCAGCTCCGCGACGAGCACCGCCGACACTGTGATGCCTGTGCCGACGCCGGCGAAGTGCAGCGCCGACAATCCGCTACGTCCGGCTTCTGCCAAACGGTCAAGCACAATCGTGGAGGAGAGGATCAGCACGAATGCACTCGCGATACCGCCAATAAGCCGCAGCCCAAGAAATGCCGGTAACATCTGCGTCAGTCCCATGGCGGCTGTGGTGACCGCGCTTATTGCAAGCGCGCCGAACAGCCACAGCCGGCGCGATCCGACGAGGCCCGGCATTGCCGCGAGCAACGCTCCGAGGAGATAGCCCACAAAATTTACCGACGCGATCAGGCCGGCTTCCGACTTGCTGAGGTGGAGGGCCTCGATCATCGGCGGCAAAATTGGCGTGTAGACAAAGCGGCCGATGCCGAGCGCGGCTGCGAGCGCAATCAACCCGCCAAGCGCAGTGCAGATAGAATCAGCCAGTCCGAGCGACTTTCCGGCCTCGGAGTCAGGACGCGGCATGTGCGCGATCGATGTAACAACTCGGATGCACAGTCTCCACTTTCACGCAGTGAGACTGACGAAGCAACATTTATCGCGGAGGGCGTGCACCTCTGCCGAGGAGAAAATCAACGAACCCACCGGCAAATTCTTGCGACCGCGAGATGATATCATGCGGCCCAAAGTGCTCGCGCCTGCTGTTGTCGCTTGAAAATCGGTCAGCATGGTTCCCGGCGGTAGCGGCCGAGCTGCCGGGGTTGCTGAGGCGAGCGGCTTGTGCAAGCGAGATTGCAGTCATTGGGGCCCCCTAGCTTTAGACGAACGAGGTGTTGCGCCTTGCACGTAACGAATGGATCGAATTCCCTGCGCCATTCCCTGCGCCCATGCATGATCCTAGGCAAAACCGAAAATCGGTCCTTTTTGGGCTCCCAATTTCGAGCTGCGGATCATTAAGAACGAGTGTGGTTTTTCAGCACCACACGTGCCTCATGCGCCGTTCTCGAGCATGAGATGTCCGCTTTGCCCCTGAAAGCGGACGAATAGCGGACATTCGAACTGTGGACCCGCGCCGCTAAGGAAGCCGGCATCGCGCCGCTAGACTGATCGCCGAAAAATAACACGGCGCAGGACTTCCAGAGGCAAAGCACTCGTGGGCGTCATCACCTCAAAGCCGGATTGCCCACGCGCGCAGAAAGGCCGATGATTATACGCTGAGCCCAGGAGGAAATATCGATCAGCAAAGAGGGAAACACCATCATGCAACCAAAATATTCGTTTCTTTCATCATTCAGCGGTGTGACATTTCTGGCTATCGCCAGCTTCGGTTCTGTCCAGGCCGCACCGTTCCTGATCGTCGGCAACGACGAGAAGCTCTTATGGGACGACCAAGGTAAGCCGATCGTATCGCCCGCCGGAAAAGATTCGGTGCTGATCCTCGATCTCGCCAATCCGGAAAGCCCGAAGATCGTCGCCAACCTGCCGCTGAAGAACTCGATCGTCGGTCCTCCAGTCAATCTCGCTATCGATCCCACCAACTCGATCGCACTGGTTGCCGATTCGATCGACGTCACCAAGGACGGCGACGCGCTCAAGATGAACCCCGACAACAAAGTTTATGTTATCGACCTGAAAGCCAACCCGCCCAAGCTCACCGATACGGTGACCGTTGGCAAGCAGCCATCGGGCCTCAGCTTCAATCCGGCGGGAAATCTCGCGCTCGTCACCAATCGCGCCGACAAGTCGATCAGCGTCTTGTCGGTCAAGGGCACCGACGTGAAAGTCATTGACACGGTCGACATGGGAGACATCGTTTCGCATGTCGAATTTACGCCCGACGGCAAGCGCGCGCTCGCCACCAAATTCAACGCTCACAAGGTTTCGCTGCTCGACATCAACGGCGACAAGGTGACCTATACCAAGCTCGACCTGCCGACGGGGCAGTGGCCCTACAACGTCGCAGTGGCGCCAAGCGGCAAGATAGCCCTCACGGCGGACAACGGTGGCGCCGGCTCCTCGGACGGCAGCGTCGATACGGTGAGCGTGGTCGACCTCGAGCTCAATCCGATACGCATTACCGACCGTATAGTAGTTGGTGATGGGCCCGAAGGACTTGCCATCTCGCCGAAGGGCGACGTGGCTGTGGCGGTGATCTTGGAGGGCTCCAACAACAAAAGCGCCTATTTCTACAAGCGCAACGGCAGCGCTGCGGTGCTGCGTATCGATGGCAAGAAAGTCACCAAGGTAGGTGATATCGAGTTGGGCGGTCTGCCGGAGGGAGCGGCATTCACGCCCGACGGAAAATATCTGTTTGTCGGCAATTACCTCGACCAGGATCTCTCCATCCTGAAAGTCGACGGCACCAAGATCACCGACACCGGGAAGCGGTTCAAATTGCCCGGCCATCCGGCTTCAATCCGAATGAGCGCACACTGAGGTGCTACGAGGTTGCGCGCGTCGTCGCCAATGTCCGCTTTGCCCCTGAAAGCGGACAAATAGCGGACATGTCGGCATGTCCGCTTAGTGCCAATAGCCGACATTCGTGGTTTATGACGCCAGCGTGCCGAGCAAAGCCTTTGCCTCCTTCAGATCGAGCGTCTCAAAGCCTTCTGACTACTGGATCACCTTCCAGTTCTGATAATAGACGAATTTAAAGTTTTCGGTGAGCAAGCGAATGACGTAGACGGTCGCGCGCATTACGGCTGGAAAGGGTGTTGGTCGGATCATGTCCACGAATAGGCAATAGCGCGCTTGGTCCGTCTGGTTGATTGACTCATGCAGTAGCGTATCATCGAAGATGAATAGCTTGTTGTCGCGCCAGCGATTGGTCGTGTCACCGACAACGATGTAGGCCGTATCGTCGGTCATCTCGTTGAGATTGTACAGCACGCGCAGCGTGGCGCGCATAAAGCCAAAGTGCTTTGAGGTCGAGACTCGCCGGTTGAAGATCGACACGCCAATGGTCTCGATGTACTTCCACGGCTGATGGAAGGCGGGAACGTCAAGGAACGTGTCGACGTTAACGCCGTACCACCGAAAGAAGATCATCGTGCGTTCGTTCTCCTTTGCGCGCTCATCGAGTTGGCGGACAAGATCGACATCTTTCGCAGCCTGGATCAGGCGCGTCACCTCTTCCTGTTGGGCGGTCGGCAGGTCCCCAAGCCGATAGACGCCCCTGTTGATGTGAGGCAGCGAGATAAGGTCCAGGAAAACATTGATTGGCGACAGCGCCCAGGTCGCAAAACCATTACCTAAGAAGTAGCGGCGCAGGGTTGTCACGTTCACGCGATTGCGGCTGACATCGTAGAGGCCGCAGATCGCGTAGAAGATCGCCAATTTTGGGAAGATGTAAGCAAGCACTACCAGTACGCACGGATGTGCTACGCGCCGCAGGAGGAATTTCACGATCCCTTTTATGCGCTGCTTTTCGCGCCAAGCCTCAACCAGCGCGATACTCATAGGACGCTACCCCCGTCGTGGCTTCGAGTTACGAACAGCTCGAAACCTGTATCACGATGCTCCTCGATCAAAGGGCTTGCGCAGCAGGCGGCCGTGCGGCCCGCAGCGCCGCCGATCAATGCGAGGAATTCCCGGCGTTTCACAAATGCCCCCAGGAATCAAAACTGCGCGCCGTATCGTGTCACAGCGGTCCGGCTATTGGAACGGCGGGAGAGCGACCTGAACTGAGACCAATTGTTCGAGGCTGTGAACGTCCACTCAGGGTCATTTTCGTCGCTCGACCTGCCGCCCAAACCAGCGGAATGTCCGCTGTTCTCCCGATAGCTTCCGAAGGTCTGCACCGTAGCGCAACGTCGCTTAGTGCCACAAGGCGACATATGCAGTGCAGCAAGCAAGCGCTGTTATTCGATCACCTCGTCGGCGCGGCCGAGGAGCGAGAGCGGGACCGTCAGGCCGAGCGCCTTGGCAGCCTTGAGGTTGATATACAGTTCGACTTTCGTTGCTTGCTGGACCGGCAGATCGGCCGGTGTCTCGCCTTTGAGAATGCGGCCGGTGTAGACGCCAGCAAGACGCACGGCATCAGACCTGCTGCTGCCATAGCTCATTAGACCGCCAGCCGCCACGAATTCCCGATCGACCATGATCGCAGGCACCGCATGGCGAACCGTCAGCGCGGCGAGCTGCTCGCTCCGATTCAGGAACAACCCCTCGTTCGGGATAACGAGCCCACCGGTTCCCAGTTCGCGCGACCTTGCAAAGGCGGCAGCGAGGTCCTGCTCGGCTGCAACGTGTATGACGTGGAGCTTGATCCCGAGCGCGCCGGCCGCCACCTGCATCTCTTTCACGACGGGTTCGTTACTGGGATTGGCCGGGTTCACCAGCAACGCCTTGACCGTCGCCGTCGGCGTCAATTCGTGCAACAGCTGCAATTGCTTTGGCGCGAGCCCGGTCCCCAGCGACACGACGCCAGTGACATTGCCGCCCGGACGGTTGAGACTTGCGACCAGCCCGAATGCGACCGGGTCCGCTCCCATTTCGAACACGATAGGAATTGTTGTGGTTGCCGCTTTCGCCGCCGCTGCCCCGGGCACGCCGGTTGTGAAGATCGCGCTGACCCGGCGAGCAACCAAATCGGCCGCGAAGGTCTGCAGGCGGTCATATTGGCCTTCCGCCCATCGATATTCCATTGTCAAGTTTCGACCTTCGACATAGCCGACTTCGCCCAGTCCCCGACGGAAAGCATCCAGCCCGCTCGTGTAACGCTCAGGCGATGCGCTGTTGAGAAAGCCGACCACCGGCGTCGCCTGCTGCGCGCGCGCCGCGAGCGGCCACGCCGCCGCCGCGCCGCCGAGCAGCGTGATGAACTCGCGCCGCTTCATGCCCAACATGGGGACTTCCTCCCCAGTCACTGGCGTCGTCGCCACCCACTCGGGAGGCCGCACGCTCAACCTGCCACAACCAGCCGGCAAGTCCTTGGGCTAGACCTGAATCGTTCTGAATCGAGCGGTGGCGCTCAGCACCTCCCGTGCCCGGCACCAAAAGGATAGCACGCTTGGCAGCCGTCTGCTGCGCTGCGGGATTTCTAACCGGCCTATGACCGGTTTGGGTCATGTGTGGACGGCGCCTGATTGACAAGAGCTTTTTTACGTTGATGCAGCATTGGTCGGGTGCGGTCATGTGTCCGGCCTGTTGATGCGGCGCGGATGGCCGCTGGCCCTAATGCTCTGCGCGGATCAGGTC
>WNFG01001416.1_pt1 | contig 37809 bp, 31 predicted proteins | sample 5400431 | NCBI WGS metagenome assembly WNFG01 (sample SAMN13153346, study PRJNA577476) | soil metagenome | isolation source: 120 cm saprolite under Douglas fir tree site 2 hole 3 replicate 2 | place: USA:California | collected 2015-04-18
AGAATGACCAGGACCTCGCCGCGATAGACCTTGAGGTCCGCGCCGCGCAGGACCTGCTTCGTGCCGTAGGCCTTGTTGACGTCGCGAAACTCCACGAAGAGATCGCGCGCTTGCACCCTCCTTTCAGGCGTCTGGCGCGGCTCCCCGCGGCGGTCGGCAACGATCGTCGATGCAGTCATCAGAAGAGGAACAGGAAGAGCTTAGTGAGAAAGAAGTCCAGGATCAAAACGGTGATCGAGGCCGTGACGACGGTGGCGGTCGTGGAACGGCCGACCCCGTCCGCGCCGCCGGTGGTACTCAGGCCGTTGAAGCAGGCGATCAGTCCGATGGCGAATCCGAAGAAGAAGGTCTTGCCGATGCCGGAGGCGAGGTCGTTGTACTTCACGGTCTCGATGACACTGCGGATGTAGAAGTTCGAGCTGAGGTGAAGGCTACCGACGGCGATGATCAATCCACCGAGGATGCCGATGAAGCAGGCCAGAAGCGTCAGTAGCGGCATCATGACCGTGGTAGCGAGAACGCGCGGCACAACGAGCTTGCGGACAGGGTTCGTGGCCAGTGCCCGGAGCGCATCGATCTGTTCGGTGACTTTCATCGTGCCGAGCTCCGCGGCGATGCCGGCACCGACGCGGCCGCCGACCATCAGCGCCATCAACACCGGCGCGAGCTCGCGGATGAGCGAGAGCGAGACCACCTTCCCGATGAACAGCGAACCGCCGAAGTCGGAGAGAGAGTAGGCGGTCTGCAGCGCCAGCACCATTCCGATGAAGAGCGAGGTGATGGCGACGATGGAGAGGGACCGTACGCCGATTTGATCAAACTGCGCGACGACGATCACACGGTCGATCGGTCCGCGAATGAATTGTTGGACGGTCTGCATGGCCAGATCCGACAGCCCGCCGAGGTAAAACAACGCCTCGTCCGCGTTCCGCCGGACTCGGTCCAGCAGGGAGTCCCTCGGCTCCAGCAGAGTGGGGGCAGCGGCTTTCGGGGCAGTGTCGGTTTGGAAGATGGAGGTCAAATGTATGCAGCTCCAGTGACATCATGAACTCTACACCGGTTGCTTGGTTGCTTGGTTGTCCCTGGGACCCGGTAATCCCTTACTGCCCTCCGAAAATCGCGCGCAGCAGCTTCCGGATCCCGTGCTCTTTCTGCTTCTGCTGCTGTTGCGGCGTCGGACGAGGCTGTCCTGGATTGAGGAGCAAACCTCCTTGCGCATCCGTCTGCGCGGGCTCGGCGTTATCGCGCCAGAACGGACTCGGCTCACCGCTGCCTGCATGCAGGGGGCAGACGGAAACGGGTTCGGTGCCGGAGACGAAGATCTCGTTCTTCGTCTGCGGGCAATACGGCGTCGCCAGCATTCCTGACAGCGGATCGATCTGCCGCTCGACGACATCCTCTGGGCGCTTCCAGTCGACGTCGGCAATCATGCCGCCGACGCGATTCATGTTCGTCGTCCAGATCGGCACGCAGGCGTCGCCCCCGGCCAGCCGGACGCTGTGGCCATCATCGAAGCCGAGCCAGACCAGCGACAGGATGCGCGGCGAATAGCCGATGAACCATGCGTCGCGATAGCTGCTGGTGGTCCCGGTCTTCCCCGCGAACGGCCGGGTGAAGCCGAGGGCGTGGGCTTTGGTGGAGGCGGTGCCGTAGTTGAAGACATCCTTGAGGATGTCGTTCATCACGTAGCAGACGCTGGCCGGCGCCACGCGCTTCATCTTTACCTCGCGCGACTCCAGCAGTTTTCCTTCGCGCGTCGAGACCGCCAGGATCGAGATCGGCTCGGCCTTCACGCCGAGGTTCGCGAACGCGGAGTAGGCGTAGGCGATCTCGAGAGGCGTCACCTCGAACGAGCCCAGCGACACCGACGGATACGGCGCCAGGTGACTCTCGATACCGATCGTCGCCGCGGTCTTGATCACATTCGGCACGCCCGCGTTCATCGCCGCGCGCACCGCCGGGATGTTGTACGAATGCGCCAGCGCTTCGCGCACCGATACCTGCCCGTGATACTTGAGGTCGTAGTTCTGCGGTGTCCAGACCGCGTTGCCGCTCTTGACGCTGATCGGCGAATCGTCGAGCACCGTCGCCGCGGTGAAAGCCTGCTGCCCGCGCGCGGGATCCATCGCCGTGGCGTAGACGAACGGCTTGAAAAGCGATCCCGGCTGCCGGCGCGCCTGAATGGCCCGGTTGAACTGCGTCTTCGAGTAGCTCCGCCCGCCGACGAGCGTCTTCACGTAACCGGTGCCGGGCTGGATCGTCAAAACGACCCCTTCGAGCGGCGTCGGCGAGTTGCGCAGATACGGATAGTGCTTGTTCAATGCATCGATGCCGCTGTCAAGCGACTGCTCGGCGGAGCGTTGCATGATCGTGTCGAGCGTCGTGAAGACGCGCAGCCCTTCTGTGCGAAGCTGCGTCTCGGGATAGGTCTCCTTCAACTGCTTGAGCACGAGATCGACGAAGAACGGCGCGCTGCGTGACATCTTCGGGAAGCGCGCCGTCGTCATCGGACTGGCCACGGCCTGTTCATAGTCGGCGTCGTTGAGGTATCCCTGCTCTTTCATGAGCTGCAGCACCGTGTCACGCCGTCCCTTGGCGCGGTCGGGATGCGCCAGCGGCGAGAGGACGTTCGGCGAGCGGATGATGCCGGCCAACGTGGCCGCCTCAGGGAGCGTCAGGTAAGTCACATGCTTGCCGAAATAGACCTGCGACGCCTGCTCGACGCCGCTGATCTGCACCGCGCCGTTCTGCCCCAGGTAGATCTCGTTGAGGTACGCCTCGAGGATCTGGTTCTTGCTGTAGCGCGCCTCCAGAAGGATCGCCATCAACGCTTCGTGAGCCTTACGTCCCCAACTGTGCTCGGGGTTGAGATAAAAATTCTTGATGAGCTGCTGCGTCAGCGTCGAGCCGCCGTGCGAAAAGTTCTTGTTGCGGAAATCGGTGAGCAGCGCACCGAGCGTTCCTCGGATGGAGATTCCCTGGTGGTGATAGAAGTTCTTATCCTCGGTGGCGATGATCGCTTCGCTGACGACCTTCGGTACGGCGTCGATCGAGACCGGCAGCCGGTCTTCCATCTCGTTGTTGTAGATCGACGTGATCAGCTCCGGCTCGATGCGGATGCCGCGTAACACGACGCCATCGTCGAGCCGCCGGATGGCGCGCACGGTCGCACCCTCCATCTCGATCGCCACAGGCAGCGCACGGAACTCGATATCGGGATACTCGAAGTTCTGGAGGTAAATCTCGAGCGCTCCACCGGCGTAGCGATACTCCCCCGGATTGGCGACGCGAACGGCGACCTCGTGGTAGCCGACATGGTTGAGCTTGGGCTCGAGGAGCGGCCGCGGAATGGTCATGCCCGGCACGATCGGCGTGGCATCCGAATAGATCCTGCTCGGCAGATCCCACCGCCTGCTCGAATCGAACTTCTTCGTGATGACGGCGTAGGTGTAGCCGACGTACGCCAGAAGGCCGACGAAGCAGACCATGACGAGGAAGGCAATCCCCGCCGAGTGCCGCCAGAGAAAGTCCTTGATCCGGGAACGGTTAGGCATCGATGTGAGGGTACCAACAAACGAGCCGGATCAGAGATTGCCCGGCTCCCCTCCGCGTCTCCGCCCCTCCGCGTGAGAGTTTCCTGTACTCTCCGTCCTGATGGCCAAAATGACCTCCATGCTCTGTCTGCTTGCGCTCCTGGCGACTGCGGCGTCCGCGGACGACACGGCAGCCTCGATCGCTCTGCTCGTGAACGGCACCAACGCCGAGGCCGTCTCCACGCGTGTAGGGCTGGCGCTGGCGTCAAAGGACAACGTCACCCGCGCGGCGGCTGCCCGCGTGGCCCTCGTGCGCGGCCTGACGAGCGTGCTGCCACAGATTCGCGACGCGCTGGCGGCCGAAAGCGATCCCGACGCCGCACGCGAAGAAGTTCGGGCACTGGTCATCCTCGGCGACACCTCCGACATCGATCGCGCCCGTTCCGCCACCCGCAAACTGCCGGCTGCGATCGATGATGTGATCAGCAGCGCCGTCTCACGCCGCCCGGATGCGTTCGAGATCTACGCGACGGCGCTTCGCGCCCAGGGCTTCGTCCCGACCGCGAGCTTTTTCACTCAAACTCTCTGGCGGCGGCCCGCCTCGGCGGTCGCTGCCGGTTCCCGGCTTCTCGGCATGCACGACGGCGCCGGCTGGAGTGCCCTCCTGACCTCACTTCGTGAGTCGCAACTGGCCATGCAGGCCGGCGTCATGGGCGCCTCTCTCAACATGCCGGTCGAAGAGATCCGCGTCGCGTCGGTCTGGTACCTCATCCGCTCCTACCTACCCGACCCATCGATGATTGACGAGCATGTGCGCTCCGCGTTGTCCGCTCCGAGGGAGGAAGCGAGCATGCGCGAAGCGTTCGGCCGTGAGTTGCTCCGCCGCATGCTGGGCTCTGAACGGAAGGACGATCCGCGATGGCTCGATTGGCTGCAGACCGCCGAGGCCGATCCTCTCATCGGCAATGACGAATCGCTCTTTCAGTACCTCACCGAAAGAGAGTTCATCGTGCGCAAGAACCACTGCGGAACGGTCAGCTACGACTGCCGGATACCGGAGCATCGGCCGACCAGGACCATTCCGTCGACGGCCGTGGCGGAGCCGGCCTATTTTCTTCCGGGCGTACTGCCTCCCGGCGTCGCCGGAGCCGTAGTCGCCGAGACGCGCTGCAACGGCCCGTGGCTGGCCACCGCCGGCGCGACGAGCGATCTATCCGGCCGCGTGCAGACCATCGAGGTGAAGCGAATCGAGATCGATTCGGCCTGCGAAAAGGCGGTCACGACACTGATGCGGCTCTCCCTGGCCACCCCATCGTCGATCCAGTCGCCACTGGCGACCGGCAACATCCTGCTCGTTCACGGCCGGAAACAACCGCCATGCCTCGATGAAGCACCTCTGTCCGCATCGACAGCCTCCACGATTCATCAGATTGGTGGCAAGGTAACGGCCCCTCGCGTAAAGCATCGCCAGGAGCCGCAGTTCCCCGAGTCGGCGCGCCGGGCTATGGGACCGGCAACGAACGTCATCGTGATCCTGCGCTGCATCATTTCGCACGATGGCTGCGTACGCGCCGTCCAGTTGATCAAGCAATCACCGTTTCCGGAACTGAACGCCGCCGCCCTCTTTGCGATCGGCCAGTGGACCTTCGAGCCCGGCCGCCTGGCCGGCGAACCGGTCGACGTCGAGTTCAACCTGACGGTGAATTTCAGGACGTCGGGATAAAGTTGGTCGACGACTCTGGTTGGTTGCGGAGTTTCCTGAGATCGGTCAGGAATGGCCGGTATTCACGTCGAGGCAAATAACATTAGCGCGGTCATCACAACTAGGACAAGTCCAAAAGCTGACGCCCGGCCCTGCTTCCCTGTAGCTTTAAGACCCTCAAATTGGCGCAGCGCGACGATGTCCACGGCAATCGCACCAGCGACCAAGAGCATCTTGACCATGAACCGCGTCCGCTGATATGTGTTTATGTCGCTATAGACCAGGATCAGGCCGGCCACTAAGGCGAGAAGAAAGGCTGGCACCTCGATGCCGCGAAAAAGCCGCCGCTGAGTCTCATAAAGCTGATTTCTAGCTACCTCAGTCGCTCCGGAATCGACAGAACTGAGCAGAAGCAGCCGGACTCCAAGTCCGCCAATCCAGAAGATCACCCCGAATATATGAGTCGTGAGCACAACCTTCACCCAATCCGGGTCCCACCCCTCACGGAATATGGGTGGGAGCGTGGCAAACGCTGGTGTAGGAAGAACAAATACAAGGCCCGTCAGAACCAGCAAGAGTCTCAACTTCTGCAGCTCTCTCATATTGCCTCCATATTTTCGGCCGTCTGTTGGGTTAGCAGCATCTGATGACGTCACAGGCGCACGGCAATATCTCCGTCGTTCCAAACATCAACTTAGGCTCTCTGACACGCACGGTCAACCGGCCAAAAACGACATCTCTTCACTACTCAGAAGACGGCGATCTCCCTGCATCCTGCCTCCGGGTCACGGAGGGTCATGGTCCGGAGAGTCCAGGAGTGGTCCCGGAGTGGTCCCGGAGAGTCCCGAGGGGAAGAGTCCCAGCGGGTCGTCAGAGGAGGGGCACGGAGGGTCAAGGAGGGTCACGGAGGGTGGAGGGTCACGGAGGGTGGAGGGTCACGGAGGGTCAGGCCCTTCGTCTTCGGGCCCTTCGTCTTCGCACCGCAAGAGAGCCATTCCTGGCTCATGTGGCTGGAGGGATCGTGCCTGGTCTGATCGCGGTGAGAGGCTTTCCCGCTCCGAGCAGGGCGACATTCCTTTCGCTACATTTCTGCATTTCTGGAGAGGGGTCAGAGGGGTCAGGCCCTTCGTCTCGCCAGAGGGGTCAGAGAGACGGTGAAGAGGGTCGTCGAGAGGGTCAGGCCTTTCGTCAGGTCACGGAGGAGGTCACGGAGAGGAGGTCACGGAGAGGTCACGGAGGGTCAGGCCCTTCGTCTTCCCACCGCAAGAGAGCCATTCCTGGCTCATGTGGCTGGAGGGGCCGTGCATGGAAGGATCGCGGCGAGAGGCTTTCACGCTCCGAGCAGGGGGTCGTAGGAGGGGGGTCGTAGGAGGGGTCAGGACCCTTCGTCTTCCCACCGCAAGAGAGCCATTCCTGGCTCATGTGGCTGGAGGGACCGTGTATGGAAGGATCGCGGCGAGAGGCTTTCACGCTTCGAGCAGTTCGACATTCCTTCCGCTACATTTCTGAGCCGCCAACGCGCAGGCGTCGCCTTACGCGGCTCTCAAATCCACCAAGGAAAACAGAAGCAGCTCTCCGCTGGAGACGGGTTGCTCGTAGGTGACGCTAGGCAACGCCTTTTTACGCGAGTTGCAAGGTGGTAATCGCTTGTCGCGCCAGACCCTGTAACACTTCGTCGCTGGCCAGTTCACGATCGCCTCGGCGGACCAGTGTCGAAATGTACCCGGAACTTCGAAGTCGGAGAGCGGCGGCAATCTCGCGAAGACGCAGCAGCCCTTCGTTCCAGGCAATCCACGCGGCCAGCATGCGGGGGACGCCGCCGTGTCGATGCCGCAGATCTTTCTCGTCGATGCCGCAAGTTTTCGCGACCGCCTTCACGACCGTGGCCATCTTGAGCCGAGGGATCAGCCGTTGCGTCATCGCGTGCTCATCGCTCCGCGGCTTCTCCGCGACGACCTTCCGCATCTTCTCGATCCACTCGACGCTGCCCAGGTAAATCTGCCCGACGAGCTTCTCCCATATGGACTCCGTCGCGCCGATCTTTGCCGTCACGTGTTCGCGGTACATCTCGTGGCACTTCGGGCGCTCCGTATGGAGATCAAACAGCCACTCGGAGTAAAGCCACTCCGGGATCAGCTCGAGGCCGGCGTGAGCCCGGTAGCTCGACCACCGGTACTCCGCCGGATCGGCGACCATGCCCGCGCGGACGGGATTCAGGACGGTGTAGCGCCTCACCTCGTCCAGATAATTCTGTTCGTCGACGAGAATCCCCTTGTAGCGGCCCTGGAAGAGGTGCCCCACGCGTTCGTATCGCTTGTTGAAGATGCGAACGTATTCGCTGTTCAGCCAGTGCATCCCCTTCGCGAGCGTGCGAAACGGCGTCTCGATGACGAGATGGTAGTGGTTCGTCATCAGGCAGTATTCGTGGAGACGCCAGCGGAACCGTTTCACCGCGGAGGCGAGCAACGAAAGGAACAGTAGCCGGTCGCGGTCTTCTCGAAAGATGTCTTTTCGTTCGTTCCCTCGGGATGTGACGTGCCAGAAGGCGCCTTCGAATTCGAGTCTCAGAGGTCTTGACATACTCCGAGGATCCCTCGGCTACGAGAAAACACGTCAAAACTCCACCGAATCGACCGAGGAGTTTCCATTCCGAGGAGATATCAAGAGCGTTTCTCTACGGCAGGTAGAGCAGTGGTGGGGGAAGGAGAGAGGCAGAGGCCTGGCCCCCGTCATTCCCCCCGTCATTCCCCCGATTGGCGGGATCCAGTGTCGAGCGGTCCTGGCTACTTTCTCGCCGGAACGCTCCACGCATCGCTGCTCGCGTTGTCGACCGAGGAGCCGTAGGCGTAATACAGTCCACCGCCGTCGCGCGGCGAAAAGCCGATTTCAAACGACCCATAGGGGCCACCCGGAACTGCCTGCTGAATCAGCGAACAAGGGGGGATGTCGACGCTGATCGAGGAGAACCCGCGGAGACCATTGAATATGACGTCGAAGGTCCTCGTTGATCCGCTGTAGTTGAAGATGCCCCAATTGGTCCGGTAGAACTCGTCTTTCCGAAGGCCAAACGCGCTCTGAGCTCCAGCAGGGACGGCGATGGACATCGCGGGGAAATTCTGCGAAACCGTTCCCCCTCCCGAGGACAGACTCCAGATTCGCGCGTTTCCGTCGATCCTGGCGGTTGAATCATTATCACCCGCCGAGGTCACTCCAAAAATGACGACCGATCCGAACCCCGTCTGATGAAAGACGTCGGAAACGAAGTCCGAGTAGAAGTACCACGTGTTCGCATCGAGCCGGAGTCGCGTCGCGCCAACGTTGCAGTTCGCGGCGCCCAGCGGCAAATAGTACGCATCCACTAGCTGTGATCGATTCAGGCGGTTCATGATCACGGCTTCGGTGCGGAACGCGCCGGCGCTGCCGACGACAGCAAAGATGAAGTTCGCCTCAGCGCCTTCGAGCACAACGTTCGGTGATGGCTTGAACGACGAGCTCGAGGCTGCGGCCCTCGAGGATTCCTGCTGGATCATCGTCCGAAAGGGTACGTTCACAGGGCCGACCACTTCGGCCATCCGAGTTTTCTCTCCGGCCAGTGCGCCGAGAGACACCGCCAGCGACAGGACACACATCACATACGTTTTCATGAAATCTCCCTCGTTTCCTTCTGCTGTCGCAGCATCTGAGCCTGCTCTCACGGTGTCCGCAGGGACTAACGGGTCACCGCGTCGCCTGCGTGCTCACAACGCAAGCGACTGACGTCGAAACTGATGACGTCGCGTCACAGATACTATCTGAAACCGCCTGATCGTCGATCAGAGTCGTCGCGTTTCGTTCGAAGGGAGAGACCGTGGGTTGCGAGTTCTGGACCGTGGGCGCTTCCTCACGAACGTGCCCGCCCAACTCGTCGAGTGGCCACAGAAGCTCTACCTTTGTTGCCCGATCACTGATCAGGCCGGAGAGAGGCGGAGGCCTGACCCCAGTCGGCCAGTCGGCCTGACCCCAGCCAATCCCCCTCCCGAGGAATCCCTCGGCTGCGAGGAAACACATCAAAACTCCACCGGATCGGCCGAGGAGTTTCCATTCCGAGGAGATAACGGGAGCGTTGCTCTACATCAGGTAGAGCAACGATGCGGAGGGAGAGCAGCAGAGGCCTGACCCCAATCACTTCCGCAATCACTTCCGAAGCAGAGGCCTGACCCCAATTGACCCCAATCACCCCCTCTGGCCCCGATCACATGACCCCGATTCACTCCCAACAGAAGATTCGCACGCCCATGTTGACAACGCCTGTTAGTGGGTCGCCCCAATTGACCCACGTGGCCCCCGGGACGAGAGAGTCGACGCGTTCAGTCATTGGCTGACACGCTCATAACGCTTCTCGATGATCTCCATCTGAGTGAGAACATCGGCGGCTTGAGCATGATGAACGGCTTTCTGCTGGTGGGCAAATAGAAGCGACAAGACGCCGCAAAAAGCTGTTACCGACACTGCAGCCCAAGCAACGATCTCTTGTTTTTGAGTGAGTGTTGCGAAGAGGGCCGCTAAGCCGGTCGAAATTGCCGCGCCAACAAGAGCCGATCCAATAGTTTGGTAGAACCATGGGCTCGCCGAAATCACCCGCAGCTTCGACTTCAAGAACTCCCACTCGTCGCACGGAATGGGGTATGCCTCACCGCTACGGGGTTGTAGGACATCGTAACCCTGTGAAAGTTTGAGTGATCCTGGTTCCTGGGCCGTCATTTGGAAGCTCCCGGATCCGGCGGAACCTCTGGCGCCATCACGCCCGCCATGATTGCGTTAATAAGAACCGTATTGCCGCAATTAGCGCATATTACTGGTATCACAGGAATAACCGGTCCACCCAGAACCATGTTGCCTTCGTTGAATTCGCGCAATTCGAAGGTCGAATTATGAACATTCCACGGGCCAACTCCACAGACCGGGCAGGAACGTCCGCGCCATTTCTCCGCCAAAAATCCAATCACTTTGTTGCCGTCGATCTTAGTCATGCGACCTTCTGCCGCTTCGAGCGCAAGAGTGCGGCCTTTCTTTTTGCCACAGAACTATCCCCCGGCGTTGTTTTAGGCCTCATACGCATATCAGCCGTTTGGATACTCGATTCAGAGCGCCCCACAACGAAATTTGAGGTGGTTCAGGCAATTGTTTGACGAATTGATCCGGGCGTTTGATTTGGGAGTGGGGGACGATGCGGTCGCGGCGGGCGCCGCGGAAGTCGGAGAGGGAGTGGAAGCCGCGGGAATCCATGAAGTCGGACATGCCGGTGGTCAGGGTTTTGATCACGTTCGGACCGATGGCGTGGTCGAGCATGGCGGCGGTGCAGACCTGGGTTGTGCCGCAGCCGAGGAGGAAGTAGTTTAGGGCGTGGTCGAAGGTGGAGATTCCGCCGATACCGGAGAACTCCTTGTCGGGGAAGGCTTTGGTTAACTGCGCCATCTTGGCCATCGACAGCGGGAGGATGGCCGGGCCGCCGAGGCCGCCCGAGGAGACGTAGCCCTCGACGTTCATCTCGAAATCGAGGGTGGCCGGATCGATCGGCGGGAGCGACGGCCAGGTATTTGATGACACCACCGCGTCCGCGGCGCCGCGGAAGCAGGCTTCGGCTTCCTCGACGATGTTCGACGTCGCCGGCGTCAGCTTCACCCACACCGGGATCTTCGAGACTTCCTTGACCGCCTGGGTCACGACCGAGCATAGGACCTTGTCCTTGCCGACGTTCGAGCCCATATCGACGCGGTCCATGTGCGGGCAGGAGAAATTCAGCTCAAGCGCGTCCGCCCCCTCGTCTTGGCAGGCCTTGGCCAGCGTCTGCCAGTTGTGCAGCTCCTTGTCGTTGCCGGAGCCCGCCATGATCGAGGCGACCAGGATCTTCGTCGGATAGGCCCTCTTGATCGCCGCCAGCTTGCCAATCCACCAGTCCAGCGGCTTGTCGGAGATCAGCTCCCAGTTCCAGGAGGCCATCACCGTCGTGCCGGGGCGCTTCGTCATCGAGAGGCGCGCTCCCTGGTCCTCGGAACGGAGGAACTTCGTCTTCGGACCCTTGACGTTGACAACGGGATGCAGGCCGATCGTCTTCGTCACCACGCCGCCCCAGCCGGCTTCGAAGGCACGGATGATGTTCGCGTCGGACTCCGTCGGCGGTGCCGAGGCCAGCAGGAACGGATTCTCGAAACGGATACCGGTGAACGTCGTCGACAGATCTGCCATGGTCTCCTCCTATTGGGGAAACGGCGATTGTAACAAGGTTGTGCGAGGGAGCGCGGAGTAGACTCCCGCCTTATGAAGATAGCAGCCGTCGTCATCCTCCTCGCCGCCACGAGTGTGTTCGCGCAGCAAAGGCCTGACCCCGCGCAGCAGGCGCGTCCTGTCGAGAAGCCGAAGCCTTCCGCGGCGAAGCCGGCGGATGCGGCGCCGCCTCCGAAGGAAACGCCGCAGCCGGAGGCGCCGGCGCCGAAGGAGCATCCGCTTTCGGCCCTCCCCTACACACCGAGCCTCGACATCCCATCGATGGACCGCACGGCAAATCCGTGCGCCGACTTCTACCAGTACTCATGCGGCGGATGGATGACGAACAACCCCATCCCGCCAGACCAGGCGTCATGGAGCGTCTACGGCAAGGTCACCGAGGAGAACGAAGAGTACCTCTGGGGAATCCTCCTCGATGCCGCCAAGCCGCGCGCCGACCGCACGGCCGTGCAGCAGAAGATCGGCGACTTCTTCGACGCCTGCACCGACGAGTCGCACATCGAGGAGCTGGGAGCGAAGCCGCTGCAGCCGCTGTTGAACGAGATCGCCGCGCTGAAGGCGAAGCACGAGCTGGGGGCGTTTCTCGCGCACCAGCATCTGCGCTCGACCGGGAACGGCTGGCTCTTCGGCTTCGGATCGACGCAGGACTACGGTGACGCCTCGCAGGTCATCGCCGAGGCCAGCGCGGGCGGGCTGGCGTTGCCGGATCGCGACTACTACCTCAAGACCGACGCGAAATCGAAAGAGATTCGGGAGAAGTATCTGGCCCACGTCGCGGCGATGCTGTCGCTGATCGGCGAGTCGAAGGCGGAAGCGAAGAAGGATGCCGCTACGGTGATGCGCATCGAGACCGCGCTGGCGAAAGCATCTCTGACGCGTGTCGAGCGCCGCAATCCTTACAACCTGGCCCACAAGATGACGGTGGAGGAGCTGAGCAAGATCGCGCCGGTCTTCGAGTGGAAATCGTATCTCGCCACCACCGGCGTGATCGGCAACGCGCACCCGCTGAACGTCACGGAACCGAAATTCTTCGCGGCGGTGCAAAAGGAACTGACGTCCGTTCCGCTGGCTGACTGGAAGGCCTACCTGCGCTGGCACGCCGTTCATACCCGCGCGCCGTACCTGTCGAAGAAGTTCGTGGCCGAGGATTTCAACTTCTACCGCAAGACGCTGCGCGGCGTGAAGGCGATGCCCCCGCGCTGGAAGCGCTGCGTCCAGTACGTCGACCGCGACCTCGGCGAAGCGCTGGGGCAGGAGTTCGTGGCCCGCACCTTCACCGCGGAAACGAAGGCGAAGACGGTCGATATGACCAAGCGCATCGAGACGGCGATGGAGGATGAGATCAAGAATCTCGACTGGATGACGCCGGCGACGAAGCAGCGCGCGCTGGAGAAACTGCACGCGGTGGCGAACAAGGTCGGTTACCCGGAGCGCTGGCGCGACTACAGCAAGCTGAACGTCGTGCGCGGCGACTTCTACGGCAACGGCACGCGGGCCATCGTGTTCGAATCGGAGCGCGATCTGAACAAGATCGGCAAGCCGGTCGACCGCAACGAGTGGGGGATGACGCCGCCGACGGTGAACGCCTATTACAACCCGCAGATGAACGACATCAACTTCCCCGCCGGCGTGCTCCAGCCGCCGCTGTACGACGCGAAGCTCGACGACGCCCCGAACTATGGCAACACCGGCTCGACCATCGGCCACGAGCTGACGCACGCCTTCGACGACGAAGGCCGCCAGTTCGACGCGCAGGGCAATCTGAAGGACTGGTGGACGGCGGACGACGCCAAGAACTTCGAAGACCGCATCAATTGCGTGCGCGACCAGTACGCGGGCTACACGATCGTCGACGACATCAAGATCAATTCGAAGCTGACGTCGGGCGAAGATGTCGCGGACCTCGGCGGAACCCTTCTGGCCTACATTGCCTGGAAAGCGGCCGATCCCAACGAGACGACGCCAATCGACGGGTTCACACCCGATCAGCGCTTCTTCATCGGTTTCGCGCAGTGGGCGTGCGAAAACCAGCGGCCTGAGAATCTCCGCGCCAATGCCATCACCAATCCGCACTCGCCGGGCAAGTACCGCATCAATGGGATCGTCTCCGACCTTCCCCAGTTCCAGAAGGCATTCAATTGCAGCGCGGACTCGCCGATGGTGAGGGCGAAGGCTTGTCAGGTATGGTGATTGGATGAGAACGGTTGTCGGTGTTCGGTTGTCGGTTGGTGAAAGCTGGATACGTACGGTTGCGAATTATCGGTAATCGGTTGTCGGAAGTTGGTTCGGGCATACTCGACAACCGCCAACTGATAACTCTCATATAGGACACGAGACGATGCGCAAGATGGTCATAGCAGTGGCGTTCCTGTTCGCCGTTTCTTCGCAATCACAACAGCCATCGCAGCCGCGGGCCGCTGCAGGACCGCCTCCGCTCGCCGAGAAAATCGAGGTCTCCGTCGTCAACGTCGATGTGACGGTGACGGATCGCCGCGGGCAGTCGGTAACCGGTCTCACACGCAACGATTTCGAGCTCTTCGAGGACGGGGGCGCGCAGACGATCTCGAATTTCTACGCTGTCGAGAACGCGCAGGCCAGGAGCGATGTGCAGCGTGCCGCTGATGCGCCGGCTCCGCCGCCCGAGCGGTTCCGCCGCAAGGTCCTAGTTCTGATCGACAACCTCAACTCCACCATGCGTGGGCGCAACGACGCGCTGGCGAAGCTGGAAACGTTCATCAATGATCATTTCGACGATGGCCGATACGACTGGTCGATCGCCACCGTCGACAATCGTGTTCATCTCCTGCTGCCGATGACCTCGGACAAAACCGTCCTGCACAACGTCGTCGCCGAGATCCGGCGCAGCCCGTCGCGCAAAGAGATGACGGCGACGTTGACCAAGGCAGAATTCACCCGTTCACTCGACGATGGGGCGAACCCGGCACAACTTCACCTCGCGCCGCCTCAAACCGCGGATGGGAGCACCGTAACAGGGAACAATTTCAGGGAAGAAGCGAACCTGGCGGAGCAGATCATGTTTGCCACTTCCTCAACCGAAGCCATCGTGCAGGCCGCCCGCGCGTTCGGCACGAGTGAAGGACGAAAGATCATTCTTCTCGTCACCGGCCAGTTGCCACTTGGCCATGCCTTCCCGATCGATCGCATCGGCGGTGACAATCACAGCAAGCTTGGCAATCACATCCAGACGCTGACAAGCGGCGACAAAAGGTTAAGTGACATGCGGGAACAGCTCGTGCGCGAAGCCAACGCCTCGAATACGAGTTTCTACATCATCGCCGCCGACGGCCTCGAAGCGCTGGAGCAGGAGCCTATAACCAAGCACTTCGGCGGGCCACCGTCGGGATCGAAAGCTCCCGATACGTCGCCGATGTACTGGCTGGCCAATGAGACCGGGGGCTCTTACATGACGGGCAACCGGATGGATCAATCGTTTGCCGAGTTCGACCGCCGGTCGGCCACTTTCTATTCGCTCGGCTACATGCCGCGGCACGCGGAGGACACCCACTACCACCACCTGTCGGTGCGCGTGAAGGGACATTCCGACTATCGCTTGCAGTACCGCGATGGATATGCGAGCGCATCGGCCGACCTGCAAATGAACCGGACACTCCGTTCGCCGCTGGGTGCCTCCATGCAGCCATCGACGATGCCGGTGTCTCTCGTTGTCGGAGTGCCTCAGTTCCGAGGTGCCGTAGCCCTTGTGCCGATCAAGGCAACGATGTCGATGGAGTCGCTGCAGTACATCACCGACGCGCGCGGCTCGCGAGCCCGGCTCCACGTCTACGTTTCGATCTTCGACGCGGATGGCCGCAACATCACTCTGTCGAAGTCCTTTGTCGACGTCTCCGTCCAGCCGAACGAATCGGCCACCGGCCCGATGACGGTCACCATCCCGCCGCTGGCGTTGACAAAGGGAACCTATCGCGTCGTCGTTGCCGTGCGCGATGAGCTGACCGATCAGGTCGGACTTGTTTCGCAGAAAATCGGAATCTAGCGGGCCGAAGGACTCGAAGTCTTGTCAGGTATAGGGAGCGAATAAGAAGGTTGTCGGTTGTCAGTTGTCGGGAGCTGGTTCAGATGTAACTTGATAACCGACAACCCGAAACATAGGACACTGAGTCATGCGAAAGACCGTCATGGCAGTCGCGTTACTGTTCGCCGTTTCTTCGCAATCACAACAGAAGTCGCAACAGACGGCGATCGCGGCACCGGTCGAGGCGCCGCCGCCGCTGGTCGAAAAGATCGAGGTCTCGGTCGTCAACGTTGACGTCACCGTCACCGATCGGCGCGGCCGGCCCGTGCCGGGGCTGACGCGCAACGATTTCGAGATCCTCGAGGACGGCAAACTGCAGCCAATCTCGAACTTCTACACGGTCGAGAACGCGCAGGTGCGAAGCGACGTCATCCCCGACGCGGCACCTGAGCCATTTCCAACGCCGGCTCCGGATCGCTTCCGCCGCAAGGTGCTCGTGCTGATCGACAACCTCAACACCACGCCTCACGGCCGCAATGTGGCGCTGGACAGGTTGGAGGAATTCGTCAACCAGCATTTCGATGACGGCCGCTACGACTGGTCGATCGCCACGATCGACAAACGGTTGCACATGGTGCTTCCGATGACGTCGAGCAAGAAGATCCTGCACAACGCCGTCACCGCGATCCGGAGCATGGGAACGCGCAAGGCCATCAGGGCGCCCATCGCACATGGGGAGTTCAACAGTGTGAACGCGCTTTCACAGCACATCACGGACGAACCGATCAACACGCCGCCCTCGGCCACCTCGGAAAACACAATCGACATCTTCACCGACGAGATGTCGCTGAACGAACAGACGATCTACGCGCAGTCGTCCATGGAATCGATCATCGAGGCGGAACGGGCGTTCGGAAGCAGCGAGGGGCGAAAGATGATTCTTCTCGTCACCGGGTATCTGCCGTTCGGAACGACGTCGCCGATCAATCGCGGCGGTGCACGCGACGCCATGAACGGCAGCCACGTCCAGAATGCGGTCAGCGAAGACGCCGAGCTGAGCAACATGCGTCAATTGATGGTGCGCGAGGCGAATGCGTCGAACACCAGCCTCTACATCATCTCCTCCGAGGGGCTGGAGATCCCGATGACCGATCATCTGAATCCGATGAGCCCCGCACCGGTGCCTGGATCTAACGCCCTCGACACCTCACCCATGCTCTGGCTGGCAAAGGAAACCGGGGGCACGTATATGCCGGGCAACCGGATCGATCAGTCGCTCGTCGATTTCGACCGCCGTTCCGCGTCCTTCTACTCCCTCGGGTACATTCCGCTGCATATCGACGACAACCGCTATCACCGCCTCACGGTGCGGTGAAGAAGCATTCCGACTATCAGTTGCAGTATCGCGACGGCTATTCGAGCACACCCACCGACATGCAGATGACGCGCGCGCTCAGTTCCCCGCTCGGCGCGGTCATGCAGCCGTCGACGATGCCGGTCTCGCTGATCGTGGGACAGCCGCAGTACCGCGGGATCATCGCGCTCGTCCCGATCAAGGCGGCGATGTCGATGGAGTCGCTGCAATACATCACCGACGCCCGCGGCTCGCGCACCCGGCTTCACGTTTACGTATCGATCTTCGATCCCGACGGCCGCAACATCACGCTGGCAAAGTCATTCGCCGACATCTCCGTCCAGCCGAACGAGTCGGCCACCGGCCCGATGACGGTCACCATCCCGCCGCTGGCGCTGGCAAAGGGGATTTACCGCGTCGTCGTCGCCGTACGCGATGAGCTGACGGATCACGTGGGAGTGGTTTCGCAGAAGATTGAGATATAGGCCGGCACGGCCGGCAGCGTTGGTTGCCCAAGGCTCCGCCAGCAGTAGCGCAAGAACGTTTCTACCGCGCAGTCTCCTGGCGCAGTTGCGGGGTCTCGCGGTTGCGCGGTCTCGGGGTTTCTGGGCCGACGATCCTCGGCTTCGATTCACTAACCTGCATTTCTCACGGTCCGATTGAACCACTCGCCACTCTCGATTGAAAGAACTGCCGAGAATGAACGGCTCGCGCGACTCGGTACCCCCCTACCACGCCTCCAAATACCTTCCCACACACCCCGCCAGCTCCTCGACGTCGAACGGTTTGCGGAAAACGCGTTGCACGCTGCCGGGGCAGCGTTGGGCGATGGCGACGTCGGGGAGGATCGTTTTTTCGGCGCTTGTGATGATGAGAACTGCCGGCGGATCGTGGAGCGACTTTACCGAGGGATCGAACAGGAGGGCCTCGAGGGAGTCGAGAACGTCGATGCCGCTCATTTTCGGCATCATCACATCGAGTACCACGACGGCGTAGGGGTTCGTGACGATCAGGTGCAGCGCCTCAACGCCGTCTCGTGCGCCGTCGACGTTGACCCGTTCGTGATTCTTCAGATATTCGATGAGCAGCCGCCGGATGGTGTCGTCATCTTCAACGACCAGCACGTTGCCATTGCGCATGGGAGCATTCCGGAGTTGGTTGCTAGCATAAAGTTCGCCACATGATCACTTTCGGCCCCGACGTCCTCCTCGACTTCGAACGCGCCTCGCGGCTGGAATGGCTGGAGACGAACGGCCTCGGCGGATGGGCGAGCTCGTCGATCACGTTCGCGAACACGCGCCGGTATCATGGGATGCTCGTGGCCGCCCTGCCCGGCCGCACGGAGCGGACCGTGCTCGTATCGAAATTCGACGAGACCGTGGCCGGCGTCGATCTCGCCGCCAACCGTTTCCCGGGCTGCATCCACCCGCGCGGCTTCGAGCATCTCCTCTCGTTCCGCCGCGGCCTCTTTCCGGTATGGGAGTACGTCACCGGCGGCATCACCCTGCGCAAAACGATTGTTGCGCCGCACGGCAGGAACGTGACCATCATCCTGTACGAGGTCCTCGACTGCGCATCGCCATTTGAGCTCCGGCTCTCCCCCTTCCTCGCCGGCCGCGACTATCACGCCCTCATCCACGACAATGATGCGGCTCTTCCCTACGTCCATCTCAACGTGCCCGGAGCAACGTTCGAAGCGAAGCCCGATCGCTGGAAGAATTTCGTCTACGACCGCGAGCGTGAGCGCGGCCTCGATTGCGAAGAGGACCTCTTTACGCCCGGTTCGTACGTCATCACTCTGAACCGCGGCGACATACTGCCGGTGGTGCTTGCAACGGAAGATCGGAAATGGGATGCCCTGGCGATGATCGAAGAAGAACGCCAGCGGCGGGAATCCCTGATCTCGACAACCGACAACCGACAACCGACAACGGATCTCACCCTCGCCTCCGACCAGTTCCTCATCGATCGCGACGACAAGAAGACCATCATCGCCGGCTACCACTGGTTCACCGACTGGGGACGCGACACGATGATCGCGCTGCCGGGACTCTGCCTCGCCACCGGCCGCTTCGATGATGCGAAACAGATCCTTCGCCGCTGGCTGGCCGCGGCGAGCAACGGGATGATTCCCAACCGCTTTCCCGACGGCACGAACGAGCCGGAATTCAACTCGGCCGATGCCGGCCTGTGGTTGTTCATCGCCATCTGGCGCTATCGCGAAGCGGCCGGCGACGATGCCTTCGTCCACGAGGAAGCGTTGCCAGTACTTCGCGAGGCCATCAACTGGCTCGAGCGCGGCACGCGCTACAACATCCACGTCGATCTCGACGGCCTCCTCTATGCCGGCGCGCGAGGCGTGGCACTGACGTGGATGGATGCCATCGTCGACGGCGAAGCGGTGACGCCGCGGCGCGGCAAGCCGGTGGAGATCAACGCGCTCTGGTACAACGCCCTCCGGATCGTGGCCACGCTTACCGGCGATGCCGCGCTGGCGTCGCGCGCGGATACGGTAAGGGAGGCGTTCGAAACCGCGTTCTGGAATCGCGACGCGCAGGTTTGCTTCGACGTGGTGAACCCGAACGACGCATCGATCCGCCCGAATCAGCTCTTCGCCATCGCTCTGCCGTTTCCGCTTTTCGACGACGTGCGCGCCGAGGAGGTCCTCGGCGTGTGTGAATCGCAGTTGCTCACGCCGGTCGGTCTTCGCACGCTCGCCCCGTCCGATCCGTGCTACCTCGGCCAACTCCTCGGCGATCAACACGCGCGCGACACCGCCTATCACCAGGGAACCGTCTGGCCCTGGCTCCTCGGCGCCTACATCGACGCCCTCATTCGCGTTCGCGGCGACGCCGGCCGCGAAACCGCACGCGGCCTCATCGCCAACTTGCAGGCCCACCTCACCGACGCCGGCGTCGGCACGATCAGCGAAATCTTCGACGGCGACGCTCCCCACACGCCGCACGGTTGCATCGCACAGGCATGGAGCGTCGGGGAAGTGCTCCGGGTTCTTGCGAACGCGTAGAGAAGAGACCGTAGCGCCACGGCGCAACCCTTGCTATCCGATCGTCAGCGCGACACGATGGGCAAGATGGCAACCTCCCTCCTCAGCGACTGGGATTACCACCTCTTCAACGAAGGAAGCCACACCCGGCTCTGGGAAAAACTCGGATCGCACGTCGTCACCCGCGACGGCGTGACCGGAACGATGTTCGCCGTCTGGGCGCCGAACGCTGCCTCCGTCAGCGTGATGGGCGACTGGAACGGCTGGAATCCGGAGGAGCTCCACCTCGAGGATCGCGGCCCCTCCGGGATCTGGGAAGGCTTCGTGCCGCACGTCGGCAAAGGGGCGCACTACAAGTTTCACATCCGCTCGAAACACAACGGCTACCGCGTCGACAAGGCCGATCCCTTCGGCATCCTTCATGAGACCCCTCCCGCAACCGCCTCGGTGGTCTGGAATCTCGACTACGAATGGCACGACGCCGACTGGATGCGCCATCGCGCGCAACGCAACGCCTTCACCGCGCCGATGTCGATCTACGAGATGCACATCGGATCGTGGCGACGAACAGGGAGTCGCGACGGCGACAGGCCGCTCACCTACCGCGAGCTGGCCGAGCCCCTGGCCGGCTACCTGCGCAAGATGAACTTCACACACGTCGAACTGCTGCCGGTCATGGAGCATCCGTTCTACGGCTCCTGGGGCTATCAGTGCACCGGCTACTTCGCCGCCACGAGCCGCTACGGCACGCCGCAGGATCTGACGTATCTCATCGACGTCCTGCATCAGCAGGGCATCGGCGTCATTCTCGATTGGGTGCCGTCGCACTTCCCCACTGACGAGCACGGGCTGTCGTATTTCGACGGCACGCATCTCTACGAGCACGCCGATCCGCGCAAGGGTTTCCAGCCGGACTGGGGATCGCTGGTCTTCAACCTCGGCCGCAACGAGGTGCGCTCGTTCCTGCTCTCCAGCGCGCTCTACTGGCTCGGCATCTTTCACGCGGACGGGCTGCGCGTTGATGCCGTCGCCTCGATGCTCTATCTCGATTACTCGCGCAAACACGGCGAGTGGATCCCGAACGAGTTCGGCGGCCGCGAAAACATCGAGGCCATCAGTTTCCTGCGTCGCCTCAACGAGGATGTCTACAAGGCCCATCCCGACGTGCAGGTCATCGCCGAGGAGTCGACATCGTGGCCGATGGTGTCGAGGCCGGCGTACGTGGGCGGACTGGGATTCGGGATGAAGTGGGACATGGGGTGGATGCACGACACGCTGCGCTACTTCGCCCTCGATTCGGTTCATCGCAAGTTCCATCACAACGACCTGACCTTCCGCGCCATGTACGCCTTCTCGGAAAACTTCGTGCTGCCGCTGTCGCACGACGAGGTGGTCCACGGAAAAGGCTCGCTGATCCGCAAGATGCCGGGTGACGAATGGCGGCGGTTCGCCAACCTGCGGCTGCTCTTCGCTCATATGTACTCACAGCCGGCCAAGAAGCTGATCTTCATGGGCGGCGAATTCGGACAATGGCGCGAGTGGAATCACGACGCCAGCCTCGATTGGAACCTGCTCGATGCGGAGCCGAACGCCGGTCTGCTGCGCTGGGTCGAGGATCTCAACAAGGCCTACCGCGACATGCCCGCGCTGCACGAGCTCGATTTCTCGCCGGAAGGCTTCGAATGGATCGACTGCTGCGATACGGAGAACAGCATCGTCGTGTTGATGCGGAGATCGAAGTCGCATCAGCCGGTGATCGTGGCGCTGAACTTCACGCCCATCACGCGCTACAACTATCAGGTAGGCGTCCCCAGCGGCGGCCATTGGTCCGAAATGCTGAACAGCGACGCCGTGATCTACGGCGGCAGCGGACAGGGAAACCTGGGCGGCGTCGATGCCGCCCCGATTCCGCTGCACGGCAGGAAGTGGTCGGTCAATTTGACGCTTCCGCCCCTCGGCGCGGTTTTTCTGATGAGTAGCGCTCTATCTGATGAGAGCACCACTGTCTAACGTCGAGAGCCTTCTCCCCCGCGCTTTTCAGCGGGGGAGAAGGTGCCGAAGGCGGATGAGGGGGCCGTTCTTGCGCTGCCGTTGGCTATCTCCACAGGAGCGTTTGTGAATCCAGCAGGCGTCGCCCTCGGCGCAACCGTCATCGCCCCCGGCCGCTGCGAGTTCCGCGTCTGGGCGCCGTACGTCGACAACGTTGCGCTTCATCTCGTCGCTCCTGACGATCGAGGCATCGCACTGACGAAGAACGCCCGCGGATATCACGAGGCGATCGTCGATGCGAGCGCTGGCACGCGCTATTTCTTCGTCGTCAACGGCAGGGAACGCCCTGATCCGGCGTCGCGCCTGCAAGCCGAAGGCGTTCATGGACCGTCGGAAGTCGTGCCGCGCGAGTTCGCATGGCACGATGCGGATTGGCACGGCGTGCCGCTCGAGGACTACGTCATCTACGAACTGCACGTCGGAGCATTCACATTAAAAGGCACCTTCGACGCCGTCATCCCGCATCTCGACGAACTGAAGGACCTCGGCATCACCGCCATCGAGCTCATGCCGATCGGCCAGTTTCCCGGGTCGCGCAACTGGGGCTACGACGGCGTCTACATCGGTGCGGCACAACACTCCTACGGCGGACCGTTCGCGCTGAAACGCCTCGTCGATGCCTGCCACCAGCGCGGCCTCGCGCTGCTCCTCGACGTCGTCTACAACCACCTCGGCCCCGAGGGGAACTACCTTTCTGAATACGCCCCGTACTTCACCGATCGTTACAAGACACCGTGGGGCCTGGCTCTCAACTTCGACGGCCCGCACAGCGACGACGTACGCTGGTTCTTCATCCACAACGCGCTGCAATGGATCGATGAGTTTCACATCGACGGGCTGCGCGTCGATGCCGTCCACGCCATCGCCGATCGTTCCGCCGAGCCGTTCCTGCAGGACCTGACCTCGGCCGTCCGCGCGCGCGCGGAGGCGCTCGGCCGCAACGTTTACACCTTCGCCGAATCGAACCTGAACGATCCGCGCATCATTACCTCCAAAAACGACCACGGCCTCGGCTTCGATTCACAATGGTCCGACGATCTTCATCACGCCCTCCACACCCTCCTCACCGGCGAGCAGGACGGCTACTACGCCGGCTACGGCCGCACCAGCGATCTGGCCCGCACGTTCACCACCGGCTACCTCTACACCGGCCAGCACTCGCCGTACCACGGGCGTAAATACGGTCTCGCTCCAAAGACGCGCGACGGCAAACAATTCGTCGTCTTTGCCCAGAACCACGACCAGACCGGCAACCGGATGATGGGCGAACGCCTCTCGACGATCGTCTCCCCCACCAAACTTCGCCTCGCCGCCGCCGCCGTCATCCTCTCCCCCTTCATCCCCATGCTGTTCATGGGCGAAGAGTACGGCGAGACCGCCCCCTTCCAGTACTTCACATCGCATGACAATGCCGAACTGATCGAAGCAGTCCGCAAAGGCCGCCTTGAGGAGTTCGACGATTTTGTGTGGCACGGAGAGCCGCCTGATCCGCACGATGAGGAGACGTTCAATCGTTCGAAGCTTTCTCGTATCGAGTTTGAAGGTGTGCGCGATCTTTATCGAGAGTTGTTGCTGCTTCGCCGCGAGATCCCCGCGTTGCGGTCGCTCGATCTCGATGCCGTCGAAACGCATGCGGACGATGAACGTCGCACGCTGCTTGTGAGACGTGGGGACACGCTGCTGGCGCTAAACTTCAGCGATGTGGCGCAGACGATTCAGTTGCCGTTTAAGGGAAGGTGGACGGCGATGGCTGAAACGGGTGGGCGGCTTGTTGGGAACCGGCTTGAGTTAGAGCCAGAGTCGCTCGCCATTTTGTCTTCCGATGCGCGTTTCCGAAATTGCGCGACTTGACGACTATCCTCTGGCATGCCATATTGTCTGAATTACTGCAGGAGTCGCGATGAAGATATTGTCTGTGCTGTCGATATTCTTAGCTGCCGCAGTCACGGGACAAACGTTTGACTCGTCGCAACTCGCACACAAGGAAGCATGGAAATGGACGAACGATGAGAGACTATCTTCACGCTTCGATCCCACGGCAATAGCTCAGCGCAAGGCAGCACGCCGCGCTGATCCAATTCAGGGTACGACCACCGCTGCGAGCATCCAGAGTACAGGAAGCACGTCGCTTGAGTATTTCATTGACGGCCGTCGCGATCCAGCTCTGTTTATGCCCCATGAGTTATTTGAGAACTTGTTGATAGTGGTTGGGTCCGACGCAAGTGTTCGCGCACGTGGCCGCAGAGTGCTCGATCCGGGATTGATATCCCTCGGCTTCAATGATCCGTCTAGCTTTTGGGCCGACCTGGAAAGGGACTCGAAGCAGTTTCTTGTCTTGAAGGCGCAATTCGTCGCGCATAATGCACATTTTTCGGATAAGGAACTTTGTGCCGCACGAGCTGCAGCGCTGGCAAGAGTAAGAAAACGCGTGGGCTCCGCTCGTTTTGACCAACTTTTGTATGTCCTGATTGCCCCCGGCCTGCAGTATTCCCAGGCGACGTCGTTCCCAGACCCTGCGGCCCGGTTGCGTCACGAGGCTGAGGGTTGCAAATGAGACGCTTTGCCCGGCTGGTGATTCTCTGTTCTTTGGCCGCCCCGTCCGCCCACGCAACGGGCGTCCTGTACACAAGCGTGGACCTCACCTACTCAGAGGTTTTGAGCGCTCTCTACTCGGTTTCGCGGGCGGAGTATCAGTTTCAAGGGATGTTCGAGTCAACACCCACCGTCTCCGGAAGACACACTATTGATGGTGGGGACATTGCCGTGCATTCTGGATCAGGGTCGGGGCTTTGGTCCGACTTCCTGAGTGTTACGGCTAATTACAATCACTGCTATCGCGCCACCGTAACAGCAACTGAAGACAACAACAACACAACCCAGGGTGCCAGTACGTCGCAAACCTGCGTCGTAAAGCATTGTTATTGGGTAGCGCATCCACAGCCCAATGAAGGCGGCTACACGATGCCTCGATATTCCACGGAGGTTTGTGGAACGACAATCAGCGTCACTGCCGCCGCAAACGATGGCTACGTCTTTGACTCGTGGTCAGGCGACGGTAGTGGCTCATCGACAACACTTACCCGCGTCCTGAACACCGACATGGACTTTATCGCCAATTTTGTGCAGGCACCCCCACCTTCTTCAGATCCACCGGACATAGAAGACGGTTGCAATCCACAGTGCAGCCCGATCGTCATCAACTTTGCAAATGGTGGCTATCAGCTTACCGGCGTAAACTCCCCTGTGCTCTTCGACATGAGCGGCAACGGTCACCCGAGACTCATAGGGTGGACTGCGGCAGGAGAAGACGAGGCGTTCCTCTGGCTGGACCGCAATCATAACCATCGGGTCACCGGCGGCGCGGAGCTGTTCGGTAACTTTACGCCCTTGCAGAATGGTCACCTGGCGAAGAACGGCTTTGAAGCCCTGGCTGAGTTTGATGCCAATCATGATGGCGTCATCGATAACCAAGACCCGATTTGGCCGCAGCTCATGCTCTGGCGCGACCTGAACCACAACGGGATCTCCGAACAAAACGAAATCGGACCGCTCGACGCAAGTGACGTCACGGCTATCGACCTCCACGACCACTGGACGGGTAGGTATGATTCCTGGGGAAACGCCTTCCGCTATGAGTCGCTCATCTCCAGAAAGAACCCGTCAGGCCATGCCACGCGCAAACAACCGGTCTACGACATCTTTTTCGTGTCTGTGCCCCAGTAGCTTCTTCGTCCGATAGACGCGTCGCCGCGTGAAACCGCAACATGAACCAGAGGGCCTAGCGGGCCTGGGGCCAGACCATTGATTCGCAAATTTTGTCAGGAGTTCGGGTCTCGGGCAAGAGATCGCTGGGGCGAAACGCAGGGGCCAGACCTTCGTTTTTCGCAACCCGCGTGCGGCTCCAAGCCGGTGAGCTTGGGCCCGTTGGGGTCCGAATGCACGTGATTCCTTTCGCACTGTTCCTCGGCGTCATCGCCGCGGCCACGCCACTCTTGGCAGGGGCCAGCCCCCGGGGGGCCAGGCCTTCGTTTTTCGCGTAGCCGCAATCCTTTGATTGGTCAGTACTTACCGGCGACCGATTCAGCCTCAGCTTAGCTCTATTGGTTATTTTAATCCGTGAGGCCCTGAGTCTCCTCAAAGTCGCAGGGGGCGGTGAGGCTTGGGCCAGGCCTTTGATTCGCGGATTTAGTCAGGCGTTCTGGTCAGCGAGGCAAAGCTAGGGAGTTGTGAGTCACCGCGCCATCGGCGGCTACAGCGACTTCATGTACTCGATCAACGCATCGACCTGCGGTGGTGACAGGGTCGTTCCCCACGTATGTCCCAGATTGCTGTTTCCCGGGATAGCGGTGTCGAACAGGAACATCCCGGGCGCCTGGGCGGTGGAGAAGCCGACGTTGACCGGATCGAAGGCGCGGCTGCCGACGTAGAACGTCTTGGGCCTTGAAGCCTCCGGCGTAAACAGATCGCGAAGCGTCGGCACCGAGCCGTTGTGCAGGTAGGGCGCTGTTGCCCAGATCCCATCCATCGGCCGCGCCTTGTACGCCAGGACCGGCGCGGGCGCCTGCGCAATCGCCTGCGCCGCCTGATCGAGATCGAGTTTCACCGGGTCGGTCGTCCTGGCCGCCAGATCGGACGTCTTCGACAAGAGCTGGTGAGTCTTCGACAGCAGATCTTCGCGTAGATCGTTCTCCGATCCCTCACCGGAGCGCGTCGAGCTGTCTGCGCGGGCGGTCTCCGTCTTCGCCGTCGAGGGCGAGCCCCAGAACCAATCGGTGGGAATGGGTGACAGGATCGCGCCGATCACCGCGTTGAACGTGATGGCGCCGGCGTCCGCCGCCGGCCCAAACGGGTCTCCGAGCAGGAGCAGCTTCGGCACGCCGTTCAGCACGCCGGTGAGGGCCTGTCGTGTTGCCGCCACCGTGACCATGGCCGGATCGGTACCGACCGACGCCAGCGGCGTCATGGTCACATCCTGCGGCTTTCCCGGCGTGGCCAGGATATGGCAGCTGAGGCATTGCTGGTCGTAAATGACCTTTCCCTGCGCTGCCTTCGCCGCATCGATCGGGGGGAAGGTGTCAGGCCATTGCGGCGAGCGGAGTTTCGCCAGCCGGTCCTCGATCTCCAGGAGGTTGATGCGCTTCGCGGTCGACTCGTAGTACCAGTGCAGGAAGTGCGGCTTCTCGATCTTGATGTTCGCGAACACGCCGAGGACCTCGCCCACGTTGCGAGCCAGGCGGAGAATGGCCAACTGGTTCGGCGCCGCCCCATTCCACTGCACCTTGTTGTGCCACGACGTATCCCACAGGAAGGGATAGCTGACCGGTGCATTCGGCGTCCGGTTGTTGGCCGGGATCTTCAGGTCGATGGCCGTAACGCGGTTGAAGATCGCTCCGAAGGCGTCCGCGCGAGCCGGGCCCCATTGCGTAGAGGGGAGGGTGTCGTCGACGAAGGTGGTGATGTAATTCGTGTACTTCTTCAGCTCCAGATAGAGCGCCTCGCGCTCGATGACGTTGTTGTGAGCACCGAGCACGCGCTTGGCGAAGCGGAGAAACTTCGGGCTGGTGCGGCTGGCGCTGGTCGCGCTCAGCGATTCGCTCAGCTCGGCCAGAAAGCCGAATAGATCGGCGCCGGTCGGACCTCCGTCGATGCGATACGTCATCCCCTGGTATTCGAGCTGATTGGTATGGCATGCGGCGCACGTCATGCCGAGGTCATTACCGAGGAGGCTGGTGTCCTTCACGAAGCCGACAGGCAAACCGTCGGGATTGACGTCGCTCTTCGGATTCGGCAGATATCCGAGCCGCGCCAGTCCGTCCGCGAAGAAGAGCGTCTCATCCGAGGCCCGCTCGAGGCTCAGCGCCCAGGTGTACTTGATCAGCTTCGATCCCTGCGGCGTGGTGTAGAACCACTGCCGGTCGGTCTCGCTCCAATTCTGCGGAAGGTACTGCGGAGCCGCGGCGAGCGCGGTTCCGAATGACAGGAGGAGAACGAGCAGCAAAGCAAGAGTTCGCATACCTTTAGGAGTGCCGGGCTGGATGATTTTCCCTACCCGAGCGAATGGGATCATCATTCAGGACCCTCGTTTGAATCCGTCCGCCCACCCTGTCCGCCTACTGCGAATGGAGCGTCACGCGCACCCAGTCGACGATTGTGTCGTCTTCCACGTAAACGTCGAGAGTGCCCGGCCTTGGTGCCTTGCAGAGTAACGCATTCAGTTTGGCGGCCGGCAAGGTGACCACCAGAATCTTTTCGGACGGCGTCACTCCCGGGGCCCAGATTCGTCCCGATACAATCGTTCCAGCGGTCGTGAACGGGGCTACACCGATGACGTAGTCGTCGTTCGTGGGGCCGGTGCCGGCGGCGCATGGCTTGAGGTGGATTTCCACCTTGGCATCGCAGAATTGGCATCGCAGGCACGAGACCGGGAAGCTGTCACCGAAATGGCGGTTGCAACCGGGCGTGTCGTACTGGCTGCGCGTGGGGCCAAGGAAGGCCGTGAGGGCGGCGCTCGGCGTCGTCGGATCAGGGGGCGGAGCAAACCCGTCCATCTTTCCGTGCGTGTAGACAGTGACCACCGGGCAGGCCGATACCGGATCGGCGACGCAGGACGGCGCGTCGGCTGGCGCAGTGCAGCCTTGGAGGGCCGGACAAGGAAAGTTAAGACATGGATCGCGGATTTGCGCCGAGGCCGTCACCGCAACCAGGCTGGAAAGAGCGACACCGAATAACATTCGCAGCATCTGCATTCCTCCGTCGAGCGTAACTCGTACAGTCGCTTGGAGTTGACTTGGTTTACGACATTTCTGACCGAATCTTGCGAAGACAAGCACCCCTGCTTCCACTATATGCGTTCGACTACGCAATAAGTCAAGACTGATAGATTAAAACCATGCCGTGCATAAAGCTTTAGCGGCATCGACGAACCAAGGTGGCAGGCCGGCCGGCCCCGGGGGCCAGGCCTTCGGTTTTTCCCGTAGCCGCAATCCTTTGAGAGATCAGTACTTACCGTCGCGAGAATTCCACTCCTTCTCGCCTCCATTGTTATTTGACCCGAGGATGGGCACGCAACTCGAAATCGAAGCTAAGGATTGCAGAACGATCGCCGGTTGGCACCGCGAGGGAGGGGTCGGCAGCAAACCGCTGAACAGCCGATATTTACCTCGTCGGGTTGCTGCGCGATCTCCGGGGAAGAGATCACGATCTACAGGACAGAGATCATCATCTATCCGGGTTAGATCACGATCTACCAAACTTAGATCGCGATCTACCCGACTTTGATCACGATCTACCCGACATAGATCGCGACCTATCAAACTTAGATCACGATCTACCGGACTTAGATCGCGATCTACCGAGGTTAGATCACGATCTACCAAACTTAGATCGTGATCTACCGGGCATAGATCACGATCTACCGGTCATCGATCGCGATCTACAGGAGAGAGATCACGATCTACAGACCAGAGATCGTGACCCTATTCGCTATGATGGCTTAAATAACTCTGAATCCTATAGGTTTCTTAAGAGCACTATAGATACCTATTGGTTACCTTTTTCCTGCCCAGAACGTCTAAGTGATTACGTGGTCAGGAGGCCAACCTCCACCGCGCATTGAAAGGAGAAGCAGAATGTCCTCGAAGACCAAGCCCGGAAGTGGTTCCTCGTCACGTGTCGCAGTCCGTAAGCGTTCCAGGACAACAACTACGGCCATAGGAGACCCTGTCGGGGCAGCCTCCAGAATGGCCGAGTTGCTCAATGAAATGGAGGCCCTCATCCCCGACCTGGCACAGCCGGATATCAGCAGGATCAAACGTATTGCCCAGAGCGCGAAGTTCGGCCAAGCGCTCATACCGCACGTAATCACCGCCGTGAATTCCTACGCACCGTTTCAACAACGCAACCTCTTCGACGTCACCGCTGGTCAGGCCGCCCTCGACTACCAGAGCCAGTTGCATCCGATCACGAAGAGAATGGCCGCGATCACGCTGGCCATGTCGTATTCGGTGAATCAGAAACTGGCCGTCTCCGGCGAGGAGGCGCTTCAGATGTACCAATGGGCTAAGCGTCACGTGAAACAGCCGGATGGCGGAGGTGCTCGAACGTACGTCGATGAAATGCAGAGTGTCGTCGGACGGACGATGAACCGCCGCCGCAAGCCACAGACGCCACCCACCGCGCCTCCCGCCGGAACCCCGCATGGTCAGGGCTTCCTCGCGCCCGGACTGGGCGGGATGCACACTCCGGACGACGATGAGGTACTCGATCTCGTTCGAGACGTCGCCGGAGCGGATTCGAAGGAGTAGCCGCGTGTGAAAGGGGCACCGCGCGGGCGGCGCCCCTAACCTGCATTTCTCACACTCTCACTGGAATCGTCGCCACCCTGTTACTCGTCGAGAGCCTTCTCCCCCAGCGCTTTTCAGCTGGGGGAGAAGGTGCCGAAGGCGGATGAGGGGGCGTTGGTTCTTGCCGAGTAGTGGACTATTTTCATGAACGGGCGTCATCCGCCTTCGGCACCTTCTCCCCCGCTAAAAGCACGGGGGAGAAGGACTCTCGACGAAAGGGCGTTGCAAGTGATTTAGACAGACTATGTTCGGCAGCCGCTACGTATGTTGCGAAACCGACAGCGTGTTCCCGTCCGGGTCCTTGAACCAGGCCACCTTGTCGCCGCTTGGCGCGGTCCAGATGCCGAGGTCGTCCTGCTCGAAGAAACTGAAGCGTTCGAACACGACGCCTTTCTCCGTCATCGCGGCGACGACTTTCTCGATGCCGGAGACTTCCCATCCCAGTATCGTGAAGCCGGCGGGCTTGAAGTCGGGCTGGACTTTCGAGACGCGGATCATGGTGCCGTTCGCATCGAGCACCATGGCGAATCCGTCGTTATGCACGAAGCGCAACCCCAGGACACCTTCATAGAACGCTCTCGCTTTGTCGAAGTCGAGGGTTGGGAGAAAGGCGACGATCGGTTTGTTACCCAGCATGCGAACCTCCCCGTAGTTATCTGCGTTCCAATCTGCGTCATCCGCGGATCAGCAGCACCCGCTTCCCGGCAAATGCATGTGATCCGGCCCGGCGGTGGCGGCGATGAAGGCTACGCTTTCCCCGCGAATGGCCCGCATCCACGCCCGCGCGGAGGCGGCGATGATGATGATCACGCAGACCATCAGGATCGACGTGAGCGTGGCGTCGAGGTAGCCGGTGAACGGGTCCTTGGCCATCATCTTGGAACCGAGGAAATTGTCGACGATGGAGCGGTAGCCGGCGTAAAGAGTGGTTGAGGCGACGAAGGCAAGCGGGAACATCGTCGTCCAGGCGTACTTCGCCCGGCCGGCGTTCAGGATAACCGTGGTTCCGACGCAGAGCGCCACGGCGGCCAATAGCTGGTTGGCGATGCCGAACATCGGCCAGATCTGCGAGATGGATCCGTTGAGGATGAACCACGTCCAGGCGCAGACGACCAGCGCCGTGGAAGCGATCGTGCCCGGGAGCCACGACGTGTCCTCGAACGGCTTCCAGGCGCGGCCGAGGAACTCCTGCACCATGAAGCGGGCCACGCGCGTGCCGGTATCGATGGTGGTCAGGATAAACAGCGCCTCGAACATGATGGCGAAGTGGTACCAGTACGACATCAACCCGCCGAGGAGGGGGATGCCGGAGAAGATCTGGGCGAAACCGACCGCCAGGGAGACCGCGCCGCCGGTGCGGCCGACGAGGGTCTCACCGACGAGCGTCGAGAAGTGCGGCAGATTCACCGTCGACAGGCCGAGCTTGGCGAAGACCGCGGGCGGAACGTTGATGGCGTAGTAGTCGCCGGGATGGAGCGCGCAGACGGCGATGAGGGCCACGCAGCCGACCAGTCCCTCACAAAGCATGGCCCCGTAGCCGATCATCCGCGCATCCGACTCCTTGTTCAGCATCTTCGGCGTCGTCCCCGAGGAGACGAGGGAGTGGAACCCGGAGATGGCTCCGCAGGCGATGGTGATGAAGACGAAGGGGAAGAGCTTGCCGGGGATGATCGGTCCCCCTCCATGCGCGAACTGCGAGATGGCCGGTGCCTGGATGTGCGGCGCGACGATGATCGTGCCGATGACGAGCACCGCGATGGTGCCGAGCTTCATGTACGACGAGAGGTAGTCGCGCGGGCAGAGCAGCATCCACACCGGCAGCACCGAGGCGATGAAGCCGTAAATGGCCATGGCGATGGTGATCTGGGGCCTGGACATCGTGAAGAGTGCACCGAGAGCCGTGCCCGGAATGAAACGGCCGGCAACGACAGCGCTGAGCACCAGGAGCGCGCCGGCAATCGAGCCATTGCGAATCGCGTACGGCGCCTTGGAGCGATGCAGGTACTGCCCGATCAGCAAGGCGATGGGGATGGTCAGGAAGATCGTGAACGTCCCCCATGGCGAGTCCGCCAGCGCGTTGACGACGGCGATGCCCAGTCCGGCCAGGGCGATGACGACGATGAAGAGGATGGCCACCATGGCCGTGAGGCCGGCCAGCGGCGAAATCTCCGTCCGCGCGATCTCAGCGAGCGACTTCCCGTTACGGCGCACCGAGGCCGCCAGGGTGACGAAGTCGTGCGCTGCCCCGGCCAGCACGACGCCGAAGGTGATCCACAGGAGGCCGGGCAGATACCCGAACTGCGCCGCCAACACCGGCCCGATGAGCGGCCCCGCGCCGGAGATGGCCGCGAAGTGATGTCCGAAGAGCACCCACTTGTTGGTCGGCACGTAGTTCTGGCCGTCCTCGAAGCGATGCGCCGGCGTGACGCGGGCGTCATCGAGCGCCATCACCTTCGCCGCGAGGAAGGCGGAGTAGTACCGATACCCGATGGCGGTGACGGCGAGGAAGAAGAGGATGAGGGGGAGGGCATTCATGCGTGTGACATTTTAGAGCGAAAGATGGTTTCACGCGGAGGCGCGGAGGAGGATGAGATCATCGGGCGGTCCACGTTGTAACATTCGCTCGCACGATGTCGAGGCCGCCATGAAGACAAACGTTACGTTCAAACTCGATGCGGAACTTCTCCGCGAAACCAGGGTGATCGCCGCCGAGGAAGGCCGCTCGGTCAGCGCGCTGGTCGCGGATCGCCTGGAATCGCTCGTGCGCGAGCGCAAGGCGTTCGAGCGCGCTCGGCGGCGAGCCCTCGCTCGGCTGAGAAAGGGACTCGATTTGCGCTGGACGCCTGCCGCGTCCAGGCACGAGCTCCATGAACGGGATGACCGAAATGCGAGGAAGTGACCATCAAGACCTCGCGAGGGCTGAAGCTCGGCACCTCACTCCATATGCGTCATATTTACAAAATTTTCTTATCTACTGACGACATAGCAGATAGACGCAAATCCGAGACGCTGATTTCCCGACCAAGGTTTCGAATCGTCACTGCGTCGAGTTTCGCTGCCCCTATTATCCCAGCCCACTTTGCATAGATGTATTCTAGAACGGAGCGGCGCGCGATTGCCAACCCCAACCCATCACTGATCGAGACGACCGGTGCATATCTCCCCAGGCCTCGTGGATTGTCGCGCACATCTTCGGCCACGCGAATAATCGTTTGCAGGAATTCCCCGACCGGAGGAATCTCGGATGCCGCACGTCGGCTCGAGAGGTTAACGTGTATAGCTTTCCGAAAGTCCAAGGTCGTTGTAGTTGATATGCCGCTTCCTCCGTTGGTCGGCCAGAAACGATGATGTGCATCTACCAGGATCAGATCTGCGTTGCCTCCAAAGTCTTGAATGCCAATGCCCTTTAGTGCCTCACGACAGAGAGCGAAGGACTTGAGATTAAACTCAATACCTTCTGACCGAACACCAGGCTTAACCCATTCCCATCCAAGAAAGTAGAAATCGATCGCCTTGCCAGATTCTTCGTGAATTAGTTGGAATCGTTTGACGATTTCTTGTGCGGTTATGTCGCCGCCGTTAGCTGCGTCGATCACGAGAAAAAGACCACACGGCATTACAAAATGACCCGTCAAGCTGTCGGGCATCGATGAATTCGTCGGTAGCTGTTCAATGCGAAGTGTGTTTATGCGCGTTAGCAACGCGTCTTGGAAACTTGACCAACCCTCGCTACCACCTGCACCGCCATCCATACAGCTACCCTTCGAATTCGAGTTCTACGTCAGCATTCATCAGGCGAGTGTACTCCTCGGGTGGGCGTAGCGCCAGATGTTCGAGGGGATTCAGGGAGGTGGAGCTGAGGACCAACGCGGTCGGGAATTGGCCTCGGGCGTTACGATCCGATGGCGAAGGCGTTCGAGACGTGGCTTCTGTATCAGACTAAAGAGACGCTCGGCCAGACGCGGAACACGTTCTACCGCACATGCTTCGTACCGCGGAGTTGCGCAATCCTGCTGCCGAGTCAGCAGATCGCGATGCTGGAGCACAGAGCAGAACATGTGACAAGACCACATCATAGGCGGCCTAGATCCACTACCTGGACGGCATCGGCGTGTGTGTGTAGGATCTGTCGGATACGCTCACGCGTTGGGCGCCGGCACCCTGTTGAGCAGGCACCCCTGCCTGCCACTAACAGTTACCATATTGCTCTTCGACCATGCCCACCCCTCCCGGCCCGTACAGCGTTATCCCCTTTCGCTATCTGCGCACGCTCCAGCGCGATCCGATCCCGTTCTTTGCGCGCATCGCGAGTGAGTACGGCGATGCGACGCAGTTCTCCGTCGGGCCGCAGCAGATCTTTCTCTTCAATCATCCTGATCTGATCCGGGAGTTGCTGGTCACGCAGCATCGGTCGTTTCACAAGAGCCGGGTGCTGCAGCGGTCGAAGATCATCTTCGGGGAGGGGTTGCTGACTTCCGAGGAGGAGTTACACCGGCGGCAGCGGCGGCTGGCGCAGCCGGCGTTTCATCGGGAGCGGATCGGGCGGTACGCCGAGGTGATGATCGAGCGGGCGGCGAGAGTGCGGGAGACGTGGCGGGATGGGGAGGTGCGCGACATCCATCACGAGATGATGGGGCTCACGCTCTCGGTCGTCGCCAAGACGTTGTTTGGTGTGAATATCGATGACGAGGCGGACGAGATCGGCGTGGCGCTGACGTCGCTGGTCGATCTCTTTCCGACGCTGATGAATCCACTGGCGAAACTGCTGCGGAAACTGCCGTTGCCTCGGACGATGCGCTTTCGGCGGTCGATTGAACGGCTCGACCGGACGGTCTACGGCATCATCGACGAGCGGCGGAAGTCGGGGCAGGATCGCGGCGACCTGCTGTCGATGCTGCTGATGGCGGTCGACGAGGAAGGCGACGGCGGCGGGATGACCGACCAGCAGCTTCGCGATGAGGCGATGACGCTCTTTCTGGCCGGACACGAGACGACGGCGAACGCTCTGGCGTGGACATGGTATCTGCTGGCGCTGAACCCCGAGGCTGCCGACGCCATGCATCGCGAGCTCGATTCGGTTCTCGGCGATCGGCTCCCGCTGCCGGATGACTATCCTCGGCTGCCCTACACGGAGATGGTCGTCGCCGAATCGATGCGGATGTTTCCGCCGGCGTGGGCGGTGAGCCGGCTGGCGATCGAAGATGCGATGATCGGCGAATGGCTGGTGCCGCGCGGGGCGGTGGTCGTTGCCGCGCAGGCGGTGACGCATCGCGATCCGCGCTGGTGGCCCGATCCCGATCGATTCGAGCCATTACGTTTTGAAACACAAGCGAAAGCATCGCGGCCGAAGCTGGCGTATTTTCCGTTTGGCGCGGGGCCGCGGATCTGCATCGGCGAAGGGTTCGCCTGGATGGAGGCGGTGCTGATCGTGGCGACGATCGCGCAGCGGTGGCGGATGGTGCTGGCGTCGCGGGATGTGACTCCGCAGGCGTCGATCACGTTGCGGCCGAAGGGTGGGATACGGATGCGGGTGGTGGGGGGTAGGGAAATTGGTGCGCCACGGCTCTCCTGATCATGGCTGACGCCCCGTCCTCGAAACTGAAGGATGTTCTCAACTCAACAGTACTGGCGACGCTCATCACCGTCGTCATCGGAGGGATCGGCGGCAACTACATCCTCCACGGGTATCAGGAGCGTGCCAAGGAGCAGGAGCGCGAGCTCGACGATCACAAGGAGCTGTTGAAGCGGCAGGAAGAGGTTGCCATCAATGCCTTTCAGCTCCTGGGTGATGCGCACTACTTCGGGATCGCTCTTAACACGCTCGCCAAGTCGGTGCCGCCGCCTTCTTTGACGCCGACGCAGCTCGAGTTGCAGCAGAAGAGCAACGAGTTGATCTGGAGCCGCTCCGCTGACTTCCTGGAGCGGTGGGAAAAGGAGAAGATCTCGACCGGCATGCGGCTTCTCTTTTTCTATGATGACAGTGTCCGCGCCGCATGGACACATGTGAAGGACGCAGGCGATGAGATGCTGTTGTCGGCCCTGATCCACGTCCAGATGCGCATCGCGAATCCGGCCGCGCCACTGCCGCCGACATCGCCGCGAGCGAGGGCGCCCGAAGAACAAAAGTTCGACGATGCCGTGAACGAGCTGGCACGCGCGCTCGAGCGGGCGCGACGTGCTGCTATGAAGTGAGTAAGGATAAACTCCCCCCATGCAGGACATCCACGCTTCCTTCGCCGACTATGCCTCGTACCATCAGACCAAAGGGAACAAGTGGTTTCACCGCTTCGGCATACCGATGATCATGCTCACCGCCCTGGGCATGCTTGCGCGCGTCGGAATCGTGACGATCCGCAACGTTCGCGTTGATGCGGGCATGCTGCTGATCGTCCTCGCCGTCATCTACTACCTCATTCTCGAGTGGCGGCTGGCGATTCCGATGCTCATCGTTTCGGTCGGGTTCTACCTCCTCGGCGTCTGGATGCCGATGTCGGTGAACGTGGCGCTGTTCATCCTCGGGTGGATCTTCCAGTTCATCGGCCACAGCGTCTACGAACACAAACGGCCGGCGTTCCTGAAGAATGTTCTTCATCTGCTCATCGGGCCGCTGTGGATCCTCAATGATGTGATTCCGGTGGTTCGGGAGTCGGGGATCGGGAGTCGGGTGTCGTAGCAAATCAAGAACTGCTCTCTTCTCCGACCCCCGACTCCCGACCCCCTTACAATCCCCGCATGCACGCATACGGTTCCGACCGCGTCCGGCCGGGCGATGGCGAACAGTTCGTCCTGCTGTCGCGCATTGCCAAACGGTGGACGCCGCGCGCGGTGAAGACGCCCACCAGCGCCGAGTTTCCGGGGACGGCGGTGCTGTGGGAGGGGCGCTATTTCGAAGTCGTCGATGCCGAGGCGCTGCCGCAGGGGGGAGCGCGATACGTGCTCGAGCCGTGGCGTGACATGCACGCCATGCGGACGACGGATCGGTACGATGCGGACAGCGAAGCGGAGCGTCTGATCGAATACCGCGCGCAACTGTCGCGGGAGACGAAGCGCAAATCGGCGAATACGCTGGCGATGCTGGTTGGCCACCTTCCTTCCGCCGTGCAGGAAGAGCTGGGGCGCGAGCTTGGCATTCTGCCGACGCGGCTGACGATTCTCTCCACCCTCCCGATCTACGCGGGCGTCATCGCGCTGGTGCTGTGGATCGTCGACGGAATCATGTCAGGAACGCCGCGGCCGTTGCCAGTGTACATCGTGACCGGTTACCTGCTCATCGAGTCCTCATTCCGCTTCATCGTCGCGTGGCTGATCGGTCGGCCCATCGGCTCACCGGCCGGAACAGTCGGGTATCTCCTCTACTACTTCACGGTGGCCGATCGCGCGCGCGCCGTCTCTCCGGTCGCGCGGGAGAAAGGGACGCTGGTGCCGATCAGTGAGGCCCCCGAGGAGCGGAAGACGAGCGATGCGCTGCTGATGCGGGAGGCGCTGGTGACGCTGCTCAGTCCCGCCGATCAGGCGCGCGTGGCGGCGCGTTTCGGATACAACTACCGGCATCAATCGTCGATCATCG